>Ga0099825_1001495_pt1 | contig 29997 bp, 16 predicted proteins | sample SiratroredBW_FD_76838 | JGI IMG/M metagenome (GOLD analysis project Ga0099825, IMG submission 76838) | Root nodule microbial communities of legume samples collected from California, USA - Siratro red BW | ecosystem: Host-associated > Plants > Roots > Nodule | place: USA: California | collected...
AATGGCATGTGAAAGGTATTGGTGTCCCGATGCCACCTCTCAACAAATGCACACATCAATCCCTTGTCAGCTACCTCGTAGCACATGTTGCACAAAGGCAACAATCCACTATTGACAATTAAAACAAACATCTCAGTTCGAGGGAGACCGAAGTTGTTCACTTTTCTTCCATGGGAGACTAACTTTAAGACTCCACGATCCTAAAAAAAATACAATAAATGATATAAAAAAGTTCACATATTAAACACAAACTGAATACAAAAACTTATAACATAATCTTACCTCACCCTCCCAAAGCCTCAACGCTACATGATGATTATAACTTACCAAAAGGGACATATCATATGGTCCCCCAGGAAAACCTACCATCTCAGCACCCTCACCCGCACCAATGCGAGGAGCTACACCACCAATATTAGCAGCATTAGTAGCAACAGGAGGAGCACTAGATGAAGCACCTCGATCTCCTCTACGCACAGATGTTGTAGGCCTTCTACGGCCTTCAGGATGTGAAGATGATCCTCTGGTTCTCGCCATATCTGTCAATGCAAAAAGTTACAGTGCATAAAGATACAAAGACAATAATTTGACCACTGACAACCGGATGGCACCCCCCATCCGGTTTACAGTTTTTTGAAATTGTTAACCGGATGGGAGTGCATCCGGTTCTCATTGGCAAAAAGAAATACAAACCGGACGGCCCCGTCCGGTTCTCATTCCAGCAGATCGGAAAATCATCCCCTTCGCCGTCGACAGCTCCCCAAATCCCAAATTAACTACTCTAATCATCAATATCACCTACTAATTGCTAATAAACATCACAAATTGCTTACCTAATGCTTCTACTAAAGATTATTTCAAAGATTTTGAATATTGAAGAAACGGGAGGACGAATGGCTTACTGAACCGGACGAATGGCTTACTGAACCGGACGAAGGTCATGTGAACCGGATGGCTTGCAAACGAATCGGATGGAGGAAGCTTTTTGTTGCACTGGCACACCGGAGAGAGCTTGGACGACGAACGACTGCAGACGAAAGGCAACAGTTTGAGAGAAGCTTAGGGTTTCTCGAATTGGGGAAAATATAAGGTGGGAGAGATGAAGGCTAGTTTTGTCTTTTCATACTTAACTGAAGGGTAAAATAGAAAATTCCGCATTAGTATGGGGTGCAGGAAGAGTATATGGGAGTGGAGGAAGAATTTGTCTTTATAATGTTGTCAACATTATAAGTAAATGAGCACTAGTGCTTGTGGATTATAGGAGCAAGAATCAATGGATACTAGAAGCAAATTCATTCCATTTTTTGTTGAACCAACAAAAGTCCTTTTAAGAAACCATTTCATGCAACTCCTTAAAAGCATTCAAGTAGAGTATAATTTGAGCAATTATTGTGATAATTAAATTGTATGTATTTAACTATAATTAAACCTTTACTATACTTTTTTTTCACGTGTTATTTGAAAAAATGTTAAAAACTTACAGTTTTACTTAATTTATAAATAATTATTAAGTGTGTATTAGTACAAAATAGTTATTGGACCAAATTATGTTTTTTATAAAATAATTAAAGTTTGTCTCATCAATATTGTGAGTAATTTGAAAATATATAAATTAAAAATAAAATTAGCATTATTAACTATTTTTCTTAATCCAGTGAATTAGTTAAACTATTTTTATAAAAATGTCCCAAAAACAATTAGTTTTATATATTTTTTGCTTATTTTATAATATTTCATATTTGTTTCCTATTTTGTATTATTTCATGACTTATTTTCTACTCTAATAAATATTATTAATATTTTTGTCTTGTACACAACAGAAGCATAGCTTTTGTAAGTATGATATAATGCATCATTGTGTTGGTTAATTATATTTTTTATTAAATATTGGTGTACTGATTTTAAGTCAACAATCTCAACAACAAGTTTTTGAATTATCTTGTTATGCTACAAACTTATTTTTAAAAGTCAGGAGAGTTGCTGATTTTTTTAATTGTTGTCCTCTTTAATAATATACATTTTTGAGCAGTTATATCTTAATACATTTCAAAAACTGAATTATGCAATTAGATAATTATACAACATTTCCGAATTCAGTTTCCGATATGTTTTAAAACTAATTTTTGAACATTTTCATTTTTTCTACTATATAATCAGCAAATTAATGTTCAAGAATAATGATTTTGACCAAAAAAAAATTACAAAATGCAAGGTTTAAACTAGTTTCCGGTTTTTATGATAAACCGTTTTTATTTTTATAAAATTAATACCTAATAAATTAAAATTTCCCGTTTAAATACATGGTCTTACTTTCATCATTCTATTTTCCATACAAGTGTTGTTGATAAATTATATAATTAAATATTTTTCTGTTACCAATATTTTATAGATAAGTTAAAAATACATAATAGTAGGAATGAAGTATAAATAAATATTGTGTTCAAAGATCCAGTTTTAAAAATTATTAAGTATCCAATTTTTAACAGAATTGTTATTTAAATCAAAATACTAATTAATTAAGTACTGGAGAATTATTTTGAAGAGATGGGAAACGAATACAGTCCAGAAAAATATATAGTAAAATGATTGGATAAAAAATATTGAAAATCCATAATTAGAGTCCAGATTCTCTTTTAGATTTTGAGTATTGTCGTACTATCATACCATTAAGATAACTTAATTTTGATATATTAACTTTTTTAATATAATTTAAAATATCAAAATTAATGTATTTTAAAACTACAGTAGAACGATAACACTAAAAATATAACAAATAATCAAAACTTCACTTACTGTGTATAAAAATTAGAGCCTATTGTTTAAAATAAGCTTGAGAGACTTTATTGTTGTTAATTCACCACTATTTTCAATTTGAGGTATGTTGATAAGTTATCATGAGAATTGTCTTAAAGCTCACCCCTTAATATTGTTGTTAACTTACTCCAACGAAAAAACAAGTGAATGCATGTCAACAAATATTTATGAAATTTACCTTCTTTTTCTAAAAGAAGTTTATTAACAAGTTATAATTACAAATTTAAAATATACATAAGGTGTAACTTGCTATAGTCATCATATTTATTTATCTTTTTTGGATTTTGATACTTCTTACATGTTTGGTTTCAACCAACTTCACTAAAAATGTGCTGGTGACTCCTATAAAAATCATAAGTTTTCTTTTAACTTTTTATGTTTTATTGTTATTTCAATTTATCGTAAAAATTATGAAAAGCTACTAAGATGCAATTTCTAGAACTTTTTTTTATTGAATATTTTTTTTTTAATCTACACAGTTCCAGTCAAAATTTTATATTTTAGTAAATTTTAACTACTGAAACAAAGCCAAAATATGTTACTCCCTCCTTTCCTAAACTTAGTTGTTTTAAAAATTGTATATAAAATTAAGAGACATTTAATTTATATAAATTTATACCAAAATATTTTTATTTATTATTTTAAACTTTTTATACTGGACGAATTCTTCCTCCACTCCTATACCTTCTTCCTCCACCTCTATACTAAATATGAAATTATACATATACCCTTACTTTAAAATTGAAAAAATTAGTATTACCATCTATTCTCTTCATCTCTATAACTCTCATCCGTCATCCACCATGTTACCAGCACTGTCCAAATCTTAAATTAAAGCTTCAAATAAGTATTAGGTACGCAATTATTGATGTTTATTAACAATTTGTGAATGATATTGTTGATTAGAGTAGTTAATTTGGTGATAGGGGATTGTCGACAGCGAATGATAACTTTTGCGATTTGAGAATTTGACAAACGGATGACACCCTATTCGATTCACATTTTAAAAAAAAATATGAATTGAATGGGGGTGCCATCAAGTTGTTACTTTTGCAAATGTGTAAATCGGATAACACTCATCAAATTCATATTTTAAAAAAATTGTAAACAGGATAAAGTATCATCCAAAATAACAATCGAATGATACTAACGTCATTTTGATCATTTTAATATAAGTATTTTGAGAATTAAATTTTTTTATAGAGATACATGAAGAAGATACGCCGGTGAAGGAAGAATTCGTCTTTATATTGTTTCTAACTACTCTTATATGCCCTCCAATATATGATTGTATCATAGGGTATCTAATGATGAAAGAAATTTATTTTTTTCTTTATGATACAAATGTCACTGAACGAGTGTATCTACAAACATAAAACACAAATTATCTATAAATTAAAATTCACACAAATCAAAGTTTTAAAAAAATTATATAAAAATCATCTCACATGAAACGAAATTTACATGCTAATCTTCTTAATAAAGTTAATTTGATGTCATAACATCCTAAAAAATATGTACTGACATCTTATTTTCAATTTAACATGATAGATAATTATTTAAGATGTCATATCAACAATTAACTCTGTTACTTAAATATAATTAATATAAAGGACTAACAAAATTATTTTAGGATACTAATTTTTAGTTTTAATACTTCTAGAAACGCATCTAATTTTAAGATCAAAGAGAGTTTTCAGTCTACACAATTTTTAATTTTTCTCTTATTTTATCTCTTTTAAGCACCTAGGAAAAATCTCCAAACAAACTCTAACTAGCATTACTATTCTGCCATAAATATGATGCGAAAAGAAAATTAACAACATTAATGTATCCTATTAACTAGTTATCTATATCAAAAATATGATTAAAAAATAATGTACAATTACATCTTAAATTAAAAAAAAAAACAATTTCTTTTAACCAAAATTCAACAAAAGGTAATGACGTTGGGAATATTCTAGTGACGGTCCATTGTATGACTTATTTTTATTTCTCCTTGATATATTTAATTAAAGGTATCCATCAGTTCCGTTTTGTACCTATAAATTGACTATCGCAATTCTGGAAATTATCCATGAATTTCCCCCTTTGTTCTCAGATTCCTCTCTATTCTCCCTACTTTTTACAGCATAATTATAGTTTAGATTAATTTTCATAAACAGAGTCAGCCTAGGAGTTGCATGGGGGCAAATGACAAGTAAAACCAAGACTCACTTTTTCACTGTCTGTATGTGGCCAAGATGCAAACTAAATAGTTGTTCCAAGAGGGCGCCACTAACAAAAATAATGAAATCAATTATGATAAATAACAGAAATGCACTTTGATCTCGTTACATTATATTAATCGCTCATTATCATTAAAATACTTTTTTAGTGTCAATCAGTACCATCAACGATCCTACAGTGCTGCCACTGGGTGGGTGGGGAGCCTTTGGAGGAAAGGGGGACAAATCATCCCCGGAACCAGCATGATCTCATTAACTTGTGTTAATGTAAAATGTCAATTCCTTTAATGCTGTCCGTCTCCCCAAAAAAATGGATATTCAATGAACGAGTTCAAGATGCAAGAATTATGCAGCTAACGGATTACCTTCCCAGCGACCATGTTCAGACATATTACTCTTGCAAATTTTTCTTGTCTGGTTCATCACCTTAATGATCATTTAGATGCCAGTGTCTCGCTATCAGACAGAATCCTTTCCATTTCCTCAAGATAAGGCCATTTCTTCTTGCTATTCTTCTCATTCTTCACCTCCTGCTTTAAAAGAAATAGAGATGTGAGTTGTTGAAACTGGAAAACGTGTCTTTCTTATTTAATACAGTTTATTCATTCATTACATACTCATAATAGTTGTACACTTGTATTATACGCAACACAACCTTTTCCATTTGAGGTACTCAAGATACTGTGTCACAATCCTAATTCTTAGTTGTAAACATTCTTTGGGATAGTGATACTATGACGGTGTGAGCAAAACAATAAAAGATAAAAGACCCTATACTAAAAACAAAAAACTTTCTTCTCCGCCATTTATTTCCAAAACGTTGATAATATAAAGACCTTGGTACAACAGTCCTGCAATGCAAGCCAAACATCTAAATTCTCTAATAGAATAGATTCATAAGTCAAGCATAGATAGCTCATGATCAAAGGTCAAATGTAATCCTTTAACTATGTGAGACTAGTGATATTTTCTAATGGGCCTAGAATGCTTGTCCTCAAGGTTTAGTGGGTTGGACCCATAATCCAATTGTGTTCTGGATTGTTAGAAAAAATATTTATGATATTATTCGTAGAGGACTTAAATAGAATACAAAGACTTAATAACTGGAAATCCTAATTTATGATGGATAGAAACTACTACAATTCAAGATCAATAATCCTGTAAAATTATAAAATATATAGAGGAACAATAGCTCTTAAAAAGAATACAAAGACTTAACAGATGACAATCTGTTTTATGGATGGTAGGTTGTGTTCCCTGTAGGCGAAGAAAATCTCACCAAACTAAATGAAACAGCAGATCACAATCGGAGATTAAAAAACATCGAGACTCTATGAAACTTGCAAATCCCAATAGAAAAATGGTGAGCTAAACGAGAGACTATGAAGGAGTTGGGCAAGGATAATAAGTGAGCCGAGTTGGAGTCTATTGCAAACCATCCAAATAACTGTATGACCAAAGGATGAAGGTAAGTGGGTGGTGAAGTCCGTGGTTAGGTCGTCCCAAACTTGAAGTTGGGTGGGGAAGGGTTGATGGAGACCCATTTTGTTTCGGTTAATTGGTTTGTTTTGTTGGTAGGGAAGGTTTGATGAACAACTTCGTGTAACGATACATCAAGAGCCAAAAAGAAAGATGCTACTAACCAAGCAAGAGTAGCCTTTGATGCATTAGGCCCACCAAGTGAGGTGGAATGGTATTCAGCCAAAATTTATTGGCGTAACAAAGAGATAGGAGTAAAAGCAATCATTGTTTATGGTAGAGCAGGTAGTTGCGGAAGGAATATTAGGATGATGAGAAGGATAGCATGTCTACAACAACTATTTTTCCCTCAGGAGTTTAGTAAAAATATTGGAGTTGTTGAAGGATGTTGGGATGAGTGATGATATGACTAAAGGAACAAAGGCTGGTGATGGTGGTCGTGAAAGGGTATTTGTTGTTGTATTGTGATGCCTTGGCCAGTAATAAATATCAAAATTGTAACCCAATAACTAGGCGACTCAGCATTGTTTCTCTGGTGTGTGAAACACACGGGTAAAAAAGTTCTTCAAACTGTTGGTATATGATGATTTGAAAGCGATTAACAATCAAATATTGACGCCATTTTTTACTGCTTTTGTAACAACAAACATCTCCACCAACATGCAAGGGCAAAGTTTCTTGCTAAAGAAAGAGACCAAATGGTCATTCCATGACAAAACAACCCGAACTACAATGCCTGAAATGTCTGTTTCTATCAAGAACGTGGATGAGAAATCTACAAGGACAAGAGAAAGAGCTTATTCTGCCTGTTATCCTTGTAAATTGATTTAATTTGAGTATATCAGTGAGATGAGAAGCAAGAGTGGCATATCGGGAAATGAATTTATGGTAGAACCTTGTAAGTCCCAAAAACCCAAGCAGGGTGATACACAAATTTGGAGGGAGGCAATTTTGGATTGCCTTGATCTTTTTTCATTCGGGGTCACAGTGCCGCAGGAAATGATATGGCCCAAGTAGGCCACAAAGTTGACACCAAACACACATTTGGAATGCTTAACATAACATTGATAACTTGTAGTAATTGGAGAATAACATGTGGTGCACTAGAAGATCATCTATTAAATTACTGTATATCATAATATCATAAAAAAAAACAACACAAATTTGTGTGAGATCGTACTAAATCGATCATAGCTGCTTGAAAAGTGGATGGGCCATTGGTCAACCCAAATGACCTGACTAAGAATCCGTACTGGCCTCAAACATCCAAAAAATTGTTGTGACAAACATTTTGATTTGGTGATAGCCAAAACAAAAGTCCAACCTCAAAAAAATCGTAGCATGAGGGAGCCCATCCAACAACTTGTCAACGATGAGAATGGGAAAACGGTCTTTAACTTTAATGGCATTTAAAGCTCTATAATCCACACAAAAATACCAAGACTAATCTTTCTTTTTAATCATTATGACTGGGGATGAAAAATGACTATTACTAGGCTTGATTATCCCTTCAGTTAATAGTGTCAATGAGGGAGGTCATAGTCTCTTCGTGGGCAAAGAGGCAGCGGTACAATGGGCAACTTGGGATAAGAGAGGAATTTGATGATCATGAGAGCATTTAGGCGAAGGCCATGGGGTGTCTCGAAAACATTAGCAAAAGATTCCAAAATAGTTTTAATGATAATTGGACGAATTGTTTGGGGTCAAGTGATGATATTCGAGAATGTGGAGGATACTATAGAGTTGTTATGGAGGAGGTGACAAAATTGGTGAAAGGAGGAGGAAACGGAGATGGTGAGGTGGAATCCATAAGTGTGACACGGGAACCATTTTAGCAAAAGAGAGTTTAGGTGTGTTAAAATCAGATTTGATATGGGCCAAGTTCAACAGGGATTAAGTAGAAAGGGGATAAGAAAGATAGTGGATTGGATAGAGAGAGAAACCCATGGAAAATAGGTGGGAAAGAGTTTGCATTATCATTCGCCAGTCATAACAAAAAATTCGAGGGTTGAAACAGTACACAAAAGGAGGTGTGTGGCCAAACATGGTTGCGAAATATTATGAGAACTACGAGTGTGCACTAAGATGGTGACAGGTAAACCTTCAAGAAATCCTCCAAATTTGAAGATGTGGGTGGAAAGGGATCCCATGTGAGCTTGGAATGAGTTGTGGAAATGTATATGATCATTTGGTTAAGTTATAATGTGGCCATCCAGTCGAGGAAGGATGGTAGAAGAAGAAAATATCCCCCAACAACAATAAAAAACGACTGAAGTAGCACTTGTGGCCTGAGTAGTATTTTTCATCACAGTTTTAACACAAATCAATTGCTTGCCTTTCTTTAGATATGTTGCAGTTAGGCTTTTGATGGGTAAGGGGTTGGGTGAGATAACTGTAGAGGTGGATGATGGGTTTGTTTTGAATGTGAGAAGAATATGATTTCAAGGTTGTGACAAAGAGGGATATGGGCAATAGCTTTTGGTTTTTGAATCCTATATTTTGGAGTCATCGAGTTTAGCCAGCCCTAATGCCCTTGAGAAATAAAAGTAGGTTGGAGAACATATAATTCTCTTCTAATCTCATGAATGAATCCTGAAATGAAACAATTTAAAATCATTTCTAGGGTAAGGCTCGTGACAAGTTGCAGAGCCTTCCAAAAAATGCCTGATAATATGTTACGGAGCCTTGATAATGTTATGGAACCATGATGAAACTTAAAACAGTTCTGCTTGATGGTTGGCATAAGTCGAAGGGCCAAAATGCAGTTCCAAGGCACCACTAATTGTGGCCCAATCAGTGAGTTTTTGGTTATGGACAAAATTTATACAAGTTAAAAATGACAGCACCAATCACAATAAGGATTTTGTTCCCTTTTCCACACCATCCGATGTAGAGGCTTCCTTAAACATAAACAACCAAGAATTATGGAGGATAATTTCTAGTAACTGAATTATTTGCTTTATAATATTAACATGCAGTAACTCATGAATAAACAAACCTCGTATTTCTGTAACAGAGATGTCCACAGAGATTTACACTGCCCAGGACTTCTGCTGATCCCATTAGACAACAAATTCTGGGATATTTCTTCCCAGAGGGCCATCCTTCCTTTCACAACTTGAAATCGGTCATTCAGCTCCCCACGCATACCAATAAGCTTCTTAACTTCATCATGTTTCCATTTATTTCTCTTTGCTGATTTTGAAGATTTAGGTTCAGAATTTAATGTATTTACAGAATTGCATTCTTCAGTGTCTTCAGAACTACCATCCTTAATAGGGGATGAGTTCTCCTTTTGTGGAACATAACCATTGTTAGCTTTAACTGATTTCTCAACTCGAGAGGATCCAACTAGTGGTTTAAAAAAATCATCTGAATTTTCCGCATCAGACAAGTCATCCTCAACTCCACTTGAGATAGCAATGTCTTCAGTAGGTAGTATACCACCGACATCAATTCGATCTGCACCAAATAATAGAACTAAGGTGAGAAAAAAGATATGATATAAAAAAAAAATGTAGCAGAAAAAATATCAGTTGAAATAAAATTCACTAATATAGTAATATTTAGACCAAATATAGTAAAAAAGAAAAGGGAGACACATAATGATTTGGCGCATACCATGTAGGTTCATTGCATTGTGACACTGCTGGAATTAGTAATTAAACGCCTATTGAATTTCGTAGCAATTAATGTTCAGATATTCATGTACTTATAATATACAATGCGCTAGAATCATCATTAATCTCCTTGTAAACACAAAATTGTAATTACTAAACTGAGTAACTTGTGTTATTCAGAAAATTCATTCGCATAATAGTCTGGAAAACTTTCTCAAGTTGGTATCAAAGCAGATGCAGCTCCATCAGTGCCTCTGTTCTGCCTCTCGAATGCAGTAGTCCCTAACTAGTAGAACTTCAAGGTCTACAGCTCTCAATGCTTAAAGTCACTAATTCTCCCAAAATTTCAGCAGAGATCTCTCACCCCCTCCCCTCTTATTTATTGGCGGCATGCTTCATTCTTCAGCCAATAATCATAACTAGTGTGACTAAGTAGTGGGTATCTATTACATTCTCGTTTAGTTGGATACAAATACAAGCAGATGATAGGTAATAAATAATAATAGGGAATCAATAGTGATCGGCATTGAGATTAAGAAGAGACTTGGTCTCTCAAATACCAAGAGAAGGAGATTCTGCATTATTATTGTTCTATTCCCTTTCTCAATCTCTGTTTCAGTATCCTAATGCATATATTCAGAGATTGCTTAATCTATCAATAAACACTACATTTTTCACCTCAGTTCTGAATATGATCCAGTTCGTTCAGAAAACTAAGAAACATGCAAACATAAAATTAACATGACCTATTTTAACCTTCATATAAAATGCATAATTGCACATAAATATAAAGCACACAAACCAGACCTCCACAATTCTAAATGTATTCTTCAAATGTAAATTTAGATTACCTCTTATTTGCTTCTTGGTTCTCTGATTTTCTTTCCCATGTCCAACCACCACATTTTTCAATGACGATGTACCATCCACATTGAATTTTCCAGACAGCTTCGCGTTTATCTCATTAGCAAGAACAGCTGCAGGATTTTCTACGGCAATGACAATAACTTCAGGCCGTTTGCCACTGTACTTCCTCACCATTTTTCTCAACACCTCAGACACAATTCTTTCCATATGAGCCAGTGGACAGCTCGCAGGGCAGCTTGAAAGAGCAGCATGAGCAGCTTTATGGAGTGCATCCAACAGCTTACCCTTGTCAAGCCACAGGCATCTTGTGGTAATTCTTATTTTTCCTTTTAAGGTGTTGTCAACTGGACTGTCTAAATTTTGTGGGCGAAATATTTCCATGCTGTAAAAAGATGAATATTAGCATGATATTAACAAGTTATACTTGGCTTAGACTTAATTCAGGACATTAAACATTACCTAACAACTATGATGCCATCTAATGCAATTCTCATTCTTTCATCAATAAAGAGTTCATTTGATGTACCAAATGCTTTCTCACCATCACTATACATCAACTGCATGAAAAAGTGGGAGGGAATATCAGAATTAATAATTCCTAAAAGCGAGACCACCATAATCATTGGGAGTCACCAACCTGGAAATTCTCTTTTCCAAGTGAAATGAAACCATTCGAAAGGACTCTTTTGTTTCTCAAATGAGAAACACCAAGCATCTCTCCATTCTTAATAACCTGGTGCATAAATCTCATCAGTTGCTTCAGCAATTTATGAAATAATTCATATGCAACGCTTATCTGAATCTAGTTATAGGCCACTATCGCAAAGAACACAGATAGGGAGGCAACCACTCACAGTTGTGTGCCGAATGCCGGTTGATTTTCCAAGTAATTCATGTTCCTTCAAGAACAAGAGCTCTCCATGTATGGGTAGAAAATGCTGCGGCTTAACAATTCTAAGTACTTCCTCCTGCATAAAATATGACATTTCAGTAATATGCCACATCAAAGACAAACCTTACACAGGCTGATAAGGATACATATCAAAAGACAAATCTTATATATACATAACTGAAATGTGTCATGACAAAGAAACTAGTTTGACAAGGCAACTAGTTTGACAAGGCTTGATTATCCATGCGACATTTTGTTAAAACAAAGTAGCAAAAAGACGCAAAAGATAGAACAATTTCAAAAGCAACTAAGTCCATGTAATTTAAAAATATGGGATATTCTTCATTTTATTAATTTTTTGTACTAAATTATTTGATGATGTTGCATAATGCAATAAAAAGCTTACCAATTCTCCACGATACGCATGACCAGATGTGTGCAGACATTCATTCTTCCCCATAATTATAGTTGATCCAATATCTGATATGCGGTTTAGCATTTCCATAACACGAGACTCGTTGCCCGGGATAACCTAATAGTGATATAAAAAGCAAAGGACAGATTAACAACACATTACTTTTAGATAGAAATTTTCAGAATTATATTTATTCTTCACGCAGGGAAAAATATTCCGAAATTGTTACTAGAAGGAGTTAAAATTTAAAAGTAAAAACAGTAAATTGTAAATTCATATAATGGTATTGGTTAATTAGTAGATAATAATTTCTCTTTGCCACCTTCCTAAGATAGGTTTAAAAGTAGTTCTATTATTTATCAAAATTTAAGTGTTCATAAACAAGCCTTTAGTTATACTAGACATGCTTTAGATAAATCAAAACGTAAAACACCCAGTGCGGGTATCAAACCTTGGCTGAATACAACACAATATCTTCCTTTGTCAGCTTGAAAGAATGACTACTTCCATAAGATGCAAGATTTAAGGCAGCACGTGGTTCTGCCTGACACAATAGCATAAATTTGGTCAAATGTCATAAACTTGAGCAGTCAATGGAACTAGATGGTCTAAGGACCTTAAAAGGTTCTTACTTGAGACCCCGTTGTAACAATTAGCAAATCCTTTGGTGCATAAGCATCAATATCCTCTGCTTTCACCTTTGTAAAATAAAACAAAATTAATAGCAGGCAACATATATGTGACTTGTAGAAGCTCTTACAAAAACCAGGATACACAGGTACTCAGTTAAATATTATCTCAAAATTTTAGTCAATATGTTAAGATAGAAATGTGTCAAAGAACCACTTAACCTAAAAGTTCAGGTAGGTAAGCAAGGTACAACTAGGTTGCAGAGAAAATAAAAACTAACTGCGGGTGCAATGTAACAAAGGAAGGCCAACTAGGTCCAAGGTCCAAGAGAAAACAAAGCAATATTTATAACTGGTTATTTGCCTATTTGCCTACTTGCAAATTGCAATGATTCCACTTACTACTTAATCGATAATACAATACCAGTGAACTTCTCCAACCTCCAGTTTCCATCTGCTAATCACTTAGTCATATCTTAACATTATATTACGTAAAAATAAGTACAGAAAACATGTCCGATATAAAATAGCTGAATGTTAATTACCAGAGTTGATGGATCAATTGGAGCTTTTCCATCCTTCCAAGCTGCATCTAAATATGTTCTTAGCGACATGCCAACAAATACCTGATAGTATAGACATGAAATTATAGAGCAAACACTTGTTTATCAATTATATGGGCTTCTTTGTGAGAACAACGAACATACCAACTTTCTACCAGTTAAATCAGCAGCAGCTTTCACACTTCCAAGACGATGTATATTTGACGCAAACTGGGTCGTTATAACACGTCCTTTAGCAGCTGAAATATTCCTCAATAATGCATCTGCCACAACAGATTCACTGGTTGTCCTTCCAGGTGAGAGTACATTTGTTGAATCACTCATCATCTGAAAAGAAACATTCAAAGCACCGTTTTCTTCTATCCTTTATCAATATTCGAGAAAAGAGGAAAGAAAGACAACAATTATTGTCATAAATAACCAGGCGCACACTGCAAATAAGAAACCGACACATTCTAGCATGCATGTTCAACCTACAACAAATTGCAGACCTATATCCATGGGCAAAAACAAAGATAGAACTGACTGTGATTAAAGAAGAATACATGTAGTAGACACACAGAAATGAACCCTAATCACAATACAGTTATTTTGAATGTAGTGACTATATTTTACCCAACCCTTCCTCTTCCATAGTTTCACCACAAAATCTCCATTAGATATCCTTGTCGGGTCAGGTCAATCATTAGGTCAACCCCAAATTCAAATAAAAGCCACTAAAAAACATAGTTGAATCAAATAAAAAATTTGTACTTTTGATTATGTAGCTCAACCAGTATCCTTGAAAAAAATAAAAATCTAAGTTAATAATAAGGAAACTTCAAAAAAGCAGAAAGATGTTACCCTTTCAGGCACATCTATCAGCACAATACGGATAATGAGAGCCATATTCACCATGAAAGGACTATTTATGTACCACAGAGAAACATCATAATAATTTAAAGATGCAGGTGGCTCACCAACGTGACTCCTTCTTTAGAGAGCTCCTCTAGAGCTTCACGATCAAAAACTTTACCATCTAATGGTGTTTCATCAATCTGTTGAATCAACTAGCTCAGCAACAGAAGAAAGGGACAATCAATTGAAAATAAAGTAAAATACTAACCTTCCAATCCCCAGTGTGAAGAATGGTACCATCAGAACATCTGAGCACTAGGCCACAGCAATCAGGTATAGAATGAGTCACTGTGATAGGCTCTATTTCAAATGGCCCAGCCATAAACTTCTTTCTCGTTCTAAAAACTTTCAGTCGGGATGGAACAAAAATACCATGATCCTTCAAACGCTTCCTTATAAGCTGTTACAAAGAAAAAAGTTTCACCTCTGAACTGTAATGAATAAAATAAGCAATGCAAAGAATAGAACTTTGACAACTAAACAGTGCCACAAGTTTTGTAAATAATATTAATACAGTTGCTCAAAGTTAAGAGTTCAAGAAATAGTCGGTCAACTGTTAACATTAAAATCCTCCTATCACCTTTAATGGAACATTATTGTTGATTCAAATGACAAACAAATGAAAAGCAGCATGTTACCAACAAAGTAATAAGACTATAAAAGACTTATTCTTACCTCCATTGTAAAGGATGATGCAAAAATTGGCGTATGAGAATCTAATGCCGGGATGACCTGAAGGACCCAATCAAAGTTAAATCAAGAGTACATGTAAATCATGTAAGGAAATGGCAAAATACATTCTTTTAAAACAAATTATAGAATAATGAATTAGATTAAAGTTAGAGAAAAAAATACTAGAAAACATAAAGTAAAATCAGAATAATTTATATTAAAAAAATAACGCATTAGATTTACAAGAAATGAAAAAAAATGGAGAACTGAAACAATCTGTTAGACCTCTTCTAAGTAAATATTATAAGAGGAGAACCATAAACAAGGTTCAGGAATAGGACTGATTTGTTGACAGTTTTAGCAGTTTTTAATGTCTTCATAACTGCCTTTGGGCAGTTACTAGCAGGCAGGAGCAGAAAATAGGGGAAGGGTAGGACGAAAAGGGGGATCCGACAGTGAGTATTTTGGGGAAGGGAGAGACCAAGCTCTTTGTACCTTGGAAGACGTTTCTTGTATTGAAGTTACATCATGTGTTCTATGTAATTTGGTATTTCTGTACCAGTTTTCATTGAATAAAAATTCAGTCCTTATTTCCATACCAGTTGGTGTCTATCACAATCCTATTCCACAGAAGATCTGTAAATATGACTGTTTTAAATTACTGTCAGTCTTACAAGCAAGGAATATAGGCACCCAGCAATTTGCAAAAACAGTACACTCAACTACTACATTTGTGATTAGACATAAGTCAAAGCTTGTAAAAAAGTACACTACAAATAGTTAGTATATGTATCCATGAGCCCTAGTTAGTCCTTCAACCTACTACAAAGCCACTTAGTAGAGAACTAATTTATTGAATGGTGGTATGTCTTCTCTAGGCCCATCGCATTACCTTTTAATTGTCATAGCATAGCAGCAAAGGCATCAGATATCGATTCATCTGAGCCTCAGTTATTATGGTAGAATGTATCAAAGATGGGGCATTATATACTGGAATCTATGAAAGAGAACTAGTTGATAAGAGTAATTTTTAAACCGGCAGTTCCTAGGAGAAGAAAGCATTACCCAAGGCAATGCACCAATATGATCCTCATGACCATGTGTTATAATAACTGCTTCAATTTTGTGTCTCCATTTTCTTATAAACGTTGTATCAGGTATGATCTTCTGGACCCCAAGCTCGTCATAGCTGAAATATGCAATCCATGCATAAATCAAGGTCAGTTCACCAATAAAGAAAAATAAATCAGAGCAAACAACAATGATGCAGTTGCATTTTGATTATGACTTTAAAGAGATCTTTAAGGTTTTAAATGAGTTCATACAGAAAAATTATCTTTTCTCGACTGTAGGATCCAATGCCAACTTTAGTTAGTATTTACATTTTAAAGTTTCCACAAGAAAATGCCATGCAAGAGTTCAAACTTATTCAGTGGAATAAGTATCCTCTTCTCTTCGTGTCCCATAAAGATGGGAATGGAGTTGTAAGACATACTCTGGAAACATGACACCAGCATCAATGAGGATGTAGCGATCATAGTTGCCAACAAGCATGCAATTCATCCCAATTTCACCCAACCCACCAATAGGAAGAACTCTGAGGGGTGGCCCATCCCGTCCTTCATAAAATTCCTCCATCTTGCGTTGAACAGAATCTTCCATGCTTTTTCTGGGACCTTCTATCCTTCTCGATCTTTTACGCAAAACTTTAGGTCCATCCGTATCTGCACAAAACAGGCAGTATAAACAAAACTACTCCATAGAAAGAATAAATAATCATTCATAGGATTAAAATTACAGGTAAAACAAGTGAACACAAAGTTAAAATTATCGCTACACAGTAGAAGGAAGAGAAATGAAACAAACTATAGTTTAATATCTATTTGGATAAACTTATCTATATAAGCAGTTTTTGAGAGGAAGAAAACAAGAATTATATAAGCACTTTTATAGATAAAGAAAACAAGAAGAACAAACTATATAAATTTTTCACAAGTTAAAATTAATATACGGATAAACTAATTTATTAATTTATAACAGTTCGCTAAAACTAGAGTTTTAAAAAGATAATTAACAACTTATAAGAAAAGCTTGTTTTACTTTTTCTTATATTCATCTTTAAAAAGTATTTATAGAAATGTTTATAAAAGAGTTTATCTCAACACGGCATAACACATCTTTAAGTCAAATAGGCAGAGCGATGGCTACAGTGTCACTCGTTTAAGCAAAACTCAATTTCTTACAAAAACCACTTTCAAATGTGTTAGTTGTGCATTGGAAACTTCGTTTCAAACATTACAAATAGAACTATGTGAGGAGGAACAAGAATCCAATTAGAAATACGAAATATCCCATTCAATACGGTGAAACCTTAATTGAAAAAAAAAAAAAAAAACGAAAACTCAAAAGAACCGCATCCATTCAATCGAGGTTTTGGTGAAAAAGAAAAAGAGGATTACCGAGGAGGGAAGAAGAGGAGAGAGAGCAAGAAATGGAACGGCGCGTAGGGTAAGTGCGGTGGCGGCAACAGAAGGTGTGAGGACAAAGAGAAAGAGAAGTGCAAGAGGCCATTCTGAGAAGAGGAGGAAGAAGAAGAAGAAGAAGAGAGTGTAAAATTGAAAGCTTAAAACCCTAATAATGTAATGTTCAGAGGGTTTTGCACGGAGCTGCTTCTGCTCTTTCTCTAACTCGAGAGTTGGAAGCGGGAAAGAGAGACATACTCACTATTACACTAATCAGGTTCTTCGCTTCCGAAATATCTTTCTTATCGCTATGGGCTTTTTTTCCTAGCTAAGCGACACCCGTTCGAACGTGTCTTCAAACATAATATTTTAGGACCACACGTGTGGCACAGTGGGAAGGTAAAATAATGTGTTTTCACCTTCTCACACTTCATTTGGTCTAGCTGATAATAGAATAAAGAAATGAATTTGAAAAAGAAAAAAAAAAAAAAACTATTGATTGAATGATTCGGGATTGAAAAAGTGAAAGTAATTTATTTTTTTTAAGCAAAACTGTGGGAAAATTTGTTAATGAAATCTGGAAGGGGTACACCTTTTAAATAAAAAGACGAATATTTATTTAATTTGTCAAAGTAAATTTAGGAGCGTTTAAGCTGTCAATAATTACCTTTTTAAGAAAATTAAATAAAATATAAAAGGAAAGATAATGCATCTAATAACATGTAGAGGATACAATTACTTGACATTCAATATATTGATATTGTAGTTATATTTATTTTGTATTTTAATATAAATTATTTAATATATATTATTATATTGTTAAAATATGCTTTAAAATAAATATATGTTATCTTATATGGTGTAAATAACTATTGCCTTAATGCTCCACCAAAACAAACAAACAACAGGAAATAAGTTTATATTGACTATTCACTGGTAGATTGATATATAGTAGACATTTTGAATATTTCTTTTGGGAAATGAATAATTTCCAACTAGGAAAACATTAATGTAAGTTGTTTCAAAGTATTGTGTGTTCTACTAGATCCGATAATAATCCAAAAAATTCGTAAGCGTGATATAAACTTGTTTTCTTTAACTCTCACATCTTAAATCAATATATTCTCAGACCTACAAATATTAAAAACTTAATCATCTTTGTCATTTTTTATAACTTCATTTATTTTGATTACAACATAACATAATCAAACTCTATCAATAATATTCAATTTGAAAAGTGGAGATAGGGAAGAGTCCAAATTTTTTTTTTCCTGAGGTAGACATTTTATTATGTCATTTTAATGTCTATTGAAGAATTGTGATCATTTAATATTGATTTCTATAAAATAAGATACTAATTAATCAAATACAGGACATTGACCGAAAAAATCATGAGTTAAGTGCAAGAAGTATAGAATAGAATAAAATATGGATGAATTACTTTTAGGATTTCGATTTTTCATATATTTTTTCAATTGAGATTCATGTTGTGGTTGTATTAAGAATTCATTTATAAGATATCGTATACATACTTTGGAAATATCTTTAATAAATATATTATGTTTATTCTGCAAAATATACGTGTTTCATATAATTATATATTTATGATGCTTCTCACATAATTCTTTGTTTTTATTATTAATACCATTTAGCCTTTAGTTAGTTATTTACAAATGTTAATATTATTTGTTTAAGTAAGACCAACATTTCTTTAACGGTTTTGGTATAGGTTGTTCTTTATCTCATGTAATTTCACTGTCTTAGTTATTCATATGTCTTTATCTTCAATTTCTTAATATTGACAGGGGTATTTATAAATATATTTTAATATTCAAGTAACTTAACAGTCGGAATAAATTTAATATTTTAAAGGTCATAATTATACTATTTATTTCCCTTTGAAGATTATCTTATTTATAAGTTTTAAATTGCTTCTCTACCTATACATATGGTAGGATTGGGTCCAAGTAGACCTCATCACTTTCCTAATTGGTGTTTACACATTAATTTTTGTGTGCCATTTGTTATTTACTCATTAGGAAATAACAAAGTTAAGATGAAGTCATATAATAATGGCGAAAAATCTCACAATATTCTATATGTCTCACAATATTAATTTATAACTTACAATATTAATTTATAAGTTAAGGTTATTATATAAATACTTCGTAAATATCTCCACCAAATATTATATTTGTATAAAAAAGAAAATACACCCATCTCATATTATTAGATATTTATGATGCTTCTCACATGATTGTTTGTTCTTGCCGTTAATATAATTTAACCTTTAATTAGTTATGTACAAATGTTAATATATTTGTTCTTACAAAACCAAGATACCAAGTAAGATCAACACTTTGATCTACGATTGTTTCAGTATACGTCGTCTTTTGTCTCATGCAACTTCACTGTCTCAACTACTCATATGTCTTGGTGTTCAACTTGCAATTTTATTCTAACACTTAAGTAAGTTCAATATTTTAAAGGTCCGAATTACACTACCCATTGTCCTTTTAAGGTTTTCCTATTAATAAATTTTAGATTGAAACTCTAATACGGATGACAAGACTGACCCAGATACTTTTATAATTCGTGTGTAAACATGAATTGTCACCGTTTATTAATTATTCATGAAAATATAACAAAGTTAGGATGAAGCTGCATAATAATAACCTAATGTCTCACGATACTATTAATAAATTAAAGTTACAATATAAATACTTCAAAAATATCTATTCTCTTTCAAATATATTTGTACTAAAAAACACTTGTCTTGTATTATTAGATTATTTATTATACTTCTCTCATAATTGTATGTTTTTACTCTTAAATAATTTATAATACTTTTCTCATAAACTAATAGTTTATAGTTAGTTGTTCATAAATGTTAATGTTATTTATTTTTATCTAATGATTAAAGGTCATATTTGATTAATATCGAACTTTTGTAATTTTTTTATTAGTTTTCGACTATCATATTTTACTCTTCTTTATACATACCTTGCATTTTGTATTGGGATATATCAATCTCTCACTCTCTTATCGTCTAAAAAATTTGTGTACCTTCTTTGGTATTTTTTCTTACTAATTTGAGAATTATTATGTTTTGGGAGACATGTGTGAGATACCATGAAGAATCTTTCCAAATAATGTTTCATATATGCATCAAGAAACTTGTATTCATTGTCTTTAGCTATCTACAACATTATATTAGAGTTTTAGGAAATATCTATATTATGAATAACATCAAGGACTTAGGTTTAATAATTGCATATAAAATCTACTCAAATTCTAATTTTTTTACTTCATAAATATTTTACTACATTAATATTAAATACCTATAATACGCATATAAAATCTCATAAAAAAATTTAGTTGTGTCGAACTAATTTGTATAAAAAATAATTAACATGTAATCAATTTAAATTTAAAATTATATTTGAATTTCACTAGTGGAAAAAACATATTTTATAATAAGAAAAAACATCGGTGAAAATATAATTGATGTAAATAAAAATACGGTGACATTTTTTTTAAAATTATGTACAAAGATTTTATAGCAGTTGAGCTCCCAATCGGTGTAGTATCTTCTTACTACAACGATTATGATATCTCAACCATTGTAGTATCTCTTGCTTTAATTCTCGCACACTTTTTTTTAATCTAACATTTTCAATGTTTTTATTATTTGTCATTCTCTCCCACGTCGCTCAATTTCTCTGGTGCATCTTCTGCTCTTCTCACTCATGCTCACTTGGTTGGTTCTTTTGTTGCTTTCATATACTTTTTTAAGCGTTTTCGATACAGATGGTCTGGTAATTTTTTTACGTTGCAAGTTTTTGAGGATGTTATATAATTGATGCATGATATTTTCTTTACCGTGAATGCTTAGTTCGACATCCCTTACCACTTCTCTTCGCAAGATGTTAGCAATTTTGTCAAATACATTAAAAATAGTGTATATTTGATGGTAGAGTTTTTACGTTGAATAGATTTATCATATATTTTTAGTTACAGAAATTTAGTGCGAAAAAACTTCAAACAACTATAACTTTTGATAGAGAGCTTAGATCGAGACACTCAAAAAATGAAAATTGCTTGAAATTGCACAATGAAATTTGTGGCCAATCCCATAGGGGATTTTAAATCCAATTTTTTCCAAAATTCTATCATTTATTATACGGTGTTTCATTGTATGAATTAGAGATTTTATCAAATAATTCTGAAAAATTTTATTTTTTTAAACAATATCTCGGTATTACAGTGGTTGTCCTATACAACCGTTGTAGTATCTCAATATTACAACAGTTGCATATGGCAACCGCTATAATATCTCTCTCACTTTGACAAAACGTGAGTTTGTTATAACGGTTTGCAAACAATCAAGGTGATATCTCCTATATACTATAACGATTAGTCAACTCTTATAGTATGTCCAGACTTTTTACAATGATAAAATCTACAACGATTTTAGAACTAGTGTTATATGTAATCTAGAACCGATGTAAAAAGTATTTTTTCCAGTAGTGTTTATTTATCAATTTAAAATTAATTTTCTAAAGATAATAATCACCAATGATTTTTTAAATATTTCCCTCATATATACACTTGATTAAGATTTTAACCCATAATTTGTTGACAAATTAGAAAATCCCATATATTAATTTGTAAAATTAATTTAGGGAAATCTAAGTTATTTTACAAATATACTCTTTTCTTTTTTTCATGTTTATTCGATTAAACAGAATAAGAAAATTATCGTTTTTTCTTTTATAAAAAACAATTATAAAATCATTTCATCATTTTCTTTCTCCTTCCCTTTGGTTGATAACACAGAGGGATACGAGAATTTGAGAGATGGGTTAAAAATTGAAAATGTTTGATTGAGATTAATTAGAAGTAGAAAAATTAGAATGTAAGTGTAACAATTAATTTTAAAAAGAATTAAACATTTTTATGATTTGGATTTAGAGTTTAGCCTTGTCGTACAACAATATTGGTTGTTTTTATGTAATCTGCAAATTCAAATTTTACGAACACTGTTTATGTTTTATAAGCATTCATAATTCATGCCTTCCTCAGCCTTTTAATAATTTATATAATTATTAAATTTTAAAATTACAAAAATTCCACTCAAACAATATTAATATAATATGAGTTTAGGGACAATAATTCGAGCAAGGAAATAAAATTAATTGAATTAACTCTTTGATAATTTTAAAATTTTATATCGTTAAACCATTTATTATGTAACGCACTTAATTATTTAAATATGTTAAGTCTATAACGTTTAGTATTCATTCAACACGGATATTGACTTGTAAATTTTCAAAGTAATATTTAACAAAGAAAAAAATATATTTTTGAAAGAAAATTTAACGTCAATCTCATTAGTTTTAAATTTTCATATTCTTGAATTATGTAACATTAAGCATGAAAAATATTTTAGTTCGGAAGCTTATTATTAATTTTAGAATCATAAAATTGTAACTTTAAATTACATTATTCTCTAGTTTAAATTAATAAAAACTATAATTAAATATAATTCCAATATAATCTTAGTAAAAAATTATATTTAGTTAAAATTTTATACCATTAAAACATTTATTATATTGCATTTATTTTGTAATAAAGTGTTAAATCCATACTTTTAAATATTTTATATAATTAAATTGAATTTCAAAACTACATACAAAACATCACTTTAATAGTAATACAAGACGATTTTCTTCAATATAATATTAGTACAGAACAAAAATTGTGAATTCCACATATTAATTTTAAGGAAAACTTTGCTTTGACAACCACAACTGATATACAATTAGATGTCAATTGCTGACATAGTTTAATTGTACAGGTGGATAATGGTAAAACAAGACTTTTCTTTTTGAAGGACATGTAGGATATTTTGTTATGAAAGGACATAATTAGATTTTAAGTATTTAAATTTAAGATTTGAAACGTGATAGGAGTCCAGTACACCTATTTGCATAAGGAAGATTTTGTGTGAGAATGGTTGCGGTGGCAAGTGATAGTGGGAGACCATCGACGGTGACGAGCGACGGTGGTGAGAGAATCGATAGTGGCGAGCGACTGTGGTCAGGAATCGACGACAGTGACAACAACTTCGGTGACAACAGCAGATACAACTGCAGCGGCGGCGACAGCAGTGGCGAGATTCAATAGATCTGAGATTCAAACTCACTGCTTCTAAACCTTTAATGGAAGCGTTTTAGATAAAACCTCAAACATGTAAACCCTAAAAATAACTCTAAGTGTCACGCTGGAATATTTTTTACACAGTCATTTATCTTGGCGGCGCTATATAAAGTTGTAAAGTGGGTGTGTATCAGGTGTGGTTGTGAAAGTATAACTATCCTAATTTTAAAAACCAACACTTAACATTATTAAAATTTACAAAACAAAAAAAGTCAAATACTAGTATAATTTATGTAAACTCCTGTTTACAATGTTAAAACAATATCTGTACATATTTAAAATTATTAAATATTAAAAATTTATAGCATAACTTTTAAAATGAACCATATAATAATGAAATTAACTTCCCCATCATTAATATTTAGAATTCAATGCATTTCTAAACACGTTACTCTTCTCTTAACCAATATTATATTCGCAATCTATTTGGAATGAAACGATCCAAAGCAAGCAATCCTCCAATATAAATATAATCCAACTCAACCTGCACCGGTTGCCCAAATGCAAAGAGAACCAAAAGCTATCATCATCGTAATAATCACTTCTGAAACTGTATTTCTTTGAGTTCGTCTTTAATCACTAATTTATTACAAATTAAATATTTCTCAGAAGTGTTCTCTCTCAGTGTCTGAAGGAAGATGATGCAGCAGAGGGAGATGGTGGGAGAAGGAGAAGGAGAGGGAGAGGCAGTGGTGGCGTGCAGTGACAAGAGCATGAAAACAGGAGCGTCGATGTGGGACTTGGAAACGGGAGAAAAACTGCTACAAATTCCATCCTGTGCCTCGCCACCTTTCGGCATCGTGTGCTTGAGGAATCGCTTCCTCGTGGCGTCGCAAGTGAACAGACACGGGTCCGTCGGCGACGGAGCCATTGCAGTGTGGACCTTGAACAAGGTACTCAAATTCCAACACGCTACTTTTCATTTTATTTTGGGTTTCAGTTTTCTTCATACTCTGTATATATTGTTGTAAAAGTGCATGTTTTTTTCCTCTTTCTTTGTTTTATTTTAGGTTTCAGTTTTCATTGTAAAAGGAGTTAGGGTTTAGATTTAAAGTTTAGGTTTTTTCATACTCTGTGTACCTGTCAAGAGTATCAGAACTCTGCTATTGCCATTTTAAACTCTAGATTAGATTTAGAAGATTAAACTCTTCTACTTTATGCCTTTTTTGGCTGGTTATGGACAATTTTTTGCTAAAGAAAATAAATCAATGCATGCACGCACATGTTTTGTAACAAGAAATGTCGGTCTCTTCTCTTCTCTTTATGAAATAAATGTTATTTCTCTTTCTCTCTCTATATATATAATGTTTAGGGTTTCATCCCTGCGCAAGGGTATGATGTTCGATTCAATGGTTTGTTGATCTAAAATTGATTTTGGTTTAGAACTTAAAGGTAATTTTTATGTATTTTTTTGTTGATCTAAAATTCATTTTGACTTTTTGAGAGAAAAAAAGGTTCACGTTATGAATTAAATTATCAATGCAAAACTTAAATTTGTACTTTAAAAAAATACTAAAATACAATTGTATCCAGCTGTCTCCATTTATTTTTGTCAATTTCGAAGTGATTAAGCCCATTTATTCAAGGAGTGTTGACATATTTCTTAGCTAACTGTCTTTTGTCTATTATAATTTATGTTTTGATGTAATTTTGTTATAACTCATTGAAAATTGTAAATCAATATAGAATTATTAATTAAGAGGCCAATTTTTTGGTATTAAAGTGTATTCGGGAGTGTTTTACTGACATTTTTCACTTTTACAACAGCCAGCAAGATATGTTAAAAAAGTCTATTTATTTTTTAAATGGATCATTAAAGTGATCAATATTAAATTAGGTTTCTTAAATATTTTTTATTGACTTGCAAAATCAAATAATGAAATCTGAATGTTTTTTCAAACATGATTTAAATGCAGGCACTTTAATTTTGAAAAAAAAAAGCAGTTCATATGATTTTGACTTAAGCTTTATTATATTGAATTTAAAAAATGTTCAAAAAATTGATTTTTTTATTCTAAAAAGATTAAAAATGAAATAAACACACCACAATTAATATTTTTTTCCAAGACACTTGCACACTCAATTCTAATCAATACAAGATCGAAAATTTAGAAACGTGTACTTTTACTAGTTATAGTTTTATAAAGTTACTTGTGCCTTTAAAGACACATTAGCTGGAAAAAGGTTATTTTGACACTATCTTTTACAACCTTTCAACAATATTAAATAACAATAAAATATTAAATTAAATTATTTAATTATAAAAATAATAAAATAGGTTGTCAATCAATCACTACTCAAAATATAAATATAATTTTATGGGTATTTTTTTATGTTATTACCCAATAAAAATTGATGTTTCACCTTTGTAATTGCGTGATAAAGGTCTTCATTGAAGAGCAAGGATATAGTTGCATTGGACTTCAAAGTTTCGAATCCTAGTTTAAGGATTCATTTGAATTTCAGAAAATTGATATAAAATATACACATGATTAACTCTGGTCTATAGCAAGTAACAATTTTGGAAACATATCAGATTTTGTTTCCAGGTTATTGGGTTTTCTAGATTTGTTTGTGATTTTTAAGATACGATTTGAAAATAAGAGCAATCAAAATTGGAGTTACACCTCAACTAATCATGAAATGAAGGTTCGTACCAAAGGTTTTTATCAAGGTGACACTCATTTTGATTTGGAAAACAATTCCAAAATCATCTATAAAAAATGTATTTAAGTTTTCTAAATGAAGTTGTTTAATTTTGGAGAAAAAACTGATTCAAGTAACTTATAATTCCATGTTGTGACTCCCATGGTAAATTAATAATACCATGAAGTTTCTTATGATCTTACATTGTTTAAAATAACTTCTGTGCAAAAGAATCCATTTTTATATTTACCTTACTGTTTTCATGTTTCAGCCTCAACAACCAGTTCTGAATTACACAGTGGAGGCTATCGGGGCACTTTCTTCTACAAATGATGGCATACATCTTGTTGCAGGAGCTCTGTCGTCTGGAACTGCTTTTCTATGGGAGGTATGTATGACCACATTAAAACCTTATTTCCTTAATTAGTAACTTTCAATTCGTTGATCTATGTTTTTATTCATAGCATGTGCATATTACACATACATTAATTTTGGCAACTTCTTTTGGTCACAGTTTTCAATGACACAAACTTTCATTGAGAATATTAGATGAATACTAATTTGATTGTGAATTACAGGTGACCAGTGGAAAATTGTTGAAGACTTGGATGGCTCATAATAAATCTTTAAACTGCATGTTATTTTCATGTGACAATTCTGTTCTCATTTCTAGCTCAGATGATGGAATGATCTGTGTTTGGTCCATGCTTAGGTAAAAGACTGAACTTGTTTTTCCCAGACAACATTTGGCCTCACGAATGTATGTAATGGAATAGATATTAAACAAAATTTATATTGATCCATTTGTTGTATTTGATTCAATGGAAGTTTGTTAGACGTAGAAGAAACGAGAAGTTCGCCACTTCCATTGCATTCTTTTTCAGGACATACGTCCTCCATAACTGGTCTTTTAACTGCACCGAACAGTTACTTCTCAATCTTAATATCAAGCTCCCTTGATGCCACATGCAAGGTGATGAATCTATATAATCACACTCTTACTTCTACAAATTATAAGATTTCCATGAGATTGCTTTATATTAAGATGGTATTTTTCATTTGCCATAGGTTTGGGATTTTGTCAAAGGAAAGCATATGCAAACTCAAGGTTATTCTTTGGCCATAACTGCCATTGCCCTTCACCAAACGGAAAGTGTTTTGTTCTGCGGAACAGAAAAAGGAACAATATTTGTCGAGAAGCTCGATGTTGGTCGGGGAAAAGGTCCTTTTGTTGTCGCTGAAGTTCAGCCACATGAGTTGAAAAGACACAAGTAACATATATATACTGCTTAAAGCTTCTCATTTTGCATTATTTATTGAGGATATAACTTCATCACAAAACATGTGATTAAGTGTTAACTATTAACAGAAGTATTCATTTTTTGAATGTTTGGTGACTTGTCATTGCATAGCTATTTCTGAAACATGTAAATTTCAAGATATTAAAGCTACTTATGGTCATATAAAATTCCATGTAAAATGTTTCAAATACCTTGTTTTAAAACCAAACCCTTTAGTACTACAGAGCAACCTCTTTTTAAGAGTTCAAAGTTTTCATCCTAACTTTCAAACTTGTGGTCATGCTCACGTAATAAGGTTGAATATAACTAGCTTAAAAATTTGTAAACTATGTAGTGGAGCCATTACTGCATTAGCCTCATCTCGATCAAGCCTAATATCTGCCTCTGAAGATTGTTGGATTTGCATTTGGGACATCTTCCGTTGGGAAATGACTCGAAGGTTTAGTCTCCACAAAGGTAATAGCCAATCCAAATATGTATTTATTTCGATACATCTCATGATAGGAATTTAGTAGTCATTTATTTTAGTATGTGTAAAACATTTGTTGGGACAAAATATTAAGAAAACCAGTTCAATAAGGGGATCTGAATAATTGTAATACCATATTAAAGATAGTGGGATTAAGACTAATACATTCTATCTAGGATTTTCAACATTAATGTTTCAGAGATCATCCAATATTCATTTACACAAATGGCAGCTTGTAGAACCCATGATAGTGATGGTTAATGTTTCAAAACCAAGTTACAAATGCATACACACTGAGTTGATTATTGTGTTAACAGCAGGGAGAGTGACCAATCTTGTGGTGGTTTCACGATCTTCGTTACTTCCTACATCAAAAAACAAGAGAGTCTCCAATGAATATACGATTTCTCCACTTGACAAGTATCCACCATTGTCTAACTCAATCAGGGGGACCACCACCCTCCATTCCTTAGGTCCACCCAACGGAGGAAATCAAACTAGCATTGATTCTGGTTCATCGACACAAAAGATTTTTGATACACAGGTTTTCTCTCTTTTCCTAAACAGCCTCCATGCAAATCTAACTTACATGTGACATTTTCCTTCTGTAACATACACGTGAATAAGTAATAAGTAATCAAAGTTTTTCATTGTGATTTGTTTTGGGCAGAAAGTAGATCTACCATCAGTCACAACCTTACAAATGAGAGTGGAAGCAGATGTAGAGAATCGTGCATGGGCAACAAGCATGGCAAAACATGTCATGGTGATAAACAAACAATTGAAGTCACACCTATTAGACATGATGCAGAATAGATTGTGTCGTCCAAACAACACCAACTCGCGAAAAACTAGTAGAAAGAAACCCAAAATTTAGGGTTTGGTGTGAGAAGATGGAAATGAAAGACCTTGGTAAAATTTTGTTTTAGTCAATTGTACTTTTTTTATTGCATATGAACTCAAATGGTTTATCTCCGAAACTGAATTAGTAGATCTATATGCTATAAATTGATTATGTTTAAAATGTGTTTCTAGAGTCATTGTTTGTCCTTTTGTTCGTCAATCTAATTTTGTTTCTATATGAAATTCGAATTATATTTTACACCAACTTTGTAGTTGAATTGATATTAAGCAATCATGGTTGGCTATTAATAATATGATTTCATATTTGTATCAATTTTCGTAGCTTCATAAATAACTAAGTTAAATAAGATCAAAACTAACTACACAAGAAGTGATCATCAACTTAAGAAGTGAAACAATAGTCTTTTATTAGTCCTTTAAGTAAGAGCTTCATAAAACATAACTCATTTATTTTTTTATTGTATTTTCTATAAACAGAAAGTAATTATAATAGATTAGGTATATAATAATTACTGTAAAATCGATATTCTTATTAAGAATATTTTCCACAAAAAATATTTCTTAATCTCAATTTTTAATTTGTCTTACATGTTACTTTTGATTAAATAATTAATAATACTCTAGAATAACTCAAACAATGATGAGAACATAATAACTCAAAAATATCATGGGATAAACCAAATTTGTATTACTTTAGATAAATCTAGATAGACATGGGTAGATATAAAAATAAATAAATCCCAAATAAGTGATAGTTCAAACTTAGAATTGTGTCCATCAACGTGTAGATGGAGAGATAAATATAAAAAAAAAAAAAAAAAAAAAAAGAAAAGAAAAAAAAAAAAAAAAAATAAAAAAAAGTATAAAAAAATTTATATGTATTTTCAAAAAACTATAAAAATATATAAAAGAAATATAAAAGTTTTGTAAAATAAAATATATTATTTGAACAAAACT
>Ga0099825_1001500_pt1 | contig 29974 bp, 15 predicted proteins | sample SiratroredBW_FD_76838 | JGI IMG/M metagenome (GOLD analysis project Ga0099825, IMG submission 76838) | Root nodule microbial communities of legume samples collected from California, USA - Siratro red BW | ecosystem: Host-associated > Plants > Roots > Nodule | place: USA: California | collected...
AGTAAAAGGGATGGTGGAGGGTATAATGGGATATGAAATATTTTAAAAAGGGTTAAATGGTAAATTTGCCTAGAGTATGGAGGTGCAGGAAGATGATATGGAGGTGCAGGAAGAAGCAGTCCAATAAGAATGAAGGTGGAGACTATTAAAACTTCATAGATTCTATAGTTTTCTAAGTTTTAAAACAAAAACAGCAATTTAGCACTACAATGTAATATTACAGAATAAACAATAATGTGTTGAATACGATACTTATTACATATATACAAATATTTACATCTTTAATCAAAGAGAGTTCCAAAACAAGTTATTTAGAGAAAACACAAAATAGTGCTTTATAATTTAATTGAATAGAGTTCATAATCCTTGTAAGCTAAATTTGAGTGATAATGATCATTGTTAACATAATCTCTTTATCAACTGGATCAACTGACAACCAGTGTCAGATATAGTAAAATGAAACCTTTAATAACTTTCACATGCAAAAATTTATCAATTTAACTGTTGAATTATATAACTATGTTTATGATCTCGTCTTGGGGGTAAAGGTGAGGGTTGTGTTGTGCCCTCTATCCACGGATCAGTCATGAAGGATGACATTTGCTAATGCAGGCTGTTACCCAGGAGGAACAGTTGTATGTCTCAAGTACAATGCTAAATCAGCTTAGTCGCCATATGGACAGTCAGATATAGTATTACATAAGCAATCAGAGCCCTCACAAATTTATTAAACAATTTCTTTCAAACACAAACTCTTACGTACAAATTCAATAGATGTAAACTTAGATTCAAATAACAGAAGTATATATGCTTTCATATGATCAAGAAGAAAAGCCTAAGAAATACATATAATAAAGTTCTGGTTCACCCATCAACAAAAAAACCTGTATTCCAAAACTTAATAATGTTAAATAATTGCCTCCATTTTCAGCTGAATGGAATGCATACCATAGAAAATAAGAAATCGTGTATGTGTCCATATTTATTTTCTAACAATATCAAGGCCTACCATTTGCCACGTAACGAGATATAATTCCAAAATTTCAATGTCAAACTGAAGCTAACTTTTTTACAGACATCACAAATGTTTTTTTATAACTGAGGAAGTTTCATACACAAAGGCCATTGCGCAGAACTATACCAACAGACCACAAACAGATTCAATTAGACTAAGGTTCCACAACAAGAAGCTTCAATTTACTTTGTACTACAGAATCAGATACAGGAAGCTTATAAAGTCCATTATAAATTGTCCAAACAAGAAAAAAATGCAATAACTAGTACAGCCAAATTTCAGCATACCAGTATTAGATTGAGAACTTTTACCCGTTTTTCTTCACTGGAGGCGGGAAGAGGGAAGTTAAAAAAAACAGCCTAATCACTTCTTGCAAAAAAGTGGTCAAAGGCAAAATTTTGATATTGGATATTTAGATCCTACTTGTCAATACAGAAACCAGCTAATGCAAACTAGAGTGTCAAGCAGATAAATTCGCAGCCGGGGTTGTTTAATACATTAAGCTAAAAGAAGCAAAATTTTCCAATAGCATCACAAAAAAATATAGTTATGGACCTAGAAGAAAAATGAATAACGAACCATAATACAGAAAAAAAAAATTGGTAACAAAAAATTCGAATATGCAATCTACAAAGATACATGCACGCTGAGATAAACACCATAGCAGACTGAATTCCCATATCATCCATCTTAGATAGAATATGAACCAAGTATACATCCTTCACCTTTTAGGGATGAATATCACCTGTGCTTAAGTGACTCAACTGTTTTAAAGCCTTCATATGCCTTGTAGACATACATCTTTTCTTGGTAATGTTCATGCAACTTTTGCAAATTACTTGCAGTTGTTGCAGAAAATAACAGATTTTGTCCATTTTAGAGGTAAGCAGTGAAAGATAAATTTCAATTCCTCCTGAAAACAAACATCCCGAACTCAATCTGCTTCATCCAAGACAAGAAACTGCAGTCGCATAGGTCAAATATTAATTCATAGAATTCTGAACACAAGGCAAAAGCAATGCTAATGATTAATCATAGAGCATGCAGTTTTGAGTACTTATATATGCAAAAAAGATTCTAACCTACGGATAAATTTGTTGCATCTTTGAGACACTCTAGGTTGTTTTCTTTCAATAATTTTAGTTTGGAGGAGTTCCTATCCAAAAACAATATAGATCATAATAGTAGTACAATTGCTTCATTATTTAGTCACTTTGGATTGCAAAGCCATTTTTTTATCACTATTTTATTCAGGAGGACTTTCTGTCTTCATTCCTATGTTAAACATTTCCCTCAGTTTGTCAAGTATTACATGAAAAATGTTTACATTTAAAAACCTATGTTAACAGTTATCAGTAAAAAGTGTAAGCAATAAGCATAAAAAATTCATAATAAAATAGCAAAATGAACACATTTAAAAAAGTACAACAAAGCCTTAAACTTTTTGAGCTAATATAATGATAAACACTTACACAAGTGTTTGGAAGAACTTATGATATGTCTCAAGTTATTTTCAACTTACTTCAATAAATTCCCTAAGATAAATTTTGAAAACAGCTCACGAAGTCTATGAAACAGTTCAACAATTTGACTTCTTTCACTATAAAGCAACTTAGCCATAGTTGTTTTCCAAATGTAGCCTAAATCTAAATTGTTTATCAATAACTACTTCTAAAACTGCAATGATGAACAGCGGCAATCTCAGCATCGGATGGCAGATATTTTGCCGGAGACTGAGACCAATTAATCAAGATCAACACGCTCTGATACCAACTTGAAATGAATAAAAGAGACTATATTTGAGAGAGCTTAATCACACCTCTCTTATGTTCTTATATATAGAATGAGTAGAGGGAAGAAAAAAGATCAAAAACCAGAACTAGCATTCTGGGTATAGAAATAGGTACAACATATAAACTTGAGATAAATAAAAGAGACTATATTTGAGAGAGCTTAATCACACCTCTCTTATGTTCATATATATAGAATGAGTAGAGGGAAGAGCAAAGATCAAAAGCCAGAACTAGCATCCTGGGTATAGAAATAGGTACAACATATAGCAGTTTTCCGATACAACAACTTACTACCTATATTTAATACTTATTCTAACAAAATAAACATGCAGATAGTAAAACTAAGTTTAAAACGAAAATCAAATGAGATTATTTATTTGTCAACTTCACCTTTTACAGCTACTTTAGGGCCTTCAAACTGAAAACTAGACGTACACTAAACTGTGTACTGTTAATCTATCTAAACTCAGTTCAGATAAGGTTTTCCTTGGTTGATGATTCTCATTTATGGTCCAAGCGTGAAGGTTCAAAAGTTCAATTGATACAATAAAAGGTCTAGAGAACACTAATTTATTTGTAAGAAGTAATGTTAATGAGTACCGTAGGTAGGAATACAACATTTATTCCATTAACGGGGAATGAAGGAATAATGTTGTAAAGCTGCATAAAATCAAATTCCAGTATCCTCGGCCATCACTATAAAATTTTCTAAATTTCAGACTGCTAAAAAGAAACAACATACATCATTCCATTACAACTTTTGCACCAAGAGCTTTCAGTTTCTCCATTATCTTCTCCCCTTCTTCTTTTGAAACACCTGTCTTTATAACAGAAGGCGTTTTCTCCACCAAATCCTTCGCCTCCTTCAAACCTAAATCAGTAAAGCCCCGCACCCCCTTGATGATTTTAATTTTGGCAGCAGCTTCGTAGGACTCCAATTTCAATTCAAAGACAGTTTTTTCCGGTTTTTTCTCCTCCTTGGCCACATCTGCTGCTTTCCCTGCCATTCCAGCCAAATTTCCTGCTCCTGCTTTCATAAATCCTACATTAGGCATCTCCTTCACTCCCATTTTCTTCATCAGAACAAGACCCAATTCAGCAGCTTCAGCTACTGTAAGGGATGCAATTTCATCCACAAGCCTGAAAACTCTTTCTGATGGAGGGCCTCGGTGATCATTGGGATCAAACGTAGCAGGATCAAAATCAGCCGGGAGACTTCTTTGGTCAATTTCCACTTCCTCTACATCCTCCTCCTCTTTCCTTGCAGGTTGCCCAAAATTTCTTGAAAATGCATTTATAGAGCTAAGCCTTTGTCTACACAAACCATGGGGTAAATAGTTCCTTATTCTTGAAAGCAAGCTCATTCTGATTCTGATACACTCTCTCAGAATGGCAAAATCAATCTACGTCGCCTAATCCAATAAATAAATTTACCCTGAAAACAGAAATGAAACTTGCGTTGGTAAATATTTTTGAAACATTGTACGACTCATTGATCCCGTTTGGATAAACCTACGTTCTCGAACCTAGTTCACTCGCGTGGTTGGACACTAGAAAAAAAAAAAAAACGACACTGAAATTATTTGTTTCAAGACTTACCTGGGTAACAATTCCGTGATTCACTGGTTGTTCATGATTTCGATCGATCTCATTGTCTGTGCCTTTTCTTTTCTCTTGTTTTGCTGTGGGTTGGGTCGTATTAGGGTTTTAGTGTGGTGCAGGAAGGATGTCTCTCAAAATTGATGGGGTGCAGGAAGTTTTTGCCCTCTCTTCAGCTAGTTTGGATTGTTGGGCCTCAATCTAAGTCCAACAACTTTTTTATGTAAAACATAATAATAAAGGTATAATAATGTTAGAAAAATATAAAAAAAGTATTTAAAAAGATATAAATATGATCAATTAATAATAATAATAATTAAAAAATTACTTAAAAAAATAATATATTACAGGTATTTTATATAGGCTAAATATGTTATTTTTCCTTCAAATTTTGGTTACTTCTATATTTACTCGTCCAAATAAAAAAAATACTTTTTTAAATCTCTGAATTAAAAAAAAATGCTCTTTTTGATATATCGTAATGGTTAACGACAGTCACTCAAAAATTACATGTATAACTAAAATAATGACATGAACATTTATTTTTTAAATTTTTTAGTTAAATATATTTTCTATCGGTTGAATTTAATTCGAATTTTATTTTAGTTCTAAAATATCTTTAGTCCCTAAAAATTAAAAACAAAATGAACATCTCTAATTTTATAGAAACTTTTGTTTCATGTTTTCCTTATAAAAAATTAAGGAATTTTTTATTTTTATTTTTTTAAAAAAACTACCCGTAATATTTATAATAACTTTTTTTTCTATTGTATGAATATATAAGCAATTTGGTTAGACTAGGAGTAAATGAGTTAAAAATGGAGAAGATTGGAGATGGACATGTAGCTACTCATCTTTTGCATCATCATGTAAGGCAAAAAAGTTCTAGAACCAAAATAACTAATTCTAGACTGAGTGGGTATGATTAGTCTAACAAGTAATATTAAAGTTCTGTTAGGAGAGAGAAAAAATATGAGAGGATTGATTCTATTTCCTTTTCTTTGGGTGGAATGATTTTCTCAAAGTTGCTTTTTATTGACCTGTTTGTTTTCTCATTATCTTGTATTTGCTTTGCTGTCATTTTGATATACTTTATTGTAAGAAAACCATAGACGAGGGTAATAGAAGACAATGTTGAGATCATTCTTCGTTATCTCGGATTTCCTTATTAAATTTACATTCATTTAAGTTCATTACATTGGTGCTCTCATCATCTTCATGGCGAAAAAACTACGCAGATGAAGGAACTCTCATATGATGCACTTTGGAGCTCATGGAATCGCGTGATAACCAGTATGCCTCTCACAAAACGATAGAATTAGCTTTGGATAAACTTCTGAAGCAAAACACTAAAAGAGATTATGGTTCTATGGTGGTACCTCCTCCACCACCATTGTTCTAGGTCCGAAATGTTAAGAGTTTATAGCTCTGGCAAATTGCATCCAAGGTGTTACGAGTGAAGTATTGTTGGATTGCTTTATTGGAGGCTAAAACCTGACATTAGACGTGATGTAATTATAGGGCTTTGAATGTTATTGCGTTGAAGGATAACTTCCTTGTACCTACTGTTGATGAGCTAATAGATAAATTGTAAGGATCTCAATATTTCTCAAAATTGGACCTAAGGTTAGAGTACCATCAGATACCGTTGAAGGAAGAAGATAGGCATAAAACAACTTTCAAAACTCATCAGGGCCTTTATGAATGGATAGTAATGCCATTTGGATTCTCTAATGCTCCTGTCACATTTCAGAGTATGAATGAGCACTTGGAGATGGTACTGAAATTACTTCTGCAACATAGGCTCTATGCGAAGCTATCAAAATGCTCCTTTGGATTGCAATAGATAGATTATTTGGGACACATTGTTTCTGATCAAGGTATGGCAAAGAAAAAGTGAAGGCAGTATTGGATTGTCATGTGCCTGCTAATTTGAAACAGCTAAAAGGATTCCTTGGCCTTATTGGGTACTATAGAAGATTCATTTAGGGTTGTGCAAATATAATTGCTCCTTTAACCAATTTATTGAAGAAAGACAATTTTTTTTCTTAGAATGATTCAACTATAGTAGCATTTGCAAACCTTAAAACTGCTATTACGGAAGCTTTAGTCTTCCTGATTTTTTCAGCCATTTATTCTTGAAACAGATGCTTTAGGTTTGGGAATTGGAGTAGTGTTGAGCCAAAAACATCATCCAATTGCATTCTTCTCTAAAAAGACTCTAAGTATGAAAAAGCAGTCAGCCTATGCAAGAGAATTTTATGCTATTATTGAGTCATTGCCAAGTTTAGACACTATTTACTTGGTTATAAGTTCACCATTAGGACTAATAAAAAAGTTTAAGGAGTTTAACCAATCAAGCTATTCAAACTCCTGAACAACAAAAATGGTTGCATAAGTTATTAGGATATGACTTCTCCATTGAGTACAAGTTGGGGAAAGAAAACATAGTTGTTGACTCCTATCAAGATCCTTCTTTATGGCGTGCTCCCAACCTCAACTATCTATTCTCCCTAATCTCAAAGAATTTATAGTAGCGGGTCCTAAGTTGAAAGCAATTTTTGATTTGTGCATTGCAAATCAACCTCCTAATCATAATTATTCAGCTCATGATCAACTTTTCTTTTGGAAAGGTAGACTAGTTATTCCTGCTGCTAGTGAGATAGTTCAGAAGATATTGGGTTGTGGGAGGTTGTGTTGGGTTTTTCTAAAACCTTGGCCATAATCTCTGCTCAATTTTTATGACATGGTATTAATCGAGACATTAAGGAATATGTGTATAATTGTCTTATTTGTCAACAAGTCAAGACAAAAACAATTACTTTAGCCATTACCCATTCCATATTAGATTTGGAAGGATTTAGCAATGGATTTTATAACAGAACTCCCTTCATCAGGGGGGTTACACAGTCATATTTGTGGTAATTGACATGTTATCTAAGTATGCTCATTCTTCTCCTTTGAAGGTAGATTATTCAAGTAAGCTTGTAGTAGAGACTTTCATGATGTGGTGAAATTGCATGGTTTTGCATGGTTTTCCTAAGACTATTATTTTTTGTTGAAAATTTGCTTTTGAAACTGCACATTGATTTGTTTCAGTTTTTGAATATGTTTTTAATGTTTTTAATTAGAATATTTGCTCTTAATTGTTAGAATATTTCTTCATAATTGTTTCGTACATGTTAGGATTTCAATTTTGTATAGCTGCTCCTAAACTTTAAGAGAAGTAATTTCAGTCAGATATTTTTCCTTTCTGCAAACATTATAAATGTAAGTTGTTCATGGCTCAGAGAAATAAGAAGAAATAATAATATTTTCTCTTCATACATATCTCCTCATATCCTGTAAAACCAACAATTGGCATTCAAGCTCTTAGTTCTTAAGGGCCTGTGTGAGACCACGAGGAAAGAAAACAATAGAGGGAAACCAGTGAGGAACCTTTTGGGAAAAACAAAAACTTCACCCATGGCCAGAAACTTCATGGCGGCACCTCCGGTTTTCTCCGGAGAAAACTATCAAATATGGTCTGTCAAAATGAAATTTTATCTAGAAGCGAGTGGTTTGTGGGATGTTGTGATGTTTGAAATCCAACCGCTACAAGAAGATCCAACTGTAGCTCAAATCAGAAATTATAATGATGAAGCAATAAGAAGAGCGAAGGTCAAGACCTGTATTCACTCTACTATTTCTGATGTTGTATTCACTAGAATTATGACATGTGAAACAACTAAAGAAGCTTGGGACACTCTCCAAGAGGCGTTTCAAGGGAATGAAAGAACTCGGCAGATGCAAGTTCTCAATCTTAGAAGAGAATTTGAGATGCTAAGAATGAAGGAAGGCGAGACTATCAAAGAATATTTTGATAGGTTCTTGGCAGTGGTCAACAAGATCTGACTATTACGTGAAGATTTACCTAATAGAAGAATCGTAGAAAAAGTGTTGGTGAGTCTTCCAGAAAGGTTTGAAGCAAAGATCTCATCACTTGAAGATTCAAGAGATCTCATAATGATTTTACTAACCGAGTTGATGAACTCTCTGCAAACCCAAAAGCAGAGAAAAATGTTGAGAGAAAAGCCAAATACTGAAGGACTTTTTCTAGCAAAGTCACAGTCGAGTTACAAAGCAAAGAAGAAAGGTTGGAAAAATAAGAAGAAAAGTGATGAGGATGACAATGACGAGAAGGAGAAGTACTCAGCATGTCAACACTGCAAAAAAAACTTCTCATCCACATTGGAGATGTTGGTGGAGACCCGATGTGGTGTGTAGATCCTGCAATTAAAAGGGTCATGTGGAAAAGGTATGCAAAAGAAAGCAACAAGAGGTGCAAATTGCTCAAGAGACCGATGATGAGAAGGAGGAGCATCTTTTTGTGGCGACTTGTTTTGCTAGTGACATCACTAGTGAAACATGGTTGATTGATAGTGGATGCACTCATCACATGATAAAGGCATGTTTGTAAAGCTGGACAGAACCCACTCTTCGAAAGTCAGAATTGGGAATAGAGACTATATTGAGGTCAAAGGCATAGGTGATATTGCCATTGATGCTGGCTCAGGTAGAAAAATAATCTCTGATGTTCTATATGTCCCTGAAATTGATCAAAATCTGCTAAGTGTTGGGCAACTTTTAGAGAAAGGCTATGTTGTTGTGTTTAAAGATAAAACTTGTGAAGTCTTTGATACAACTGACATTAAATTGATGTCAATAAAGATGAAGGACAAAAGTTTTTCGATAAACTTGCAAACAGACCTTGCTTACTCTTCTATAGTTGATTCAGGACAAATTTGGCATAAAAGGAAGCAGGAAGCCAGTAGTGGAAAATCATGGATTGGATTTTTGTGATAATGTTGAAATTTCTATAGAATTGATTGTGAAGGAGATTAAAGGTCTTGATGTTGTTCCAAAAATAACTGAGTAGGAAGGTTCTGATGAAAATGTGGATGATCATCCTGTGAGAGGTAATAAATCCCTCTCTGACATATATCAAAGATGTAATATGGATGTTCTTGAACCTGCTGACCATGAGGAAGCTCTCAATCACCTAAAGTGGAAAAAATATGATGATGAGGAGGAGTTGTATATGATTGAGAAGAATAACACTATTGTTGACATACCTACAGATAGAAAGGTAATTGTTGTATATGGTGGTTCAATTAACAAAAATAAGTTTGTTGGGTATTATGATATTGATTGGGGTGGTTCCTTGGAAGATATGAATAATACTTCAGGATATTGTTTTAGTCTTGGTTCAAGAATTTTTTCATGGTCTTCTAAGAAACAAGAAATTGTTACACAATCTACAGCAGAAGCTAGATTGATTGTTGTTACTATTGCTGTTAACCAAACTTTGTGGATTAGAAAAATACTGGCAGATTTGAAGTTTAATCAGAAGGCAATGTTGATAATCAAGCGGCCAATCTCCAATAATCCTGTGTTTCACATGAAGACAAAATATTTAAAGATCAAATATTATTTTCTGAAAGAAGTTCAACGTAGAAAGGAAGTTGTCTTAGTTCATTGCAAGACTGAAGATCAATTAGCTGATATTTTAACTAAAGCTCTTCCAAAAGGCAGATTTGAAGACTTAAGACAGAAGATTGGAGTTTGCAGATCTAAAATCAAAGAGGAGTGTTGGAAATTTGCTTTTGAAACTGCACATTGATTTGTTTCAGTTTCTGAATATGTCTTTAATGTCTTTAATAAGAATATTTGCTTTTAATTGTTAGAATATTTCTTCATAATTATAATTCTTTAGTAGACGTTAGGATTTCAATTTTGTATAATTGCTCCTAAACTTTAAGAGGAGTAATTTTAGTCAGATATTTTTCCTTTCTGCAAGCATTATAAATGTAAGTTGTTTACGGCTCAAAGAAATAAGAAGAAATAATAATATTTTCTCTTCATACATATATCCTCCTACCTACCTATTCTGTAAAATCAACATTTGTGACAGAGACAGTTTTTACAAGTCATTTATGGCACCGTATGACACCTCTTTGAAAATATCAACTGCATACCATCCTTAATCTGATGGACAATATGAAGCCTTAAACAAATGCCTAGAAATGTATTTAAGATGTTTTACTTATGAAATTCATAAGGAATGGGTTAAACTATTACCTTAGGTTGAATATTGGTATAATAAGGCCTATTATACTAGTATTGGCATGAGACCATTCAAAGCTGGTTATGGTCGAGATCCCCCCACATTAGCAAAATATGTCCCTGCTAGAAATGATCCAATTTCAGTTCATGATCAGCTATTGGGGAGAGATGAGTTTATAGGTAAGTTAAAGATGAATCTCCAAAAGGCTCATTAGTATATGAAAAAAAAATGTTGATCAAAAAAGAAGGTTTGAAGAATGGAAGATTGGAGATATAGTATTAGTGAAGCTCAAATCTTATCGACAACATTCCATGACTTTGAGGAAGAATCATAAATTAATTTTAAGATATTTTAGTTCATTCCTAATTATAGAGAGAGTTGGTCAAGTTGCTTATAAGTTCTCATTGTCAGCCACTATAAAAATACACCCAATCTTTCATGCATCCTAGTTGAAACTGGTTAGAGGTAATCATGTTCAACCGTATGTTCCATTAGCAATTACCACTTATGAATCCTATCCGATAATACAATCTGTTTCCATTTTGGAATCTAGAGTGATTATTAAAGGTTCTCAGCATGTTCAATAGCATTTGGTCCAGTGTGGGAGGGCATGGATAAATGTCAATCAACTTGGGAAGACCACACTAGATTACAAAAGACTTACCGTAACTTCAACTTCGAAAACAAGGTTGTTCTTAATGGAGGAGAAATTGTAAGCAATTCGGTTAGAATAGAGATAAATGAGGCAAAAATGGAGAGAGTTGAAAATGGACATGTGACTACTAATTGCATTAGGAAAGGAGAAAAAGTTTTAGAATAAAAATAACTAACTCTAGGCTGAGTGGGTATGATAGATCTAGCAAGTAGTATTAAAGTTATGTTAGGAGAGAGAGAAGGTATGGAAGGATTGATTTGAATTCCCTCTTATTTGATGGAATGATTTTTTGAAAATTGCTTTTTAATTATTTATTCTTTCTCGTTATCTTGTATTTGCTCCGCTGTCATTTTTATATATTTTCTTGTGAGAAAACCATATATGGAATGATTGATTTTAGTTCTCTCTTTTTTGATGGAATGATTTTTTAAAAATTATTTTTCAATTATCTATTCTTTTTTGTTATTTTATATTTGCTCCACTGTCATTTTTATATATTCTCTTAGAAGAAAATCATATAACGACTAGCGTTGAGATCATTATATGTTTTTTGAGATTTCCTTATTAGATGTATGTTTATTTTCGTTTGTTACCGACTATATTTAATTAACTAATTTTATTTTTTCTAACAAATTTTTGAATAAATTTGTTCATAGTTTTAAACATTCAAATTTAATGAAGCAAAAGGAAACATCTTATCCACATATTCTAATAACAAACCATTATACCTTAATTTCAAAATTAAAATATAAATACAAATTTTATTCATAGCTATGTAAATAGAGACTATTCATAAGCTGCTATTTGAAGGAGTGTGAAAGAATGAGTAAAAAAAAGAAGAATGTTCTAAACAGTCTTAATATTATTTACTCAAATTAAACATTTGTTAATAATGTAAATTTTGAAAATCAAAATGAATTATTTTAAGCTTGGAATACTTAAAGAACTACTTCTAAGGAATATAAAATATCTTTAAATATGGAAAGTAAAAAAACTACTTCTGAATTTGAGAAATTTAAAATATTAATTTTATATCTAAAGGACGAAAAAATTCATTTTTAAATTTGAAAGACTATATAACAAAAAAATATTTGTAAAAATCATGTTATTATTCTACTGTTGACATAAACTTTGTTAACCAGATGGACAATGAGTACAACATCGTAAACAACAATAGATTAAAAAATTCATTTTCTGAAATTTAGGAACTAAAAAAGTAAACTTTAATTTGAAGGAAATTACTGAATCTCAAAGAAGGATCCCAATATTATTCATATTCTAAAGTAAAACCTATGAATTCAAAGAGTGAATAAAACTTGAAGCATTGAGAAAGCCTTTGAAATCAGTAATAGCTCAACAAAATGGAAATATAAGAATGATGAGCACAATAAATAAATGAAAGTAACTTTAATTTTGGGAGAAATTATTTATCTTATATACTTCTTTTATTTTATAATTAAGATATATTAAAATGCCACATTTCGATTTTTAATTATTAATGTGTTATTTTTTTTTTATGTCTGGTAATTTTTTTACTTAATACATATTTATATATGTAATCTTAATTTTGAAAGAAATTATTCACCGCAAACTTTCTTTCTTTTATACAGTGATATAAGATTCAAAATGGTTAGCATATTATAATCATATATTTTCATTATTCAGTGAAAATAAATGTTAATTATATTACTAATTATCAACGTTTTATTTTTGTTTAAAATTACTAATTTGTTTATTTGTGTTTATACAATTATTTATCCATAGACTTTTTTTTATATATATTAAGTTAAGGTTCAAAATTATTAACATAATGTAATTTAAAATTTACGTTTTCATTGAAGGTTAATTATGATAATTATTAGCATTTTAATTATTTTATTTTTAATGTTTAATTATTAATATTATTGTTTAACTTTTATGCTTACTAGTTTATTATTTTATTTAATATATATTTGCAAAAGTAATATTAATTTTGAGAGAAATTATATACTCCATACTTTTTTCTCTCTATACAAAATTTTTGTTTTCTAATTATTTGGCGTTGGTAAGTGCTAATTTTAGCTTTTCAGTATTCTGTTTCTATTTTTCAATTATTAATTTATTCTTAATGTTTTACTGTTCTTTATTTATTTATTTTTTATGTTTGTAAGTCTATTTTCTTAATATATATTTACATGAGTAACTTAAATTTTGTTGACAACTTACCTGTCCTATATTTTCTTTCTATTCTATATTAAGATGACTATGATTTCTCTTCATATATGCCCGGCATATGATGAAGATGAAATACTTGCAAATAACAATTTGAAAATTACTAAAGAAAACAAACTTAAGTAATTTAAAGATAAAGAAACCTATGTCAAGAATATATTTCATAAAATAAAATAAATAAATAAAGAGAAGAAAGATTGAATTGTGTTTTAAAGAATTTTTACATATTTTCGTAAATATTGTCTAATGAATATCATTTAAACCATAGTTTTAGATAACAAATAATATGTTAGTAGCTTATTTTTAAGTCTAAATTTCATTGCATATTTAATGGTAAAAATTAAACTCCAACTATCATTTGATCCCATTTTTTCTACATTGTACTTTCTGTTTTCATATCCTTCTAAGAAATTAGACCTTCTAAAGTATTGTTATTAAAATAATCTAAATACTGAAAATGAATGTATCAAAAACATTTTCGCTACAAATACGTTTCAATTGCCCAAACTCAAGAATTAAACAGTTAAATATTTTTTTACTTAAATTGGTTATTACATCTCTTTATTCAATAGCATAAAATAAATAAAACTAATGTCATATAATATTACTGGTAAAATAATAATTCTTAATTTAAAAGATATTCCCATATATTATAAGATGAAAATCAAAATTAATCGAAATTTAAGTATATTTTTTATTATTTTCTTCCAAAAACACTCAGAGTGTAATTGACACCAATAATCTTGCATCATTCACATTATCTATAAAAATAAGAGTGTTTTTAAAATAAACTTTCATCCTCTTTAACATAGACAGAGAGGAGGAAAAAAAAAAAAAATCCAAAAACCGTGGATGATAAAGATCCGTGTCAAACAATCACAAAATAAACAAATCTAACATCACCGTCAGACAAAAATTGAAAAACACAAAGTTAATCCTAAATTAGTGTAAGACTAATCTCACATTAAAAATTATGACCAATGAATTTTTTACAAATCACATTTACTTAAAATGATTCTACATTTTTAACAATGATTTTACTTATGGGATTACAAGAAAGAATAATTAGATGAGAAGGGAGAAAAAAATTTATTTTTAATAAATTTTAATAAATGAACAAAAATGTGCATTCAAAAAATGTCAGCATTATCCGATCTGGAATTGTAGTTGTAAGCTGAAATATCAACCCAGTAAGACTTATATGTGGCATGTGGTGAATAGATGAGACCTTTTATTAATTATTTATCAATAAGTTTGATGAACCAATTGATATAAATTTATTGTAATTTAATACAAATTTGGAGCTAGAATACTCTAAAACTAAACTTTGCAATGTATGGTGGTAGTATAAGACACATATTAACAATAAGGTATAATTATTAATTTAATAGAATTAATTAATATTGATATTTTTATTTGCTGGGAGCAGAAGAGCAAAAACACGTGTCTCCTTGTTGAGCTAGTTTCCAGAGACAGAGGCATTTGTATTGGTGTTTCTCTTTCGATGTACCGCAATGAGCAATAGAAGGAAGTGACGGTGGTGACATAAGAAAACAAGAGAAAGCAGAAAGAGAATGGGAAGAGTCTTTGTGACAGAGCTTGAGGGCAGGTCTTATAGATGCAAGTTTTGTAGAACTCACTTGGCCCTTGCAGATGATCTCATTTCAAGAGTACTTTACCTAACCTAATGCTTCATTTTATTTTATTCTGCTTATGTTTGTGAATTAAGAAGGCTACCCTTTAGGGCATATTCTATTTTGAGACAAGAAATTAATTGTTTTGTGAACATTTTTCATATGTTGGAATATGAACACCACTTGCCTCATTGAACTGTAACCATAGGTTGTACCATGATTGAGGCTGGATCAGAGTATCTGAATTGAGTTAGGTTGTTGTTAATATGAGAAGCTTGTGTTGGTAGTTTTGTTAGTTAAATTAGAGATGGTTTATGCAATTTTGAAATCAGTCAATTGCAGCAATGGATTTTGGGTTGTAGGATGTTTATTGGATTTTTTTTTTTCTGTTCTGTACTTGCCTTATTGTTGTGTTTCTTGCTCTATCTGCCTGCCAAGTTTGTACTTTTTCTGAACTCAGGTTTTCTGAAGCTCTACCATATTTTTGGATCTTAGACTTAAGTACCCTTTATGAACACTCTTAGCTAGTATATTTCTCCCATGTAAAGCATTTTCCTTTTGCATCCCCCTACTACATCCACAGAAGAATTAAAAAAAAATGTCAAACTACTGGTTCATCTGATATATGAAAAAGGCCTATAAATTGTCTTTGGATTGAGTGGGGATAGCATAGTTGCTCAACTATTCTTACTGGAAAAGAACTTCCCATGGCTAAGTTGGCAACAAATCCTGATGAAAAATATGCGCATTGCTGCATAAGTCCTTTATATCATTCAGTTCAATTCTTGGTCTTTTTCAATCCAATTCAGCAATAATTGGGTATCAAAATTATCTACTGGGAAAATAATTGGACTGTGATGACTCATAAGTAGTTCTTCTTCCATTAAGCTGTACTTTGTAAAAGACTCAAGGGGGCCTAATCTGTTTGAACGATGAGTTCAGAAATTAGTTATCCGAGGAATATGCACTTGAGGTTCATGTACCAAGTTTTAGTGTGAACTCACAATATGCCTTTGTAAATTTTGACTGCCTTCTTGCGATATTGGTTTTGATACCTTGTCTATCTTAGTCTATGGTGGTGTCTTTCTATGATATTCATGACTTCATGTTTCATTCAAGTAAGTATATAGCTCACATATAGTTTGTGATGTGGGAAAAGATAAAAAGCTAAATGTATTACTTCTAAAGTCATGCATGATGTCTGTACAACTGTTTTTGTTTGTTTTTTTTTTCCAATATAATGCTCTAAGTCTCCAACTGCTTTACTGGGTTCTTAAATTACTTGTCATATTAATCTTCTATCACCTGTCTTTCAGTCGTTTCATTGCCGGAGGGGAAAAGCATACCTATTCAATAACGTGTGAGTATATTTAAGTTTTTCTTGAATAATCCATTGGTGACTAAGAAATTAAAGTCAATGATAGTGTTGTATAGTGTATGATTACTGATAAGATTATATATGTCTGATGCTTATTTTTTTTTTATTTATATTGCTAGATGAAAATTGCGTGCATGTTCTGAATTCTTATGCATGTTCTGGAAAAGTCAAACCTCTATTGAAATTGCATTATGTGATTTACCAAGAGCACTAAATTGTTCTTAGTGTTTATTTATTTATTTACTTGAAGAAATCCTCTACCTTTTTACCATATTAACTGAATTTAATTGTGATGCGTCCACATCTTTGAAAACAAATTAACATTGAGGCTTTTTGATAGAAACTAAAAGTCACGATAGAAGTCAACTAGAACTCTAGAAGAAATGGAGCTCAGCACCTTTTACAGAAAATTTCTCTTGAAAACCAGAAATCAGCAATAGAAATAGTAAACTGCCCCAAACAATACTGAAATCGGTCACAGAGGAATGGAGAAAACTGACAAGACAATGAAAAGAAGACAGTAAGAAAATAATACATACTCAGGACTCCCCTCTTTGATTTCTCCCATCATCATTCTTATGATTCTCCAATTCTCTTCCCTTTGTGTCCTATCGCCGGCTGTCTAGTCTATTAGGCATCTATCTCTTCCATGGGATATCTCCACTCTTTGACTTCCTTCCTCCATTATATTTCTGTTCTCCTTCCATTTTTTGCTTTCCTTCTCTAATTGTGACAGACCTGTTCTACTTTTATCTTCTTTATGTATGTAGGTCAATAGCCCTCACATTTCAACTTATTGCACTACATTAGTTACAATCTTAAAAGAGGAGTGCTAGTACTAGCAGCTACGCACTCAAACACACTTTCTACTGCTCCTGGGTTAAAACTTATTTAAAACTACACAATTATGGACAGTTCATTAGAAAGATGTGAAACACACAAAATATATGGTCTCCTAATAAATTTAAACCAATAGAAGAGAATGGGTACAAAAGAGCTTATTCTTAATGAAATAAATGGTTAGAAAGGAGGGTCAAATAGAACTTGAAAAACGCTTTGAAAAACTTTTAACGACATGATATCTATTAGACACTAATCGGGTGTTGTCTAATAATTTTGAAATATGTTCAAAAACATTTTCACAAATGTTGATAAGACAAACAAGGGCTTGTACATGAGGGCTTGTACATGAGTAATAGAAAATAAAAACTTTGTTTTATGCTTATTCACCCCAACATGGGCTATGTTTAGTTCTTCTTTACCAACTACAAAGGCTCTACTGATCAGTAAAGATTTCAAGTATTCATTGTTACTCCTGACTTACAACAAATACACCAAGTCACTTTTGACTATCTCTTTATCTTCCCATGAGATAAAGAACGAGTACACTATGTCACTCTTGGCAATACAACCGGAGTTGCTTAAAGTGTTTACTAGGAAACTCTCAACGAGATGATACAAAATCTAAGCTCTGCTTACACTAGATAATAGCTTTGCAAAAGTGAATGATTTACCAGTATAGCCATCTCTCTAAGTCATTTAGCAATGATCTTTAAACTTAGCACTAGAAGCTTGTGAATCTCTTTACAAGCAATTTTTCGCATAGATTGTGTATACAACATTAATTGTTTTTACATGCTTTTTCATCTACTTAGAGATGTCTTAGACAGGACCGTTGTAGCTTGCATGCTTTTCCTACCCTTTGTGTGAATGTTTTATAGAACTTTAACCTTTTGCTGATAGCTTTTGTTGTTATACTCAACATGCTTAGTGTAGGACACCTTTATCACATTCTCCTCTCTATTTATGACAATACCAAATTGAGCATACATACTCAAAATTTGTTGTGCCAAAATCATCTTTGGGATGTGAGTCAACTTGCATGAGTTGTAGATGTTCTTTGCATTTACAAATGTGTCTTGTAATTTTCATGTGTTAGCTTTGTCTACTTGCGTCTTGTACAAAGCTTTGTCTACTCTTCACGACACGTTTGTTCTCTTCAGGTTTCATGTAGACTTCTTTTGATGCTTCATGCTTGTCTTCATTTATTACTTCTCTTGACTTCGTTTGAAAGTCCTTGTCAAGTGCTTCTCTTGACTCCGTTTAAAAGTCTTGTCTAATGCTTCTCTTGACTTCGTCTAGGTCTCGTTTAAAAGTCCTTGTCTAATGCTTCTCTTGACTTCGTCTAGGTCTCGTTTAAAAGTCCTTGTCTAATGCTTCTCTTGACTTCGTCTAGGTCTCGAGTGCATCTTGTGCTTCATGTAGATTCTGTCTACTCTTCGTAAACGTCCAACACTTCTTTGTAGATTGTGTCTAGTCTACTCTTCTCTTGAACACTTTGTCTAAGCTTCTTATGCATGCGTTTAGTGCTTTGTTAGACTTACTCTAGTCTTTAGTCTTAAAGACTTATATCTCCTGTTTCACATTAAATAACAATGTTAGACACAAAAACATAGTATTATTTGTTATCATCAAAATCATGGGTATCTATTGCAAGACTCTCAGACTTATATTGCATCTAATCATATGAAAACTCGTCTAAGTCTTAACAATTAACATTTCAAAATTATAAATTCCAACATTGTAACACATAGAAATTGGGATGCAAGTTAAATTTTTTCACTATCTTTTAGATTTTTTTTTTTGCATAGAATTTGGCATTACGAAATATGTGTTAAATTTATGTTTTGAAGGAATTCTACTGGGGAATATGATTAGCAACATACAAATATTTTAATAGTAAAGATGTGTTTTAAGGCACTTATACCCTTCCAAGCCTTCACGTGAGTTCAAAACCTGTATAGTTTAGTTGCTTGGTAAAATTGACCCACTTCATGGTTTGAATTCTAGTATTGTGCTTTGATTGGAAAACTGTGTACATGTTTGATTGCATTGAAAATGCTTCAAAATCCATGTGGCTAGCCCCAATTGATAGAAGTTTTCATTGTTGGTAATAATGCATAAGTATTGCTACTCTTGCTTTTAGGCAACAGGACAACCAACAATATTACCATGTATTTATATTTGTGGTTCTCTTTGTAGTTGTAAGATTAGTACCTCCTTGAATGACCATTGTGTATAAGATCACATTGTTGGTAGTCAGAGGGGGAGAACGGAAGGAACATATTCATGTGGGGCATTTTGAGGTTGACAATGTATACAATTTTATTGTTCATGAGACATATGTGAGAATCTTGTGGGAGAAGCTTGAATATCTCTATGCTTCTAGATCAGGAAGCAACAAATTGTACTTATTAAAGGATTTTGTAGGATTAAAGTACAAGGAGAGGACTCCCTTTATGTACCACTTAAGTAATTTTCAAGAACTCTTTGATAAGCCGATAGTTGCATGTATAAATCCGATTTTGATTTGTTGAGACTATTCTTATTGTTGATTCTAGTTGATCTTGGGAGATAGTTCGAGTTTCCATGATTAATGCTACCCCTAATGGTGATATTTCTTTTGAAATGGCGAAGGGTGATGTCCTTAATGAGGAGATAAGAGGGAAGACACATGATACTTCGTCTCATTTAGAAATGTTTGTTATTAAAAATAGGAGAAACCAGAAGAAAAGAACCAAAGGATGGTAGAGATAAAAGCTAGAGCAATTCCAAGTCTTGGTGCAAGAATGTGGAGAATTATTGTTACATAAGGGGACACATAAAATAAATGTTTTCTCTGGGAAAATAAGAATAAAAACAGTACAAGAAACAAAACAAGGATCATGATGATGATCATGTGACTATTGTTACTAGTGATGATCATGTTATTCTTCATGCATTAATATGCAAGGGATTCACACTTGAGGGAGAGGTTGGTCAGTTCAAGTGTGAGTTAAAGTCCTACATTGTATAGAAATGAACAAGTTGAGTAGCATACAAGTGAGAAAAGCCCACAAACCTATATTGCCTTGAAGACCTATTGCCTTAAAGATTTTGGTTGAAGGTAGTGATATGTTTTTTTTTTTAATGTGGTTGACTCACGGACCATTGGTAAATATTTCTTGGATGTTTTTACTTGTTAGAGTTCTAACGAGAGAGGTGTAAAGAGAAGCTAAAAGGGTAATTTGTATTAATGAAAAGTTATGTACAAAATGTTCTCTTTATATAGAAAAAGAAACGAAACATAATAAAACAATATAGCAAAAACTAACAAACTCAATACAAAAACTAGCACCCCCTCGCCAACTCATGGTGGGTGATATGGAGGACAACCACATTGAGTTTGCACTGAATAAACATGAAATGTGTAGGAGATAGAGGTTTGGTGAGGACATCAACCCATTCTAATAGGGTTGAAATATTTTGAACTTATAAACACTTGGATAGAACATTTTCACGAGCAAAGAAGAAATTAATTTCCATGCGCTTGGTTTTGGCATGAAGAGCAAGATTATAAGCTAAAACCACTGCACTTTGATTATCATAGATGGCAGGAGGACCATTTGATATGCCAAGTTCTTTAAGAAAAGTTAGAAGCCATTGAGTTTCAGCATTGTTTGAGAAAGAATGAGATACTTCCCTTTTGTAGTAGACCTGGCCACAACACTTTGTTTATTAGACCACCACGAAATGAAATTTTGTCCAAGAAATATGACAACACTCGAGGTTGACATTTGATCATCAGTATTAGTAGCCCAATCTAGATTACAAAAAGCTTGTAAGGGAAAAGGAGAGGCAGAGATCATAGGAGTAAGATGAAGAACATGTAGAAGAGTCCCTTTAAGATATTGAAGAATCCTTTTTACAGTTGTCCAATGAGATTCAAGAGGTTGAGCTTTAGATTGTGTCACTTTATCAAAGCATAACTGATTTCAGGACAAGTTATAGTAGCATATTGAAGAGCATCATCAATAGATCTATATGAAGTTGCATCAGGAAGAAAATCAAAACCTTCTTTTGATAATTTGCAATTAGAGACCATAGAAGAGAAAATAGACTTAGCTTCAAATATATTAGATTGGTGTAGGATATCACGAAGGTATTTGCTTTGGGTTGAAAGAAGGGAACCATACTTCAGAGTTTTGACTTCTATTTCCAAAAAATAAGAAATAATCAAGGTGACTGATTGCTTAAGAGAGAAGGCAAAATTAAGTTAGTTGATAATCCTTTGATCAAGAGTGGAAGAGCTACCCGTTACAATTATATCACTAACATAAACTAACAAATAAACAATGTTAGTTTGACTTTTTGACAAACAAAAACAGAGGGATCACATTTGTTGGGTTTAAAAGCATACTGAACAAGGGTGTCCTATAATTTGTCAAATCATTGACAAGTGATAAGCTTCAAGCCATAGATATCCATGTTCAGTTTGCATAATAAAAAAGAATCAACAGCTTCAAAACGAAGAGGGTATTGTATGTAAATAGTTTCATTCAATACACCATTAAGAAAAGCGTTATTTACATCTAACTAAAGAAGAGGCCAATGTTTAGTAAGAGCCAAAGACAATATAATATGATTAGTAACCGGTTTGATAATAGGTTTCATGAAAACCAAAACCAGGTTGTCGATGAAAACTTTTAGCAACAAGACAGAGCTTTATACTTGTTTAGAGAGCCATCAACAGTTTCCTTGATTCTGAAAATTCACTTACAACAATAGCTTGTCTTGTAGAAGGAAGAGAAATCAATGTCCATGTATTATTGTTAATTAAATCATCATAGTGTTGTACCAGTTATGATCTTTTGGAACCATTTTAACATTTTTAGGCTTAGAATGTGCTAGAAGAACAATAGGGTGTATCCTCTTTTGCAGTCAGCTATATTTAGACCTAATTTGGATGGATGAGTATTGATAGGAAGAGACCAAGGTTGAGTAGTGAGAGCTTCAGAATTAGTATGAGAAGCAAATAGAGTGGAAGAAATGTTCTCAGAATGAGAAGCAGTAAGGACAAATTTAGTGCCTTAAAAGGAAATAGTAAAATCAATATTGTTATTGGAAGAAAAAAGAGGAATGAAACTAAAAAAGGAGGAAAACTAAAGTTGATGTTACTAATGTCCTTGATGGAAAATAACTTAGTTTAGGGAAATCTATGTTAATTAAAGATAACATATTTGGAGATGAACATTTCTCTTGGAGGAGAGAAACATTCTTTTACCTTTGATGAGATGGAAAATGAATGCACTCATGAGATCGAAAATCAAATTTGTATTTGTTGTAAGATCTAAGACAAGGAAAACAAGCACAACCAAGAGTCTTTAAGAATAGAAAATCGAGAGAAACCTTAAAGAGAATAATAAGGTATTTGAAACTGAAGAGAGGTTCTGCGAATTCTATTAATAAGGTTGATAGAAAGAGTGAAGGCATGAACCCATATCTTTAGAGGAAGAGAAATATGACTAAGTAAAATAAGGTCAATGTCCAGAAGTTTGTGTTTCCTTTCCAACAATATTATGATGATGAGCATGAGGATAATTTGTGTTGAATTCCTATGTCTGCATCAAAGTTGTAGATATCTTTATCAAAGTTGTCCGGCATCCTCATAAACCGTTCCTACCCGAATGCTTATGGTTCAATTAGATCAATTTGAGGAGATATTAGTCATGGATCAGGTAATGGACCCCTTATTATTATTTTTTCCCTTTATTTGGTGAATATAATCTTCCTGATAATTACGTATTATTATATTTCAGTTTTAGGGTTTAGGGTTTACAAACAACTTTATATCTAACCCTCTATTTTTAATAGTTGTGGTTTGCATTATAAGTAAATAAAGTTTGGGAATGTTAGGTTTGTCATTATCAGTAGAAAATACCACTAGACCTGAATAATCTATACTGATGATGGGTATGCATGCTATGATCTAGTGTCAACTTCACACTTGGAACACCAGAAGAAAGGATGATGCTTTCAGGATTACATACTGTGGCAGATATCTTTTGCTGTTGCTGTGGTCAAATCATTGGCTGGAAATACGTAATACTCCTCTCTTACCCTCTCTGGTGGATTTCATGTAATCAGGAATCAGTGGTCCAGAATTTTTAATATATAGAGAGATAGTTTCATGACAATACACCATCACTGTAAAATTAATTTTACACTGTTATCTAGTTACAGATTACTGCTGATATGAGATAGTTATTGTAAAAGTCTTCAAACTGAACTCATAAGCTAGTTGTTATCTTGCCACAAAACTTCTCAAAATTTACTATTCTCTTTCAGGAATCTGCACATGAGAAGAGTCAAAAGTATAAAGAAGGGAAGTTTGTTCTTGAAAGGTTAAATTTATATATTTTCACATTGGCTGTTGCATATTGGTTAAGGGGAGTTGGTTGCACTTTTTTTTGTTATGGTGTTCATACTAACTTTGCTTATCCTGTGTGTGAATACAACAGAGGAAGGATTGTTGATGAAGTTGATTTCTCTACTGAATTCTACATCGACACTCGTGGCTGCATGAGTGATGGTGATGAGGCTTAAAACATATGCTGTTGGACTTGGTGGATCATAAGAAAAAATACACTACTTCTGTATATGATCAACAATAAAGGTGACCCTTGAAAAATGTTACAGTTAGTGAAGTTTATTTTGTTTTTTATTTACATGTGGTACATGAGAATGAGAGTTGTTAATGGTGTGTAAATTATGGAGTAAGAAAAAGATGAAACATTGAAATGGTAGTCTCAGATTTGAGTTTTTTCATTAGTTTTTCTTCACAGTGAGATGGAGTTAAAATAATGTCATCATCTTTCTTTATAAACTTAATACCAAAAATTATATACATAAGCATCATTATCATATTGTTTTACATACACAATTAAATTTTTCATGTTATTACTTTGAGATTGTTTTAGATCATACAAAGACTTGATAAGTTTACCTATTTTATTTTCTCTTCCTAGTTCTATAAAGTCCTCAGATTTATTCATATATATTTACTCTTTTAAATTACCATATAAAAAACCCATTTGATGAATTTTTATATTTTATATTTTACATTAAAAATTTAAGCACGAACAATTAACTTTTGAAACCAAGTATAAGATAAATCCACACCTTTTACTTCTTTGCAAGAATAACAAGTCTCATTTTCAAGATCAAATTTTGATATAAATGAATTCGATGATGGAAAAGAGAACAATTGACTCTGAATGACAAAGAAAAAAGAAACAAATGATGAAAAAAATAAAACTTCATACATTCTCATAGTCTCATGCATACATGCATTTTCATAGAGTTTTATGTCATCCTTGCGTAAAAATATTGGCTTAATATGTATGCATTTTCATAGAATCTTATGTCATCCTTGCGTAAAAATATTAGTTTAATTGCGTTCATAGGTACATTTTCATAGAGTATGATATATTTGTACATACATTCTCATTAAAACATAAATGACAAATGAAATCTCATGCATAGAATCTGATGCACTTATACAAACACTCTCATAACGAAAATAAAAAAATAGAATCTTGTGTATTCTCATTCAAACATAACAAATAGAGTCTGGAGTATTCATCCATGCATTCTCCTTTAAAAAATAAAAAAATAAAATTTCATGCATTCTCACTTTAAAAAAATGAAAAAAAAATATAATTTCATACATTCATTCATATAGAATCTCATACATGAGTTCATGTATTAAAAAAATAATAAAAATAAAGTTTCATATACTCTCATATAAATAGCATTCATGCATTGTCATCCAAAAAAAATATATATATAAAAATAGAATTTTATGCATTTCTACATGCATTCTCATGATATAATTCGTTCAATAAACAAAAAATAAAAATATGCATTCATACATGCATAACATCATTTTGTTCAAAAAAGTTTAACATACATTCTTATAGTTTCATGCATTCATAAAAAATTAAAAAAAAAAACATATTTTCTTGTATTCATATATGCATTTTCACATCATCATAAAAAAATTATTAATCATCATCCAAAAAGATAAAAAATGTCATGCATTCAAACATTTTCAAAGAGTGTAAAAATGTCATGCATTCTTCAAACAAACAAAGATCAAATCATCCTGCATTCAAACATACATTTTCATTAAAAAAGATAAGATTTCATGCATTCACACATGCATAATTCGTTATCACAAACTCAAAGTTTCATCATTTTTCTATTCATCAAAAACTCAAAGTTTCATTCATCATTTAAAAAAATAAACTCAAAATTTCCATGCATTCATACATGCATATCTTTCAGGCAAATGAACATTCAAAGTCAACCTTCTAAAGAAGAATAACTCAAAGTTATGTTAGGGAAAGGACTCAAAGTTGAATCCCTATTGGAGAAAGAACTCAAAGTTGTATCTCCAGTGAAGAAAGGACTCAATGTCATATCTTCAAAAAAAATTGACTCAATGTCGTTGCAGTTAGAAAAAGAATTCAAAGTTGTATCTCTACTGTTGAAAGGTGATTCAAAGTCAACCTTATATTTGGAGAAAGGACTCAAAGTCGAATCTCCAGTGAAGAAAGAACTCAAAGTTGAATCCTATTGGAGAAAGGTCTCAAAGTCGTATCTCCAAATAATTTACTTTTCGACCCCTGTAGAAGCAAAGTCACAAGTATTCTTTGGTATGTTGATCCCCTGCAGAAGCAAGGTCACATTTGTTTTTTTTGGCACTTGATCCCCCTAGAAGCAAGGTCTTCGTCATTCCTTACTTTTCTGTTCGTGTGCGAAAAGACTCAAACTCATATCTACACTTTACTTTTCAGCTCTTGCGTGAGAAAGAACTCAAAGTTGAATCTCCGCACTTCATTTTTCAACAATTTTACTTCTTTGTATTTGGAGAAAGGACTCAAAGTCGCATCTCCAATATAAATTCATAGCCCTCTCGTCCTTATAAGGTCAAGGTTGCAGTTTCACCCTTTTCCAATCCATGTGAAGGTTCGTGACCCTCTCGGCTCAGTCCAAGGTCCGACCTCATTCTTTTTCAGTCTGTGACAGTGTGTGACCCTCTCGGCATGGCCAAGGTCTCCACTTCACTCTTGTTTTATCATGTGATGGTGTGCGACCCTCTCGGCTCAGTCCAAAGTCTGACCTCACCCTTTCTTCAAATCATGTGATGGTGCGTGACCCTCTCAGCTCAGTCCAAGGTCCGACCTCACCCTTTTCAAATCATATGATGGTATATGACCCTCTCAGCTCAGTCCAAGGTCCGACCTCACCCTTTTCCAATCCATGTGAAGGTTCGTGACCCTTTCGGTTCAGTCCAAGGTCCGACTCACCCTTTTCAAATCATGTGATGGTAAGTGACCCTCTCGGCTCAGTCCAAGGTCCGACCTCATTCTTTTTCAGTCTGTGACGGTGTGTGACCCTCTCGGCTCAGTCCAAGGTCCGACCTCATCCTTTCCAAATCATGTGATGGTGTGTGACTCTCTCGGCTCAGTTCAAGGCCCGACCTCACCCTTTTTTCAAATCATGTGATGGTGTGTGACCCTCTTGGCTCAGTCCAAGGTCTGACCTCACCCTTTCCAAATCATGTGATGGTGTGTGACCCTTTCGGCTCAGTCCAAGGTCCGACCTCACCCTTTTCAAATTATGTGATGGTGTATGACCCTCTCGGCTCAGTCCAAGGTCCGACCTCACCCTTTTCAAATCATATGTGATGGTGTGTGACCCTCTCGGCTTAGTCCAAGGTTTAACCGTACCACCGCCAAATCTCAGTTTTCTTTTAACTTTGCGGATACCCAAACGAAATCAATGTCTCTATCTTTACTTAACTTTTACTTCAGTAATATAAATTTTTCTCAAATTTTCATATTATCCAGTAAAACTTAAGTAAAGAGGGGCAGCTGTCAATACCCGATTTCGTCCGGGTAAATAAATTAAAATTAAGAAAATAAAATATGTGTCTACAATTAATTGAATAATCAAAATAAAAAAATGAATAAGATAATAATAAATAGAAAAAATATATACACTTGATTAGTTTAGGTTTTTATTAAAAAAATAATAATAAATAATAAAACAAATAAAAAGAGATTTGAATTTATCTATTTTTTTTACAAAACATAAAAAATAATAACAACAAAAACAGAAAAACAAAGTAAACAAAAAAATAATAAAGAAAAGAAATGAAAAATCAAATAAATAAATAAATAACATAAAAATAAAAACAGAATAATAAATAAAAGGAAAATACATAAAAAGAAATTGAAATTGTTTTAAAACTGCTTCTTTCAATTTATCTTTAAAATAATAATAAAAAAAAGAGAATCAGTCAATCTTAAAACTGCTCTGAACCATCCATGTTCTCATTTCACAATAACAAAAAATATAAAAAATAAAATATGACCGTTCTCAAAGTGTTTCATCTCACGTTAATCTACACTTCATCTTTAATAATCAAGAAAAAGAAAAAAGAAAGAGTTAATCTTTCAAAACTGCTCTGAATTACTTTTAGAATAAAAATAAATTAAATAATAAAAAAGGGGATTCACTTAACTGGTAACGGCTCTTACGTTAAGAAAAAAATTACTGATCATTTGGAGGGATACGAAGAAAAAGAGGAAAGAAGAGAGAAAAAGTAGAAAAGAAGAGAAGATTGATTCTTCTGTTTTACTATTTACACTCAGTTTAAAACTGAGAAGCAAGAAACTTTTGGAAAGGAGACTATCATTTTTTAAGAACACTCACAAGTATGATTTGTAAGGTTTAGATTTTCATATAGATCTTGAAGTTTAAAATTTGTAAATCATGTGTTCTTATCTTCTTGTGATGTTTTTTTTTTTTTATTTCTTCATCATTTCATTTTTATATAAAGATAAAAAAATAAAAGAATGAGGTCCTTTTGCTTTTTATGACATTTTGTTTTTTTTCTTATTTCTTAAATATTAAAAAATTCCTCATCTTCCATCTTCTATACATTTTTCTCTGTATTTTGTCCATGTATTTTGTGCTCCCAAAACCACTCCAAAACAGCCTCAAAACAACCTTAGTCGTCACCCGTCGTTCTTCCCGCACCGTCGCTGCACCGTCACTGTTGCTCCTCTTATCCGTCGTCTCTGCCGTTTTGGGTTGGTAGACCTAACATGGGTTTAGAGTAGGGTGGTGGTGGCTTAGGGTTGAGGTGATGATGGCCTGGGGTTGTGGAGTTGGGGCCTTCCTATTCGCACCCCCCACATTACCATTGTACCACCAACCTAAAAAAAATAATAATAACTATTCATACCCCCCACATTACCATTGTACCACCAACCTAAAAAAATGATTTTGGGCCTTTAGGGCCATTTCGAAACTACAACATTTTTTATTTGTGTACCTCTATATTTTAAGCTTATATCTACTTATATCTTGCATGTTTTATTTTTTTTATTTTATTGTGTTATAATTATTATTTTTTTATTATTTTAATAAAAATTAAATTGCATTACTAAAACTTTGTAAATAAATTTTTGGAATATTATATTGGTCAATAATGTTAGATATCAAATGGTTGCACACGTCATACAATATTTAATATTATTATTCCAAGGTTTCTTAAATATCAAATGGCCGCACGCGTAACACGATATTTAATATAAAACTTTGGAAATAAAATTTTGGGATATTATATTTTCTAATAATGTTAAATATCAATTGGCCACACGCGTCATACGATATTTAATATTATTATTCCAAATGTTTCTTAAATATCAAATGGCCGCATGCATCACACGATATTTAATATAAAACTTTGGAAATAAAATTTTGGGATATTATATTTTCTAATGATGTTAGATATCAAATGACCACACACGTCATACGATATTTAATATTATTATTCTAAAGTTTTTAAATATCAAATGGCCGCATGCGTCATACGACATTTAATATAAACTTTAGAAATAAAATTTTGAAATATTATATTATCTAATAATATTAGATATCAAATGGTCATACGCGTCATGCGATATTTAATATTATTATTCTAAATGTTTCTTAAATATCAAACGGCCACACGCGTCAGGCGATATTTAATATGAAACTTTGGAAATAAATCATTTTAATATCAAATATAAAAAAATTAATTACAAAAATGTCAAATAAAAATATCAACCTGACAAACAATCTTATCCAAATAACTACATAACCCTGATTCTCCACCTTGATGGAGATACGTAGGAGCAAGGTCAAACCTTGTCGGGCCCTTTCCCATAATAAAAAATATTTTTCTTTATTTTTATTTGTATTTTTGTCTTTTTTTTCTTTGGAAAAATAAAGATTTTACAAAATCACACCTATTTTACTCCTCTAATTAAAGGTACCATCTTAGGACGGGCGTTGTGGGGTGCTAATACCTTTCCCACACGTAACCGACTCCGGGATCCGAAATCTGGTTTTCGCAAACTTGCTTTATTAATTTTTTGATTTTTCCATAGTTTTCAATGATAAACTATGGTGGCGACTCCTCTGTTTTAAAAAAAAATAATTTTACTTTATTCGTTGTCTCTGTCGTGACCCCGATGGGACAATTATGCAGTGGTGTAGAGATATCTTGAAAATTTAATTATTTTTTCATATAATATATATATATATATATATATATATATATATATATATATATATATAGTGGGATTGATATAATAATAAATATTATAAATTATATTATTTATTATAATATAAAATATATATAA
>Ga0099825_1001502_pt1 | contig 29964 bp, 9 predicted proteins | sample SiratroredBW_FD_76838 | JGI IMG/M metagenome (GOLD analysis project Ga0099825, IMG submission 76838) | Root nodule microbial communities of legume samples collected from California, USA - Siratro red BW | ecosystem: Host-associated > Plants > Roots > Nodule | place: USA: California | collected...
TGTGATATATATATATATATATATATATATATATATATATATATATATATATATATATTTATTATATATTTATTATATATATTTTTATTTATATATTTATATAAATTAAAATAATATAACTAACATCTTTAAAATTAACTATATCAATAACATATATTTGAACACAAAAAAAATATATATATATATATATATATATATATATATATATATATATATATATATATATATATCACAAATAGATGTATGTGTATTCTCGTAGGTGAAAAAAATTACTTTTAAGTTGGAAAATGGGTAGAAAATGAAGTATTTTCAAATTAAAGGGGATGAAAATGGAGGAAAGTAATTTTTGGTTAACAGAATTAACTTTAATTTTTTTCAAAGGAATTACAACGCATTCTACCAATTTTTCAAAACTGTCTAATAGTTTTTAGAATTGGTTCTAACTTCTCAATGGTTTTTTTATTCTATCAAAGTATATTATTTTGATAAATTTGAAATTAATTCTTAAGACAATTTTTTCAATAAATTCTAGTATTTAAATAGTCTTTTTAATACGCGTTAAGAATTTTGTTGTCGAAAAATTTGCCAATATTTTCTTCTAAATTCTTTTAAAATATTGTATTAGTATTTTTTATATTTTCAAATTAAATAACATTTTTAATATTGGAATTTACGGTTGTAAGTTTAACTGTAGTTGTATATATATATATTGCGTTGACATAATATTTTTTACAATTCTTTACATAATATATCAATCAATGAAATAATGTATTATTTCAAGTCCTATTAGATAACACAATATTATAAATAAATATAACAATTTATAAAAGCAATCAGGTTCCAAGCATACTCTAAAATTTCTCAAATATATGCTTCTCTGATTTTATTAATTTTTTTTTTCTTTTGGATCCGCCTTGAATCATTACAGTAAAACTTCCTCCGACATGGTTGTTTTTTTTTTCTCTTTCCAATTTCAGGTAAGAGATGTTTTCTCTCCTGTAAAATGCAACAAACAACAGAAAACTAAGAATGGGGCGAGGTAATAATACCAATACAAAACTAGACCTTGGACGTGTTCATTATTATCTTTGATAAACTATATTAAATATTTTTCTATCAACTATTATTATTTTATAAATTTTATAGTTGAATTTTTTTAACATTCTACTATTATATTTTTAAAATATTTTTACTTATTTGTCTAATACATTATACAGTTTTTATGCATCCTCTAAGATAATGTCCCTTTATTACCACTTGTTATTAAGTAATGCATGCTAAAATATGCTAAAAAGAAAACTTCAATGGTAAAATTAAGGTAAACTGTAAATTTGAAAATACACGGAAATAAAGTTGAATGATATAAGTACAATTAGGTCTTTATAATAAATGTGAATAAAATAAGCTTGTTTAAGACACAAAACTGGAAATTACTTTTAGATTCCTTTATTTTATAACCAATAGACACAAATGATGTAAGAAAGAAAAAAAAAAATTGGTGTATCAATTCTATCTACATTTTAGGTGAATGGTGTATCAATTCACTACCAACGAAAACGATGCTCCCAATTATAACGAAGACGTTCATTTACATTTTTACCCTCTACACATTCGAATAGTGTGGCGCAATACAAGGGCCCACACGGTAATTGCTGCCTCCCCTCACAAACCACACTCCCTTCGTTACCATCGCCCTCTCATGAGCAACATTCACTCTCAGCGGAGCTTTCAAAGCAAGCACTAATCTAACAACCACAATTGAATTCTGTTTTAAAAACTGAAACACACTTTCTTTCTCACCTTCACGCTTATTCTCTCTGGCTTCTTCTTTCATTTCCGCTTCTCGTTGCGTTTTCGGAACTCTCATGGCTTCTATTGCCGGATCCAACTGCGTCGCTCTCCGAACCGCCAACTTCGCCGCCTCCGGTAACCGGAAAGCCTGTCAGATCAGGCAATGGTCTCCGGTTCTCACGAATCGCCGTTCCGTTTCCGGTCTTCGTCACCAATCGAATGCTCCGTTTAGATCCTCTGGTACCGATTTGTTTTTTGCTTTGCGTTTTGCTTTTCAATCGGTATTATGCATGCGTGTTCAGTTTTGGTGATTATTTGATACGCGTAAGTGCAGGTGTGAGAGCGCAGGTTGCTACTCTGGAGGAAGCAGGAACCGGAGCGACTCAGAAAGTGGAAGCGCCGGTTGTAGTGGTTACCGGAGCTTCCAGAGGTATTGGCCGAGCGATTGCACTGTCGTTAGGTAAAGCAGGTTGCAAGGTTCGTCTTCGCCAATGTTGAGCGTAGTCTGATAATGAACGATTCACTGTGTGAAAAAATTAAAATGAAATTAACGATTGACGATTTTTTTGTGAATTTCACCTAGTATCTATGTACAATGTATATGTATCTCCTCGTTTTCAAATTGTTGTTTGCGAATTTGCGATTTAAGTTGCTTTAGGTTACGGGTGATAATGTGCAGTTTAAGTTAGTTGAACTTCTTTAGATTTAAAATTAGAGACATAAAAAATATGCTTCTGGCGATAGTGGCGCAATGTTGAAGATCCATGTTTTGGATACGCAGCTCTTGTTAAATCTGTTTTTTGTTTTTTTTGTTTTTTTTTTCAATTTTTGTCACGATATAGAGTATTCCGTGGAACTTTCTTTACGAAATTAAAGTTGTCTACATTGCTGTAATGCTGTCGTGATCTGCTTTGGGATCCTGATGTTTAGTAACTTGGGCCTTGTATTGCAGGTTCTGGTCAACTATGCAAGGTCATCCAAGGAAGCCGAGGAGGTTTCCAAGGAGGTAGAAATTTTCCTCCTGAATTTTGTGTGATTATTTTTTAGTGGGCACCTGTTTCTATTTATGTGATTTAGTTTTCGTGAAATATCATATTGGGGCCATAATGTGGAGTTATTTCCTAAGTCTGAACCTATGTGATTACTTTGATTATTTTATTATACATTTTCTTCATTGGCAATATATTTGAGATTCGGATATCCTTTAATCTCAGCATATTTGGTATTATACCCGATAGCAATTTTGTTGTCTAAAATGCTTATTATGATTATAAGTTGGTCGTGCCATGCTAGAGGATTGCCCCGATTACACTTTGATGCCTAACTTTTTCTTTTACCCAGGAGAAAGGAGTGATTGCCTGAATTGCATTGATTTGTTTTACACACTATTTATACTTTGTTTTAATTATGTATTAATTTGTTTGAGTATCTCGTTTTAGATTGAGAAATTGGGTGGGCAAGCTCTTACATTTGGTGGAGACGTTTCTAACGAGGCTGATGTAGAGGCTATGATTAAAACTGTGAGCAGATACCCTTGAATCATTACATTTACCTTATTCTACCTTGGCTGCTTCATAACTTTTACATCTGCAGGCAGTTGATGCTTGGGGAACAGTTGATGTATTGATAAACAATGCAGGTAGGTTGGAAAGCTCCTATGGTTGAGCTAGCCCCCTTCCTCCCCCTCTCTTTTTCTCCAGCCATTCTGAAATAAATATTGTAACGTCTTTCAGGAATAACTAGAGATGGTTTATTAATGAGAATGAAGAAACCTCAGTGGCAGGAGGTTATTGATCTAAATCTAACTGGTGTTTTTCTTTGCATACAGGTAAATATGTTTTCAATCAGAGTTTGTGTAAAATTCTTGTTTAGTTTGAGAAAACATTTTCTATTTTAAGATATAATTATAAAAATGACACTTTTTTAAGACCTTATTTGTGTTTTTAAAGATTTTTACATAAAATTATTTTTGAAAACCCTGTTTAAAATGTTGTGTATAAATCTTTGGAAACAATGATAAGCAAATTTAAAATAGGGAGGTATTTCTGTAATTATTTTTGAAATAAATAAACAAATCAAGAAAGCGTTTTCTCAAACCCAAAAATGTTAGATTTTTCTTTGTCATTTTCAATTGGATCTGAGCTAGTTTATTTCTGCAGGCTGCTGCTAAGGTTATGATGAAGAAAAAGAAGGTGACATACCACTAAATTGTTCTTTTATAGTTCTTTCTTGAGCAATCCTTGGTGAAAAATTTTATGGACAGCTCAAGTGGTTAATTAATTCAATGACTGTTTAGCCATTAATCACTCTAATATCATTAATCTGTGAAGTGATTAATTAGTCCTAAAATGAAAATATTTTTACGCACCCTTTTAGCATCCATTCTATTGCTATCTCATTTTATGGTTTGCGAGATGACGGCTAATGGTCACTAAGATCTATACTTTCATGTAAATTGTTTTTGCAGGGAAGGATAGTCAATATTGCATCAGTTGTCGGTTTGGTTGGTAATGTTGGACAAGCCAATTATAGTGCTGCAAAAGCAGGAGTAATTGGCCTGACAAAAACAGTTGCAAAGGAATATGCTAGCAGAAACATCACCGTAATTTTCTAAGAATCTATGCATTTTCTTTCTGGCATCAAAGGTTTGCAATATCAGTTGACGGAATTAACTTAAACCTGGTTTCCTTTGCCAGGTTAATGCAGTTGCTCCGGGGTTTATTGCATCTGACATGACTGCCAAGTTAGGACAGGACATTGAGAAAAAGATATTGGAGACAATCCCATTAGGTGAACACTGGAAATACTACAATGGAGGTTTTAATTTGTTGAAATTTTTTGTTAACTTGCCGTTTTCAACTTGGATTCAGGAAGATATGGCCAACCAGAGGAAGTTGCTGGACTGGTGGAATTCTTGGCTCTTAATCAAGCTTCTAGTTACATCACTGGACAGGTCATTTATTTATTCTCATGAATGAAAAGAATAACTGACTTACCTGGTTAAACTAGCTAACTACTTGTTGTAATCCATGAAATTATAGGTATTAATATATTATGACTTAGTTTGGATAAATTTCTCCCAAAGCACTTGACAAATAGAGAAGTAAAATGAATCAAATTATGCATTGGGCTTCTATAACTTATGTTTGTTTACATGTATTTCCTTTTTTTGGGGGGTTAACACTTTCTTTTCCACTGATCGCCTAAAGCATTTATTTAGACTAGAATTGGTTGGCGCAGGTTTTCACCATTGATGGAGGTATGGTGATGTAATCCAGCAATCTGTTTACTCTGGGAACCTGAGCTTTTGCACTTCTCAACTCCTGCGGTCGGTGATATTTTGTTCTTTGCCTGAGTTTTGTTTAAGCTTAGTTTTACCGTAGTAGAGTCTTAGTTAATGGTGAAATTCAAGGGGTCTGCATCTTTTGTACTGTTTTGGTATTTATGGTCATGTTAGCGGGAATAGGCATAATTCTGATAAGCAATTCTGTCGCTTTTGCCCTAGCTTTTCTTTGATGTTCATTGCGGCCCGCAATGTTTATTAACTGGTTACCTGCCCATTGCTGAATTTCTATTTGCTATTTATCGACGACTTATTTAGGTTGCACAATTGTACGCTTCCCCATGCAAGCAACGAAATGCTAATATTCCATCGATGTTCATATTCTACTCTACAATATAATATTTCCTAAATATATCTTTAGTTATTATAAAATACATGAAAACAATTTTTTGAATTGATATACGTTAAATTTATGTTAATATTGACATATATTCTATTCAAATTTTTTACTTAATTTGGGGATAGAGTCGTTTCGATTCGGTCATGTAATTTGAATATAATTATAACGCTGCTCTATTTAAAATCAATTATAGAATTTTAATTGTACAAAGTGATTACAAAAATATTCGTGAAATTAATAAATTCCTTTTTAATTGTGATATTTTTTGTAATTATTATCAGTATTTTATCACTCAATTTTTATGTTTAGTGATTTATTTTTTAGTTTATATTTACAGAAGTAACTTTAGCTAGATTTCTTTTATTTTTGATAGTATAAGATTTAGTTATTTTGGATCTTAATTGGAGTTCCAAAATTTAGTTCTTATAGCTGACATTATTTTAAATGTAACCATCCTTGAAACTTGATGATCACTCCCGCAGATTGTATTCGTATTTTCAAATTTACATGAAATTTTTAAAAAATGTCATTATAATTGTCATGTAATATATTGATACATGTTCATTTATTAATTAAAGTTAATACTTTACTAATTAAAGCTCTTGAGTTAATACTTTGATTTGGGTAAGAGTTAGGAGCTGATTTTATAATTTGATTGGTTTTTATTTATTATTATCAACTTCTTATAACATAAAAATGTAGAAAAAAAAAAGAACATGTTCAAATAGAATTAAGTTGAAACTTATATCTGCTTATGGAATTTTATTTTAAAAGTACCCAAATTTATCTAAGAAATTAATGAACACTACCCATGCATTTATTTTCCAATTGAACTAAAAAAGCTTCACGTCCTTGTAGATTCATTTTGAACACAACGCGTTTTAGAAGTTGCCAAGCACGAATAATTGGAATCATTTTGTTGCTTGCTAGGTGAATCGTAAAAATTTCCCAAACAACAAAATTGAAACCTAAGATCGAGAGGCTCAACAGGAATTAATAGTAAAGTATTAAATGACTAACTACGAAAGTCCTACCACCAAGGTACAATATATACAACCAAAAAAATGTAGTGCACATCACATAAGCATACAATAGAATCTTGAAAATAATTTCTATATTGTCAATATAATTAGTGTTCTACTTGAATGCATTAGTTTCTATCAAAGATAAATATTCTTGTTCAATTAGAACAAATTATCACTAAATTTTCAAGGAAGAAAATTGTTTACAAGAATGAACTGAAAATAGATGCAAAAAATTGTTGAATTTAAGCATAAGTTTAAATTTTGTTAGCACTTTAAAAATTTTCTTTTGTTGTTTTAGTGTTGGTTATTTTTAAATATTGCAATTTTGCTATTATACTTATAATTCAGATAACTGGCCTCACATGTTACACTCAAGAACCAACCCTCAACCTCAATTATTAAATAATAATAACATAACTAGCATTCAATTTACTCAAACATTCTATTAATCAAATGTGTATTCTTGACATTAAAATTATGTAATTCTTCAAATGTTAAAATATAATATACTTTTAAAAAAATCTAAAAAAAAATCGAAATTACAAAGTTTCATAAAAAATTATCACCCTTGTCAGAATTGGGTCCAGAAAAACACTGCTTTGATCCAACCCAATCAAACAAGAATTGAGTATAATAAGAAATGCAAAAAGCCAACCCAAACCAAAGTTTTTAATTATATCGGGTGTACACTTTGCAACTAAATAGTACTTTGATAATTTTAAATGTTGAAAAATACTTCAGAATTTAATATAAGAAAGACATAATTTATTGTATTTTAAATAATACTACATTATATTTCTTTAAAAAATCTTCTAATAGTTTTTTATTTTACATTTATTTTAAATATTTATTTGGTTCATTGCACGAATCTATTATCTAATTATGTAAAATAAAAATACCTAGCATACAGCAAATTGAAATTATGTGTTCCTCGTTTTAAGACATTTATAATCTAACTACAAATAGTTTTGAATCCCTACAGCAAATTAATATACCATACGTAATTGATGAAATGACCAGAAGTTTACAAGGTGCAAGGACATTCTCTAATTAAATTCTTAAAATAATAGTATAAAACCGAATATATCTTGCAAAATGAGATGTGAAATATGATTAATGTGCATACAAAAAAATCAACGTAATTTTCCCAAATATTATGATTATTGTCTTCATTAAGTAAATAGCTGGGCCAGCCGGTGTGGTTTCTAGAGGATACATTTTTACAGATTTGATTCAAAAAAATAACTAACATCATGTAGGTTAAAAGCTAAAGCTAATTTCAGTGGTTACCTTAACAAAACGCATCTTCAACATCATATCCCAACAATTGAAGCGTTAATTTGGTCCGAACCCCCACCATAATCAAGCTCGACAAAAGTGCCCCCTCCTTCTCCCTTGGCTAATCTACCCGGATTTACAGCTATGCATTTAGAGTTGTTTACGCCTTCACTTTCGCTGCTAAGCACCTGCAGGATGGAGAGTCTATTTCTAAACGTTCTATCATAAAATAACATTGAAAACTACCGGCTTAGTTGTAGTTTGAGGAAAATGAAGCATCTAAGGTGAAGACTATTTTTTACCTTGACAAAGTACTTGATGTCTGAAGGTAGGATAAGTATGTCCGGAACCAATGAAAGTTGAAGGGCTTCTGGAGCAAGCGAGAAGTCCAAGGGAACACTTTCCGCGGGTGGGTAAAGTGGATAGAAGCTGACTCAAAAATTGAAGAACATTAGTTGTTTCTGATATTTCCTGAACCCAACACCAAGCAAAATAAATCACAAGATAAAAGTATTACCTTTGTTGGTTGAGAATATGGTTTGCAAGTCTACTCATGCGATCAATGGGTTTTCCATCTGCTGCAGTTCGAGATATCTCCTCTCCGCTGATTTGCTTGAGAATATCCACGGTGCAGCAACCAACCTTAACCTGAAAGCCAATCCTTGATGAATTATTTCGCACTTGCTCCTCTCTTAGACACATCATCCAACTAAACCTATGACTTGACTTTCTTCTTTAAGTTTAAAAAAAAATCAGCAAGTGGCAAAAAAAAAAAAAAACTACAAGAACTTTCTTGAACACGGATGTAAGAGTAAAATGCACAAGGTTGACACCAGAAGTCACTGCATCTTAAAGTAAGGGTTTCATTAAACAATATGCATCTTGTTTGATTCAAATACTTCATTTATACAAAATCCAAGACGTATATTGCAGAACTTGAGAAAGTAACAAGGGTAAGTCGTAAATGAGACCCCCAATACAATACCTCATTGGCCTCAAAGATTCCAGGATTAGAGAGACTGACTATCTGAATAAAAAAAAAAACATTATGTAAGCATCATAGCCAAACTGTGCCAATGCTGAATGAAATTCTGCTGGTTAAAGTAACAGTTCTGAAGATTAATTCTTAAATGCTTTAAAATCATTATACTAATTTTTTTTTATCTAAAAAGATCATACCTGAGATTTGAAATCAGATAAATTGATTTCCAATGCAGGCTACAAAAACAAATAATTAAATCATATTTCGGATCTGGTTAAACAATACACTAACGGGAACAAAAAACTTGATATCCTAATTGATCCAATTAATCATTACCTGAGGAAACACAAAATCATGGTTAGCATCCCGTATAGATGGAACAAGAAGAACACGTGTTCCAGAACCCACATGCTCTACATAATCTTCCAACTGGGAATGACAAATACCCATGGGAGTGAGAAAAATGAAAAAAGAGAGTAGAATTTCCAAAAAGGATCCTTTCCTTTAAATTACCTTCCTCAGGATTTCAAAATGAAATATTTCGTCAAAACTCCTGTCTACAGTTCCTTTCTTAACATCTGGGTGCTCAGAGTCCACAAATGGTCCCAGCTGAGACAAAACCCAGTTGTCAACATCACCAACTTTTCATGCTTACAGGATCTAGTACATATTGTCAAAGGCATAATAAAATAATTATGATTAAAATATGCAGATTGAAGTATAGGTTGTATTTACCAATATAAGCAACTGTGGTGGTTTTCGTTTTGCATATTGCAGCAGTTCTGTAAGAGGCTCAAACAACAAATTGTCTGCTGTAGTAAAGGGACCAGCCGCAATAATCTGTTAAGCACCACAGGCAAGAGTAAAAGATAAAATACTGACAAATGCAAGACGTATAGAATTATACCAAAAGTAGTCGAGAAAGAGACTGTAATTTCTTTGGAAATCTGAAATATCTCAACTGTCACTTATAGGAATGGATACAAGATTACATGCACCACATGAATGTCTTATGAGTTATGACCATTCCTTAGCAATTTTTTCATTGTTAGAACTGTAAAAGCAAAATTTCGACATGTTCTGACAATTCATCAAAATGAAACTATAGCACAATATAGTTTCCAGAACTCATAAAGGAGAAGCATTATACGAACCATTGATAACTCTCTCTGTTTACAAAGCGTATCAGTAGACTGATTCTCCTTATCAATAGCTTGCTTCTTCAGAGGATTCAAATTCTCATCAGCAACAGAGATAGGTATAGAATCCACCAATTTAGATGCAATGAAGCAATGCCCACTAGGATTATGTCCTCCAATACCAACCACCTATCAAGATAAAATCTTCCTTTTATAACTCAGATACCTTTACACATTTAAAACCAGTGTTTTAAGCCATCATATTTACATTACTAACCTGGCCAGGAAAAATTGAATAATGGTTTAAACGTTGCAAGTCAAGGCGAACACATTCCCCTCCAGAATGCTCAATACTGCCAAGTTATTAGATATATGATAGATAAAATTGAAAAGACAAAAATATAGAGAAAATATAGCGTAATGTCACCCTTAAAGACATTCAATGCCTTAAATGATTTAACCGACAATCTCCCATTAATTCCCTAAATAAATAATGGATCACAAATTATTAAGAATTGTATCACAGCATTCACCTCACTGGGGAAAGCTCTAGTAAAGTTGAATAGACTGACTTTGTTATTGTGAATGTTTGTTCCAGGTTTATAATAAAATCCAGCACAGGCACACAGACACATCAGTCTGATACTCTGATGAGATAACGGATACATGTGTATTGATGGCACGTGGAGACTATTACCTGCTCTGCAGCATGACAGACTTCTCATTTAAACGGCCTTCTGCATCACAACAAATCATGCCAACAGCAAAAATGCTCCTCTGATAAACAATATAAATTCAAATTATTAAACAATCTACACTCATCCAAAGATCATTTCAATGCAGTCACAGATCAGATTACCAAATCTGATGCCCAAGTTAAAAATAAAACACCGTAACAATCTTGTTATCCAAGAGCCATAATTAAATTTTGGTGCTTCAGAATGTTCGTGTACAGCTATGACAAAAACATAATTTTGCCTTCAAATTTCAGTGTGTGCATGGAACAGCAAGGGAAGTATTATATTTACCTGTGAAGCAGATGTGGGGTCTGTTGGTTCTTCATAGAGCCCAGAAGCTACAAATGCCCTTGTATGTTTTCTAATTCGGTTTTCTATTGCATTCAGCTAAATAAAAATAATCAGATTTCAACAAACAAATGTAAAAGGATAATGATTTACTTAGGAGTCATACTATACATCACATACCCTATCCTCTGTTCTATCATACATGAATCTACAACCTGGTTTGAGTCCTGATCCATGAATGACCAATGAACACCTTTCACGTTGTGGAACTCTTCTGACAACATCGTCTTCATCATTCTCTGTATCCTCGTGATTAGGTTCTTGCTTACCATTCTCTACACTAGGGAGTGTGTTGATGCAAAATTTCACTGCAAACCTATCCGTTCGCTTTGAAAAGGGTGTTATTAGTTTTGATTTTGATACTTTCCCCGAAGATAAACCATTCTCATACATTAAAGATGTTGTGTCAGTTGGATGATGGTGATTTATTGGAGTTCCAGGAGTATTGTCCATTGTATCATCATCATTATTTAAGAGCCTGCATAAAAGGATTTCTGAACTAACATCAAACAGCTCTGCCTGCCTCGTCAACTATTACATAACCATACATGATTCAGTGAAAAACAAACACCAATAAAACCAGAGTACATGGTATTATATCCCAATATGCATGTGCCTTTGTATTAAAGAAAAATGGGTGGTGAAAAGATCAAACACAATTTCAAGGAAAAAAAAGGAAGCTGGTTGGCAACAAATTGAAGTTTGAAAAGATGCAGTCAAAAGATCATTTACTTCTGCAATAACATTATGATGTGATCTACAGGAAGTCATATTCAAACACCATTTATGTTATGCTTGCAAATAAGTTGGGAAGAACCAAAACCACATTCAAAGAGAATCAATCATAGATGTTTCACTTGTAAAAAGAAATCACAATTCGTGATTATGCCTTAAAAAGTAAATACAACAAAAGATAAGTAAATGTGGCTTTTGTGTTTAGTTAAAAATTTCACACTGAATCTTACCACAAACTACTTTTGAGACAATAGTTTCAAACATAAATCACTTATCTTGAAATTCAATAATAACCAAATTAAATTTAAAAAAATCAAAAGTCACCCAAATTCAAGTGTGCAAGCGCCCTCCCAAAAACATATTAATGGCAGTACATAATTATATTTTTTTATTTCTGTGCACTTTTTCTTTTGCAGAAGGCTTCATTCACAGAGCTAGGAATTTCCTGTTTGGCAATAAAATTGCCCTTGATTCAACTGTTAAGACACTTAAGGCAGACCAATAGAAACAATTCAAGCACAGAGCATCAAAGAACCATGGACTTAAATACAAGATCCTAGTAGAATATGCTCACATTTCTACATCTCCGATAGAGTACATATGCAAGCCAGCTTCTTCCTTTTCCTTTATGATGTCCTCTTTCTTCTGATTTTGTAGATGCAACAGAAAGCCATCAATTTCGGCACTCTCTACTATTGGTTCATTCAGCTGTCTGTCAAAAACAACCAACTAAATTCAAACTATAAACTATCTACCAAACCATAACGCCTATCTTCCAGATCGAATCATTAAATCAACACCTATAATTATTAAAACACTGACAAACTCAAATTGAAAAAAAAAAATAAAAAAATCTGAGTTAGAGCACATGACGTAACACAATTCTTTGGACTGCTTATCTCAAACTACAAAATATCTAACAAACCGAAAACACCTATTTTCGAACAAAAACGTTAAATCAACTTTTCCTATCATAAAAGGAAATGAACTAACTCCGAATGTTTTTTTTTTTTCAATTTGAACTTTCAATTTTTCATAAAAGGAACAGAAGTGTTTCGTGCAATACACTTTTCTATGAAACGTTTATTTCATATCAAACAAACGACGCATTGTAGTTTCCGGAGACTAGTTAGCAACGTAACGCGGATAACAGAGTACACAATCTTCTAGACTAAAGAGTCCAAAAATTACGATGGAATAAATAACACTTAGTGAAAATACTAAACGAAAACAGCAGAAGAAGACGCAACCTATTGAGGTAATGAACTTCCCAGCTTGAGACGAGATCGGAAGGAGTGAGACTGTAGTTGATGCAGAAAGTGACACCTACACATTCTCACAAGATTAACAGATAAACTACTGAGCATGAACAGAAGAAAAACCAAAGAATCGCTTACATTTTCTGAGAATTTCTTGTTCGTCTTCGATGTCGAAACCGCTTCTTTTGAATTCGGATTTGATTTCCTCTTCCATTGCTCTCTCTCTCTCTAGGGTTTCTCTCACTGGAGATGCAAAAGAAAAATGGCGGGAACTTTGCCGGTTTAGTATATAAATAGCATTGGCTTTATTTTATTCCGATTATGCCCTTTCTACCGCGCGTATTAACAGACGCACTTAATAGCGAATGGGTTGTCACCGTTTATAGAAAGTCCAGTTAGACTAATTTTCAGAATTAAAGTTTTTTATTAAAAAATATAATAAATATTAAACCTCAGAAAATCAAACATATATAATTTAAACGGACAACTACCATCATCGGAAATAACCATAAATAATCATACTCAGGTGTGAAAAATTTTAATAGAGGAAAAGAAAAAGATAAGAATAGAAGGAAATTTCATTGAACGTTGTACTTGGGTGGTAAACAGAATTTTTAAAAATTAATTTATGTTTTGTATTTTACAATCTTTCATTCTTACTAAAAATATTTTACTTATTATAGTTAAAATTAAGGTTTTAATTTGTTGTTATCTCCTGTGATACAGATAGTTTGAAAGAATACATTTTTTTGCGATTTCTTTAAATTAATATTTATTTCCAGTCAAACTCACTTAACGAATTAGGAGTTGTAATAAGGTTTACATATCGAGAAATCGGCAATAAACTAGTTTACTTAAATTGAACATCAATCGTTTGATTAGATGAAATTTTGGATCGAAAAATTATATATAGTTGATTGATTATCCAAAAGCCAAAAAATAGTTATTTATTGTGATCACATTTGATTGATAACAAAAAATTAATTATTTGTTACTTAATTAATCACTAATTTTAAATCACAAATTCATAGAAGCAAAACTCACTTCTTTCAACATAGGTCCCTTTATTATTTTTAGGAGTCGTATATCTTAATCATTGATTTAGGTTCTTTGCAGATAAACTTCACCGTACTTGTTTTTAAGGAAAATAATAAAGTGGAATATAAATTAAACTTTTCCATTGATTGGAAATGATTTATACATATACGAGGCTAGGCTGCGTATATATTGCTTCCACAAATCCTAAGAAGTCTATCTATATCCCAGGTGGGTAATGCTGTCTTCTCATTTAGTTTCATTTCATCCATCAATGAGATGGGGAATCAGTGGTTGCATCTATAGTTTACGAGAAGAACTTGTAGCTTTTGGCTGACAAGACGATATTTCTCATAGCAGCAATAGGAGTTAGTATCATCAACAATACCCCGAGAAAAATGCAGATCTGAAATTCAAGGGGTGGAGAAGAAAATTAGTTAAAGCCTGAGCAATTTGGTAAATAGAATAAAAGCATACTTAAATGGTAGCTTCTAACATACCCAGTTGATTGTCCAAGACAAGCCATATCTCTTGGGCTTAAACAGCTTGAGCCATATGATACAGGGCAACTACAAGTATGATAAAATAGACATGTAGAATATAATTGGTCAATCACTACATCTTTTTGAAACTCAAAATTTCAATTTTATCTTTAAAAAACATCTAAAGAGTTAAAAAAGAAATAGATATTTAAATGGACCTTAGTCTAGTATTCGATAACTATTTCAAAAGTTGAAAAATAAGAAAATTATGATTTTTACTTACAAAATATGAGGTTGGGGCACAGGCAAAGCCTCCAAGAAATCCAAGAAGAGAGCCAAAGAAGGGGATACATATGGCAACTAGCATGGTCAATGCTGAAAACACAATATCAACAAGATAAATATCAACCATTTATCTAAACCAGGATCTAGCCACTATGAGTAATCACTAATCACATACCAACATATAAACTTCGAGTTGTTACTCGTAGAAAAGTACAAGGTGGAAAATTCAACTTGGTAACCATGTAGGTTTCGATCATATCAAACACTGGCATAGCAAACACCTGTTGCATGTACACGTAACAGTTACATCTTACAAAATAATAATAATATTCATAATGAGATCGACATTTGATAATGAAAGAGATTAACAACAAACAATAATCACTGAAATTGAAGCTCACTTGGTAGCCTCCAATAACATGGACAAAGACAAACAAGTTAGCTGTGGCAATGAGCCAAGAGGGGCGTTCTAGTGTGATGAGGATATTATCATCAATTGAGTTTCCAAAGATATAGTACCCAATTAAAGCAACAGGTAAGTAGCAGAATGCAACCCCTATGTATGCATAGATAACTCCTCTCCACATGGGTTTCTTGGAAGGTGCCTCTGGGGTTGAAGGCATGGTTGCTTGAATTTCCAAAACCACATTGTGGCCTGCGTAGGCAAATGCTACATCGCCCAAGGCAGAAAGAAAGTTGAACACTGCATCAGTGGAATTGGTGGCTCGGAGGCTATAACTCACATCCGGTTCAACGCCCTTGTTTATAGAAGCACACCAAGAGATGGTTGAGTACCTGTTTAAATTAAAGAACTCATCATCAGCATTAATAATATAAGATTGGAAAATAATCTGGACAAAATTTCAACACAATTTTAGTGTTATGTCTCGCCTTAATAGCCTATGCTGATTTCAATATAAATCTCCATTATGGTATCAAAATTATCATATCTAGCTCTTTTTCTGAAGATGAATCTATAAAAATACACCTACCCCAGTTGAAAAAACTGACTTGATATTGTATTAAAAGCTAAATTAGCTAAAGGGGTCATGTCATAATCATTGTGAAGAACCTACACACCTAGGTGATGACACTCAAATTCTGATTAGAGAACAATTGTATAATTATTCTTATATGAGAATTGGAGTATCTTGAATTAAATCCTTATTATTATGCAGATTATTGAAGTGAAACTCTAATTTTAACTAGAGAAAGGTAGAAAGTAATTAACAAACTAAGTTTAAATTTGGTTTTAATGGATATGAAAAGAAAGGAAGAGGAACTGAATTACATCAAAGACATGGCAGCTGCACTGAAAGAGATAGCGGAGATGGAGTTGAAGTTGGGGCACTGTGCAAGAACCAAGTTGACAGAAGCAAAGATAACAATCCAATAAGAGGTCCTAATATCTTTGCAATCGGAGCAAATGGTATCATGCACTTTCTTCAATGACTTGCCTCCAGTGACCATATACACGATGCAAGTTCCAACTTCAACAATCACCTGCTGAGGAACCACAATCCAGAGACCCAACTTCTCTCCAAAGGCATGCTGACCCAACTCATGGTACCTGTCAAATCTCTTCCCAGGCACCATTTCGTGCATCTCCACCATTTGCCACAGTGTGTAAAGGGTGATGATCCATGACAAGATAAGCACGGTAACACCAGGACCCCTAGTGTTTCTCAAGGACAGAAATTATCATAAACTTATGTTAAACTAAAATCATAGAAGAAGGTTGATAAATATTAAGCAATGTTGCATAATGTATATTTCATGTATAGTATATAAAAGTATCATTTTTTTTTGTATATTTCTTTACCAGCCCATGTTTGACATGGCATAGGGAAGGGTGAGGACACCTGCACCAACCATGGCTGTGAGATTGTGGAAAGTTGAATACCACCATTTTGCATTTCTTGAAGCAGTTACTGGAAGCCAATCTTCAATTTCCTTCTGCCTAGCAGCAGCAATAACATTACTGTTTTTCTCGGAATGACTCATTTTCACAACCCTTTCTCTCTCTCACGCAGTTTTTTTATTTGTTTCTTTGCCAATCACATTACATTAGGTTATATAGACAACGACAGCGAATACCGTTTTGTACAAACAAAAAGGACACAGCCATAGTTAGAAAACATGAAGTTGGACTTTTACTAAATTCTTGGGTTGCATGTTCCTTTGAAGCTGTTTCATTTTGGCGGAAAGATGACGTGCATTGACAGAGAAAAGAAACAATACCATCTAATATTTACTTATGAATCGTTAAATCATTGTTGTTATAGATTCTAAAGTACTAGCCAAAAAAAAATGAAGATACAGTTCACAGAATATAATTATTTTTTCATTAATTCTATAGTATGTTTCAATTTGAAACAACATTTTTCAAAAAATCATTAATATATATATATATATATATATATATATATATATAATTTGAAACCTTGCTATTTTTTATTGTTAAATGATGTAAAGGACTGCATGTGTTATCTATTCATTTGTATTTTCTCTTTTTTGTTAAATATTTTAAAATGATGTCGAAATAAATCAAGATGGTATTTTTTACTATTGTAGACTATAAATACTATTACAATTATAAAGCAATTTTTTAAACCTAATCTCCCTTGAACTATTATAATATTCATTCACATGAGATTTAAGAATTTCAACGAGTTTTCTCTGTAATGAGGCAACCTTTAAAAACTTACAATGGGTCATATACTTGTTTCACAATTGGTATAAGTTGTTTGAAACAGCTTTTAATCCATGCAATGATTCTTATATAACACCTATCATGTTTGCTGCACGTTGAACTACGTAGAAAGAACTGTTTTTAAGATTAAGTACCAGTAAGAAACTAAATACTCTAAAGAAACTATTATTATTTTCAAGTAATAATCAAATTATATTACGGGAAAATAAACTAAAATGGTCAATGTCTTCATCGTTAATAAAACCGTAGATGTACGTGATAAAAGTAGCAAATAAGGTAGTTAAAAGTTAAAATTTAGCTGACAGTTGAAAGATGACAAGTTAACATAATTTAATTAACACTGAGGAATAAATCTAAGTTGTTAACTTTGAATTTGTACATTTTCATTATCAGAGCATTATTGAATGAATCTTTGAGAATTAGCACTTTGGCAGATTATGCAGGAAATTATAAGGATATTCATTTTTATACTTCTATTTCATTGTCAATTGTGTAATCTGAACATGTTACACCTCGAAAAGAGTACAACGTAGATTGCAGTAAAAAGATACAGAGTAAATAATAACACGTGTCCAACAAGAAGCAAAACAAGTATCAATTGCTGCTGGAATTTGGATGTGGCGGTTATTTTTCTACTCTAAGCTAAACACTGCAGATATCATCACCACCTGTGTACATATTTTTGCAGTAATTTTTACAAACTTGTCATTACAAGATCAATAGTAATATTTTATTTTCATCTCCTGACCAAATTAATTGATCATAATCCTTAGGCAACTGTGGAACTCAAATGCTTGTAACTTCTGTTTGACTTTGCACAGCTATTGGAATTTTCAACAGCCAGGCCTTGTGACCCAAAAGAAAAATACCTATTCATCATTTTTTTATTGAAGGAACAATGTTTGTAGTTCACTAGAAGTGCCCCGTCATGTAATGGTGGATTAGAGCAAGAAGTATCCTTTGGTTTCTTGATGGAAGAAAGAGAAGTCACAGATAATTCTTTGAAAGGACTCGGAGTTGAATGAGCAAAATGTGGCTCTTCCTGCATTACACCTTGCATCAGGCCACCACTGAATTTCACTTTTGGAAGAGAAGTCCTCATAGATTGTGTTCTTTTGTTGTTTGGAAGGGAGCATGGTTGTGAGTATCTTTGCCGCAATGGAATTGGAAAATCTTCCAAGTTTCTACTTGAACTAAAAGGGTCAAGAGAATCATCATCTTCCAGTTCTGATGCAGCTGCCTTTGTCTCTTTTCTTTTAGGCCACCCCAGACGAAACTTTGAAGGCTTTACAGCACAACTGGCAGAATAACTAGACTTCTTGTTACGTGGGGAATTTTCTGAGTCAGAATTGCTCGGTTCGTTTGAGCAGGAATATGATTCCACACTTGCTTGATCATAATTGGCATCTGATGAATTGTCATAGCCAGTGTACAAGAATATCTCTGCATCTGGTATTCTAAATGAAGTGCCGGGACTGCCTCCTATGACATGAGCTTTGTGATGAGTGCAAAGGGCATTTCCTGCTATAGCATTTCCACGATTAGAGACCCCTCCAGAGGAAGTTATCATCTTGATTAAAATATCAGAAGATGCTGATCGTAGCCTTTGTTTTAGAAGATCCAAAGGGGTCATCCCATCAGCATCACAAATGTTCAGATCAATTGATGGCACAGACATCAACAGTTCCACTAGCTCGCATTGAACATTATCTATCACGGATACATGAAGAACCGTTCTTCCATCATTGTTCTTGACATTGATAATGTCCTGTAAGTTCACAATCTTTCCACAAATCAATTGCTTCATGAGCTTAGCATGTTTGTCCAATCTACGGAAACCGGGACTTCTGAAACCAGCCACTGCCATATGAAGAAAAGTATCTCCATAGTGGTTGGTTAACAATGCTAATGAGGGGGATGCAAGAATCAGAATCTCCACCACAGGTAAGTGACCCCCGTAAGATGCTACATGTAAAGCTGTGTTCCCTTCATCATCTGTTAAGTTTACAACATCAAATGATGCAAGTAGATTTCTCACCACCTGCATCATCAAAATGATCAAAAAAAAGTTTATTTATTTTACAAATTACCAAAATAAATCTCTAACTCTCATCTTTACCAAAAACATCTATAAATCTGCATCAAAGTTTTGTCCAAAGGAGGAGAATCAGCTTAAAGCAAAAGAGCAAAATGCTTGATGAATTCACCTAAAAGAGAAAACGTATCATTACCATTCTTCGATCAGATTTAGAATCTGACCTCAGGTTATATGTGACGACATTGATTAAGATGAAACTCTTACTCTGATTAACTCCAAAAAAGTTTATGGTACTGTATCTAAGTTTTATAGAGTAACCAAATTCCTCACCTGAACCTGTCCTCTGGCAGCTGCAGTATGCAAAACAGTGCACCCTTGAGCATCTCTGAACCCCAAAACGCCACAACCCTCTCCCACAAGCTGTTTCAGCATCTCCCAGTTCCCTCCTCTCGCAGCAGCATGAACCGCCCTATTCATCATATCCCTCCGGTAAACCTCCTCCATCTGCGCCGGCGAGAGAGCAGCACGAAGCACAACCTCAAACACCTCACAGTTATTGCTCCTTGCAGCAGCATAAAGTATATCAGTGACCCCATACTCTCCTTCTCCGAACACAAGCGCAGGGTTCCTCCCCAATAGTTCCCGGACGAAATCCACGTCGCCGGCCGAGGCGGCGGTGTAGAGGAGCCACCCGCCGTGGCCGGCGCGAATGAGCGAGTTGGTTCCTCTTCCCGTCTCGCATTCCAGCATGAGGTTCCTGGCAACCTGCGAGCGACATTTCGCGACGTCCTCGAACTGTTCCTCGTCGTCCCACACTGTTTCGAGGCGCCGAATTCTGCGGAGGGAAGTGAGCTTAATGAGGAGGTTGGCGTCGAGGTGGAGAAGCTCCACCACCAGCTCGTAGTGGCCGTTGGCGGCGGCGCAGTCGATCGGAGAAGCGTACCACCACTGTTCTCCGGTGCTCTCCCAGCGAAGAGGCAAGTGCGAAGGAGACATTGCACATTTGCAATCTCACCCTCTTCGAAAGAAATAAACTTTTGCAACACTGGTTTCAAAGTAGATACTTCAGAGCAAGTGTAACAATGCAGCAAACTTGTGTTGGAAAAGGGTAGTTTTTTTTAGTTCTGATTCAACTTTTTTTCCTTATTTCAGTTTCTGAAGGTAGTTAGTGTTGTGACTGATTTTGTGAAAATTGTTGGTGTGAGATTGATATAGTGTGAAATGTGGGAAAGGGTCGGTGGGAATGGCCAAATTAATTGCGAACATGAACCTAACTAACGTTCTCTGCGGAAGTTGAGGGCAAAATGTTAGAAGAAACAGTGAAAACACATGTCAAACAGGGTACTATGAACTATGATATTAGATGAACAGGAGTTGAAGTGTGTGTGTCTGTGTGTGAGTGAGACAGAGATGTGTCAATGGTGCAGAAGAAAAGTTGAAAAGAGAGCATAGAAAGATTAAGATTCTCTGATCCGTGAGCATATGGCCAAAGGGCATTTATTTAATCATGAATATCTGACCCCAGTAACCAACTGTTAACTTTTAACAATTCTTGGGTGTGTGTTTAATGTCTTTCCAGAATTAAAATTTTGCTTGCAGACTCTGTTTGAGCCTTAATTAAGAAATTATAAACACTATAGAAGTAATTGTACAATGCATTAACATAAAAATACAGTAGTGTTATTTAATGCATCTTGAACTTTTTGATTTGTGGACAACTTTTACATGGCATTAACGCCATCCTTGAAATAGTATTGAAGGTGTCTATTTGTTCTGTCTTTTTTAATCCTGAAAAACTTTTAATCAGTTGGTGTCTTGCAGGTATTTGCTTAAGCAAGGTTGAAGTGAAAAGTTGTTTCATTCACTTTGGGAAATTTCAAGGATTGTGACACTTGAAATTGGTACCACATTTAAGAGAGATAAAGACTGAGGGCACATACTATTTTGACAAATCAATTTTTTCATTCACGATTTTGTCTGCATTATTTGTGCAGCAAAGAATAAAGATTATTGCAGTGCTGAAAGCATAAAGATATAGAACATAACATTTGCTGCAGATTTCTTTAGACAGTTAAGATTGCGACAAAACTACCTAGGGTCATGTACTCTCTCCTTTTACGCGGGTAAATGTGAAAACAATGACTTGGGAAAACCTGAAAAGAGAGAACAAAGGAAGAGGTCTACACATCATTGTTTGACTTTTGCTTGTTGAGAGAAGTGCTTACTTCCATAAATTCCTGTTTCTCTCTTTTTTTGGGACACTTAAACTTTTCAAAATGTCCACAAAAAAATGTTATTCTTTAGGAATGTAATTATTGGTAATAAATACAAAAAAAGTGTGACTATCATTATAGCTATTTTTATTTTAATATAATTTTAAAATTGAGTGACTAAAACAGACTTAATGGTTAAATTAAAATGGTTTTTTATTGATAAACTAATGCAGATTATGTATATTTATAAAGGCTAAAAATATATTTAATATAAAGAAGTTAATTTTGTGACATTGTTATTTTAGGTAGTTGATCCACTTAGGGTTCAGTCTTTTTTTTGTTTTCATAAAATAGTTGAATGACATAAACAGGTCATAAATGTTTAATAAAATTGAACAAATCATGTTAGAAATATAAAGTCTTGGCAATTTTCTGATATATTTTTTCTTAGATTCAATCTTGAAATAAATTTATTTAAGGAAACCAAAGTATTTAGCAGGATTAAACCATTATAATCATAGATATAAAATCATTGATTTTTTTCCATTAATTTGTAATATTATAAGTGTTAATCACTTGTTTAAACTGTTGAAGTGTCCATACATTATTAACATTCAGTTTAAACCAGGTGAGACTGCCAAGTTTGAGAAGTGTCTAACATAGGGTAGATCAAAAAATTGTCCTCTTTATTTACCTATTAAGAAGTGAAACACAAGATATTAAAATGCTTATTATTTTTTATGAAAATGAAAACAACAAACCATATGGGAGACAATAGGACGTGGCTTACAATTTTCTTTACGTTTTATTTGTTTTTCCAATAGATGCAAATGCATGATTTGAACCACATGGCTTCATCTCTCCATATGGGAAAATTTTACTGAACATGATGTAAAGTATTTTAATAATAGTATTTTTTGATCGAAATTTTCCAAGCCAGTTAAATTTGCTAAACAAACGGAGTCAATTCAGGTCGAATTAAATCGATCTTGATTTAAATAACGTTAAGTTAAGATAAGTCTATATTGACTCGAGTTAGAGAGGTGTATATTTATTTAGATCATAGTCAACTCACATTTTGCGGTGTTGGGTTAAGTCAGGTGGGTCCTACCACCAAAACCAAGTGAGACCTAACCTGATGAAAATCAGGTTAAGTTGAGTCCAAGTCAAGCCGAGTTGGTACAGGCACAAATCAAGTTAAGTTAACTCGAGTCCAAATTAACTCAGATCCAAGTAAAGTCAAGTTAACTTGAGTCGAGTTGATCATTGTCCAGGTCAAGCCAAATCGAGGAGGGATCATGTTTAGTAAAGTTAGGCTAGGTCCATGACGAGTCGAGTTTGGTCAGGTCTAACTCGAGTCGAGTCCATGTTGAGTTGTGTTCAGGTGAAACCAAGACAAATCAGGTCATATTTGACCAAGTTGATTTAGGTCTATGTTGGACTGAAGCATCTTGTTGAGGCCATGTCAAATTAAGTTGGTTCATTCTCGTGTCAGCTCGAGCTGAGTCAACCTGAGTCCAGATTGAGCCGAATCAGCCCAATCCAAATCAATCCAAACTACGAAAACCAAAATATGAATTTTAGAATATGAATAATTTCAAATTCCTACTTTTTAGGTAGAATTTGAAATTCATTCGTTTTAACTAATTTGATTACCTTGATGAAATTGTATAAGTTCAATTTTTTTTTTAAATTTCTTACCCAAACAACATATTTTACAATAAAACATTCCAAAATTTCTAAAAAAATGAATTACCCTCTTAAAATGCCTTATTCAAACACAAGATGAAGTTTTTTCAATCATTTTTCCTTAAACACATGCATTATAAGAAATACATGTCTCAAACGTAGAAATTAAATAAAATAAAAATAATTGTGTACTCTCCCTAATTTATCTCTATCGAGACTTTTATCGTATCTGCTCTCTTAAAACACTTTATATTCACAATTTCAAAACAACACATAAGTACACAATATATGATAAGTTGTAGATACATGCAATTAATTCATAACAATTCATGCAATTAGTTCATATATCATTGATATGTTCTCAACACATTCAATTCATTCATTAAACATATGTCTAAATCAAGTGCCTAACTATGAGTCCATTAGCTACATCTCATATAATAAATTATTAACATTAATATCAAACACTTGATTTTATTTCTAGAAGACACATAAGACACATGGGTTGAATTAAATTTGAAGAGATGTTATGTTTCTTTCACTAAGTTGTCTTACACAACCAAGTTATAGAATGAACACATCTACTCATATGATAAGGTGAATTCATATAACCTACCAAGCACAATTTTCACATTATAAACTAGATCAAAAGAACATTTTTTTGACTCTCATCTAATATTTTTCTCTATGTGAGTCTTATAGGATAGTTAAGACATCTCATTCAAAATTTCAAATTCAATGATGTAAACATATCAACATAATATTCTTACTCTCTAAATAATTATATCTACAAAACATCGCATATAATATAATAACATAAACATCATATAATTTTACATATACATTCTTACTCAGTTTAAACACTACTAAATTTCAATTCATTATTCATCACATTATAAAATTATTCAATTTTATTGATAAAATATAAAAGTTTAGTTAAAAAAAAAAAACAACTTTAACCCCTATAAATAATTATAAACAACTTATTTTAAATATAAGACACCAATTTTCCTTGTTTTTACATTTTGTTTAATCAAAAACAGACTTTTAATTTCAGGATTTTCATGGAAGACTAAATCAACACATAAAATATTTTAATCAACAATTAAAATATTTCATCATATTTATAAATTAGAAGACATTCATCTACACTCCATAAATATTATATTTTAACCATAGTTATGCAACCTTTTTCACTATAAAACCAAATTAAAAGAATGACGACGAGAAATGTACTAAAATATAATATTCTATTATGTTTCAAATTTTGTAAGATAGACTCATACATATATAAAAGAATAAATAATCATTTTAGAAATTTAGAAAAAAAATAGTTAAAATAGATAACAACTGTTTCAAATGAAATTTGTATAACTTTTTACTTATATATTTTTAACTTCAACAATAAGATATTCATATTCAATTTCATTTAAACTGAACTAATTATATATTTTGAAGATAATATTTTTAATAGCATGGTTAATCATTTGTTAGGATTGTCAATGGTCTAGATCTTCAAGGATTATAAATGAATTGGTGAGTATTGGACCTTCTAACCGTTAGTTACCGACCATTGATTAGTTATCTATGTATTGTATCAAATACCTGTACTATGTACATCCCATTTACATCCACGTGAACACAAACCTTTATTATTTCTGTCCCTAAAATAGGAATCAGCATATTGTATAGATCCAAGGTCTCACACAAGTTGACTCTTCTCACACTTGTCCTTTGGATTTTTAAGAAGATAAGAGAAATGAAAAATAGCTGTATTTAATCAAACTGATACCACTCTCTTTTAACTCGTTCTGTCAGTCCAAAATTAAAATGAAATTATTTGAATTTTATACATTAATTTTAGTGTATTTTCATTTGAGTATATATACAGATTTTATTTGTCTAATTTATTAATTAGATTCATGTTGGAGATTCACGGATTATTATGTTTAACAACTTGGGATCTTGATCTCACTCATAATTCAGTAAACATTTAAAGTTATTATTATAGACTTGAGTTTTTAAATTCAAGTTCGTTCAACCCAAAACCTATATATAGTTTTAGTGAACCTTTCACAAAATTTTATAAAACTATTTTAATCCAGATCTTTAAATACTCGAATTCGGATTAAGTGGGTGCGAACTTATCTGCTCAAGACACCAATTAAAATCTTGGTAAGAACATATACAATATTTTAAAAATTTAACAAAACAATAACTTAATAGAAAATGGATCTTCAGAATAACTTTGAAAAAACTTGCAGTTGCTGCCGAAAAAGTCATCCATCTTTTGGTTCTTTTTGGATCAATCTTGTATCAAGTGTGAGACGTGGGGAATAAAATGAAAATGAAAAAGAAAAAATAAAATTTATGGCACATTAAATAGTTATGAATAGTCCTATTTGGACAGCATATTACTCCCACTGGGGCACCTGCATTCAACTCTTTTCACGTGGAAGGTGACTCTGGCGAAGGAATCGAGGAACACTGTGGGGCTTCACCACTCACCCACTCATTTTATTGGTCTCTGTTTATTCATGTCTTCTGTTAAATCTGCATCATGATTATATAATATTCATAGAGAGAGAGTTCTGCTACATTAATTATATATAAATATAAAGGCTTATCAAATCTAATGGTTTTATTTTAGTTTACATGTTTGGTAACTATAAAATTAAAAAGATATATTAAATGAAAATAATCCTAATATATTTTCTTATGATTTTCAGTTCATTTTAATCCGTACAAAATATGTTGAAAACGATTTCCGAACGTGACTATCTGTCTAGCTTATCTGTGGTCAAATGAGACCAGCAACATCCATGTGCCACCGCCAAACATGATACTATAATATACCAACAACTCTTAAAAACAAATTACATAAGACAAAAATCTGGCTTGTAATTACAAAAAGATGGGATCAAATTAACATTATTTGCTTCTCACATTCTAAATCTGTTCCCATAAATATAATGATGATATGAGAGACAGATTAGCCTTTCTAATTTATTTTGATTCAGACCTACCCACCTTTTAATCTGACAAAAAGAAACTAATTTTTTTTTCTTTATTTTAGAGGTTTAGAATCTTACTTGTAGTAAATAAATGAATTGAATTTTAAATACAGTTAAATTCAAATTGAATTTTATTACTTATGGGTCTTTTGGATGTGCTAAGCTACTATAGTTAACAATTTTAAATTTATATTCAACATATAAAAAAAACTATTTTCTTTATTAATAGTGTTTAAAGTGGCAGTTATCTTGCAGAAATGAATACAATTAATATAAATTAAATGTCAAAATGAAAACAGAACAGGCAAGCAACCACAACGGTCAGAAAACGTGTGCACTAAACTTTGAACTTTTCTAGAGGTATTTATAAGATAGAAAAATTAGTTGTATGAGTAGTTCTTCCTGATTTTAATTAACTTTGTGTGAAATTTATATCATAATAATATTATTAATTTTTTATAAATAATTTTCAGAAATACCCTAAAAGAATAAATAAAGTTAGTAAAGTCGTTTTCTAAAATTATAAGTACCATTTATAAAAAATTATAAGATCATTGTTTTATATCTTGATTTTTGTTAGTGTTTTATTCGTATAAATAAAGCACTCCTCTGTTTTTATTTCATCTTATACTTTGAAGAAATCTAACATAACTTAATAATTATTTTAACATTACATTAACATCTTGATATATATGTGACCATTTTGTAACATGGTTTAGCCTACTTTACTATGGTACTCTTCTTCAGAGGATTTCTCGACAAAAAAAATAAATAAATAGGAAATAAGAAAGTTAAAATTCCAATCACAATAAAGATGTACCATTATTTGTTTCTTTTTTTTTGTCCGTAACATGAGGTTCGCGTTTCTTTTTTGCTAAGTTCTGATTATGGGCCTTCCATTCTGAACCCGCGTGGCCCAACTAAATTTTAGCCCTCCTAAAAGAACTAGGTAGTCTATTGTATTTAATAAAATGGAACATGAATATTCATTTTATTGAACACCCCCCACGCTTTTGTATTGTTTCAATCTAGTTTTCATAATGTTGGGCTTGGGTCCCAAACAGAGGGCTCAATTACAAACTTTAACAAGTTACATAAATTTTAATAAATCAGTAATCAGCATTTAACTATCACTGGATGATTATAATAACGAACATGTATTTGCCTAATAGTAATATGTAATGAAAACTAGAGAGACATGGAAAACAAAATGCTGCTTTTGTTTTAGATGATTTTGATGACGAAACAGAAGAGTGAAGCGTTCATTACAATAGGAGAAAAATCCTAAGGCCTTCTAGTAACTTCAAAAATGTAAATACAAATTGTAGTCACTGTATTACAATGATCACTCACAGCAACACAAGTGTTCTTATTCAAATTCACACTAAAACTCGATTAAAACTCAGAACGGTGTAACGATGATATCCAAGCTCAGCCTCAACTCTTATGCCACGGATGCAATGTGGACAATCAAATCAACCACACGGGTACTGCAAAAAAAGAATTGTCCTTGTTACAAATTATCAAAGGATTAAACAAAAAACATGTTTCCTCGTACATGGTGTAGGAACATTACCTGTAACCCCATTCGTTGTCATACCACGAAACAAGCTTTACAAAGTTTTCATTCAAAGAAATTCCTGCCTTGGCGTCAAAAATGCTAGACCTGTATATGAAATTAACATTCAACAATCCACATAGTAAGTAATTAGATACAAACAACAGAAACTGATCATGATAGTTTATCATCTTTCACCAACTACTATTAAGCATTGCTTCAGAACACAACTTCACCTGCTATCACCAACAAAATCAGTAGACACAACATCGTCTTCAGTGTATCCCAAAATACCCTTCAATTTGCCCTCTGATTCCTCCCTGGAATTTCAACATAAACAGTTGATGTCAGCAGAAAAGAAAAATCAAATCAAATGAAAAGTTTTTCAAAACCTTAAAACTTACTTGATAGCAGCCTTGATTTGCTCATAGGTTGCTGACTTCTCTAGCCTAACAGTGAGGTCAACAACTGAGACATCAACAGTGGGGACTCGGAAGGACATTCCGGTCAATTTGCCATTCAGTGCTGGAAGAACTTTTCCTACAGCCTGTTTATCCCAAATTCATCATTCACAAAGAAAAATGTCAGGAATAATAAAATTAGCATAATCCAACCAAAGGGGTAATATAAATCATTTTAGGTATAATGAAAATTGATACCTTGGCAGCTCCAGTGCTGCTGGGAATAATATTGAAGGAAGCAGATCTTCCACCCCTCCAATCCTTGTTTGATGGACCATCAACAGTCTTCTGAGTAGCTGATTCATCACAACAAGTACATAGTTAATAATGAACATCTTGAAAAAGAACATGGATTAATTCAAAAGATTAACAATAGAGGTTATGGACGAACCTGTGATGGCGTGAACAGTGGTCATGAGACCCTCAACAATTCCAAATCGGTCATTGATGACCTATGCAAGATCAAAACTAACAATTAACAAACACGCAGACAACTTCAAAATACAGAAAGAAGAACCAGGAATTTGGAATCAAACAAGAAACCTTAGCGAGGGGAGCAAGGCAATTGGTGGTGCAGCTAGCATTGGAAACAATGTCAAGCTCCGGTTTGTATTCTTTCTCGTTAACACCAACAACAAACATGGGTGCATCTTTGCTTGGGGCAGAAATCACAACCTTCTTGGCACCACCCTGATAACAACCAAATCCAACATTACACTCATTTCAAACTACTCAATAATCTTCCTAGATATCTATTACAAGGTAAATAGTATTCAGGGTGAAATCAAAAGATCTAAAATCCAAATAACAACAGAATAATTTTGGGGATCGGAAATCAGAGTGAACCTTCAAGTGAGCAGCAGCCTTGTCCTTGTCAGTGAATACACCAGTTGACTCAACAACATAATCAGCACCAGCCTCACCCCACGGAATCTCCTCAGGGTTCCTGAGGCAATAACATAAAGTAATCAGATAAAAATTAAAAAAAGTAAAACTTGAGTCCTACTAATTACAATAACAGATCACTGATTTAATCGTACACAAAATTAAAAGCATGAGTTACCTGGTACCAAAAACTGTCACAGCCTTCTCACCAAAGAGAAGGGTTTTGGAGTCCTTCACCTTGACTTCAAAATGCTTCCATTGGCCGTGAACAGTATCATACTTGAACATATATGTCTGCCAATTAATCAAAGTTTAAAACTTTAAATTGTTAGCAGAAGCTACTATGTGCCATACAGTGATTTTCTCTCTCTAAAAAAAAAAAAAACACGGATTTACCATGTACTCAGTGGTGATGAAAGGATCGTTGATTGCAACGAGTTCAACATCGTTCCTTTGAAGGGCAACCCTGGCCACCAAGCGGCCAATTCTTCCGAATCCTGCATGCAAAGAATTCATATATATGCTTAAGTTTATAAAAAAAATAAAAAAAAAAAAAAAAAAAAAAAAAAAAAAAAAAAAAAAAAAAAAAAAAAAAAAAAAAAAAAAAAAAAAAA
>Ga0099825_1001504_pt1 | contig 29940 bp, 16 predicted proteins | sample SiratroredBW_FD_76838 | JGI IMG/M metagenome (GOLD analysis project Ga0099825, IMG submission 76838) | Root nodule microbial communities of legume samples collected from California, USA - Siratro red BW | ecosystem: Host-associated > Plants > Roots > Nodule | place: USA: California | collected...
ATTTTGTTGTTGCGATTATTTGTTATTGCTCCTCACAGGTTCTTGCGAGTCAGGGAAATTATTATCCGCTGCTTATTAACTCTGGTTGAATTGAGCTTTATTGAGTTATATTTCCCATCATATGTTTGGGACACTTTCATCTTGATTTTGATTTGGTAAAGGGAAGATAATTGTGGCACGAGTTTTTGAAATGTAAACTAAAATCTCAACGTAAATGGAGTACTCACACACACAAAGTAAGATGAACAAAAAAAAGTATCATTGTCTAGGAGAATGTAATGCTCTCTTTGTATACATTATACTACTTTATAAATGATTTTAGAATCATTGTTAAAAGACATTCTCATATGATTTAGTTTAATAAGTATTTGAAGTGTTATTAATAATTAGTGTTTTAATAATAGTTTTGTTATAACTAATAATATAATATAATTACTTTTGGTGAGTTATAATATATTATTTGATTTTAATCTCATCTATTGTATTAAGTAGTAATCACACTTATAACTTCTACTTTTTTTTATTACGCAACAATTCAAAATACAATTTATTAGATCAATCAATGACAATACAAGAGTTAAAGAACATATATCTACTCTAAATACATTTCGGTGAATCCAAGTGAACTTTTAGGATCTTACTCTTGGCCTACCACTCAATAAGTTATATCCACAGTAAGCACTAATATATCAAGATTTGATGTTAGAATACATAACCTTTATGCAAGTAATAATAAATATTAAATGAAATTGACTTACTGATCAACTACTTTCTTAAAATAGTTTGGAGGCTTCTTATGCAAGGAGCATAACTATGCAGTAATGTGATCTTAAACTGATATAATTAGCACTTGCCAATTATGCCAGTATTGAAAATTAGTTACCACAACATATTTAAATAATTTACTATAGCTTATTTAATAAAGATAGACTTACTCGTGGATATATGGAGCAAACTAAATTTGTTTTCATGCCTTCATTTAGGTATTAGTGATGTACATTTATGTTTATGCTCTTTTGTTACCAATTGGATGAATGAGTTGATGACCGATGCAGTCTCCAAAAAATAAAAAATGTGTGTATACATCACTGTCCCTGCCAAAAGCATTATCATCCCACTTCTATGGTAGAATTTGTACCTATGGTCATAACAACCCCCACTAATGTTGCCATAGAATCATCTATTTATTCTATTTTATATGTAGGTTTGTCTTAATTTCTAGTTGCACATAGAAAAACATTTAAATTAGTTGGTATATTAGATATTTAATATGTAAAAATATTAGTACAAATATATATTAAAGGCTCTTATGTAAGCATCTTGAATGTCTAGCTCATGCAATGGAAGTTTGCAATGCATGTGCTACAATAAAAACATCCGATATCAGTACAAGAGCTGCAACATCACCGTAACAAACCTTCTCCACCATGGCCTTTACTAAATGAGAGGGGGTGAAAAACATTGTGTATCATAGTGGCCCTTTATAGCACTTCTCGAGAGCCAAAAACCTGGGGGAGGGGAGTCATGATCAACATACAACTTGCATTGGCTAGTTGAGCCAACATCTTCCTCCGATAGATCTACAAATGCACAACGCCCTTTGGTGTTGACTCTAGGAGGTAGGTCATGTTGTACTATAGGATATGATCATTGTGAGAGTCATAAAGTCTCCAGTCGCTTGTCAAGCTCCCGCCTTAAGCTTTCTATAAACTCCTGAATAACCTCCTCCTTTATCTATTACCTTAGTTGTTGCAACTACTCCTAACTAGGTGTAGAAAAGAAATGGGATTCACATTAGGCTCCAAAAGAATGAGCAAATCCCCACACTATATCTAGTAATACAAACACGTCCAAGGTGCTCAGGTCATCCAATCGCAATAACAAGAATATCCTCTCAGTTATGAGGAGCAAAAGTACTTTGAGTTCCCTGCTCAACAAGAGAATCCAACAGTAACCAATACAAGTTGTGAGACTTTATATTAAATATAAATTAAAAATAAAACTAGTCAAACATATTTACTTACAATTTGCACAATTGTTCGACTTGATTCATTAGAAGTCCATGTCCTTGAGTTCTTTAGACGAGCTTGCTTCCATTTCTCATGACAAGAAGGTGAGGATAGAGGGTTGATAGAATCTCCACTAGTCCCATCCTCCATAGAAGTAGAATGTGCTTTAAACTTTTCTCTAATATAGTTCTTCTATGTCACATTTCTCACTATAAAAAGATGAAAAGGATGGAAATAGGAAAACCAATTACCTTAAGAGAAAACTAATCGTTGAAAGTTGAAAATGACGAGGAGAAGAAATGATAGAGAAATAAGGAAAGATGGAAGAAAGAAGAATATCTTGGTTCTTTGTGCTTTACATGGCAAGAGAACCTTTTCTTTCTTAATTCTTAAGTTGTTATGTGCCAAAGTATGTAAAAATAACAACTTAGGATTGTTTATACTTAACTAATAAGTACTACGTCCTTTTTCCAATATATATATATATATATATATATTTCTAAATAAATTCATAATATATTGGAAAAGAAACACCTTTAGTCCCAATAAACAAAATGTGTTACAACAGAAGAAATTATGATGTTAAAAGTGTACTCTGCCTGCTGAAATTTATAACTTGGTTCATATAAGTTCTACTAAGGTAGATTCTAATTCCAAAGATAACTATGATAGAATATCAGAAGTGTAAACCCACCTTAATTAAGTTTGTTAGACGATATTGAACAAATAATGATAAACTATAGAAAGTTAATGGTAGATTTATAGATAGAATAAAGAAATATACAAACAAAATGATTGTGATGAAAGAGTGTCATCACACCAATTAACTAATCATGATATAGAATATACTTACTCAACTCATTGTTTAAACTATTTTGTTGAGATAACTCGAGTAGTATACTAGATGATGACATACTATAAGAAAATTGTTTATATCAATGATTATAATGTTTTTCCTTAAGATGAATAGTTGGATAATAAAGAGGAGATTCTTATAGAAAAGTTGGTAGTACAACTTAAATTATATATAAGATACACGAATATATATATATAGAATATGCAAGTATATAGGGTAGACGAAAGATTGTCTTCACACTAGATAACAAATTTTGTTTAAGTTACAATTTATAATAATGGTCTTACAATGTTTAAATTGAAATATCTTGTTGTTCATCTACTTTCATCTATCACATATTAATATATGTCTATCGTTTAATCGAACTATTCAATATCTTTATTTCATCTAATGAATGTAGATTGGATACGAAGTGCTCAATTTGAATATTTAAAGATATAAACAAAACCAATTTGAAGGTTTCATTATGTACAAATAGTATATAATATTTTATTTGACATGGTAGAATGATTATGTTTGATACAATAAGGTAGAAGTTGGAGTCCTAAACAGTGTTTCTACTTCATCTATTGAGACTCTGGGCTACAACTCCTTTGACCCCAAGGTGATGAAGGTGAATCTTAGTTAAGTTGAGCAATTCTCTAGAGTCCTCCTACGAATTTAGTTTGGTTTTACTTATAAAGAGATAAGTACTAAGATGTGATGTGTCAATGGTAAACAATAAGGAATATGGTCCACGTATTCAGCCTTATCTATAGCATTGGATGAGGAAAAATATTTATATATACTTATCTTTATTTTTCTAAGAGATAGTCCTTATCCCTATGGTTAAATATGTCCCATCATGGTAAAGATTTCAATGACCTTCATAATAAGAAAAACTTATTCGCATTGATTCGTCTAACAATTTACAAGAAGTGGTCACCTGATTCATCCAATGCTCTACCCCATCTTGTTCATCTGATGTTTCTTAGAGCAATTGTAAAGATTTAATGATTCTTTTCCTAAACCACTCAAAGTAATCATACAGATTATTCAATACCTAGACTATGGATAAGCTTTCACTTGATCAACTATTCCTCTTATGCATCCAATACTGTTGAATCTTGAATCTTATATTCTATCATTTAATCTCAGTATTGTCTGGTGACTTAATAGAATCATCTAGCGATTAGAAGTTTGGATCCTTTACCTATCTAATCTGAACCATAATATTATATGTCCTCTATAGCCTCAATTTCCATATAGTCTAGTATCTAAAACCATAATCTTGGATCGTAGAACTTGACTATCCACTCTTCTTTTGATATGCTAATAATCCTTCTATGTTTTCGACATCATCCAATAGGGGTATACTTCAATGTAGGCTTATGATCTTTCGTCTGATCACATATTGTATTTTTTTTTCTCTAATATGAGTTTTGACTCCAAAATCCATCAACCTTAAGGGCAAGGTTCTTCCACATAAGGCATCAATTGATAGCAGGCCTAGACCACCAAGGCCTACAAAAGAATATTAAGGCCCATAAAGTTTAAAGACTTCATTTAGAAGGAATAATTGTCATATATTTCATGTTGTGGAATATCTTTATGTTATGTTTTTTGTTAGAAGTATGACGTCTCTTTTCTAATATATAAAATCTTAAAGATTTTATTAAGTATTATACAATCCCTTAAAAATATATCAGAAAAGATACATCACAAATACATGAAGTGAATTGCAGCAAAAATGGAAAGATAGAAGAGTCGTCTACTAGATCCATAAAACACGAATCTTGACCTTGCAGTGATGAAATTAAGGAGATAAAATGATCCAAGGTATGTGAAATATGGTGAAGGCCCAAGCATCTATCAGATGATCCTTAATAGATCAAGCATGGTATTTGATGAAGAAGAGTTAATCATTCAAAGTTCAACCAAAGTTAGATGAAAAAACAACTCAAACAATAAAAATCGGTTGAACAAGTAGATCAATATGTACGTTATTGAACTAGTACAGAACATGAGAATGTACTACTTCTTCAATTCTCTTGTAGACAAAAAGGTCAATAAAATAAAGGCAAATGGAAGATCATTATGTTCGTAAGATATGAAGAAATAATCCATTCGAGGGTATTAATAGATAAAACTCAAAACAATTATAACAAAGTAACCAATAAAGAATTGTTTCATAAAATCATTTACAAGTGAAGTAAATGAATGAGTAAATAGCTACTGGTAGATAGTAGAATAATCTAGGCGAATAGAATAATACAAAAATTTAACTAAATAATAAGATTAGTTTAAATCAATTTTTCATTATACCATTCTGGAATAATGTACATTATACATATTGTCTCCTTATATCGTCTAACTAAACCAAATAAACATTGACACAAGGAATAAGGAAAACATTTACATAAATTCTTCATTTATCGCTCTCTCAAATGTTTTCTCCAAATGAGTGGAGAGGATGCCACTGCTTTGCTTCCCACATGACATGGGAAGGCACAGTCTGGATCTTAAGTTGGGATTCACAACTGTGGCGATGCAAACCAGTGCTTATCCGAAGAGATCCTCAAAGTCTCGTTTTTGCTTCCCTCCCTTTAGTATTAGATACTTCTGGAGGTTAAATTGGATTATTGTCCATTGGTGGGCAATCCATAAATACATACCAGAAAAAGCAACAATATTGCATTAATATAAAATTTACTTCAAGAAATACATTATTATTTTAGTGACTTAATCCAAAATGTTTAGAACATTATTAGTCTGCATCATCTGATCATCTAGAAGATGAAATTGGGAAGTAACATTCATCTAACACTTGGAATTTAACTTATATTTGAGTTCTATTAATTATATCAAAACATTCAACTCATTCTTAAACTTTCATAAGTGAAAAGTGCATAATAATCATTAAGAATAACACTGAAAATAATAAAAGTGATAATCAGAGTATGATTACTCATGATAGATGAGCATATACCCATAACAACCAATAAAATCAACTCTTCAATTCATCTAAATCCTCGAGGAATTTAATCCTCCATAAACAAATATGCAAAATATGGTACACATGATCATGGTCCTTCCCATACAAGGAAAATCAAATAACATTAGTAAAATTATTATTAATAAAGATTCGCAATTTAGCTTATTATGAAAACTGAATTCTCAATTATTATAGTAAAAACCTTTGGTTCAAGAAAATATTCAAAAAATCTAAGAAAACATTTTCATGTAAAAATATCTTCATATGTTGTGAGGCTTAGGGATGCCTCACAAAAAAACACAAAACAACTAATGCAATACGCACACGTATCTATTTTTCCTTACATCAAGAATTTGGAGCAGAATCTCACTTCTATAAGTTTTCTTCTTACGCTTTTCCAATATATTTTTACTGAATTCTTTTTTTGTGTGTTTTGAGGCGTTCACCGTCACTCTTATTTATAGAAGCGTGGTAATTATTGCTTCTTTGGCTACAAGTAACTACATAGTTATACTTTAATTGGTCTTCACTGACTTTGTTAGGTTAAAATTCCAAAGCGATAAGTACCTAGATGTGAAATATTTATGGGCAACCGTAGAAAATACAGTTTACATATTCGTGTTTATCCTTAACAGTGTTTCTGCAAAGATATTTATCTTGGTATTTCTAACTTTTTTTAGAAGTAATTTCATCCTTGAAACTCGTCCTTCTACTGATCAAATTCCTATAGCACTATGTAATTAAAGAAAATTAATTATTATCAATTGTCTAAAGGAAATGATTGCTTTATATCATCTACGACGTATAAGGATTATTCATCATATATATAAGTTGTTCTTTTTCTGCTATATTCGTGTTCCACGTTCTATCTTCCTGTTTAAGCATCATCTAATGACTCTGGAACATCCTTAAAAGTAGAATTTTCTATTTTTTTAATGTATTATAAATGTATCTCCTTTCATCTAAAATAAGAGATTCAAATATTGATTTTTTTTCTGGACTAATTAGACAATGTAGTTTACCGTGTCAAATAATAAATAATTTTTATAATATTAGCGATAGATAATTTTTATAATATTCATAAAAATTTAAGATGTTATAAGAAGCAACATCTATCTTATAGGGATTATCAAACAAATAATTTAAGGACGTTATAAAACCATCAAGACAAAGAGAATATAAGTTTTTATATTTTTCTTTTCTTTTGTGGTTAGATCATCTTTTTGATCATGTTCTTTCCTTTCACTTTTTCCAACTTTGTATAAGATAAATTAGAAGTATTGAGAAGCTAATTTAAGAATTATTTTTAAAAAAATGCAGCATCTTTTGGTTGTTATCAAAAGTTGATTTAGTGTTTATACCGTACTTATGGATCAAGAAAACCATTTAAGGTTTTTCACAAAAAATGAGACAACTTTTTAAAATTTATTAAAATAGATAGATATTTAAAAAAAATTATAAAAATAAATAAGTTGCATTTGAAATCCATTTGTTTTTCACAGAAAAATAAGATAATTTTTTAAATTTTACTAAAATAAACATACATTTAAAAAGTTATAAAAATAGATAAGTTGTATTTCAAAATATACGACTTCAAATTAAAAAGTTGTGCTTTTAAAACATAATTTCTATATTCAAATAGAGCTCATGTTTTTGATAATTTCTATATTCCTTTGTTTTTAAAATTATATTTTTTATTTTATTTAAAATTCGTGTTGTTAATGTATATTTTTTTTTCATAAAACAAGGAAGATAAGATTCTTAAAATTACTATAGATAGGAATGTTGAAAAGGAAGATAAAAATGATCCGTGTCATCACATGGAGCGTAACTATGAAAAGTTCATGAGGTGATTCATATTTTTGAAGAATATAAAAGTAGATCAAGTAAAGGCTTCTATAGAAAATGACAAATAGGTGTTATTTTTTTATTATTTATTATACTAGTTTAATTTTTTTACAAAATAAATAAATTGTGTTATCGAGATAGGATTTCAAGTGAAGAAGTCGTGTCATTATGACATGACTTAAGAAAAACGTGTAAAGTTAAAGTCATACCAACATGTGACGATTTCAGTAGAAAATATATTAGTGAAATTGTGTCAATGTGATACGATTTTAGTTTTGCATAATTTGTATTTATTTTTTATGTTTTGAATTTAAAATAAATAAATAATATTAAATATTTATAAATTTGTTTTTTATCTAAATTTTTTAGTAGTGTTTTTTTAATATATATTTGATAGTGGATTCTTGCTTTACATAGAATTGTTATAGATTTTGAGTTGTCAAAATTTAGAACGAAAAAACTTCAAATGATAATAACTTTTGATAGGAAGTTCGGATTGAAACATTCCAAAAATAAAAATTAATGAAAATTAGGTACCAGATGTGGTGGGCAATACCGGTTAGGAATTCCAAGTCCAAATTTTTTTCAAAATTCTATCATTTACTATAAGTTTTTTTACTTTTCTTGTGATTTTTCAGGATTTAGACTCTTACTTCACATTGTCAAAAAATACTAAAATTTTGTGTGGTTTTTCCTTATATTAATTATAGATTTATTAAATCATTACATTTAAATTATAAGAAAAAAAATATTATAACTGAAATCGTGTCACATTGACACAACTTTAGTTTAATTTTTTTCACTAAAATTATGCCACGTTGACATGGTTTCAGTTCTTTTTCTTTCACTGAAATCATGCTAACTTTTCCCTTCTAAAATCGTACCAATGTGATACGATTCCTTCTTTGTTATCATATTTTTCTAAATTTTGTTATAATAACACAACTTCTTCACTTGAAATTGTACAATCATGACACAATTTACCTATTTTCTTAAAAAAAAAGTCACCAATTTAATAAAGAAAGAAAAAATTGTATGCTTTCGCCTAAAAAATTGTATGCTTTCGCCTAAAAAATGGTTTTTACTATCACTATTTCCAAGAAGTTAAGAAACCTAATACAAGGTCATTGAAATTTTTGGTTAAGGTGCTTTATTCCTTTGTTTAAAATATGAGGATCTTGATGATAATATAAGATATTGTAAAATATAAGTAACAATATGGTTGTTGAGAAATAAAATTTCATTTTCATAATTTCGATTTATAAGAATATCTTTAAATAGTTTTTATATCTGATGCTTAAATAATGTTAATTTAATATAAGAGGTTAAAACTATGGTCTCTTGACGGTTTAATATTCTAACTATTGGATATAACAAAAAGAAGAAAATTCCTGACTCAATGACTTCTAAAAGAAATAAGATAAAAGAATTTTAATAACAAAAGTTTTATGTTAAGCATGTGATTTTATTAAAAAAAAAATTAACATTAAAATTATGTAATTAAAACATGACTTTTATTTTAAGGCAGAAGTCATTTTGAATTCGTGTTTCTAAAAAATGATTTACTTATTTCTATAATTTTTAGAAAATTGTCCATTTTAATAAATTTCAAAAAAAATATCCCAATTTAATAAACAAATTATTTAAAGGCTATCTAAGTTTCCTTAAATTAAGTTATACCATATGCTAAATTTAGATTTAAAGTTCTGTAATAGAAAATAAATATGAAGTAAAAAACTTAAACAAGTAAGAAGAAACGAAGGTGCAATCTAATATTTTTTTTTTTATATCAATTCACTTTTTAACGTTAGTCTACACTCAATTCATAATAAATGTCCCTTTTTACTTTTTTTTATCATTAATATTCTTCAAATATATCAACTCGCAACTTACTTAATTCTGATAAAGGAGGAAATTTGAAATCCAAATTTAAAACACATAAATCTAAAAGAAAGTGAATCCAAATAAGATTTTATGTAGGTGAGATGGTAGCTAGTGTAAATTTTCATTAATTACAAATACTCCTGTTTACATCAACTTCCTATATGCAGAAAAGCAAAAGCTTAAAAATATTGGAAGAACTATATAAGAGAATTTATATATATTATCGTATTCATAATTTTAATTTATGGATGAGTTATTTTTTTATTTTTTTAAATTCTTGTGGATTTTTTCCCTAAACATTACAAACTTAAACATGTTTATCTTAAACAATTTAAATTTGGTTAGAAAAACACTATATTGATAAAAATTAGTCCACTATTAAATAACTAGTAAATGGTACTTTTTTATATATAAAAAATGTTATAGATGTTATTCTTTTATGAATGATCAAAATTTAAAATTATAGCATGAAGATCAATGCTTAACGTTGATCATGCATATTACCCCATCGATTTTAAACTGGATAATCTATTTTATGAATTCATGGATATGTTATCTTGAAAATCTTGAATTCTGAGTTTTTTATTCCGACAAGAATGATAGAGTGGCATCAATCAAAATCTTATATAATTCAATCCAAGGTATTGACGAGGAAGAGAAGATATCAATCATATTCAAAGAGATAATGAGTATCATAAGGATATATTTGCATAAACTTGTCTCGGAGCTATTTTAAAAGAGGAAACTTCAAAAAACGTGTTTTTAAATTAATTCATATAAAAATTAAAAATAAAATATAAAATTTGTATAAAAGAAATTTTATAAATTAACTTATGTTTAAAATAATTTTAATTTATAATCTTTTATATTTTATTTCTATAAGTTTTTATAAAAAGTTTGTACAAATACACTTAATTATATTTTTTATTGTTCTGAATAAAAACTTTTTAACTTAGAATGAAATTGTTGTAATAGATATCTTAAATTATGAAATTGGTTTTTTAAGATTAAGACTTAAATTTCATTTTTATCATAATCATTCAAATATTTTAATTAATTTGTAAAGTTTATATGCTGCTAGATTTCTTCAAGTCCCACATAATCGAAAAGTGTGAGAAAAAGTGTTAAAAACCTCACATTAACTATATAGATGATTAAATCATAATATATAATTATGATTTTATTTTCCCTCAAATATCGTGTTGTTTATAACTTATTAACTTAAAAACAAAAATAAATATGTTTTAATAAAGAAGTTAAAATTATAACACTCACAAAATTATATACTTTATAATATATATAGCCTTTTAAAATAAAAATTAAATATAATATATATATAATTAAAATTCTAATATATTTCAAATGTTATTCATGCATCTGTATTTATATTTACTCGTGCATATAATATAATCATCATATATTATAATTTAAATAACACATATAAGGATAAATTATTAAAATAAGTTTTCATCATAAGAAAAAGTGTATATAAAGGAAATATTTTGACTAGCAAACAAAAAATCATCTAGTTCCAACAAAACGCTAATTAACAAAAGATAAAGATCACACATGAAATTACTTCAAAGATGTTCAACAAGTGAAATATCAACCAACACCTTCTAAAAAACTCGTATGATATGTCCCACCAAAGACTAACATCTTATCTAAATCAATACTTAGATTTACAAGAGAACTTAAGAATAAAGAATCATGGTAAGTTCGTTACAACTCAAGTTTCAAGAAGTTTACACGTGTACATATGTTATGGTGTTTAAGAATTCTCCCTTCAACTTCTCACAACTTAATATCTTAGTCAATATGACTTAAACCATAAGTGAAGTAAGGGAATCTATGTTACAACATAAGTATTAATACTCATAATCAAACTATGATATACTCAACACCCCAGATTTGTTACTCCAAATTCATACAAGTCATATAATTCTCAATAACCATTTCCATACAACATAATTAATTTAAATAAAATCAGTCAATGAAATATACAAACTAATATTCATGTTACATTTATAATAAATATTCATATACAATACATTAAAGAAAATAGAGGAAAAGAAAAAGAAAAAAGAAATTTTTTAGCTTAAACAAAAATTGTCTCATTTGGGTAAAAATTTATTTGTTTAAGCGATTTTTTTTTCATTTGAGTGAAAATTGCATTCGTTCAAACAACTGCAACCCTGAATAAAATTCAAAATACTTTGATCACGTCATTTTTACGTACAGATCATCAATCTTAAAATTTTGTAAAAAAAGAACATGAATAATTTTTTTTAATTCTTTATTTGAAAAAAAAGTTCTAATTTAAATTAAAAGAGCACTTAAAATCTAAATACTTTGTTTGAAAATTTAATTGATAAGAAATCATCATTAATTTCTTAACCATAGATCCTAAAAGGATGAGATTGGAGAAAATAATTTAAACAAAGATACAAATAAATTGAGAGAGACAAATGAGAAAAAAGGGTTACAAAATTATAGGTACAAAATGAAAAGAAAAAGTGAATACACAGCTGTTTAATTTTTTTATTTACATTCTTGTCCAAAATTTGTCTGAGATTAACTAGTTATGTGAAGGACAAAATGGTAGTTTTACCTTCTTTTATTGGACAGGCTGGCTTCATACAAACACGGAGAATGTAGTTTAGGGCCGGCTACGGTCCCAGAGTTCAGTGGGAGTGTCAGCAAAAATAATTTAGCACGTGCATTAAAATTTAAAAAGATATTAATTTTAAAAAGCACTTTCACTATAATTTTTTGAATATATCATAAATTTAAAGATTAAAACACACTCAAAATATCGAAGTTTATAAAAAAAAATTATTTTTTAAATTTATGAATAATTTATAAACTTTTTAATATAGTAACTTCGAATTATTTTTAAAGTTACAACTAATAAGATCCTTTTTTTACATTTAAACATTTCAACTAGCTTACGATTTATCAATTGAAACATATATAATTTAAAATTCAATTATACAATTTAATAGTTGATTTTACATTAAAAATCTAAAAATATCATGAAATTTTTTTCAAAAATATATGCTACGTCTTAACATATTTTTGGTTTAAGGTCTCAGTTACTCTAGTTGACGATGAATTTTAATAAAGCTGTCTAATTAGAAAAGAAAATAGATTGTATAATAACTTTAATCATGTGTTGAATTATTATAACTACTAATTTGTTCATCATTAGTGAGATACTGAACAAGGATTTTGAAGTTTGATAATCTGCATCAAATATTAAAAAAACATTTCTACCTAATCTTTACACTTAATATGCATTTTTTAAAGAAAGTGATTAAAGGAATAAATAATAACAAAACATTATTTATTTTTAATATTTTATATATCGCAGAAGATATTTTCAATAAAATATAATTATAAAATAATTATTTTAAAATATTATGATTTAATATTTTCTGAGGAGAAGTTAACTCAAAATATTTCTTTTTGAAATAATGAGAATCTAATATTTCGTTTTAGGTTGCATTTTTTTTTTCAAAAAGTTAAATAAATACTGTAGTTTTTTTTTTTTAAATAAAACTGTTTTAAAAGGAGGACGAGTTTTATCAAAGAAAACATTAACAACCAGAAAAATAAAAGTTTTTTTTCTTATTTTCTCTTTTTATAAATAGTTTAAATAAGAATTTTGTATCGAGAATAGTTTTTTTTTTTTTTGGTTTCTTTATAATTTAACATTGGATAAGAAACTCTTTTAGAAATTATGGAAGTATTTCGGCAAAAAGTATAATTAATTAACAGATTAAATACTGTAATTTTTTTACAAATAAAACCGTTTTAAATATTGAAATAGCTAAACAAAAACCATTATAGATAAGAAACTTTTCTTGCAATTGAAGAAGTATTTGCGTGAAAAATATATAATCGATTATATTTTAATGTAATCAATTTATTCTTTTAATATAATCATAATTATACTTTTATTATAATTAAATGAAAATATTAAACTAATAAATAAAATAAAATATATTATTTTAAATTTTGATTTTTTTTAATAAATTTATTTTAATATATGTTTATCATGAATATAATTTTTATTTATTAAAATTTATAATAATTTTTTCTTTAATCTAAAATTTAATTTAATTTTAGTTTATATTTTAATCGTTATGTCAACTTTTACTGCCGATTAATTTGTGTATAAAAATAATTAATTTTTTTAGTGATTGTTTTTTAAATTTGTATTTATTTTCAAAACTTCAACTTGACTTCGTTTAAAATATTTAAACCACTTTCCTTCTACCAACAAATAATGTATTGTTTGAAGTTAGGTATTGACAATTTTTGTTTGTACAAAATTTCCATTACAAAATTTATATCAATTATATACTGCTTTCAAAAATCAATTTCCATTGATGTAGATTTGAAAACCACCCCATTGGAAGATCTGATTGAGCAAGTACATATCTCAATTTAATTTGTCCTTAAAAAAGAACAAAGTAAATGATTCTACATGATTCTGTACGGGTAAGATATTGAAAAAATCTAACAAAAAATAGTTTCTGAATATAAAAAGGTGCAGGAGCTACCCTCACCCAAAATTTTGTTGGAACAAGAACTACTCCAATATCTATAAAAGGTGTTTGTGTGTGTTCTTCCTTCCTTAACAACACAGCTCAAGTTTTCTGTAATCTTACTTAGTACCCTTCAGATCTTTACCATTTAGTCCTTTGCCATCTTCATATGCTGCTACTGACACAGTCTCTGACACTCACCACTTGCATCTCTCTATCTTTGGTTCCATAGATACAGTCCAAACCCAGAATGAAAAAGAACAAAACAGTCCCCATTTTGTATTTTACTTGCTATTTGTGAAACCACCGACCCTTTTGACCAATTATTCTTCTTGTTGTTGTTGGTAGTGAGGCATGGAAATGGAGGAATTTTTATGGGGTGTTGACATTGATGGGGATGTCCCTAAGGGGAAAAGTGATGGTTTTGAGGGAAGTAATGGAGTGATTGGAAGTGGGTGTGGTTCATCTTTCTCTCTGGTTTTGGATAGGGAGAGAGGGGAGCTTGTGGAAGCTCCTGTGAAACTGGAAAGGAAAGGGGTGTCCACTGAGAGAAGCACTGAAGCTTTGAAGAACCATAGCGAGGCAGAGAGGAGGAGGAGGGCAAGGATTAATGCACATCTTGATACACTTCGCAGTGTCATTCCAGGTGCTATGAAGGTCTCTTCAACATAATCTTCTTTCAGTATCATTTTCCTTTTCCTTTTCCGATTCCCTTTTCTAAATGATTCAGAAAGCATATAAATAATTTGAATATTTGTGAGTAATGTTTAACTAAGGTAGTCATTTAATTGAATTGGGTCATGAAAGTCAAAGGGTGTACAATAATGATCTGCTTAACTTTATCTGAATTTACTGCAATTGCATTGTAAAGCATAGCTTGGATTTCACAGTTTCATGGATTTTGTTCATATCATGTTTGGATTGCATCATCATTTGATCTTTAACCTCCTCTTCTGCTTCCATTACCATCTTAATGAAGTGTTGGTAGCTAGAATTGAATTGTTACTTTTGATTGTCAATGGCTCAAACTTTGTGCTTTTAGTTTGATTTGAGCTCAGATGTCAAAATTGATTCCTTGTTTGAAAAATTTGAGTTTCACTTTTTTTACTTTTGGACATAGATGGACAAAGCATCATTACTTGGTGAGGTTATCAGACATCTGAAAGAGCTGAAAAGGAATGCAGCACAAGCTTGTGAAGGTTTGATGATACCAAAGGACAATGATGAAATAAGTGTTGAAGAACAAGAGGGTGGCTTGAATGGTTTTCCTTATTCAATTAGAGCATCACTGTGTTGTGAATATAAACCTGGCCTATTGTCTGATATAAGACAAGCACTAGATTCTCTTCATCTTATGATAACAAGGGCAGATATTGCAACCTTAGAAGGCAGGATGAAGAATGTGTTCGTGATCATTAGCTGCAAAGAACACAACTTTGAGGATGCTTCATACCGTCAGTTTCTGGCTGGTTCTGTTCACCAAGCTCTTAGGTCTGTGCTCAATAGATTTTCTGTTTCACAGGACATTTTAGGAACCAAGAAAAGAAGGAGGATTTCTATATTCAGTTCTTCATCTTTAGAAGATTTCTTGTAAGCTCCCTTGTCAAGTATAGTTTAAATCCCCTAATCTCTTGCAAGTCTTAAGGTGAGTGATAGTGTTAAGTTCTTCATGTACCTTGTAAACTCATGTATACATACTCAAATGTTGTTCTTCCATGCTTTCTGATCTGGCCATGTACTTCTTAAAAGACAAATCATGTGAAAATATAATGGCATCTTTTTTGGGGTGCACAAAATGTTAAAGGTGCTTTGACAGATTGGTTGATGGATAACTTACCAAAGTAGCCTTTGATCAACACAAATTGGAGTCTGTGATATTGTACCTTGTTTACAGAAGGATGTTAATTGGTATGAATTATCTTCATGAGCTATAGAAAAAGCAAATAACTGTAATATGTTATTTTAGAAGAAAAAAAAAAGTTGTTAATTTGACCAAGGTTTAGCAATGGTTTGTACTAAGTCCTACACTTTTTCTTCAAATAATTCAAGAAAGGCTGCTGTGGAAGCCTAAATTTTGACTGCAGGAAAAGAATGAGATGACTGCATAATTGAAAATCCCAAAATTATGAATTGTGGTTATGGAAGAGTGTGAATTAAGCAATGGTCAAGAGGGAAAGTGTGCTTAGAGTTGGTTAATTATCTCTCTTTTTGTAGGTATATGTATTGCTACTTTTGTACAATGAATGAATCATTGAAACTATAAGTCAGATATTGCTGCCTGCTTAAAGAAGACCCAGAAAATAGGTGAAAATAATGAATAAAAAGAATTTGTTGATGGATTTTTTTTTTTATTAATATGAGATGTTTATAAATTTCATTGCTAATTAATATTTTTTAGAAAGTTTAGTTTATTACTCCTATCTATTTTTATTACGTCTTTTTTTCATTGACGAGACTTGGATCTTATTTAGGAAGAATAAGTCTAGTTTTATTTGGATCAAATCAGTTTTGTTAAGAGGGTTTGTTTATATAATGATTGCTATGATTGCTTGCTGATTAAAACTAAATTCATATATTAATATTTGACTTTAATTTGATGCATCCTATGCCATGGTAGTTGATTAATCAGTGCATAGGCAGAAAAAGTTCAACGTTATTTAAAAAAATCAATGCAGTATGATTGAGCTCATAACATGTTTTCATCCTAACACCTTAAAAAGAATTTAATAAGTATGTTATGTTCAAGATAAACACTGCCAAAAATGAAATTAATAAGTATGTTTCAAGTAGGAATTTTGATTTCTTAAAAATAGTAATAATAGTTAAAGCCTAAGTTTTTATGAGAGAGACTTAATAAGACTCTAATACAAGATTATTTTTGTTAGTAACGAAATTTTTGGAATAAATCTTGTTTTTCTTGCAAAGATCATTTTAATTCCTAAGTATTAAAATTTAAAAAATAAAAAAAGTTTCAAAAAAATTAATTTTTCATTTTTAACATTTTTAGATATGAAAATATATTTTTTAAATTTAGAAAGTAAAGATATAATTATCGGAAATTTCAGATACATAAATTTTAGAAAAATATATAATGCATATATTAGCACTATAAAAATCCACGTGGCGAGCAAGAGGATATCACACTCTTCTTCAAAGTCCACGTGGCGAGGCACTATTGGTGAATGAGATTGTGTGGCAATGCAGAACAATGTCTTTGTTGTCTTTTGCACGGACAACACCGAAGCGAAATGATGGCTCTCTCGTCGCCACTTCAGAACCTCTCCGCCGTCATCTCCGCCACCGCCAATGCCAACGGGGCAGCAGCCCGACCGAGGGGGCGGCGCTGGGAGGTTCACTCGGCGGCGTCCAATACAAGCGCCGCCGCCCCGGTGGAGTTCGGTGAGTACGAAGAAGGGAAGCTTGAGCGACCCAAGTGGGCCGGGGAGACCCCTCTTTCTCGGCTTGTTCAAGCTCTCATCTCCTTCAAGCCTTTGTACTCTGTTCTCAAGCTTGGTGCTAGAAGGGTTTTCATAAGGTTCTTCATTGTGCCTTCTTCACTTTCCTTCAACTTCAAATTTAGCATAATTGCTTTGGTAACTTTTCTAAACTCCAAAAGTGTATATTGTGACTGAGGTCTGATCGTGTGTGAAGAGTTCCATATACATTTATACTCGTTTAGGAGCTTTTTGCAACAAAGTAAATTCTATTAATCAAAGTATTCTATGATTTGGTATTATGTTAATCAACATTGTGTGACGTTTTACTAGTTTGATGCATGTTAAATTCCACCTCACCTAATCAAGTAGGTTGTGTGAAGTTAAGATTAAATTCCAATTTTTTAAGATGATATCAAAGTGATTTAAGAGTTTATCTTCTTGTTCTATGAAGTATGGATACTGACATAAGTATGATACGACACACACGTGTAATCTCCATAATATAACACACAGGACACGGGACACGGATGTATACATATATAATCTAAATATTGTTTTACTATATATAGGATTTTTTTTTATTTGTATAATAAGTTTATAAGTTTTTAGAAAATTATTACATTAGAACTGTGTTAGAATTTTCAGATACTTGAAAAAATGTCTTTTGAACTGGATATTTCATCATCAATAAGTGTCGTACAAGTTTTGTATATTTGTATGTGTGTCAGTGTCCGATATGTGTTGGACACGAAAATAAAGTTGTGATTGGCATCTATGTGTTGGGAAGTGAGTGTGATTTTTCAATGTGAATGCACAGCACAGCTGAGAAGAACAACATACCTTGGAGCCAGATGGCAAAAGAGGTTTTAGAGTCAGAAGTGTATAAGGAGATGGGCAGCATTCAGAACCAGTCTATAGTGTACCCTGATTGTAAGTTTCTAACTATCTAGTTTTTACATTATGTTACCCTTCTGTTCATGGTTGTCTTTACTCTTGCATATCATTGAAAATGATGGAATGGCTGCTTAAATTACATAACAGATTATTTGAATCCATTCCATGCGTACGAGGAGGGCAATCTTACATGGCTGGTATGTGATAATTCTGAATTTTCCCCTATGTCAATTGATGGCTTAATTTGGCCACTCCTTTCTTGATAATCAGAAGCACTTGTCAAAATCTGGATTCAATTTTTATAGGCAGCAGCAGAAGCAGAGGCTGCTACAATGTCAATGGCTAGACGAGCACTTCCAGATGCTTCTTCATTGGAGGAAGCAAATCAGATACTGCGTGGCAATTGGCTTCATGCTATTGAACAACACCATATACAGTATTCAGAATCATCTGTGGTTAATGACATTTTAGATATTGGATGCTCTGTTGGCATAAGCACAAAGTATCTTGCAGACAAGTTCCCCACTGCCAAAGTCACCGTGAGTGAGTTTTTTAATGGCTGGACGAATTTGGTTTCTTAATACTATAAACAATAAAAGAAGTGTTATGCATGTTAATGATCGGCTTTGTGATTAATATTTTTGTTCCAGGGGCTAGATCTGTCACCTTATTTTCTAGCTGTGGCTCAGCATAAGGAAAAGAGGGCAATGCCTAGAAAAATTCCTATAAGATGGATCCATGCAAATGGGGAAGCCACGGGCTTGCCTTCTAAATCATACGACCTCGTTTCTCTGGCCTTTGTGGTATGATATTTCTTTTCTCTTCAGTCCTTTATTGAAATTTGATGTCATTACTTCAATCAAAGGCCTGAAAGGCATATAGATTTTTGAAGATTCATATAATTGAAACATTGAATTCTATCAACAGACTAATATTTTTCAGCATTCTTGCATTAAATCAATTTACTAGGAGAACAGATAGGTTGCTGGAATAACATTTTAGAAAAGTTACTAGTGGATCTTAATATCTGGAATCCCTGACCATATATGCAGCTTCATGAGTGTCCTACAAGAGTCATACAGAATTTAGTGAGGGAAGCATTCCGTCTCCTTAGGCCTGGAGGCACACTAGCTGTGACAGATTTTTCGGTATATAATATCATGATTACAGTTTTTCTTTTATTCCATTTCTTCTTTGGTTTCATGCCCCCTATCACAAATGCTCATATTATTATTTCTGCCTTCTGCAGCTGAAGTCAAAGGTCCTTCAGGTACTGTATTGTCCTGCTTTTGTGCCCTATTTTTTTTGTAATCCTTACATGAATATTTTGTAGGCTAAAATACACTTTTGGTTTCTCTTAATACTTTTATTTTAGTTTGGTCTCTTCAAGTTTAAAAGGTTTCACTGATTCTTTAGTGTTTGTGTTAGACTAGTTTAATAATCCTTTTATCAGTTTCACTTTGCCATGTGTTATTAAAATGACAAAGTAGTATGATAAATTTGGTTAAAGGACCAAAGGAATGCTTCAAGGACTGAAGTGAAACTTTTTAAGCTATAAATTTCAAACAAAAAAAACGGACCAACAAGACAGCATATTTTCTATGGCCTTTTGTTTAACTGTGCTAAACCTATGAACATTAACAAGTAAAATACCTTTGAGGACTGCTTGATCTTGGTATTTAATTCTAGTTACTTTTCTTGGAAATTTTGATTATCCATGACACATGATTAACTTAGTAGCACATGTACATTGTTGTGTGTTGTGCATGTAGTAACATCATCTAACTTGTTCTTCCTCTTGCTCTCTCTCTTACAGGAATTGTCTCCTGTCCTGTTTACACTGATTAAGAGCACAGAACCTTTTCTGGACGAGTATTACTTGACTGATATGGATGAAACACTGAGGGAAGCTGGTTTTGTGAACATAACATCAATTCTTACAGACCCAAAACACGTCACAATTACAGCAACAGTGCCTCAATGAAACATCACATCTTCTTCAAATTTTTTATTTTCATTTTCCTTGGTACATAAACATCTTCTTGGGTTTGGCATAAAGTAATTTAGCAATTGGTAGACGTATTTCCAATTGAATAGTGTGGTCCAAAATGGTTAAATTATGTATCAATGTGCCACGATCTGTTGCTATTATTATTGGTTCTGTAGAGTATCCCAAGATCTGGTATAAATTCCTTTGGACATGAGCATGATTATCCATTACCAAAGATGTACTATTGTCCTTTTCTTGAAGCACCGATCAATTCCTGTCGTGTCCTTCTTATTTGGGTTTTGCCAATCTCTTTTTTGCTTTGTTTGTTTGTGCCCTTTTGATAGTAAATGTTGAATTGAAAGTAAGCACAGATAACAAGACACTAGTTTAAGGTACAAGGTGTAATTTTATATCTTTATAATTGTGTTTTCAGTTTCTTTTTGGTTGCGATTTCAGTACATTCCTGTATAAAAAGGAGTTTTTCTTGTTAACAGAGCACAGACACTTTTTCTTATGAAAATACGACCTTTTTTCTATAATTGGTAAAAGTTTTGTGAAGCAAATGAAAAAGTAAAGCAAAATTTTGTACTTTGAACATAGGAATTGAGGTAAGAGGTACAAGGAAGGGAGAAAAAGAGAAGAAGTAATAAATGATATAATAGAAGGAAGAGAAAGAAAAAGTAAAAGAGAAAATATAACATATAAATGTATAAATAAACTATTAGAATTACAAAACTATTGGAAAACTAAGTTCATTCTTCATATAATTTTTCAATCTCCCATTGTAGTACACTTTTTAAAAAAATTATAATTTTCTTATATTTTTATCACAATTGTCGAATTTCAATTACTTTAAATAATTTTGTTTCTAACTTCATTTTGTTCAAGAATAATTGTTTCTATTTTCTGAATCACGCATGTGGCAACTGCTTAACAGCACATACATTATATTCCGTAAATAGTCACTTCATTATAGTAAATATTTATATATTTTACTTTTAAAATAATAAAAGAGGAATACCTTTTATATAAAAATCTTTGATTAATTTTATTGCATTCTATTAATGATTAAAATAATTGAACATGTATTTGATTTTTAATAATTTAGTAATTATTATGAGTTATTGTTAAAAAAAATTAATAATAATGTGTAATTAATCTTCCTGAAACTATACTCAATCACTAATAAAATTTAAACAAAATTAATAAAATTAAATTTTATAACAAAACTGTCATTATTTTTTCTTACTGAAAGCAAAATATAACAAATAACAGCTATTTTACTAGTAACATGTCTCAATGCATATGACAACTAATGAAAAGATCAAAACCTTACCTTTTCTCTCTCACAATTATTAAATATACATATAAAATAAGAATATCCGAATGAACTTAGGAATATAATACATACGAAGATGACGTATATCTTAGGAATGAAGAGCATGTACACGTGTGGAAGGTAGGGTTGTCAGAAGCTGAATCTTTAGTGTGTACGTTTCCTTATTCTGTTCCTCCTCGTACACTTCTCCACAAAACTCACCGTTCCTCCCAAGTTTATCAAACTGTTTCCAAGCTTTTCGTGTTCGAATCTTCTTCTTCTTTTTTGATCCTTTGGAAACCCAAGCAATTGGCGAATTCTGCTGTCACATGACTCCTCCTGCAAGTGCTTCATGAAATTGTTCTTCTCTGCTCTTCTTAGAACAGGTATTCTCTTACCCTTTTCATGACCCAACATGCTGCTACTGAATTCGCTCTCATACTCACATGGGTTTTTGTTTTCTCATCGAAAGCTCTTTCCTTTGTTAGCACTTGTTAGGTAGTTGTCCTTGTCGCATTAAATTAACCCTCTTTTTTTATTCTTTTGTTGAGTTTCATTTAATTTGGTGTGTCAGTGGCTTTTTGTTTTAATTTAATTATAAGTTTTTTTTCTGAGGAAAATTTATTCTCTTGACTTGCCTCAGTGATAGTCTAAGATAAATTGATAAGTGAAAGTTAAAATTGTGTGTGTGCATGAATATTTATATTTAGTTTATCAATCTGTGGTGTTGGGGAAAAGAGGCCAGTAGGGTTAGAACTAGAAGCTGTAGATTGTTTTGGATAATGAAGTTAAACATTCTGGCTATGTGTGGGGACTTACTTGAAGATTCTGGTATGTTTTAGAAGATCAAGTTATAGGGTGGTCCCCATGTTGGCAGGTTATCTAATTGGAGTTTTAAGTTTGGATTTATTAGATAAGGACATGTGTGAATGATTTTCATTATTGCTTGGGCTGTTGGATGGATGCTTATTAAATATAATTGTGCTATAGGCTGGAATTTATCTGCAATTCATGTTACATGTTTCTTACTATAATAAGGGATGACACTTCCTGATCGTTTTAGTCTCTCTGTTGTTGAGTATATTCTTTCTTCTCTATTCCAGATAATTGAACAGAACCACCTTGAAGTTGAGATAAGAGTAATTGCAAGCTTGCTCTAATCAGACAACATCAGGACAATTTGCTATTCCAGAAAGGATATTATGATCACTATGGATGTAAAGGGCATAACATGGGTTGGAGATATGTACCAGAAATTTGAGAATTTGTTCCTTGAGGCAGAAGATGTGATGTACGAGGTATGCCTTCATTGTCGCTTGATTGAATACCTAGTAAAGTTGTATCTCCTTTGTTTCTATCTTTTATGTCCCTCCTATTTTAATGTAATTATTTTCATAACTTATTAGCAAGGTGTATGGAAAGCACCGGAAGGGATCAGTGCCTCTGGCTGTTGAAGCACTTCCCTTTAGTAGGCATGAATATGATGCATGCATTTCCTGTTATGATTAGTAAAATATTAAATGATCAACGTGATAAGAGAAAAACTAAAGCTTAGGATTTTGTAATATTTGTTGCATTTTTGTAGTGTGAATGATTTTCATAACTAATATATAAGAAAAATCAGTGCAAAATGGAAATATTTTACTGATTGTGTTCTTTTCAAAGCTTACACTATTTCTTTTGTATGATATGCCCTCTTTTGACACATATTGCCTGCATTAAAAACCCCTAGGACTTTTGTGGTGCCTTTCTCCTTTGACTTCCTTGATTTTACGTGAGTGTTGAATGCAACTGTACTTATATTTGTGTTGTTATCTATGATAATATTTCTGAAGTTTCTGTGTATGGTCTTAATTTTTTGACTGCGATGGGTTAAACTGTTCTGTTCTGAGACAGATAGTTCCCTACCCTGCTATTAGAAGGCATTCTCACCAGATACTATATTCTTATATGTTTGTTCTTTGGTTATAGGATACAGTTAAGTACATAGAGGATCAGATGCAGGCTGTCGGAGAAAGTGTTAAAAAGTTATATTCGGAAATTGTGGGAGATTTACTTCCCCCAAATGAAAAGGTAGGCATTGAATTGTCTATAGATAAACATGCTGAAGCTGGGCTTTGTAAGAAGCCATTTCAAGTTTGTAACGAAAGACATGTAAAAAAGACTGATACCAAGCAAACAACTGAGGATTCAAGGATTGATCATGGTGTTGATAATGCTGCCACACTTGCTACTCCATATAATGGAACTTCTAATGCTGATGCTTCGTTCATGTCATCTTTGAGAAGTTCCGTCAAAAGACGCAATTTTAGTTCATCTTCAAGACAATTTGTTGAAAGAATGGATGTTAAATCAGACCTTCGTATTGATGAAAATCCAGTAAATGAAAAAATGGCTGCAACCAGGATAATCGATGAAACCACTTTGGCAGCAACAAATGAATGCATGACATCACAGTCTTGTGAGGCCTCAAATGAAAACCAAAACCAGAATCTTGGAGTGGCAAGGCTTAATTCTGAAACAGACTTTTCTAATGAAATTGAAAATGATAGTAACACACAATTGCCCAATTATCCGGTACTAGTTAAATCAGCTGGAGAGAAACAAATTGATACCATTTCTTCCTCATGTGTCTCATTTGAAGAGCCAGTTGGTGAGTACTTCAGCATCTCTTGGTTATAGTTTCAAAATTGTTCTAATTGTTTAGGTTGATCACTTTTAATTTCTGATGTTTTTTGTTTGGTAAGTATATAGTTTATCATGGATAGAACACTGCAGTCCATGGTTATACTTAAAATAGGGGGGTTCTATCTCAGCTAAGTATTAATTGCTTCATGTTACTTTGTCAAAGAGCTATTTATTCATTTTTTCCTTCTCGGTTGAAGCCTAGTGGTTGAAAAGGGAACATTTACTTTAGGTTGTGGGAATTAGGTGTGTGTGACATGGGATTGGTTTATTTTATTTTGAGGAATTTATCATCTTTCTTTAACTTCAAGCCAGGAACAACTTAGAAGTTTTGCAGTAACCATCCTTAAATAGTTAAATTTACTGAGATCTTTTATGGATTTGATTCTTTCCCATTTGGTGGGCTCTAGATAGATAACTATCCAACAACTGAAAAATTTATGGTTCATGGAAGCTAATCATAAACCTTTACTAGTGCAAAAATGCTAATCGCACTTAACCAATTGAATTGCCAGGGGCTATTGAATTAATTCATTTGTTTTCTTTAATGGCACTGGTGACTTTCCTAATTTCTTTGACAAACGTTTTCAGTTTTACCGGTTGGTTGTATACCCCTTCATTATATAGAACTTTATGACAGAATCATCATCTGCCATTCTAGAATCTTGTCCATTTCTTTACGTGTTCTATCTTTGTGGTTGTGATAATGGTTAAGGTTCCTTGACATTCATGTGCTATAGCCAATTCATTAATGGGTGAAAAAAATGTTTTATCTTATCCATTTCTTGTCTTAAATGGATTTTCCCTTACACTAAACATTTTTTGACTAGTAGTTCATCTATTAATGAATGGATGTGGAGAACTAGTAGCTCATCCATGTCCAAAACATTCTTTCTGACAGCAAAATTTTCTGATTGCAATAAAAAAATTGCATTTTAATCCAATTGGGGTGTTTAATATTTTCTGAAATTTGCATATATAACATATATATGTGTGTGTGTATCCAGAAATCTAGTGAAGTCACTCTGAACCAACACACAGTAAGTTTTCATGAATATAGACATTAGGCTATACTGTATATCTCAGATAAGCAGATAGATAGATAGATTAAGTCTTTTTGTTGTATGTTGTAGTGAATTCTGATGTCACGGTAACTTCATACATTCTATTAAGCAAGAAATGAAAAATCACTTTCAATGTAACAAAGATATATGGTTTGATACTGTTTTAGAACAAGGCCATACAACCATACAACAAGATCATCTGAAGCTTGAGGAAGCTTGTGTAATGGTGGATGGAGATGAAATTCAACTACCTCCCAAAGCAAGTGGTAATTTGAATACTAACAAGGTACACACTCTCAGCTCCCCCCTCCTCTTTATTTGATACATATTCACACTCAACTCTAACTAAAATATTTTTCCACTTTAAGAAAAAATCGCGGCAACCCTTTTCTTTGTCGAAGAAGTCTGCAAGAAAGCAAGAATATAAGCAGCTTGCAGCATGGTATCTGAACAGTGAAAAAGCAAAGGGAGAATGCATGGAGAATTTTGATCCAACTTTACCACAGGATCATAAGAAATCACTTCTTCATAGTATGTCTGAACCTGAGTGGGAGCTTCTCTAACTCTAACACCAGTATGATTACATTGTGTAGATACACAAGTAGCCAATGCTACTACTTTGGATTCACTCATTATTCCTTGTGGAGATTTAAGATGTTGAAATGATTTAAGTTCATACAATGTTTTATGCTATCCAACCTTTTTCTTTTTGCTGCTCACAGAAAAGAGAAAAGGGTAGCTGTAATTAGGCCATTCAAATGAGAACCTCAAATAACATATGTAAAACTGCTATCTATTTTATGAGTACTGAATATTTCTATGTACATATTCTCCACTGATTGCCATAGTCAATTGCACATCCTTTCTGACTAATTTCATGATCCTGAAATATCTCTTGAAGTGACAACCAGAAGTAGTTCCCATCATCATGTGACCTTTGGTGGCTCTGTGAATTGTGATGTAAAAAAGCTCCACTGGAACTTTGAGTCTGGTTCTTGTCTAAACTAATTAGTTGAGAAAGCACTTAAATTCGTCCTTGAAAAAAGCTATCATGGTACATTATTTCTTAATAATATAGCATGTTAAGTTCTTAATCACAAGTGCTGATTATATTGATTCTTTTCAAAGACTAAAGTAGCTTGTGTTTAAGGATTAATATGATTAATGTTCATGATTATAAGAAACTAGTGTAGAATTTCAGTCTTATGAATAAGACTAACATGTTCATTGCCAAAATCTCCATGGACGAATTTAAGGTTTCACTTCATGTTTTAGATTGGTCAAAATACTCTTTCTGTTTCTCTTTTGTTTTTCAGTTTGATTTTTTTCTAAATTTTAAAGTTTACAAGTTTCTTTCTAGCTTATCTTTTGTTAGACAAAATTGTTTTTTCGTCTATTTATTGCTAACCTATTCAACTTGTTGATATGGGATAAACTGTAAAGATGTCACATAGTATAGATATTCATTACATTAATTAAAATTAACATTATTAGCACAAAAATTGATGAGAAAAAAAAATTGATCTATTTCTTAATTTCAAAGTGAAACTTTTCAAAATTTAGCAGATCAAACTGAAATAAAATAAAAAATTTAAAGTATATTTTTGTCTTTTTAATTTAATAATCATTCGTATGAAGGCAGAGTGAGCTCAACTTTTCGTCAAAACAACAGGGCTTTTTCTTCCTGCACCTCCAAATATTTTACATGCACCCACTCAATTGGGTGGATATTATTGAATTACCCTCATGGGTTTTACACTTTCCTCTCTCTCCTTTCCCGCTCTGCTCTGCTGCTATGTTTGCTCAGGTTTCTCATCTCCTTGCACCGCCCCACCGCTGCCGCTAAGAAGAGAGGGAGAATGCTGCAGAGAAAAAAAAAAAAAAAAGAGAGAAAATGTGTATGAAAAAAATTCATTCTAGAACATATTTATGCTTCTTCCTGTAACTCCATAAATTTTAATATTCCAAAGTATACACATAAGTAAAAGATATAAATATCATTGGTCCATACACAAGTGATATATACAATCTGTAATGATAGAGGTGTATGAAAAAATATTGTGGATTATAATATCTGTAAGTGTATAACATTTACGGATTATAAAAAGCTTGTAAATTACATTAGAAAAAAGTAGCAAGAATCTTTCTATTCTTCCTTTAAATAGAAAGACTATTGTTTTTGAAAAAAAAAAAGTTAAAAGCCTCTAATCGGATTTGAAAAATGACTTATTATATAATTATTTTTGCAAATGCGAATTATACAATCGGTAACCGCAAGTCATTGGGATTACACAAGTCATTAAAAAATAAAATGACTTGCAGGTTAGGTTATACAATCAATAAGTTATTCAATTTTTCGAATGAGTAAGTGAATAGAGTGAAAAGTATGATTAATTTAAAATATATTTTTAAAAGGCAAAATTATATTTTAATATTTACGAAGATGCAGGAAGATGTCATAGAGGTGAAGCCGTCAACTCTTTGATAAAAATCCAATCCAATTTTTCCACTAACATCTGTAAGAGCGATATCCAATCCATGCATAAAAGTAATATATTTTAAAAATTAAAAGTGTATTTTAAAGATCAAAAGTATACTTTTTAAATTGAAGTAATCATAACACCTGATATTTTCTCCAATTACATTCACGTATAATCACAATATCAATATAATTTCCTCATAAAAATTATAATTTCAAAAACAATCTAACAATATACCATTTTTAAAACTTTTAAAAAGTAAATTTAAAAAGATTTAATTATAAAAAAATTATTAGATTAACTTTAATACATTAGATATCAATGAAATGGTACATTGCATTTTTTTGAAATTAATGAATTATCCATTAACCATTCATAGAATTAAATAGATGGATTTGATCCAATTAATTTTTCTATATATTTTCCTCGATGAATTTGACAAATTTAATCGTATATAAACTAAATGAATGATAAAATAAATGGATTATTTTCTCATCCTATGAGGCTTCCAATTCCCAGGCCTGGCATAAATTGTTGATCGGAACCTTTTGCAGAAAGGAATGAGAGATACTGCCTTTTTTCTACCATTGATCCCAACTGAGTCAATTCTCTTGACTCTTAAGATGGACTCATAATCGGTTTACTCATACTAAAGCAAACATAGCAAGATAGTACAACCGACATCTCACTAAAAAAAGCAGCAGTTAGCAATCATAATAAAGTTTCCTGGTTTATATTAATTAAGAAATCAACCAATCAAAAGCATAAAACAAATATAGGAGATTTTGTAAAGAATAGAAGTATTTACACTATGGAAGAGGTGACATGGCACTAAAGAATTTGCAAATTACTAAATATGAAAACCAAAAAGATCAATCACATAATTCATGTCAAACATGGAATAAAAGGAATTGCAATTGTCATGGCACTGGTACGATATCAAAGAGCACCAACTACTTGATGTCACCATACGAGATAAAAATAACAAATAAATTTTCTGAAGCAAAGTAGATACCATCAAAGAATGACACATTGACTTTGAGCTCGGTTGCAGAGTTCTTCATGGGCCTTCTCAAGATTTTCTTTCAGTTTCCGTATTTCTTCATCTGATCTCTTTTGAGCTAACCTTGCCTTCTTCTCAGCCTCATCTAACTGTTGCTTAAGCCTCATAGTTGCCTCACTCAATTTTGATTCAACCTAAAAATTTATATAATTAATCCAAAACAAAACTATTAGGGGTAATTACTTATTAAGAACTCACTTATCAAATTCATAAGACCAAAAAAAAACATGGACATAAAAAGTACCATCTCAGTAATTCGCTTTAATTGATCATCATATGTTTGTTGCATTTGCTTTTCAAACTCCAATATGGCTTCTTCAGAATAATGTCCTTTTAAAGAATCAAACTTTCTTTGCTGGTTATGCAGCTTCATTGCTCCTACCTTCTGCAGTCAAACGAGTCAAATGAGTGAAATGATGAATTAACTGATATCATATAATGTTTTCTAAGATTTAAAACTTCACCTGCAGTTCTGTGAACAACTCATCTGTATAAGGTCGTCCACCATTTTGTGATACAACAATGTTTACAAAAGAGAGGAGTTGTTGAACTTGTCCAGAACGTTTCCCTTCATCCTTAGTCTTATTATCAAAAACTACAACACGATTTTTACACAAAACAAGAATTTCCTACAAAAATTCAATATTTCAGTTAATGATCAACAAAACTAGGAATTTTGAGATTCTGCACATGGACTTTCCTATGATCCAAGATATATTCAGACAAGACAGAAGAGTATCATGCTACTAAAAGAAGCAGAAAATCCCAAAATAAAACCAGTTTTATCTTAGTTAAAAAAAAAAAAAAAAAAAAGAAGGGGGAAAAAAAAAAAAAAAAAAAAAAAAAAAACATAAAAAAGAAAAATCAAAAAAAAAAAAAAACAAA
>Ga0099825_1001507_pt1 | contig 29926 bp, 9 predicted proteins | sample SiratroredBW_FD_76838 | JGI IMG/M metagenome (GOLD analysis project Ga0099825, IMG submission 76838) | Root nodule microbial communities of legume samples collected from California, USA - Siratro red BW | ecosystem: Host-associated > Plants > Roots > Nodule | place: USA: California | collected...
GTTTAATGGCGATGAGTGTGTTTTATCGTCAACCACCCACAAGTTAAGAAATACATAAAATAATCAATAGTCAAATGGTTGCATTGCAAAAAAAAAAAAAAAAATAATAAGTAAAATATTGATCGATATATATAAAAATTTATTTTTTACATTTAATTGTTACAATTTTTTTTTTTTTTTTTTTTTTTTTTTTTTTGAAATGCAACCATTTGACTATTGATTATTTTATGTATCTCCTACCTTGTGGGTGGTTGAAGACAAAACACACCCACCGCCATTAAACTAAAGCTGGTGATTAAAACTTATTAATACCCTAATGATGTTGTCTATAAGTTTTTTATTTCTTCCTCACTTTGCTAGTCATGGACCAACATATCTAATAGGGGAAATTTCAAAGATTATTCAATTGGTAATCAAGTAATCAATTCATAGAAAAACATATCCAAAGAAGTCCTTATCAACTTGTAATTATTTATTAAGCTCAACATTCTTGTGGCCAAAGCACTTCCACCTTGTTCAACGCGTTTAAATCATAAACAAGATCATGGAAACCATAATTAGCAACTTTATCCTACAACAAACAAAAATATAATACTTTTAAAATACACTTTCAGTCAACCATTAGTGGTCCATGCCAATTGCTATCCAGATTACGACAACCACACCAAGTCTTTTATTCAATTCACCATGTGATTTACATTTTGGTTTTCCTTCTTGTGATGTGAAATTAAAGTCTATAAATGCCAAATACCTTTAAAATAAAAAGATAGTATGTAATAAATATAAGTATATATATTTATATACTACTTTCCTACTTATTTTATTCAAACTTTTATCTTTCTTTTTTCATATGTTGTTGTCACTTACATTACAAATTAATTGAATCATTAAATTTTCGTAATGAGAGTTTGGTAACCAATAAAACATCACTAATTAATAAAGTCTTAAAAAGGATATAATAAATTATGTTTTTGTTGGACAAAAGAAGGAAGTGGTGCGGTTGTGAGTGAAGCAAGCAGATTCCTATATGGTGTTAATGTTTTTTTTTTTTTTTTAATCGTATTTAAAAGGATGTCTCTAGTATTTTTTTTTCAAACTTTTTCTATCTAACATGAGATTGTATTTGTATATGTAATTATAGTAACTAATTTATTTTCAAATTGTATTAATAATTAATTCATTCATTCAAATATTTTTATTATTAAAAACGATTTTCATTCATTAATACGATAAAATTTACATGTATTGTTTCAATGCAAGAATTTTATTAAATAGAAATTAATTTAGAGACCAAAATATATTAGTTTATTGTATATAGATTCATTTAGAAATTATTTACAAATTGAGGAGTGTTACTCTTTAAATTTATGATCTATTGTTATTTAATAAGTTTCTTAACTAGTTACTAAACTAATATTTAAAAGTAGTGATTTAAATTTAGATTATATTTTAATCTTTAATTATTTTAATGGCTAATTTTTAAACTTAAAAATTATTGTTTAATCAACTAGAAATAAAATTTCTCTATCTTTCTCATTGTTGTTCTTTTAATTGACACTTTTTTTTTTCATTTTTTATAAATAAATTTGTCAACAAGAAGATGAATGATATGCATTATTGAATCCATTTTTTTTTTCTCAATGAGTCAACTTCTTATTCAATGAAATGATTTTAGTAAAAGTTTTATACTTATTTTCTCTAATTTTTCTTTAAGAATACGAGGTTTAATTAATATCTTTGGTTTAGTTAATTAAGGTGGGTAACTTGACTACTTTTGGACACTATCTTTGACCTAGCCAACTAAAGTGAGTTTCTTGGCTATTTTCAACATAGTGAGGTTAGTAACTTCATTACGATTAGTGAACCAAATAACGTCCTAACGCGAATTGATATCAGAGCCTTGGCCTAGCCAACTAAGGTGGGTAATTTGGCTAAATGACCTCGTCTAAGAGTTAGTTACACATCATTTAGTTAATATCCTTGACCTAGCCAACTAAGGTGGGTAATTTGGCTATTTTCACCATAGTATAGTTAGTAACATCGCCATGATTGGTAAACCAAACAACGTCCCACCAGTGTTGGTATTATAGCGTTGTCATCTTACTCAAGTTTAAAATTATTTGGTTTGTGGTAAGTTCGATCGAGAGGCTTCTTGGTGAGCAGTCTTGTTATGAGTACAGGTCATCGTTAGTGTGGTTCGTATACTGCAAGGTTTCTGGTAACATCATTCATTTTTTCTTTATTTTATAAGTGTTTTATTGTGGTAGCTACATTTAGTGCATCAATATCAACCACTCTTCATTATTGCATCATCTTCATCATCCTGCATCATCAATAATTTATTTTCGTCATAGTGAGGTTAGTAATCTTGTCATGATTGGTGAACCAAACGACGTTGAGACAAATATTCAGCAGAAGAAAACACCGAACTTCTTTTTCCAACCCAATGAGAATGATGGAAGAGCATGCATATAAGCCAAAATTAGAGTGTCTTATAAATCTTACATGGAAAGATTAGGAAAATTTTTCCATTATAAATATATACCCGTGTGCTATTTTTTACAAAATTGAATGAAGTGATTTTTATTATAAACTTTATATTTATTTCTTGTAAACTCACTTTAAGAATAAAAAATTTAATTAATATCTTTGATCTAATAAACCAAAATGGATAATCTCATTATGTTTAGACAATATTAATCTAGCCAATCAAGATAAACTTTTTTTTTTTTACTATTTTTACCATAATAGGATTAATAACCTTTCAATGATTGATAAATCAAATTTGTATTAACTTTTATCTCTGTTATTTATTTTTATTCTTTTTTAACTAAATTAGTTTACCTTGATCTAATTTTTTTTTATCGATTTCTTTTTCTGGAAGATACATATTTAGTTATTACTCTCTTAATTGTTTCTATTATTTAGTACATTTTATTCTTCATTCATTTTTTTTAGCCCAATTTTTCATGTTGTCTAAATGTTTATTTTATTTGTATATTTGTTTGAAGCAATATTGTGTTTTTTCTGCATTTATCTTAAAATTGTTTTAATATTTTTTATATATGGACTACACTTTTGTGATTCTTAAATATTTTTATTTTTGTTTTATATTTTGGCCGCTATTATTTCTTTCTCTAGATAAGAGAAATACTTTCAGTAAGATGTTAGCTTAATTTTTTTTTCACGTTTACTTTTGTTGTCCCTGCAAAATTTTTTAAAACACATTCTTTCATATATGCCCTTACGTATCGTAGCATACCTGTCCCATCTCACTGTTTTCCATACCTCTTTAGAAGCTCGTTTCATTGATTATTAAACTCGTTCAATTTATTTCCAACTATTATCCTTTCAATGATCATAATATATTTTCTTTTAAATACTAATATTTTGTTTTTTTCCGCTGATTTTCTGTACACGTTAATAGATTTGGAGGGTGCTACTGCGTTTGGTTTTATGTATTTAGAAAAAATATAAGAGAAATAAGAGAGGACATTCTTACATCTATAAAGACATTTTTAATAGGATGATAATATTTTGATATCATTATTTATTTTTGACATTATTTAACATTAATATATATTATTGTTTTATTTATATATAATATTTTATTAATAAAATATTGTTTTATTTATATATAATATTTTATTAATAAAATACAGTACCAAATAAAAATATAAATAAATAATAATGTCAAATTAACATTTTTCTTTACAATAAAAGACACGTTAGTTTTATAAAATTATCCAATTAACCTTTCTTTTACCTTGTTTTCAATGTGCAAGGTATAAACTATAATTAAGATTATTTACCCTAGTTGAGAAAGTAGTAAAATGACATAGACCATAATAAGTATTTCATTTTAACTTTTGACTAAAATAATATAATAATTTTTGTAAAAAAAATTCAAATATAATAAATTCACTTAAGTCAAAATTTCAAGGAATGATATATAATTTACAAAATTAATAAACAAAAATGAAAAACAAATCTATCCTGAATATTCTAAAACTCCACCCTGAAGCAGGAAGAGCCCAGAGTCATCTTCGAGCATTCTCAGACGCCTAGTCCTACTAGAGCCAACCTCAACTAAAGTAACAATATAGAGTTTTGTTCGTGTGTTGAAGTTAGTTTTTATATTAAGCAACATAGAAAAACAGATTACACAATTAATTAATTAATTTTTCATGTTAATAATATGAATAAATAACATTTAAAATTGAAATTATGTGTAGGATAATTAATAGTTCACAAAATTGTATATTATGGGATTGTAACATGAATTATAAATTTTATTTTTTATATAAATTGTGTATTACTGAAATTTTTAACTTTTGTAAGAAAAAAAAGATATTAATGTTAAAAATACCCTAATTAAGTTTTATTTTAATAAAAAATTAATACAAGAAAATAAACGGCAGCAGAAAACGCTTAATTAGAAAACAATTCATGAACATAAAAAATAAGTATTCAAAGGTAAAATTTTATTTGCTTTAATTTTTAATTAAGATTATATTTTATTTGAATTAAATTCATCTAAATAATAAGATAAATAATTAGTGTAGCAGACAATTTGAACAATTTGTGATCAATATGATTTTACAATTTTACTCGACTATCTTATAATTTTTTTTAACATGATCATGCGTAAATTTAAATAGCAGATAATAGGTAAAATCGTATAATTTTATAATAAGTAAAATCGTATAATCTTATGATTTGACAATTAAAATATCAAAATTATCTTGATGTTAATTATATTATAAAAAAATAATCAAACTATTTTTATTTTATTCTAATATAACTTAATATAATGCACAACATAATAATTTTATCTCAACTAACAACATTACATAATTAAAATTACACTAATAACTTTAATGAAAAGACACATTTTCATATAACTAACATACACAAATGTAAACATAGTCGAATAAAGTATACTAATATTTTGTTTGGATTACTAAAACTTAACCAGAAATCACCCTTAGGCTATAACTAAGCACATCAATTTCTAGCACTATATTCCACCACCTAAGTCCTGAAAACAGTTACTACAATAGAAACAATACTTGCTCACTAGTGCAAAGTTATGAAATGGTAATCCCATACGAAAACAATTTTAGAGAGTTGTAAAAATCTTGATGAAAACAGTTGTAAAAATCTTTGGATTTGAGGGTGTCAGACCCCAACAAATTAAATTATTTTACTTTTTAAACATTCATATTTTTGGCATCATGATGCCAAAATTTCAGAAAGAAAATATGTAAACTTAAAATTATGAATCTCAAAATAATTTTTCTAATTTTGTAAACTCGTAAAAGTTTCATTAGGTGAAATAAATTTGTTTGTAATAGAATTGTTTATATATTGATTTGTTGAATGTTTAAATTTAATTTGTTTTATTTAACATTGAATGCATAAAGTAATTTTTATATTACATTAAGTGAATTTTAATTTTTCGTTTGAGATTCAATATAAAAATTATGTTATATTAGGCTTGATTATTACAATAGTTTCTAGACTTCGTTTTTAAATTTTTCTTTTTTTCATTGAGCTATGTATTATTATTGATTTAGGCTTGAATATACATATGTTGTTTAATTAAGACAAACAATAAAAAAAAACAAACAATTTCTTTAAAGAAAAATTTAAATAAATATTAGTTTTTACTACAACTGTCATCGTTATATTATTAAAATTAATCTATTTGTAAATCCTTCATCTTTTGGTGGGAACTTGTAGACCCTTCTACTCAAACGAATCATTTCAAATAAGTTTTATTTCTAATAAAACATTGTCAAATAAATCATATTAAATAAAAAATTTGAAATTGAAATACGTATATTGCTTTCCCCAGTAGCTTTTCCAATGGTTTATATTCGACAGCACCTTTACAATCTGAAGCTTTTTTGTTTTGTTTTGTTTTTAAAAGGATTCACATTTCTATAGCAACAAGAGTGAATACTATCTCAGATGATTGTGGGGGAATAGTTGAACATTAACATGCATTAAATTAGTAAGACGAATTCATCAATGAATCAATTATATGAATGAAGAATAAATGATTGTTTTCTTTTACTTTGGTATGACCACTCTGTAATAGTTTGACCATTATGAAAAGCATGCACCAGAAATTTCTTAAACACAGTCCAAACCTGTGTCCACAAGATGTCCACAAATGCACGAGCAGTGGTTGCCATGGTACACCAATCACCATACTTCAATCAGTTTCAGTAACTAATAATTAATTTCCACCACCATTAATGTTGATCCCATCCCACCAACTAAAAGCTAAAAGCTTAAGATGAAGGTGTGATTAGCAAATAGGTATATTATATAATTACGGTTTTGATCATATATAAGACAGGTTAATTCTTGATTAAATTTTAGTATTCTAAAATGTTAAGTTCTTAATGTAATCATAATGTTGAAAAAATCTAATGAAAAGATCTAATAATAATAATGAGACATCACTAAGTTTTGAGATTTTGTTAGCGTTTTTTTTTTTTTTTTTCGTTTTTTCAACTAGTATTATCAGAATGAATAATATGTTTTGATAGATGATTCAGATTGAGTACTATTTAATTTGTATATCAAAATTCTTATTGACGAAGATTGAAACATATCTCTGTTAGGTATATAAATAACGATTCTAGTAAAGATAGTTTGTAATATATTTAAGTTTAAAAATACTTTTATTTAATAAAAATCGTAAGAGAGATTAAAAATTATTAAATATCTAAATATAAGTTTAAATCTCACATTAAATAAAAAAATAAAAAAATTAATCAATATATATATAAAAAAACTCAAAAATTTACTATCTAACAATTTGAGTTAAAAATTTTTATGTGAGTCTCACTCGTAAAAAATACTATAAATTAAAAACTAAAACACTAAGAAATACCCAAAGGATTTGAAAAACATCAGCTGGAATTTTTATTCTGGTATAGGTTTAACTTTTTTATAATTACATTAGTACTGGAAAATATTTATACGATTGTTAAATTTTTAACAAAGTTTGATTGATAATTTTTGTTTCTTTAAAATCAAAGATTTGACAGTAGAGTAGGTTCCATTTAAGAAAACATGTGATGTGTACCAGAATTAGCCTGATAAAGCAAATCATTAAATAGAAGACTGAAACGATCATGCTATCGCACCAGATTAGTTGCCGGAGAAAAGGTGATAATTTTAAGGTTGACTTGATCTTGTACAATGGAAATGCAGTTGGGAACCAATAATTTTACGCATTCGTGGTGGATACTGAATGCGCAATTTTAAAGTAAGATTTTATATTCATATTATTAAACAATTTAATAATTGACATTTTTTTATATATCTATTTCCATTATTTTATTAATCATCTTATCTCATGCTTCCTTATTTGTTTGACTAAGAAAAATGTTATATAAATTTGGTGTAAATATAATTTCTCATTTATTTATAGGGCGGCATAGTGGATTCGTGGCTGAGTTTAAGCCATCAAAGCACTTTTAAAGTACGCCAATTTTGGAAGCTTTGAAAAAACTGCAATTAAGTTTTAGAGAAGAACTATGTAAAAAGAAATAGACCATTTAAATAATTAAATGAAAAATATTTTATATCGTAGTTTTCAAAATATGAAGATTTATGATGTTGAGAGAGTACTTCTTTCTTTCTATAATTTGTTGTAACCATTGAGATATTTAGATAGTTGTACTTATCAACTTACATTAATTATATATTTTAAAAAAATTATATAATGATTTCTTATAGGTAGATTATTATAAATAACAAAAACAATAGATATATAAATATTTATTCTACTGTTTTATTGAATATTATTTTATTATTTATAAATTAAAACCTATATGAGAGTGTCAATGTGAGAGAATTGAGATTTAATTCATACTTATTTTATTTTATATTATATTAATTTGATATATTACTAATTTGAGTGTAAAAAATTACAATCTTGTGATTGAACCTTTTTTACAATTTTCTAAACGAGTGTGTCTCTCACACTCATACACACATGACTAAGTAGAACATCCAATACAGTTTTCTATATGAGCACATCTCTCACACCCATGTGAACATAACCATAACACTATGACTTTTGGTGCAATTGTTTTGAATTAAAACATCTTACACACCCATTTGGACGCAGGCAAACCCTTGTGGTTAAAATTTTGTTGCAATTTTCTATATAAGAGACACTCATGTGGACATCATCACAATCCTTTGGTAAAAATTTTAGTGTGATTTTTTATATTAGCACAATTTTCATACACATGTGAAAGTTACCATATCCACAACCTAGATGAATCTCTAGTATAATTTTTCGTAATAGTGTACCTCCCACATCTATGTGGACTAAGTCACAACCTTGTTGTTGAATATCTTATATAATTTGCTTTGTGAACACACTTCTCACTACCATGTGATTGTAATCACTACCATTTACATAAGCACACCTTCCACAATTATGTGGATGTGACTATAATCTTGTATTAGAATTTTTGGTGTAATTTTCTACATGAAAGCTCCTCTCACAACCATGTGAATATAGCTACACCCTTGTGATTGAATCTCTAGTACAATTTTTACGAGTCCAATTTCCACAACCATGTGAGCACAACCACACTCTTATGATTGATTTTTTGGCTCAATTTTCTTAATGTGTACACCTTTTACAACTAGGTGAACATAATCGTACCTTGATGATTGAATCTTCAGTGAAATTTTCTATATAAGTTTGTTTCCCACCTTAATCTTTGTGGTCAAATCTTTAGTAATCTCTTTATACTAATACACCTCTCATATACATGTGAATGAAACCACATATTTATGGTAAACTTTGGTATATTTCTCTACAAGTGCGTCTCTCATACCTCTGTAGGTGCAACCAAAACTTTGTAGACAAATTTCTATAGCAGTGCATCTCCCACAATTTTGTGAGTATAATGACACCTTTGTTTTCAAACTTATGATATGTTTTCTATTTAGTGTATCTTCCATACCTATATGGATGAACACAATCCAATGATTTTAAAACGAAGACAAATTAGAAAAAAGATGGTAAAAATTGACTACACAAGTCATGAATATCCCTTTTACTAAGCTTTACATATGGAAGATATTTTTTCAGATGTGGGTATTTATCTATATTTGTCACATAAAAAGCTTGTACATGGTAAAATACAAAAAAAAATATACTCAAACACATGATAAAATCCATCTAACTAACTTCACATTGATAAACTCAATCACAACTTGAGTTTAAAAAAAAAAAATACTTGAACCAATTCATTTTGGTGTATTAGAATATGAAATTTTCCTTGTGTTTTATTTTCTTTATTTTAAAAAATAAATGCAAGACAAGTACACCACTTTTTCAAGGTCGAATTATGTCTATCAAGTTGTCTAACTTAACTACTATTATTATAGATGGTAAAATGCAAAATATTTGATGGAAAAAAACCCTTCTCCTAAGAAAAAAAAAAAACCATAAAATTTTCAAGTTTCTTGAGAAACTCATATTTTACTATCTCAAAAAAGGTTTCTTAGAGAGAATGAGAAGAAGAAAACTCTCATCTATGACCTAAGAGAACAAGATTAATGCATAATGTTATTTAAAATCTTATTCAATCAAATAGTCAATTATACATGGACCAAGGGGTCTGATCTATAGATGCCTAGTCCCTTAACACAAAAAATGTAGGACAAAAAGTACTAAAACAAGCCAAATTCAAAGTCTTCATTGGATAAATGTGCAATCCCTCAAATTACACTATTTTTAGACTCTCTCATGTGTGATGTGGGACTTCCATGCTCCAAGCTCTCTTCTTCATGTGTTGGCCGAATGTTAACCATGTCTTATAGGATTCTTGGCTGATTTTTTTCTAGCCCTAATCAAGGTCCAAAGGAAGCTCACATATACCTTTATAAAATTCTACAAAGAGTACAAGAGAAACTATACCTTTACAATTTGTACAAGACTAAGAAGAAAGAATAAAATCCTAGTTTTCTACTCTTTAGTTGTAAAGTCTTCTTTTATAAGGCTTCATCTTTTCCTATCCTCTTATTCAATGGTTTTGAGGTTGGATGGTTTCTATCATTGTACTCATAGGAAAACTTGTCAACAAAGGTGTGACCATTGAGCATGCTTAGCTTGATTTTATTCCTAGTTTGGTATCACACTTTGAGCATCACTAGCTTAACACCAAACCTTAAACATCTCTAGCTTGGCCTTGTATCTTGATCAATTCTTTATTATTAAGTGCAAAGGTATATTTAGCTTGACTTCATATATTAAGGATATCTAACTCAATCTTGTGCATTAAGAAATGTTTGTTAAAGTATGAAGTATGTTAAATTTGACTCCGCGACTTGAGCACTTTAACTTGATCTTGTGCCTTGAGCAATTCTTTACTATATTATTAAAGTATATTTAATTTGGCTTCACACCTTGAGCTCATAATTCAAAATATTTAGCTTGAGCTCATATATTGAGCACTTTTAACTTGACTCTACACCTTAAGCATTTATAACTCGGCACCAACCTTAAACATTTTTAACTCAGCTTAACATCTTTAGGTTAACCACATGCCTTAAACATTTTTTTTATATAAAAAAAAGCATAGAGGACCACTACAATATGAAAAACATAAAATGAATATTCTCTATTAGTATTAAAAGATATATGCCGAATCATATTAACAGCTCAAACGCTCGCAACAAATATTAAAAGTTATACATCAAAGTATATACCAAGCCTAAGGATTCTAAGCTAGCACTAAATAATGTTTCAATCAACTTACAATAAATAGTTTGTTCTTATCTCTTCTTAGTTTAACACTAAACAATGTACTCTAACCGGCTTGCAATAAGTAGTCTACTTCAATCTCTTGGTTAATGCTAAACAATGTGCTTCAATTGACCTACGATAAACAATTTACACCAATATTTTTATGGTTTAACACTAAATGATATGTACGGTCTTTCATTGGTTAAATAATGTAAGATTTGCACCAATCTCTTATTGGTTAAATCCTAAAAAGTATGCACAATTTAATCAAGTAGTCAATAAAATTTTTTACATTGATTTTTTTTTCTAAGCACTAAAAAATATGCATCATTTAATCAAAAAAGCAATAAAAAAGTTTGAACCGCATTATTTGTGGTTAAGCACTAACTTTTGTACACCAACCTCTTTCATTAATCCTTGTGTACCATTTTATGCACTAACCATTGTACTTCAAGCTTTGTAAAGTACTAAATATTGTGTTTGATCTCTTAGAAAAACTATAACTTTCATGTTAATTAATAATCATTGTGTTTCAATTTTTATAAACAAACACTAAACATTGTGCTTCATATTTTTATGAAAGATTACTAAAAGAGTTGTTCCCAAGTACTAAACATCATACTCTTGGTAAAACAAAACTTGTACTCTATATACTTGAGCTAAAAAAATCTTACAAAATGATAAAGCTCATTTTTTTTTAGAAAATGAGGAACCAATCAAATTATCCTCTTATTTAACAAAAAATATTCATGGACTTGAGAAACTTGTGTACCTATCTACTATAGAGATATTCAGCTTGATTAATGAATAATCAATCAAAGTTTATTAATATACTTATCTCCAAGAATTTATCATAATTTTTTTGTAAGGTGATCATTAAATATAACAAAAACAACAAATGTAAGGTGATCATTAAATAAAACAAAAACAACAAATTTGTTAATCTTGTTGAATATATTTTTATTACCTTTAATAATTTTACATTCAGATATTAAAAGTTTGTGTAAAACTTCACCACCAAATAAGTGACATCTATGTTACATTTATACTCACTCTACATCTTTGATTATTATCATTTTGATGTTTCACTAACTTGAGTGAAAAAGTGATTTTTATTTTTGTGGATCTCTATTTGTCACTTAAATATTATCTATCAAATCTCATTCTTAAAGAATTCGTACTTTTAAAAAGATTTTTCCATTTTTACTAATTTATTCAAAATGGTTTACATAGGGGTATTGTTTGTATTATGAACAAAAAAAGTATATTACTTTTTGGAATAACTTTATTGAAACGGACTCATTTTTTTATAATTGTATAATTTTAAATAAAAAATAAATAATTATAAATACCTATTCGGAAGAAAAAAGAATAATAATTTGTTGAAAAGTGAGAATATTATTTATTTTGAAACTTGTTTTAAATCTTTAGTTATTTTGAAACTGATATAGTAGTGAAAAGGTAGAGATGGGGAACTCCATTTATGAATATGAAAAATTCATAAAATAAATAATTTTGGATTAAATTGAATGAGTTTCTTTTTTTCCGAAGTCATGAACTAGATGGACCTAAATCGGGTAATGGGTTATCTTGTTTTATAAAATAATAATTATGATTTTTGAAAATTGAAAATATTATATTAAAATTTTTAAAAATATATATCAATTATAATTTATATATCAACTCATTATATTTAAAAAAACATTTCATTAATATAATTTAAATTTTAATATATATATATATATATATATATATATATATATATTAATTACTTATTTATTTTATTTTATTTTATTTAACACGAACCAAAATATTCATTAATCTCAATAATATTGGATTATTTTAAATTAAAAAATTATAAATTACTTAAAATTAAGATTAATCTAAGGTGACCTATCATATCAAGTCAAATTATTTCTTATTTTTAAATAAAAAATAATTAATTTTTAAAAATTAATAATGTTAGAACAAAAAATTCAACGGTCTTATGATTTTGATTAAGTACTGAAAATAATTGAGTATAAACATAAGTTTGTCATATGATAATTGTGTTCAATAATAAATCATGTAAAATATAAGTAATTTATTTTTCAGATGATATAAAACTATGTAATCTTCCTTTACATTTGATAAATAATCTATATGCTTAGACGATACAGAAACAATATAAGCTAACCCTGTGCCAACGAACATAGATAAATAATCTATATGCTTAGACGATACAGAAACAGTCTAAGCTAACCCTGTGCCAACGAACATACATATGCTAGTTATATGTTGCAGGAGATGTTTGTTACTTCTATCCGATCAAAGAAATTCGTTCAGTTCAAAAACAAGTTACATCTAGTGGTCTCTTAGATAAAAAAAAAAAATTAAAGTTGTTTTATTCAATAACTTCCTGACATAGAACATTTCAAGTCCTAGTCGACTATCTATCCTATACAGTGTGCACTTTTACCACATGTTAATGCAAAAGGCTATGCTACCTAAGGAGACAAGTACAGTCAATGATCAAGGATGTTGCATATGGAAAAAGAGTAATTAAAGTTGAACAAATAGCATTTAATGCACAAGTCCATGTTCAATATCATTAAATGTACAAGAATATTCAAAAGAGTTGAAGCTAACCACACCATAATCAATCTCCCAACAACTATATTCCTTAGTGTGTACATAAAGCCAACTTTCAAAAAAAAAGAAAAAAGGAATGTAGAGATCCCCGTGCATAGAACAAAAACTCTGCCAAATCTTTGGTTCCAAAAAAAGCTTCAAAGAGAAATATTATGAGTGTTCATGTAGCTAAATAGAAGAGAGTGTTTAACCTTGTATTAATCAAAAGATAATCCCTCCCTAGAATGCAAGACTTAGAGTATGATGATCATACTCTCATGCAAACTTTATAATTTAGCTAGGAATGGATGTTGGGAAAGAATACTCAATTAAATCAGGAGTGACTTGGTAAAGAATACTAAGTTGAATCAGGAATGGGTTGGGAAAGAAGAATACTTAGTTGAGTCCAGAGTGGCTAGGAAAAGAGTATCCAATTGAGCTAGGAGTGACTTGGGAAGAAATACTCAACGGTGTCAGGCAATGGTGATTAGGAGCTGAAAAAAATACTTGTTAAGCTAGGAGTGGCTTGTGAAAAGAATACTCAAAGAATTAGTAAAGAGTAATTATGAATCCAAAAAATACTCGAGGTTTGTTACGAGCCCAAACAATGCTTGAAATGTACTTGTAGCATTAGTCTGCTTAATCTCTATTGATTAAGAACAAGATGCAGTCGTTATAACAAATGACTATTGTTATGTGTATTTTCTCCCTTTCCTATCTTTATTATATTACATGTTACCATCATATGTACTAATTGAATAAGGTGAATTCTTTTTAAAAATATATATTTAAAATGCTTTAGTCTAAAAAATTAGTTAAATTGTAAAGTTATAAGTGTTGTACTATATTAGATGCAAAAACTTTTGTCTGATCGCTTAGCAAACAAAATTATTGTCTCAATAATGATTATTAGATGATATTTATCAGATGTTAAAATTAATTAAAATACAATTCAATCATCTATTCTTGTATTTTTTTTCTTACATTTCACCAATAGAAAAATAATTTTATATTTATATTAATTAAGTCTTAGAAAAACTAATTGAAATTTAGTGAAGAAATGGTGTAAATTTATATAAAAAAATATTTTAGTGCAAATTGAACACTAATTACGATTGTGTATTGAGTTGATTTTTTTAATAATTTTTTATACTTATATCGATTATTTTGTAAAACCAATATTAAATGTACTTGCACTATCATCCAATTACAATTTATAATTAATTTATATTTTGAGATAAATTATTATAAAAAAATAAAATTATGTTACATATATGATGCTTTCTTAATTAGATAATTGAGTAAAACCCTATTTCGGTGTAATTTTTTTTCTTATTTTATATATATTTATATAAGATGAATTTAGTTGAAAATGTTTTTTTTTAAATATTAAGATTATTCTATTTATTTTGCTGAGAATTAATATTGAATAGTTTTTGTAATATGAGAACTAAGGATTAAAATTAACTATTAGAATAGTTTTATATACTATTGAAACATAAAACAATAAAATTCACATTTAAACGTAAACACACTATATTTACACATTTATTATATTTAAAAAACTAAACTCCCACAATTAATAAAACATTTGTGAAAAACTAAAATCACAAGATTGATATACTGGAAAGACTAAAATTAAAGTTAAGCCTTGTTAACATCACATTGGTTGTATTAGCTCATCAACAAGTATTTTATCATATCAATATTATTTATTTATGTGTTGCAAATATTGCTGTCACTTTATAAAAATAAAGAAATATTAATTTTGTTTAAATTCCTTTATTAAGAGGTAATAATTTTATCAAATATTTCAACTGATAGTCTAACCATGCAATTTTTATTAAGTTGAATTAGATTGAATTTAGTTGCTAAATTAATCTTAAAAATTAAAACAATTAAAACTAATTTTGATGTACAACCCATGCCACTTACATCATATAAGATTATTGATATACAAATAAATCCATCTATTCCTATTTAGACCACAAATTTAATATATTATTATTCATATTGTCATTTATATTTTGGTATTTTATTTTTTCTATTTCTATAAATATATTTTATAAGTAATTTCGATTGAAGCAAAATCAATTACTTGTTATCGACACTCTCCTTATAGAAACTCAAATATTAGTTTACCACCTAGTAGATAAAATTGGATATGTTTTTTAGTTCACAATTGAATTGTAATTGGATAAGATTAAGTCAGATTGAATAATTAAGCAAAACATTGTCATTTAACTATATTTTTAGTTGAAAATATAGAATGAATGGGTGTTTACTTCTTAAAGAAATCACTTTATATATTTTCTTATCTTCTAAATTGGTCAATCTGAAGTATAAAATTACATTGGTGACTTTTAGATATGTAATTATGAAAGATGAAAAACAAATGGGATTAATACATAAAACAAATTTTATGGATGCAGAAAACGAAGTGCGGAATGAAAGACGTTTTGGGCTGGCAACATATTGAGAGGAGTGGGCCTGTTTTATTGGGCCAGACTGTCCTTCTCTTTATTCCTAGGAACATACTTCCTGCACCTCCACTTTTTTTCCTGCACCTCTATATTTTTAAAATATTAAAAATATTTTTTTGAATTATATAATCTGAATATACTTTTTAATTTTAAATTTACAATACAAAATACAATATTCAAAACATAAATTTTATATTCGGATTATGCAACTCAAAATACAATCTAAAATATAAATCTTTTTATACTATGGATTGTATAATAATATTCTGAATTATCTAGAATACAAAAATTGTATTTTATATTTATAATTCAAAATACAAAATTATATTTTGAATTTTATAATTTAGAATATCATTGTTTTTATTTTAAATTAAAAATTATGTCAAATTTAAGAGGTGAGCGAATGTAGAATTTATTTAATTTTTTTTTAAGAATATATTACTTAATGAGCTGATCGAGGTGTAGGAAGAAAGTATGGAATTTAGGAAGAATGCGTCTCTTATTCCTAACATGCTTCGTGTCATTTGGATTATGGCCTACTGCTAACCATTTTCCAACATTGTATTATATGCTTGTCGTTTGGTCTAATCAATAAATATTATTCAACAGTTACATAATAAATAGTAGTAATTACAAAAAATTCTAGTACCGATAAATAATAATATTAACAAAATGCTACTATAATACTTTTAAGTTACACTTCCCGTTAATAATTACAAAAGTCACAAATATGTTAACAGTATTAATATTGAATGCCTTCCCGATTCGATTATGATGCAAGGGATTTAAACTAAAAATTAAAGATGAAAAAATGATACTGATTAAGAGATTTAACTTGCGCAGTCATAAAAATTATAAGAAAATAAATAAAACACGTCTTAATTTATATAATAATATTAATAAGATTTTTTTAATCTTATAATTTTATTTAAATTATTTTTATATATAATTATTTCTTCCATATATAAACTTATGATTATTACTTTTTCTGCAGTTATTCCATTCAATTTTTATTTGTTAATATCTCTCATCAAACAAATAGATAAAACAATTTAAAATATATTTAAAAAGAAATTCATGTTTTTATAAATTTTTAATTATAATATTTAGTAATGAATTAAATTATTTATAAAATTTTTTAAAAATATGAATTTGTTTTTAGTTTTTTCGATTAGAATATTTAATAGTAACTTTAATGAATTTTTAAATTTTCAAAAATATGAACACACAAGCATAATAACATGTGCTTTTCACTACTGCTACTAATAATAATAATCTATAATTATATACAAAGAAAATTTATTTATTCTTCTCTAGTTTTATTTTAATTTTATAATTTCTAAGTCTTACTCTTTACCATTTCTTTTATTCTCTCATTACTTTATTAGTTCAATTTATTTGATTTTATATGTAAATCTCTTACAAAATATCTCTAATTTAAATAAAATAATATATATATATATATATATATATATATATATATATTAAATTTAAAATTAACATACAAACTAATATATAAAATTGTTACAAAACTTAATTTTTAACTTAATAACAAAATAACATTATAAAACGAGGTACATGCGCTTTAAGCTTTTGTTAAAGAAGATTGAAAATAAAATCAAAGTAAAATCTAAACTTTTTTTCTTTAAATCTTTTCTACCTCCTTTCTAACTTTATAGCTCCACCTCCTTTCTAACTTTATAGCTCCAAAACATTGGAGTTCGCTTTTAGTTTCGTGGTGGATAACAGAGCACTTCTGTTTAATCATATTTTTAGTTTGAGTAAGTTTATTTTCTGCCCATCTTCCTTAGAGTCAATTTTAGGTATATCGTTCCTCACTGATAACTATGCTTGCATGTGAATCATCAGACAAAGTCTCTGTTGGTTTAGTGTCTTAGTATTATAGTCTGATTATTGATCAAAAGTGTTTTATGGTACAGGTTAGAGTTGTTGCGAAACCTAGATTTTTGGAGCTTTCGTTAGGACTCCTACCTCTAAACCAGGTAAGAGAAGCTAACTACTACAATTGTATGGTTATGATGTTGTAAGACTTCAGAATTTGAAATTTAAGACCAGATATGTAATTTGAGTAATATGTGTTGAACTCTCTTGCAGGTCTGAAATTGAATGACTTAATTGCTTTTGAGTGTTGTTTGGTATTTGTGGTAGACTTTATTAAGTGTTGCTCAATGTGCAAGTATGAATTTGATGTTAATCTTGAAATGATATGCATGGCTTGAGTTAGTTATGATAATTCTATTGTAATGATGTGTTAGAAAAATAATATGATGAGTCCTTGCAAATGTTACACATGAAATTATGAATAAATAGGTAGGTCTGTTAAAATAATTGTAAGAATACAAAAGTTATATGTGAAAAGTTTAATCATAGAAAGTATTTAAATGAGAATACTCATAAGTTAAAATTGATTTAGGAAGTATTGAACAAAATAGGTTGTTAAGTTGGGTTTTCATGACTTGTTTTAGAAATGATGGAATTCTAGAAGAAAAAATGCATTGTTGGTTGATAAAATGATATGTTAAAAGTGTATTTGAAATTGAAACAAGTTAAATGAAAGTGATTTTATATAAGGAGGATTAGATGTAGTTTTTTTTAAAATTGAATTTTGCATATTTTGCTCAAGTAAGGGTATTCTCATTCTCGCTCAAGAGAAAATAGCACTGGACCTGGAGTGCTTTCTGGACTATTTTTGCTCAAGCGAGAAAAGAATTTCGCCTAAGCGAGAAAAGATTTTTGCTCAAGCAAGGGTATTCTCGCTCAAGCAAAAATAACACTAGAACTGGAGTGTTTTCTGAATCATTTCCACTCAAGCAAGGGGGATTCTTGGTCAAGCTAATTTTTTTTTGTTTTATGTTTTGATTGTTTAATTCTTTGCAATTCAATGTTTGGATTGAATATAATAGATTGAATTATAATTTAAATTAAATAGTATTGATGATTTAGTAATTCTTGATATTTTTGAGTTGAGATTGAAAAGTGAATAAATACATGAGATATATGTTTGTGATATGATATTGTTAAAGTGTTGATTAAGGTGGTCAATATCTAGGCATAGTATTTTCAAGAAAGAAAATACCCGTGTCTAGGTCAATTAGGATGTACATTGTCTAAGGACTCGTTCAATGACGATTCGTATCCTAACTCTACTAGTGGTAAGAATTAAATAGATGATCATTACTAGGTGGTGAGAGTCGAAGGAGATTTTAATTGTGTGACTGTAGGTTAAAACATAGCTGGTCAAAAAGGTCTCATAATGACTAACCTTGCCATATAACATTGATGATTCATTGGTTTGGAGGTTGTGTGAATTCACAACTTCGAGCTGTATGACAAGTGCATATTCCGGGATCTGTTCAATGCACGAGTCTTTTGGAGGTAGAGTCAAATTTGTTTATATGTGCCAAAGTCATATAGTTGAAATTGTGAATGAAATTGAGTGAAATAAATGATTTTGATATGTTTATGTGTTTATTGAAGTATATATGTGATTAATTAGATTATTCTAAAATTGCTTTAAATATGTCAGCTTACTCTTTCTTGTTTGTATTTGTATTTTGTTATCTATTTGTGATGATCATGTGTTACATGAGAACATATGACATTAAAGAAGAGCCTATGACGATCTTCTGCATTGAGTAGGATGTGTCCGAGAGATATTCTTATTTTTGAAAAACTCATATATGATTTTTGTAAATATATTTTAAATTTTCAATTGAATATTATATATTTTAAAACATAATAAGTATGTATTAATATAAGATATACATATTTGCAAATCTCAAATGAATAGTAGAAATATCTATTTTGTGGGAGTGTTACAAAAATTAGACAACTTCATGTTGTTATTTTATTTTTGTGGTATCATTTATTTAACTTAGTAAAGGTGTTTTAGATTGATGGAGAAATTTAAAAAATTGAAGAATTGAATTTAGTAACGTAACTAATGTTCGTTTTAGTTTGAAATGGTCTACTTAATTAAAATAATCTTAAATCTTCACCACAAAACTTTGTATGTTATTTTATATAAATTTTGTGAATTGAGTTGTAATTACAGTGAAAGTGAAAAGAAAGAAATAGTTGACTTAAATGTGGACTAAAACTGAAAAGGGTGGAAAGGAAGTGCTTTCCTTCCAACTTCTCTCTCAGTGTGGACCCCACAAGAGACGTAGCAAGCTGGAAAACGTGTGATATGTTACCTTCTTCCCTCTTCTTTCCCCAACTCAAATCCTTCCTTATCCTTTGCCTTTTTCTTTCCCAACACTATTTTTTCATAACAATTTTAATTCACAAAAATATAAATGTTTTATCTTTTGTAAATAAAAATTAACTTACACATGAATTAAATTAATGGGTAAGAATTTCTAAATTTTTACTTTTAATTTATATATAAACTCACAGAAAGTCAAATTTATTTTTAAAAGTTTCCTTTGAAAAACTCTTACAATATATCATTTATGCATTTAAGATATTAATATATGTTTGGACTTAGTAAAGACACTTCTTTTCCAAGCATCTTAATGATAGTTTATGATTAAACTTTTTTACTTCAAGAAATCAAATTTCGTGCAAAGAAATCGTAAACTTACCCATTTTTTAAGAAATAATGTTTCCAAAATAAATAAAAAAAACATAAATTTTCAATTAAAGTTAGAATAAAATTAAGTATATTAATTATTAAAAATCACATAATATAATTAGTATTAGAAAATAAATTTAAGTCTAATCTAATTTCATTTATTTCTTGTAAGGTAAAATTTGGATCACTATAATTTAGTTTTATTTATATACCTTACTCAAGTTGATTATTAGACATCTTTAATATAAGATTAAATATTTATAAATAATTTTACAATAATTTTAAAAAACATAATATATATATATATATATATATATATATATATATAATAAATTATGTTAGAACAAATTTTAATATTATATTAAAAAATAATTTTTAAATCTAATTAGTTCACCTTCGTGAAACTAATTCATAAAATGAGATTTACTAACCAATTTATATACATTTTATCTTTACTCTACATGACATCTTCTACCGTGAAAGTTACCAAAAACATTGTAAAAGACAAAGACCTAATGATGTAAAAAATTGTTCTAATTTATGACTTTATACAAACCCAAAATGCATCTTTGTGAGTGTGGAAGAAGATGGAGGATTTGAATACGTCTTCTTGTCCCTGAGGGACCCAATTAACTTCTGAATTAAGCTCCAAACCCATCATTCAATCGAACAAAACAACAAGACCAATGCCAACCTTTTTCTTCCACACAGCGCACAAATTAAACGTTACAACAAAAAGCACGTCACATCAACCATTATTGCTCCTCTTTTTCATACTCTACAAATTATTTATAATAATACCAATCATCTACCTCATACCCTTAACCTTTCCCCTTTAAAGCTTCCAACTTTTTTATCATCCATGGCTCTTCAACCTCCCCGGTTTTAGAAGCTCTCAGCTAAGCACAAAAGATTGTTTGGGTCTTGAATATCTGATATGGTTATGAACAAGCCTCATGTGCTTATGCTGCTCATCGTCATAGTTGTTTCAACCACAAATATTGAAGGAAGGACACTTTCCTTGATATCTGGTCAAGGTAATTCAGAATCTTAGATTTACTAAATCTCATGTTTCTTCAGTGCTTTATATATATTTGTTTTAAGACTTTAATTTTAGTGTAATTTTGTATTGCCAATTATCCAGAAATCATTCATTTTTAAGTAATTATTATAAATAGTGATTGTGTTTGTATCAGGATGTTGTAATTAAGTTATTTTTCTTGTATTTATTGTTTTGTGTGTGTGATGTGATTGCAGGGTACTCGAAGATTTTTGCAACTCTTGGAGTTGTATGCAAGTGCTGTGATGGAGGTGCCTGCACTAGTACATGGACAGAATCTTGCAATAATCTACAGTGTTATCCTTGGAAATCACACTAGCTAGTTGTTTCGTACTATTATATCAGATTATATACTCTAAAGTCTGTGTTTCATTCTGTATAATGTGAACAGTTTGACTTTTGGAACAAAAATTTTGAGAAACATTCATCATGGTTCTTAATTTGTGGAAAAAATCAATAGCTGTCATTAATGGATGTAAGAACAGCACATAGTTTTTTGTGCTTTGGATTTGTGTTCAAAATAAACAGGTGAAGGGTAGCTATCAGATTTAATTGATGATGAGTGAAATTGACGACTCTTCAAATGTGGTTGACTATGACTTTTGGGGTTTAGAAGGAACTGGCTTCCACTGAAAGATGGTGATATGAGTAATATTTTACTATCTGAACATGACATGTTGATAAAAAAAAATTTGTTGGGGAGGAAAAATACGAACTGTGTTTCAATATGGTAAATTGAAAAAGATCTTATGTTTACTCTTACTGTCATCTGGTTTATCTTTGATTTGGCTCAATCACAGAACACCAACTGGTTTTGAGTTTGTTTTTGTTGAATAAAATATGTATAACAACAATTAGAATCAATCACTTCCTTTATTTTGCCAATAAAATATGTACCCTTTTCTGTCCAGCAAAAGGCTGCAAACCTTGATGCTTGAAGTTGTTTTTTCAGTAGGTTTTAGATCACAACTGTTTCTAGGAATAGAGTACTGTGTTTCTGTCCATGTTGAATCAAGATATGAGTTATTCAGCAAGTGAAATCAAATTGGTCATTTCCCAATAAAAGTAACAGAGGAACTTCATGTTACAGATGCAATATCTTAGAGGCTTCAGACATTACTCTAATAATTACAATGAAAGGTTTATCTATACTCTGCATAATGCTTATATAAATAGTCTGCATAAGTTTTCGAGTAAAGTTTAATTGTGATAGAAGAATTACACACACAAAAAATGCAGAGAAATTGATTTTTTTCTTTTACTTTCCCAAAAATTATCTTGAGTGAAATTTTACTATCCTGAAAACATGCTAGTGGAAAAAAAAAAGGAGAGGCGGAAATGAATAAGTGGTCTGTTAGGAAATTAAGGTTTGATTCGTCAAAGATCTCGTTTGATTTCGGTTGTTGATTAAAAAAATGTTAGATTTACAATCCTTCTAAAAAAAAATTAAAACATGCTTTAGAAAAAGTGTATTGAACCCAATAATCTGATATGTTTATATAATAATAATGTATATTTTATATAAATAAAGTTCAAAATTTATATCCTAGTTGATAAATTCAAAATTTATTTTATTTGAATTAATTTAGTTGTTATAATTTTGATTAAATAATGAAGATATTTTCAAGATTAATTATTATTTTGGGAAGAGAGAAAGATCACATTTAATAGTTAATTATACGAAAAAACATACAAATTTTATTCTAATATTTTTTTTTCTTTTTGTAATATTATTTTTTCATTACTTTAGAATATAGATTTTTTTTCTCAATTTTTTGTATATGTGACCAGATGAAGACATATCTATGTTTTTGTATGTTTTTCTTATTCTCGTTTTAATTTTCTTATATTTAATATTAATTTTTAGAAAATAAAAAAATTAATATCCAAGACTTATTCACAATTTTATGTTTCTTGAACTACTTAAGTTTACTAACTCGTTTATAAGTTCATTTGTAAGATAAGTTACTAAGTAGACTTTCAAATTAAATTAATTTTTGGATAAAAGTCGATATCAAATATAATTTAAGATCATTCAATTAAAATGGAACATAGTTTAAGATATATTCGATACTGTGTGAGTACTCATCATGTAATAAAAATGACTAATACACTTAATTATGATAATTAATTATCTTAAACATATTTATATTTTTAAAATTAACCTAAAAGATTGTGATAATCTAGATTCATTATGAACAATACAAGCAGTCGTTTATAAATATCAGGACATCATCTAATAAAAGGTATGCTTTGACACCATTTCTCAAACTCTCGGAATATCGAGCATTGACTTGAGTGTCAAATAACCTTTTATAGGTATCTCCCTATCGGTAGAAGACCGATTTTTCAACTTTGCGCACCAAGGGGGAGTGAAGACCCTAGCAGAAGACCCACAACGACAACCTAGTCACCCTTTCGATAGAAGACCGACTGATGTGTTCCTTGTCATCTTTTTAATGTTTAATCACGTTGCATGATTTGTTTGGAGGAGTTTATAAGCAAAAGCAATAGATTCATTGAGGAGTTTGATTCGGTTAGATTAAATGATTCAGTTGGAACAAATAATTTGAGAGAGGTGAGGCCAACTCTCAAAATAATGCATAAGCTAATCTCTCAGAAGAGCTAACTTAGAGGGAGCTCAAGAACATATGAAGTTGGAAATTTTTTTGCAGCAGTTCATTAATTCACTTAACCTGAAAAATACATACACATGCATCCCTATTTGTAGTTGAGAACCCTAACCCTAACTTCTCCTTTAAGCTACTTAAATCCTACCTTTCCGCCCAAGGCATACATCCTCTCCAATAAGAGGTTGTCAAGTGGTGTAAGGAGAAGCTCTCTCATACCCTAGGTACAAAACCTAACTTGGTACCCAAGTTAGTATAACCCTAGCTTGGCACTAAGTGTCTATATCCTAGATTATTTACCTTAAGGCCCAAATACATGACACAAATAGAAAATCTACATTCTACACTATTTACAAATGAATTTTATACACTGTACAATATTTAACAGACTAGAGTTTGACCCAAGTTGATAGGAGTTTGACTCTGTTGAATCTGTCTGAGTTCCACTCCTCATTCTTCTAGCCATAGCTCTAGTTGTTAGGTCCTTTCTTGTATGTCTTCCTTTATCGACTCCCCAACTCGGTCGAGACTCAAAGATGACCAAAGCCAAAGATTATCACACAGGATTCTTAAGAAGACTTAAAGACCATCATGACATTGACAAAAGACTGACATCTCCTCCTAGGAAAAAGTTGAGCCCTCTACCACATCGGTAGATGACCGACTACTCTTAACAAAAGGGTTGAGACCGATGAAGGCTGAGATCGAGTCCCCAATATAAGACCGAGAGCCGAGACCTAGCTAGAAGACCAAAATCCGAATACCCAATAGAAGACTGACACCTCTCACCTTACAACCAAAAATCGAAGATCGAAGACTGACATATGAAGACTCCTTTAGGTCCTATATAAGAACAATTGATAGCCACCATGGGGTCGAGAAGGATTAAAGCTTAAGATTGAAAGATATCAACAAGAAATATGACTCAAGACCTAAGACAAGCAAATTCCAAGGTAGTCGACGCCGATCCCTTGACACTACTCTTGACTCTCCAACGAGAGATGGCTATGATCAAGCATAGAAATGCCAAGGAGATTTGTGTCCTCAGGTAGGAAAATAAATGGATGAAGGTTAGAAGAGGGTCAACCTAACCATCGTCAAGAGGACGAGTACTAAGAATCCGTGATGAAGAATGTTACTACATCGTCGAGACCTAGAGTACCTCTAGTGAATATGAACCACACTATGTAGGCCGACTCACAACTTCACACATGGGCAAACACTTCACTTGCACTAGGTAGTAGTTGTCGACATCCTTTTATGAATAAAATAATGAATGTCGAACTCCCTCCCTACTAGAAGGATTAAATTTAAAAAAATATGACAGGGCGAGCATGTGAACATCTATGTGACCCAAATGAGCCTATACACAACAGATGATGCTATTTTTTGCTGATGATCCCTTCCGATTACCTCCACCCGAACTAATCAGTCTAGGAAGCCTCGTTGCAAAGCGATCCCTCCCAATTATCACAATAAGAGCATCTCGGCATCCAAACTTCCACACAACAATCATCTTTACAAAACATGCCTAAACTTTTACTTAACCTCAAACAAGGCAAGGTTCTTTGCACAATCACTTTTCATCTCGGTAAACATCTTTGTTGTATTGAAAAGTCATCACCTCTGTAATTTGTTATTCAATTTCATCATTTAAAGCATTCCAACAACATCTCGTTCATTTCACATTAATTTTTTTCATTTGTGCAAAACAGACATTTTAGCCAAATGTTGTCTCATAATGATAACAACTAAAAATCGACCTCATTAAAAATGGAATTCATGAATAGGACCATCTCAATCGTCTATAACACTGGAAGGTATCAGTTGTTAAACGGTCTTGACAACATGCACCTCGGCATTGTTGTTTACTAGAAAACTCGTCATAATAAACCATCTCACCTAGCTCTTGGCCCATGACTAACGCGTTACTGTTCACTTTTACATACAAATAAACATTTTGATCTTTTCGGCTTATATGAACTCCATTTTAGCTCACATATTTTGCCTTCAAAATGTTTATCGAGAACCATCTCGAGTAATAATCTCGACAAAAAGCTGACCTTATTAAGAATGGAATTCATGAGTAAGACCTTCTTAATCATTTGAAATTGAATTACTTTTTTTGCTAAAAAGGACTAAAAACATTTTTATTGACATTATCTGAGCAGTCTCGACGAACATCATTGGTTACAAATACAATATTTCGAAATCACTGTGACAATAATATCTCACTAACAAGGCAACCTTCTCAATTATCTTCACGCATTTTAAGTCATTTTCGCCAAAGGCCAAAACTGACTTGAAAATCCAAAAATCCTTTCATAAAGGAGCTTTTCTTGGCTCATATCAAAAAAATAACACAACCTACATCACCAAAGGGTTGACCCAAGTAATTGTCTAAGAGGCAACCTATGTCACCAAAAGGGCGACCCAAGTCATTGCCTAATAGGCGATGCTCATCATATCGCCTAATAGGTGATCCATGTCATCGCCCGAGGGGCGATCACTTCACTCGTATCATTCGTGGATGTTTGCATTAACTATTCTGCAAGAAATCCAATATCATGAAGATCTGGTCGCAAAATAGGCAATCTTTGTCACCCTCAGAACAAGATCACAACATGATCGAGTACAACCCCTGTGTTGTGGGCTGTAGGTTTCACATCTCCAAAAGAGAAGTTATGTTGGCCTTGTTCGAAGGTATACATATCATAACCCATTGAGTATGGGGCAAGTGTATTGTACAGAGCTGAAAGGTAGTTAGTTACAGGCAGACATGTGTTCAGCTGTGATCAAACATAGTTTGAGATGTGTTCGACTGAGATCAAACATAGTTTAGATGTGCTTGGCTGAGATCAAACATAGTTCAAGATGTGCTCGACATTGTGTTGAGTACTCACCATGTACCTAAAATGACTAATACTCCTAATCATGATAATTAATCATCTTAAACCTATTTCTACTGTCAAAATTAACCTGGAAGACCCTGATAATCTAGGACCATTATGAACGTGCATGTAGTTTGTTATAAATATCAAGGCACCATCTGATGAAAGGTATGTTTTGACACAAGTTCTCAAACTCTCAAAATACCGAATACTAATTTGAGCTTCAGAAAATCTTTTGCAGGTACCCTCCCTCTTAGTAGAAGACTGACTTTCTAACTCCAAATCCTGAAGGAGAGTCGAGACCTCGAGAGAGGGCCGACAACAAGTGTTGTGACCTCTACCGCATCGATAGATGACTGACTTCTCTTGATCAAGTGTTGAGACCGTTGAAGGTCGAGGCCAAGTCCTCAATAGAAGGCTGAGAGCCAGTACCTTATTAAAAGGCCAAAACCTGAGTATCTGGCAGAAGAATAATACCCCTCACCTTACAACTGAAAATCAAAGATCGAATAGCAGCATAGTGTGACAAAGACTCTTTCAAGATCCAAAACATATTTAATTTACAAAAACATATAAAATTAAATAGGTTAAACGTAGACTCAGTAATTATAATATAATTAAGGTACAAATTTCTCGAAGTCTTGCATATACGGACATGTTTCCACCAAGTGAGACAAAATTGATAATTTCCTAACAATAGGAACAAAGGAACTTTATGTTTGAGATTTTTGTTGCAGTTCTTATCTTGTTCATAAACCATAGTCAATAATGATGCATTTAAAAATAATTCTCACAAAGAAATACAAGGATACACCATTAGAGCCAAGAATCTTGAAAAAAAGTTGAAAGCTTGAATTGAGTAGGATTGAATCTTTAAAAAAAGTTAGCTAACATAATTTGTAAGTTAATTTTCCCTTTCGCTGATTTTAGCTCTTCCAGAGAAGTTTACATCAAATTGAAGTTTCAAATTAGGGCAATAGTCAAGAGTCAAGGCACGCGTTGAAAGAAAAAAAGGGCTAATATAGTACTACCCACTAATAAGTGACAATCATTTGGATTTGTTAAGTTCATTCTTGCAAATGGGTAGTTATTTAAGTCTTAATTATTTTGTTTCTAGTGAAAGTTCCTAATGACAGGAATGGAAGAACTTTAGTTAGTTGTTACTTTCTAAAAATTGTAAAAGTTATATTTAAATATATAACTATAGTTATATTTTTATTTTTTTAACTATTTGAGTAGAATGTTCAAAGAAAAGAGCCTGAGTCTCTGCAATGCCCAATTCCTATTGCCTCATTTAACGTTCTTAATTGTAATGTTATGGCTGCTTTTATGACTTCTATGAATTCTTTTTAAAAGATAAAGATATAAACAAAGACGCAAATATAAATATGATTTTTTTAACAAAAATAGAAACATAATTAGAGTCCTATATATATATATATATGGCTTTTGGGATTTTAAAAAAAATATTTAGGCACTGAAACCATATTCTAAAACGTGAATAACCCAATTTTTTTATAAATTTATTATTTCGGTACATTTAAAAAATTACATCCATTTAGTATATATATGAAACTAAAAATCAAGTGTTATGAAGAGGAGACAGTCATTTGAATTTGAAGTTTATTATAGTAGTTGATTATTGTAAGGTTCTTTCATGAAAAAATATTTATAAAACCCACTATTATTGGACCCATCATGTATGATATGAGGAACATATTGGGCCTACAACAATGAACCAGTCAACAGAGATAAATGCTTCACCAAATCCATCTCAAGCTATCATAGCATGTTCCGAGTTAGGGTACATACTATAGCTATTTTTAAAATAATTTTTTCATTTGGAAAACTTTATTCTATTAGTTGATAAATTTTTTTCTATTAATTTTGTTCAAACCAAAGGTTGTAAACAATTTGCATTTTGAAACACATTTATGTATTATACTTGTAGTTACAATTTAAGTAAAAAACAGAAATCAAAGGAGTGGAAATCTTCCAAATTAATGATACTATCTAATACTACTAGACAATTGATCCGGGATAGTTAATTTGAGTGATTCTAGTAAACAACCCATATAATATAAATACAGTGCGTAGTTGTTAATTTAAGATTTTAAAGAATAATATCTAATTAATAAGATTGTTAAAATATTTAAAGATAGATTTTAGAATCTAAATTAGTATAAAATATAGTAATATTTCATTTTAAACAAAATAATTCAACATCTCATGTTAACTAAATATAAGACTTTCTAATGATTTATAAATAAATATAAATCACCACACTCAATTTTCTAAGATTGAGTTAATCTTCTTAAGACGATAACAAACTTATTTTAGAATTTATCCTAATAAGAGATAAAAATCCATTACTATTTGTCAATTTGCATTCTTCTTTATCATTTGTGATGACTTTCTAATAATTTGTTAGTTGCATCCTCCATAAACATCTTCTAATAATTTGTAATTTCTTTGTCTCTATATTCGTTATCTAAATTTTCTTCTTCTTCATATTTATTAATTATGACTTGAATACGTTTTCTGTATGTAGTGAATAATTACAAATCATTAGTTGATTTAATGGTGACATTGATATTAACCATTTAAAATGAAAGTCTATGTGGTGATAATCTACTATAAAGAAATACAGAGATGTTGTAACAATTCCTTCAGATAAAAAAAAAAAAAACATAAGGATGCAAAATTTTTAAAGTTCAGATTTATGCCAGACAAAGAACTCACAGAAAATTACTCTTTGTTTGAGTTTTTTTTTTTTTTTTTTTTTTAAAAAAAAAATTTTTTTTAAATTTTTAATTTTTTTTTTATTTTTTTATTTTTTTAATATAAAAAAATTTTTTTA
>Ga0099825_1001508_pt1 | contig 29922 bp, 19 predicted proteins | sample SiratroredBW_FD_76838 | JGI IMG/M metagenome (GOLD analysis project Ga0099825, IMG submission 76838) | Root nodule microbial communities of legume samples collected from California, USA - Siratro red BW | ecosystem: Host-associated > Plants > Roots > Nodule | place: USA: California | collected...
AAATAATTATATCCTAAACTGAATTTTATATTACTAAAAAAAAAAAAAAAAAATAAAAAAAAAAATTTAAAATAATTTTTTAAAAAAAAAAAAAAAAAAAAAAAAAAACTATAACATGAGTTAAACTATAAATAAAATATATATCCATACATAAGTTTTATAAAGTATTTCGAAACATCTCCTTTCTTGTAGGGATTTACATGTAATAGATATATTCAAAATAAATTAAAAGTACTCCGTTAGTTTATTAAAAAAACTCTATCACATGTAACATTATCTTATTTATTAAAAACAGTAAACACAAACAAATGTAAAATTAAGGTAAGTTTGAGATTTAAAAAAAATATAAATATAAATTTAAATTTATATTTCATCAAGTTATAAAACACATTCAACTTTCATACTTCATCTCATATTATATCTATAAGCATCAACTATCTATAATAACTCATATTCTAATTTATCATATTAAAACTTTACTAACTCTCATAAATAGACACTTACTCTAATTTTGAATACCATACATTAAATCAGATTTAGAGATCTCTACATTTTATATATTTCTAGTTGTGAAATTCACACAATTTCACACATAAATAAATCAATCATCTTCACATGACAAGGTTAATATATATGATATTTTCTGACTAACTATATTTCAAACCTCAGTCACCAATATGAATCTCTTTCAACTTTCACCACATGAATATCTTTATCTATATGAGTCTAATGTACCAGTAGAGTCACGATACATTCTTATTGATCAAATCTTTAAACAATACACAACCTAAACAATCTCAACACGAATATCTCATTTCCTAAATATATTATATCTTGATTACCATTTCATATCTTTCAAATTATAGATTCATACATTTTACAAATAATAAAATTGTAACTCAAACATTCACCTTGTCTCAAAATAATTCATTTCACATTAATTCAAACAATTAATAAACAATCAATAGTGAATAAGAAACATAAAGACTAAACAATATCTATAATAAAATTTATGTTTAAGGAAAAGAGAAGTAAAAGTTTAAATTGAATTGTGTCCGGAGCCGAAGAAGTGGTGCTCGATGCCATGCAAACCCAAGAATATCCAAAGTAAACTGCAACCAATGCCAACATGATTGTGTCTAGTGCGTCTCAACCTGAGAGCAAAACTCTTTAATCGTGCCCAATGCCACAATCGTTGAGTCCGATGTCACTCAAACTTGAGAGTACCCCTCTTTAAAATTTATGAATGACGCCAAACTCCATTGATACCGCGTCCAACCCCATTTTGGTAAAAATCAGATTTTCGAAAGTTCCATTACACATATAGCCATTCACAAAAATAGTTGATAAAATACATTTATATTTTACATTTGTTAGCCATCATTTCTTGGTTCAAAATGCATTTGTCAATTTTAAATCATCATCTTACTATCAAACTATTAACAAATTTCCTCGACTAATTTATTTTAAATATCAAAATCAACATGCATGTTATTAAATTGTACTATATCAATTAAGCACGTTCCACATTCATAAACAACAAACCATGCAAGCAAATTTTTAAAACCGATGACCACGTCACCCGCATATCCAAATCTTTTAACTTAAGGTTCTATTTAAAAGTAAAACTAGTTCCTATTGAAACTATTAGCTTCCCTTACCTGTATAGAAGTTGAAAACACCTATAAAGAACTCTAATTTCTAATAGTTACTGAAATAGCCTAACCTGCACCATAGAGTATTTATCAATGATATGAACAGATCACTAGAACTTAAAACTAATCTTAAAATCTTAAAAATCACATACAACAATGACTATCTAAATAACTGTAAACACTCAAAACTAATTCAAGAAAAGGATAAAATTGAACTTACTCAAATCAAAATTCTAATAAGACAGTGTTGCTCTAAACACTTTCAAAAATGACATTCAATCTTCAATTTAATGAGATGTCAAAATTCTAAAAAACGGATAAAGAAAAACATGAAAAATTATTTTAAAAAAATAGACTGTAATTTATATATATATATATATATATATATATATATATATATATATATATATATATACGTGTGTGTGTATATGTATATATTGATTGTGTATAAGGCATTTTGAAATATTAAATACTTTGTAATAATGTTAATACACCTTATCTTCAATAGCAAGCAAGTAAATATTGTTACATTCTGTTATTGGAATGTATTAGATATATTCATGTATTAGTAAAATATTTTAAATTAATGGATTCATTTAACCTTTCTTAAATATCACCGTATTAATTTCTATGTATATATAATATAATATAATAGTGGAATCTCAATTTCAAATGTTGAAGATCGCGGCATCATCAATTTCTTGTATCTATATTTGTCAATAGCAAAATCTTCTAATGTTTATATTTTTATAGTATTACTTTTCTCTCTGCATAAAAATCATGAGGATATTCTCGCTATAACTTTTTTTTGACAGAAGCTCTACCTAATTTACGAAATATAACAGGTTGAATCAAAAGAATCAGTTTCAAATTCAAAATGTTAGATAGGATTGAGGGACCATTCATTTAATCCGATGTCTATATTTGTCATTATAAAACTTTTTATTAATATTAAAATCTGGTAAAATAAAACTAATATGGACATGTTCTCTTCCAAAACAACTTATATATTTTTGGCTATTTCTAATCTGATAACACATTGAATAATAATCATCATAATAATAAGAATTTACTGGGGTAAATGGAACGCAGGTGTTTACTGACACTCTATCCACTTTCCATCTAGAAAAAGTACAATACTACCACCTGAAATTCTTTGGTAGCTTCTTTGAAATTTCCTCATAATCATTGTCTTTGTCGTATTCCTACACCCTCACCCCCACCCAATTCCCTGTTTTTGTTTCTCAAAGCTCATAGTCTCACCTTGTTTGCATGCCCTAATGGGAATTCAGCACCCAAAATTAAAAAATTGAAACCAAACTTTCTTAAATAAACTAGATTTACAAGTTCCTTGCTCTAGGTAAATACTGAAAAATTAATTTTAACCCTGTCCTTCTACCCACTCTATTAATCTTACCTCCCAAAATTAAATGACTTAACTTTCCTCAAATTAATGACTGTGTTGTACACAGGAAAAGTATATTTCGTTACAGTACCAAACATAAACTATGATAAAAATCCACCATTAACATCACCATTAAGAGAGTCATTATAAAACCAACAGGTTTTTTGTTATGTGCAACTATTCGTTCATTCTGTTAAAAACCATCTAGTCAAGCCTAAATGTAACTTTCAAAATTGAGATTGCTCATTATCTTATTAATGTTTGTGGAATCCTGAATGCGTGTGTATTATGGAATTTCCACACAAATTTATAAAAGTGGGGTAGAAATTAGTTATATTATAGTTTTCATTTGATGCAGCTTCATTTAAGGGCAACTAATAGATAGAGTTGGATATTTTGAAAAAGTTTAGCTGCATGATGTGAAACTGTAAAAATATTTAAAAATAGGGAAGAGCAGTTGATGAGGGGAATAAAGAAAGAAGATGAAAAAGGTGAAGGGAGTGAGAAAGTTTCAGGTGAGAAAGTAGTGAAAAGCAGGGCAATGATGTTGATTCCTTTGAGTGTGGCTTGGTGGTGGAAGGGAAAGAGTAAAAAAGAGAGACACATGCAAATAACAGTTAGTACATTTGGAAGGCTTTTTCTTTCCAAAACTATCATGAGTGGTAGCATAGGCTAGGCTTATGCATTTATGCTACAACATAACTGCTGCTACTATGCCCTTGACTTTTCCTTTTCCGTTAATATCAATCAATAAATAAATAAATAAACATTTTTTCTATTTCCGTGGTTCACCCTTTTCTTACATTCTTTTTCATTCAAGATCTTTCCCACGTTAAATAAACGACCACCAACAGTGGAGTCAAAGTCCACCAATCAAGGAGAGCGAGGGAGACAAGTACGTGGCAGTTAATGCAAAAACGTGAAGTGGGTTGGTGCGAATGTGAAAAAAAGCAAACGGAGGAAGCCCTGAAAAAATGCCACCGACACAACACTGCATGGCTACACTAACGTTGTCACTTTTTATACGTGTGTTCTGCGTACCATGGAACATCTCACACTCTCACGCATCTCATTTTTCCTTATATACACCAAAAAAACCTCTTTCTTCCTTCACATATTTTAGTCTAATCAAACTTTAAAAACTAACTTCATTAAGATACGCTAAGCTTTTAATTTCTGTAACCTTCCAAATTCTAACACTCCAACTTCTTTCGTCCTATAATTATTTTCTTTGCTGGAAATCAACTTTACTAAATAATCTTAGTTTTTTTACTTTCTTTTTAAGAAAACAAAGGGCATGGTAATTAATTTATTGAATAAATTGAAGTTAAGGAAGGCAATTGTTTTATCTGCACTTTTTTTGTCAGTAAATGTTAATTTCATGGTTTTTTACAAATATATTCCTGATTTACGAGTAAAAAAAATCAATAGATAATATTAAGACTTATTTTTTTTTTTAATTTTCTATATTTCGTCGTTGTTTATTTTTGAGGGGGTTAGATGTCCCTCTTTGTGTCGTCTGAGTTTGGTCCCACGCTGACCACCACAAATTTAGTTCCCTTACGTATGTTTCTTCAATTAAATGATTTTTCCATGTCTTTTTCGCTTGGGGCATTGAGTTTTAGGTTCAACCACAAACTTCTGATATTTTTTTGCTTTTCTTGTCTTTATTCGTCGTCCTATAATTTCTCAAGGCCCATCATGTGCATCATAACGAGGCCTCTTTATTGTTTTTTTTTTATATTCCTTTCTTTATCATCTTAAATTACTCAATTCATCGGCCTAGGTCCATCACGCGGTTCATAACGAGACATTTTTGTTGTTTTTTTTTTCTTAAGTTTTTTGTTTAATTAACTACCTTAAATTAGGCCCATTGTGTGGTTTATAACTACGCCCTTTTATCGTATTAATGGACTTCTAAGAGAATCATGAACTTTTATTAGGTTTAGGCCCGTGTGTGTTGGGTTGATAAGCTGATTACTTGATGAAGGCCCGTTAGTTTCACGGGCAGAAGCAAAGTAAAATTATTTAGAACAAAACTCTCATACAGCACTATAGATACTGATTCTATTGCTGTGCTCCAATCATATTTAAAAGTTTAACATGATAATATCATGTTTATACATTTTTTTCTTCTTACTTTCTCACTCTACAATAAATAGTATCATAATAATAATAATAATAATAAAGTAGAAATTAAATTACAGCTAGAACTCTTACTAAATATTACATAATTCATTATTATACTTTTTTAAATACATCGTTAGATTAAAATTTCTTTCTACATAAATTATATATACAAAATTTTATGTCAATATAAATAATTTTATATGTTTTATATAAATCAAAATCAACACAATGTAACATTTTTAAAAAGATATAAAAATAATTTTTATTAGTATCGTAAGACCGACAATTTTTTTTTCTTCTAGAAAGTATTCAAACAGTAAAATATGAAAGACGAGTTAGATGAATACAACAACTATTGATATATTTGATTTTTAGTACAATAAAAGAATAACAAAAAGTTTTATTTAATTTTGTTATACTTGAGGTAACAAAAGTGTTTGGGGCTGATCAATTGCTATACTTAATATGCAGTCAAATAGGTGGATTCAAATTACATATGAATAGAGTTACAATAATTACAAGGATGGTTATTCTCCATTTAATAAAAACATGTGTAACAATTGTTAAAGAATACTTAATTTCCTCAACCATTAATAGAATTTAAACCAAACAAAACATAATTAAAGTTTTTTTTTACCAAAATTATTATTATTATTGTTATAATTAAAACAAAATAAGTCAATGCTTAAGCCAAGTATTTACCTAATATCAATCACAAACAAAAGTTACATGACACATACATTAACGTGCAAACTACACAGATTAGAAGTTACCGATTTACTATTGCGAGAAGAAAAAAAAAGGCATTAATATTTTTTTTTAGTGGATTAGTTGAAAACATTGGATCAATTCGGGCCGTAGTCATTGATTGTGTTATTTATTTGTATCTGCTGATAGAAAAAGGTCATATATGTTGCAGACATGAAGAACTTGTGTTTCTCTGCTTGCCTAAAAAACACAAGCTGGCTTGCATCACCTTAGCCTAACAACAACGTGCTGTACAGAATACAAATAAGGAAAGGAAGTTAGTCATATCAAGAAATGAGTGGCAGGGACCTTGCACAATAGAGCTATTTATGAACAGAAAAAACTTTACACTTGCTATATATACACATTTAAGCTGTACCTTTATTTGTGTCCTATTATATGTATAGGTGACATGTACTCGTCCATCACTAGCTTGGATAACAGCAGGATATGAGAATTCCCTTCCTAATGTATCCTCCAATGTAAGTGCCTCATGCCAGGTTTCACCATCATCCTCAGAGAGCCCAAGTTTAAGGACACCCCTTGAAATTGTGTTATAAGCAAGCAATATTCTGCCATCACTCAGCTTAACCCCATCAATGCCTAATGCAACAAAAGAAGTTTCTCAAATGAGCCACTGATGATGCATGCATGAGGATGTAAAATACATGTGTATCACAGAACAAACAAGGAAAACAAGTCAACAACTTCAGAACTAGAGCAGTTCAAGATCAACTTTAGTCTTGTTGTCCACCTAAATACTTAAGCAAGCAACAAGAAAGTTTGGAAAATTAACCTGAGTTTGGGTTGGGGAGTTGTGTAGGCTTTGCATAGTCCCAAGTTTTGCCACCATCAAAGGATTCTGATATATAAACTCTACCAAGGCCAGTAAAGGATCTAAGCAAAACACGCAGTGTCCCCTTTTCAGTCAGGTATGGTACTGGCTGAATCACACCAAGAGGTGTGTTTTCAATGAAAATTGGGCCATACTTTCTCCATGTCCTGCCAAAATCTGTTGTAACCTGCTACCATGCCAAAGCTATAGAAGTTAACCAGCTAATCAAGATCAACTGCAATAACATGACCAAGATGAGTTAGTTCTATTCGATACCTCTGCCCATGATCCCCATGAGTTCCAGCTTTCAACAGAAGATCCACAGAGTAGGTCACCATTTTCTAGCAAGAGAGGCTGAAAAAAAGCTATTGAATTCAGCACCAAAAACATAAATTTTACCTGAGTTATAAACCTCAAGGCCAAAGGTACAGACAAAATATTACTTAGTAGTTTTAGTTTTACCTTATTCTTGATAGGTCCTAGTATACCAGGAGGAAGTTGTTCTCTTTCTGTCCAGGTAATTCCTTCGTCATTTGAGCGTTTCATGAATCCACTCCACCTGAAATTAGACAACCAAATTCTTCTCATTTGTTCGAAATTAACTAGAGCCTCATACATTTGAGTACGACGACTACCAAAGTGATCGAGATAAAACGCTTGATTCAGTAAAGGCAAAAACATGCTAAGATGAATATTGAATTGATATTTCACCTTTAAAACAATTATTTGCTATAAAAATTAACTTTCAAATGAAGAGATTTCCAGATTTTCTGTTCCTCAATTACAAATCATTGTAATTTAAAATAAGCATTTACTAAAAGAAATTCTGTTGGTGTCTATTACTGAAAAGATTAATACCGATTTAAAATTACCTACATTTTACTACAGAGTGATATTGAGTACCAAAACATGGATCTCAATCAATGGAGTGTCACATTCATATTTGGGAATGTAGACTTTCCACAATGCATGGTGCTACCACTAGTTGAACCCAGCATCTTTATCACAGGGATTCCATTTTAGATATTGAGTACTCAATATTGATTTGACTACATAGAGAGATTACATGTCGGTTAATGGATTGTTTGTCACATATTCATATTTTGGAATGTAGACATTGCATAATATATGGTGCTATCACTAGCTCAATCCAACTTTTTTTATTACAGGATTCCGTTTTAGGTACAGGAATGCAACTTTCTCTAACTTTCCCGGTCGAATAGTACACTTCTCAGATTCTTAAAACATAAAAAGATACAAAAACACCCATGAAAACAAAAAAAATCAAGTTGACGTAGTGTGGAATCATAGTCAATGTATTAATGCTACTTTATGTAGCATGTTGCAGAATAAAGAAATAGGAGGGAAATATTCTTATAATTGCAATTTTGTATAACAAAAAGGCGTTCCCTCTTTACAAAGGAAGAGCATTTTACCGAAATTGGGGATCATATCTCGATTGTGCAGGACAGAGGTGCAAAAGAAAGGGAATTTTGAAAAAAAAAAAAAAGTATCATTGACAGGTTAAATAGGCTAGTCTATTTAGGAACATATTTGATGGTGTATAAAGTAATTATTCCCTCTGGTTTTGTTTTCTTCAGAAAATGGAGAGATGCTGTGCTAATTGTTTTACTCCAAAATTAAGCTCAAATTGTTCCGCAATTTCTTCAATTAGAGGAATAGAGAATGGCTGCAAGCAAAACAGACATCCACTCACACACACAAGAAGGTTGTAAGGTTTGAAGCTTTACTTCTGAACATCCAGGCCTATTCTGTAGAACAGCAGTAACTCATTTGATGGAAGTTTGAACAGCACAGGGTTCCACATAGGAACATTTGGTTCTTCATCAGCAATCATGGGTGATTTCCATCTGCCATTCTACCAACCAAATTTAAATTCACAAACCAAAACGAGCTGTCAAAACTTCAGAGCTAAGTAACATTCCCTCCCCCAATATTACAATGATAGGAATAGGAAACAATTTATACAAGAATGATTACTGATTGAAATCATAATTTTCAGTATTCACATGTTCCACCTTAGAAATTTATGTACTTTCAAAGCTACATTTTTTATGCATTCTGTAAATAAAAAATGTACTAAATAAATTATTAATTTCAGTTCTACCTTATAAGTCTGCAGCCATATTTTTACGTCTGGTGCCCCCTCAGAGGAGCCCCCGAAATACGCAACCAAAAAATGGCCCTTCCCAACCTACAGAGGTTAAAATAGATAGAATCTGTTATGTTAATTAAAACAAGGAAAAGAACAAAAACTATGTTGTAATTTACCACCTCAACAATGGTAGAAGCATGACAACTGGTGAAAGGAGTTGATCTTTCAGGAAAAGTAAACTCCTCCACAACTGGCCCTTTTATGTAGCCACTGGTTTTATTTCTTAAGCCTTCGGCACCTGAATATGTTGAGTTTGGCCTGCATAAGTTTGCAACTTCATCTTATCTAACTACTACAATATTGAAGAACTCACCGTGAGACTTAATTGAGTTTCAGTTTAGAGCAGACACCAGAAACTCATAGTATCAAGTAGATATAAGCAAATAGCACCAGCATAAAAATAATCATGTACTTGAACCAGAAAAGATATAGAACACTAGAAAATAAATTTATGAAACAACACATCAAACAATGGTTTTTCAGCTGAATGAAAGAGTCAGAGGTAAGGTGTTTGCATACCCAGAAAAGGAGTAAGCTCTACTAATCATACTTATGAACGCCAAATATAGAAAGGTAAGAAACAAGGACATGGTTCCACTTTCACCCTTCTTCTTACTGACACCTTCAAGGAAAACTGTGACGAATGTGGGAGAGAAATTACGCACTGTAAAACTATATTTATGTATATATATTTTATCACATCACTTTTTTTAAAGCTTTTTTTTATCAATAAAAATTATATAAATAAATTTTCTCTAACTCTTTTGTTTTATTCAGTTTGGGAATTGACTGAATATCGGCCCTCCAAATTTTCAAATGAGATCATCTGCCATTCATTTTATTTTATGCATTGAATGCTCAATGTACTATGTCACTGTGCCTGTTCATTACAATATTTGCAATCTACTGCACAGGATAAGCATGTTTGTGTTCAAACAATTGAAAACAAATTTTTTGTACCATATAAATATGATGACGAAATATTTTATTGTAAAATTGAGTTTGTCGATAAATGAAAATATTAATTTTTAAATTATGGATAATTGTTCTTTTATTTTGGTCTGTCTTTTTTAGACAACCTTACATACATCTAAAGTTCTCCTCGTTTTTTGGGAACTGAGTGTTTGAGAAAATGGTAGGGTTTTAGCAGATACAATTTGCCAACAGCAAATTTTTATTTTTGACTATTTAGTTTCTAAGTTAAAAATTTATTATTATGAAAAAATGGTATAAATATTTTTCTTTTACTTTTATATTTATGGGTAATATAATATTTTATTTTATGTCTGAATATATAATGGTCAAATTTGGTCATAATTTTTGTGAGTTTTTAGTTGTGTTATTTAGTTTCTACTATTTTTGTAAATTGTAAGTTTTTATAAACTTATGTTCTTATTTATTCTCGTAAATTTGTTTCGTTGGTCTTTGAATTTGAGAAATAAATGGTTTTAGTTTTTATACGAAGGTGTGGTATATAAGTGGCAGAATAAAGAATGGTGAAAATTTTCTTTTTAACAAAATTGTAAATGGTTGAGTTCTCGTGTATACATCTTGTTCACAGTACAAATGTGTTTATAGAAATAAATCAAGATTAAATTTTAAAGTACAAATAAATAAATTCATTATCAAAAATTAAATTGTAGTTTACAGTAAATATCTACCTAATTTTAAATTTGTATAACTAATAAACATAAATTGAAAAGTAATAATCTCAGTTTATTATATAATCTAAAAAATTTATTTTTCCTTTTTTTAGTTGATAGTTTTGTTCATTTTAAAAACTTTTATTTCATTGTCTAATTTTTTATTTTTCTCTTAAAGATTAAACTTATTAAATTTGAACTACTTTCTATTAGACATTTACAAAATAATAAATGTTATAGTTGTCATCAAATTTTAATTATATGTAACATTTATGTATTTGTTATTTAATAATCTATTTTAATATTTATATTATTATAATTTTTCCTTATAATTTGATATGAAAAAAAAAAGAAATGTGTGTCATTTACATATGAAATAATTACTAATATCATATTTTCTTTATTATATTTTTTACTTTCTATAAAAAAGGCCTATTTAATTAATATTTGAGACTAGATCTGGCACTTGATCAGGCACTTGATCAGGGCAAAATATCCACATAAGAAAAATCTCATAAAGTCAAAATGTCCACAAAACCCAATGGATTAAAGCAAAACCAACCCATAGACCATTTTTTTAAAGTGAAAAATATTTTCTAAAAATGAAAATGAAACAAAAAACTTACTCAGAATTGAGTCTAAATTTGGCCATATTGAATTGAGTCTAGATCTAATTGACTTAATTCAAATTCAGGTTAAGTAAAGACAGTCAAGTTCAAATTAATATTTAGGATTTAGGGTTTAAAAATTAATTAAAGTCCTATCCTTTATTAATCATAATATAATATTGATTCCTTTTTGCCCACCTTTCAGTATTATTCTTATGTAACAAACAGAAAATATGTTGATACCACAAAGCATGTATTATTGAATATGACAATTTTAATTTTTTTAAATTTAGACTAAATTACAAATATTGACAAAAAAGGATTACAATTTTTTTTTATCTAAACAATGGAATTTTTAAAATGATTTAAAGGGTGCAAAAGTCGTTTTTTTTTTCATTAGCTGGAGCTGGATTAAAAAATAATGGATGAAAAAGTACTAATACTTCTTTAGGACTAAGTTTTGTAGATTTTTTAAAGAACTCAAGATATAAATTTTTTAAAAATTAAAATATTATTTTCTTAAAATGATATATTAAAATAATAGCAGACAATGATTTTTTTTTTTTTCATACTTCGAAAAAAGGGAAACTCCGACAACCAAACTTTTAGTTAGCTTTTTATTGAACAAAGAATACTAAATGATAATGTAGATGGATTAAGTAAACAACTCCATTGTTTCTGCGTTTTCGAAATTGAAACCATTTACTCCACGTCAACTTGGTCGAAGAACAGCATGCTGCCAAAAAAACAGAAGATAGGGGATAATATTATGAGCAAATGCAGGAAACAAATTGCAGATTAATTCACAAAAAGAAACTCAACATCTTCCAATGATAATAATAACCGAAACCATCAATTTAAAATCAACTACCATAAAAAATTTGAGTTTGTACCTTAATTTGTGTCCTATTATATGTATAGGTGATATGTATTAGCCCATCACTATCCTGGATAACTGCAGGATAAGAGAATTCCATTCCCAATGAATCCTCCAATGTGAGAACCTCGCACCAAGAATCACCATCATCCTTAGAGAGTGCCACTTTAAGCACACCCCTCGATTTAGTATTATAAGCAAGCAATACGCGGCCATCTCTAAGCTTAACCCCATCAATACCTGTAAACAAGGTAAGAGAGATGTGTCATTAATGCACAACATAGACAAGTAGCAAAAGAATGAAGGGATACTAAGGGTGTAGTAAAAAACTTCAAATTTGAAGTTATCCATTATCAACTTAGTTCTTACTGTTCAGTTAAAACAATAGTCATAATTATGCAGCAAAAATTTGAAAGCAATATAGTTCACAAAATTGACCTGAATTTGGGTTGGGTAGCTGAGTAGGTTTTGCATATCCCCAAGTCTTGCCACCATCAGATGATTCTGAAATACATACTCTACCAATGCCCTCAAAGGAACGAAGTAAAACACGTAGTTTCCCATCTGCAGTCTGATAAGGTACTGGTTGAATCACACTCAGAGGATTATTTTTAATGTAAATAGGGCCATGCTTGCTCCATGACTTGCCTAAATCTGCTGTTACCTATTGCACACAAGAGGTAATAAATGTCAGCAAGCTAGCATTTCTAACCATCACTGAAACAAACCGCTCAACTAGGATGAGTTCAGTTAACACCTCTACCCAGGCGCCCCAGGAGTTCCAGCTTTCAACAGATGATCCACAGATTAAATTACCATTTTCAAGCAAAATGGGCTGAGAAAAAGTAAGGAAAATCAGAAATGTGAAGAATAAATTTAATATAACTATGAATTTCAAACCTCTTGCCATTGATAAAGTTCAGCCAAATAGATTCTGATGTACCTTATTCTTTATAGGTCCTAATATACCAGGAGGAAGCTGTTCTCTTGCTGTCCAAGTCACGCCTTTATCATATGAACGTTTTACAAATCCACTCCACCTGAAATAAATAAACAACTTATTAGATAAACAACTTCAGTCCGGACAAAGCCATCATTCAAAGATTTCAATCTAATGGCAGCACAGCGACTTACTATGGGGTTACAATGAATTATTCTTTCCAATATATTATAATTTATATGTCATGGAAATATTTCCATGTGAATTTATAATCTTCTTCTTTACCAATTAGAGATTTTATCTGTATATATGAACTTTCACGCGGAAACTCTTCTGTTATACTATTCTATCAATATGTCTGATTGCAGATTAATAGAAAAAGGTACTCAGAGAACAGTGGTAATATGCATAAAGTATGGCAATTGATAGTGAAAGCAAATACAACAGAGAAGGAAAATTTCTCTGCCCCACGGCAACACCAACCAAGACTACCCAAAATTGATTCGCTCCTCTCTCATTTCCCTTCTTCACTTATATCCCGCAGCCATTAGTTTTAGTGCTTTCCACACCAATTGCCATTTCTAGAGTTTGTTATAGCCAAAGTAAATATGATTCTAACTATCTAGTTTACTGATTTTACTAAGGAGAAACAATAAATATGCATGAAAAAGTTGTTGTTGGTGTTCTATGCACCATAGTTTTGTTTGAATCAAAAGTTCCCACCATCCATGAATTTCACTTAAGGTGATAAAATGCTCGTCAGAAATTAATAATTAGAAATATGTATGTTGTCATCAAATCTCCAATAAAGACATATTAGTCAGACGAAAAAAGGAAGAGGAAAAGGAGTTATCATGGAAATTTCCAAAAGTACTTAGGTTAGGTCTATAATGTTGGATAGTGAAATTGGACCGAAAAAAATCATAATTGCATGCCAATCAGCCAATGAGGAATGATAAACCTAGCTGTCTCAACAATAACCATATATGAGAACGAATGTCTGTACAGGTGAAAAATAGATGTAAGAGGACAAAATGTTATAAACTTTACTTCTGAACTTCTTGGCCTATTTTGTAGAAGAGAAGTAGCACATCTGATGGAAGTTTGAACAGTACAGGATTCCACATAGGAACATTTGGTTGTTCATCAGCAATAACAGGTGCTTGCCATCTCCCATTCTATCCTCCAAAATTGTGATCAGAAAGTTAGTGCAGCATTCAAAATTTAGAATTCAGTACATCCCTCCTACAGATGTGGAACGATAGAGACAGTTTTTCACAAACAGATTAGAAATGAAAATTTGTTACCACTTTCTTTAGACGCATTTGTAAAACTACTTTATAGAACCCTACATTACGACATGCTGACTTTGCCAGGCAAATAGTAAAATGTAGAAAGAGAGAAATAAAAGAAACCCCGGCAGGAGAAATACTAAAGCCCCCTAAATCAGACACCAAAATTAGCATTTTACCTTGTAAGTCTGCACCCATATTTTGACATCAGGTGCCCCTTCGAATGAACCCCCAAAATAGGCAACCAAAAAATGATCTTTATCAACCTACAAAAGTCAAACAACATGGTGTTGGGTTCATTTTACAAAAAAGAAAAAATGGATAAAATCTTTTTTGATGGGTAAAGATTTTCGTATTCATGACCTCAACAATGGTGGAAGCATGACAACTCTTGAAGGGAGCGGATCCAGCTTGGTAAGTGAACTCCTCCTTTAGTGGTCCTTCTATTGAACAATCTTTCGCCATGCCTAATGGTTGAACCTGCGAGGTTGCGGTGTTTTTCACTTTCGCACTGCTCGAAACAATCTGCAGAACTATCTTTCTGAGAAATGACATAAAAAGTGAAAACGGCATGGCACACCAGTGGGTTGATCTGCATTCCATGTGGCTTAACAGCTGTTCAAAAAAAATTTGAGGTCTAAAGAATAAAAAGAGTTTCACTCCACTTTAAAAAATTCCTACCTGGTCTCAAACAAAAACGGCTTTTCATGTTTAATTAACAAGAAGAGGATCGGAGGGAAATAAAGCATCTACTTCAGAAGATTACATATAAATGAAAGCGGAGAAACAATGCACGAAGTGAAGTGAGGTGAGCTGATAATTGGATTGGATTACGTATGAAAAATGAAAAAGTAAAAAACATAGGAATAAATGAAAAAGTTACGTGATTTAATTTTAGCAAAAATAAATAAACAAAAGTAAAACATTTTTTTAGTGTTAGTTATTTAATTTTATTTATTGTTTCGATGTTTTTAATTATTTATTATTCAAATATCTTAATCTAATATCTATCTGTATGTGAAGTTTTGTTTAATAATTGATCAATAAAAAAAATTATAAATTATTTTAATCAATACAACAATTTTTACAACATGTCTTAAAATGGTTTGTTTTATAAATTACAATTTTACTTGTAGTTAATCAAATTTTTTTCATCATATTTTTTATATTAATATATTTTTTTTATTGTTTTTGATATATTTTAATACATTGTTGAAGTGTTTATAATAGATGTTCAAGAGTAATTTTAAACATTTAAAATACTGAATATTTACTTTAATATTTATATTTTTCTAAATATTTGTTGTATTCTTTTTAATTTTTACATGGTTCAAACTAAAAATAGTTTAAAAATTAAAAGTAAATAAAAGATAAATATAATTAATATCAATAGATCAGTTAATTACATTTATCCATTAGTTTATTATCAAGCAATCAAAATTTAATTAGTGAATATTATCAAATGTGTATGACCCAATTAACTTCTAAAACAGTTATAGAAAACAAACTCATTAAGAGGAATTCTTTATTTAATATAGACATCTCTTTTCCAAAACAACTTATAACTATAATTATTTCCTTTCCATATAAGATAAGGAAAATTTTGTTTTGACAACCACAGCTGTCATACAACTAAATGTCATCTGCTGATGTGATTTAATTGTACATCTAGATAAGGATAAAACAGAAATTTTTTTTCTTTTTGAATGACATTTAGGGTATTTTGTTATAAAAAGGCATAATTAAATTTTAAGTATCTAAATTTAAGATTTGAAACTTGATAGGAGCGCACTGCACCTATTCATTTGCATAAGGAAGAATTCGTATGAAAGTGGTTGTGATGGCGAGTGACGATGTGAGACCATCGACGGTGGCGAGCGAGGGTGGGAGACCATTGACGGTGACAAGCGACGGTGGGAGACCATCGACAGTAACGAGTGACGATGGCAAGCGACGGAGGTGAGACCATCGACAGTAACGAGTGACAATGACAAGTAACGGATATGACTACAACAACTGCGACAACAATGACTAGATTCAAGAGTTATTATATTTAATAATAACTCTAAAAATGACTCTCAAGTGTCAGGTTGAATGTTTTTTTTTACATATCATTTATGTTGCCCATATCACGACCGTATAAGATTGTAAAACAGATGTGTGACAGGTATAATTGTCAAAGTATAACTACTCATGAGATAAATAGGCTCTAACTTTCTTTAACTGTTTTATTTAAGTTGTTATTCTTCAATAATATCTCATTCACATAATAAATAAAAATATATTTAAAAAATTATACTTTTTAATAATAACATTTAATAATAATTCTATTTTATTTTATTTATCAAGAAAACACCCGATTTGGGACTTATTTTCTGGTTAATTATAATATAAATATACACAAAAATATTATTAAAATATTTACAATATAATGTTTCTAATATAAAATGATTAATTTTCTAAGACAATTAAAAAAAATTACCTCAAACTTCATGTTTTCCACGTTCATCCTTCTATCCAAAGGAGAGACAGAAGGGATTTTGCAAGACTCTTTTATGGCTTCTATCCAAACACAGCAGTGAATTTTCATAGCAAAAATAAATGAGACCAAAGCAATAAGACTAAGAAGGTGTCTCAGACTGATCTCTCCCATTCAGATAGATTGATGTCGGCCCAAAGTGTCTTTTGTTTCACTTCTGGTCCTAAATATACGTTCTTCAAAATCAATTAATTCTTATGTCACTTACTAATTAGTTTTCATTTGAAATACAATTGTAACGTAGTCACAACTACCAATAAAGACAATCAATGCAATTATTAAAACTATAAATCTTCATTATTAATAATTCACAATTTATTATTATTATTTATTAATATAAAATATAATACTCATATTAAGAAAAAAATTAAATCGTACAAAATTATAAAATGTTTTATAAGAAGAAACGTAACTTTTTTAAAAAGTGTCTTATAAAAAAACTAAAATAATTTTAAAAACTAAAATAGGGGCCAATTTAAATATATTTTCTGTCTTTTACTATTTTTATTTTCCTTTATTTTTTTCTCACTCTATGTCTTACCCTAATTTCCGTGGTCTATTTTAACAACTTTATTTTATTTCATGAAAACAAAACATGTTTTGTTTATATTAATTAAAGGTTTAATTAAATTTTAAATTAATTAAGTCTTTATAATTTTTTTTTCTTAAATACTTAAAATATTGCTTATTTTTATTTAAATGTATTATGGGTTTAATTTTTCTGCAGTTAACATAATAATGTGGTTTTATTTTGTCTTTTCTTTTTAACTTATTATCTTCTTATCTCTTTAATCTCACATACCTAGTTGGTCAGCTTGTTTATTTCTTTCCAATATTGATTTGACCAATGAGTTGACACCAGCAATAAAATATACTTTTTACTTTTACTGGTATATGAATAAAGTCTTTACTTAGTTTGAAAAATGTAAAAATTGTTTCATTGTGCCACAATTCACGTCCAATTTTATTATAATTTAAAAAAAAAACAATCAAACAATTCATTGATTTATATTAAGACATGGTAAGTTGAAGATTAGAGGCACGTGATGAAATTAAATATTTTATTATATAAGTGAAAAATTTTATAAATAAAATAACTTGATTATTTTATTTTATTTAAAAAATAAATTATTATTTTTTAAAATTGATTTCTTTTTGAATTGTGAGCTGACTATTAATCATTTTCAAAACTCTAACTAATCTAGTGAAATTACTAGATAATAAAATATATTTATTAAATCGTAATTTTAGCATTTATTATTAATGATTTATTTTATTTAAATGACTTTGATAGTTTAAGTTTAATTTATTGTAATGAAATTATAATCATATTTTTTATCTTTATCTTTAATGTTTGAAATTAGATAATTTGCAGAATTGAGTAATGTAATGGGAAATTACAATAGATGAGATTTGAAATTGTTCGATGTGATGTGGAAATAAATAGTATTTTTTAAAAGATAACACTTTGTAAAATACACTAAATTTATAATGTGTGTATATTTAATATCCTAACTCTAATCTTTATTGTGTTCACCTAAATAAATACGAGATTCAATGAAAGTTTTTATAACTTAATTTGTAGTTTGAAAAGATACACAAGTCAAAAGAGTTTGACGGTGATATTTTACTGTATCCACTATCAAAGAGAATAACAACATAAGATATGCAAAATATCTAAACAGACTTGTGTATTTTTTATTACTTTATCTATCCAAAGGGTTAGAAGAGTAATGAATGTAGTGTCCGTATATTTTTATCATCAATGTTATAAGTATTTATAAATCTTGTAGTTTGATGAAAATAATTATTTATTCTGACAGTTTTTAATTATTAACTTACTTGATTGTGGTATGATTATTTTTTGTTTGGTTATATATGTAAATTTAAAAAAAAAAGTTGTTTTAAATCATTCAATCAGAATTGATGCTTTGAAAGGCCACTTTATTGTTGTTGTTAGGGTGAAAATTCCCTTTAACTTTTTTTTTTATATAAGAAAAAAATTCCCTTAACGTATATGAACAAAAACATTATAGTTCAATTTAAAGAAAACAAAAACTTAGATACCAGCCTCTGCCTTTTGAGTATAAATTCAGATGTAGGAGATAGAAGTGAAGCGATTTTACTTTGACCCGAAGCTGGTAAGCCATGCGCGGCAACGTTTCAGAAACAAAATGGTTGACAGTGACCGCCATAACCTTCACGCTCACCGCCATTACCGTCTCTGGTAAGCTTTTTGAGTTCCGATTGTAATAACTCTCGCACCATCCTCATATGTCTCACTGAATTTTGCAGCCTACGCATTAAAGAGAAAATGGAATAATCTGAACTCCAAGATCGAGGAGCTCGAGGCATCTCTCAAGTCCTGCTCTGAGAAATGCGCCTCCGAAAGGCAAGGCCGAATCAGGGCTCAGCAGGTCTCTATCACCTCTCTCTTCCATCCAACTACTTTATGCGTTCCTAATTGCGTTCCTCACTCCGGTATTTGCAGGCCTTGAGAGAAGAAGTGACAAAGTTGCAACCTAAATCTGAAAACCTAAACCTTACTTGTTATCCCATGATGCCAATCGGTGTCGTCCACTCCTGCTTCTCCACCAGGAACGGCACGCCGAGGCAACCGTTACTCGTGCCACTTGCTAGGGCGTGTTTGGTTTTTAATACTACTCGCGTTCCGCTGGCGTCGCTTGAGGGTTTGGAGGAATATTCTCATTGCTGGATTCTGTATGTTTTTCACTTAAATACGGATCTTGAGAAGCTGTGGAAGCATCCGTCTCAATCAGGGTTCAAGGCCAAGGTGTGTGCCTCTGGTTTCAACTAATAATTTGGGCCCCTTTCACATGAACTTCTCCTTAGCTTCTTATAACTACTTCTAAGTGCTTATTATATACGAAAGAGAATTTAAATTTAGTGAGTTTGGTCATTTAAGTTAAATCAAAAGAAACACTGAATTGAAATTCTGACGTGAACCAAAATTAACTTGTGTATTTTTAATTTTTGTACAAGTTAGGCGTGATAGTTTCTATGGGACTTAAGTGCATGAGTAAAAAATTAGCGTACGTGAGAAGATTATTTTATGTTTTTATTTGCTTCTCTTATTGATAATTTAAAAAGAAGTTTATTCAAACATAACCTTAATCTACATTGTCATAGCTATGCCATGTTAATTTTTGTTTTATAGAAGTCTTTTCATATGGATCGGTGGATGAATAGGTGAGGGTTCCGAGACTTAAGGGTGGAAGAAAGGGAGTGTTTGCCACACGATCCCCACACCGTCCATGCCCCATCGGGCTCACAGTTGCAAAGGTAAGGACACTTGTTGGTTTTGTGACTCAGATGATTCTTTTCTCACAAATGACATTTCCACTTATTGATATCTCCCTGGTTTAATTCATATTGTTGAATATTGGAGACCAGCAAATCATTGTGTCGCAGAAAATATCACTTTATCCTTTATCATCTTTAGATTAGCATTACTAAGACAGTATCGGATTTCACACCCTTGTTGCTGGGGTCGTTGCATATGTTATGCAATAAGTGCTCAATGTTTATGAATTGATAGTTTCAGTTTAAGTATGTATGGTGGTTATTCCCCCTAGCCCCAAGTATGAATTCAGTGTGGTGTGTTCTTAAGAAACTATACAGTACTGTTTTACATTTTGAAAATGCACGTGACAAGTATATCCATCAGAAAATTGCAATATTTTCAGGCAGGCAGGTTGATGCCAAGCAACAACAATGCTTTGTGTAATAAACTTGTGACTGTCACTTGTCATTTTGCTAAGGTGGATGAGAAGAAGTATGAATCAGTCATGTAACAAAGGAACCACAGATCATGTAATGATAGTGATACATCGAAATTGTGCTACACTGCTAATAGGAAATTGAATTTCATCCTTATTATTATGTGATTAGGAAAATCTTAGTTTTTCAGTGATTACTTCTTGCGCACCCAAACTAAATGGTATATATAAACATCTTTTCAAGGTAATACTTTAAAAGAAACAGTACTTTGTGTCACGGCTGTGCAGGGTCTCATTAGTGTAATTTTTTCTAATGTTGTCTCTGTTCCCTTTTCCATCCACTCCCTAGAATTTCATTTTTTGTATTCAAATAAACAAAAAGGACGGACCTAGATTGTAACTTTCATTTTATACTGTAGGTAGAGGCTGTACAGGGAAATATGGTTTTGCTCTCTGGTGTGGATCTGGTTGATGGAACTGTAAGCCTCCATTTTCAGTCCCTGCTTCTTATGCAAACTTTAGTGGAATACTGTACCAGTCGTGGTATTGGTATTTGTTTAACTGTGAATTTTATGCTTTTAAGTAAATGCATAATAATGCTTCCGAATCTTATCAACAGCCAGTGCTTGATGTCAAGCCTTACCTGCCATATTGTGACAGCATCCGAGAAGCTACAGTGCCAAATTGGTTGACAGTAATGCCCCGTTTTCCTCTTAGCTATATCTTTCGCTGCTTTATATAGGTTTAGTTTTTCTAATTAATGTACAACAGATTTTAGCAATTTGATTTTCAATTACTGAGTAACTTTAAACAATTATTAGCTGGATATCAAATTCAATCTTTCCATTTGAGAAAAATGATATATAATAAATCATCACTACCTTTTACTAGGTAATGAAACTCTTGTACTCTTGTATTCTGATTATTCGGAAGCTTTATATTATGGTATACATTAAGAGTCAGCAATGAAATGTACTTGAGCAATATTATAGAAGTTTAAGAAATATCTCATCTTAAAAAATTGTATTTCTTCAGGAGGATAACTTACTTTCTGTAGCGTCTATTAGCTTTTCGGAGGACTTCACTTCGGCTCTCGAAAATTGCTGGATAATGGCGGTGAGTTGTTAACTGCTTAATGCATCATGTCCACTCTTTTGTTTTGTTTTCATTTAAGAAGAATAGAATTGCTTTTCCAAATGATTGCAAAGCATCTCCTTGCAGCTTTAACGTTTTTCACGGAAGAAAAATGATATTTTAACAACTCTTATGAAATATACAACCTTGTTATAATAATAATAATAATAATAATAATAATAATAATACGAGCATATAAGTTAATAAGGGAAAATAAGTAAAATACTATTTGTTGGGTTTGTTCAATAGTAACAATAAAAAACACGAGAACAAGAATGAAAGAAAGTAACTGTAGTATAACAAAATATTTTGTACACAGAGTATGCTCTCAATGCAACATATATCACATATACAAAGAGTTCTCTATATATAAACTAAGGAAACAAAATAACTGAAAACCGCAAAGTCATTTAAAACAAAATACCATTTAATAAGTGGTAGATGATAGAGGTTTAACTAATCTTAACACTATTAGACGTTCTCTAGTAGACGGTCTTTTATACTTTTCATGATCATGATACGAACTTTTTAAACTCCTTTGATACAAACTCTAATCCATTGTCAATTCTAAACAATTTAAGTTTGATTACTTGTTGATAACCAATTGTAGTGTGCCACTCCTTAAATCTCTAAAAAGTTTCATTAAATCCCTAAAATGTTTTAGTCTTTCTTTTCAAGATATAAATTCACACCCTCTGCAAGTAATCATTTATGATAGTGAAGAAATAAAACCCTCTATCATGGAATTGTGCTTGTGTTGCACCCCACAAGTTTGCATAAGTATACTCAAATGATTTACTGAATATATACTTACCAGTCTTAAATTTCAATCCGAGACTTTCCAAGTATGCATTGAGCACAAAACACCACCTCCTCTAGCATTTTCTGTTTGCCCTACTCCACTAAGCCTCTCTCACTAATGTGTATGTGCCCCAATATCAGATGCCACAACTTTTTCTTATCTTGCATCATCTTACTAGCCACATACCCATGCGTGATCATTGTTTTAGCATGTAAAGACCATTATTTTTTACCTCCTCAGCAACTGTAGAAACTCCCTGTAAAATCTTTGTAATTCCTTGTTCGATCTTGGTTGAAGCCCAGAAGATCAAACATACTAACTGACAAAAAATTTCTCTTGAGCTTTGGAACACTTCCTTGGATCTTGCAATATCATCTCCCAGTTGTCAATCATCTAATTTAGTTGACCCCATGCCTTGAACCTTATATAGGCTTTATTGTTTCTAAGAAGAACACACCTTCTTCTTTCAATTCTAAGGTCTTAAAAAACTCTTTCACTGGATACATGTGATAAGTGCTACCCGTGTCCACAAACCCAACTTCTTTGTGTATTTGACACTAATGCCACTAACACTCTAACAGACTTGTAACTATCAAATACTACTGTAACATCAACATATTCTCTTTTGAAATGACCTCGCTCATTCTTTTCCTTGTCTGGACTGTTTGTTCCATAGTATCCTCTCTTGTGGCAATTATAGCGCTCTAGCCTTTTATCTGCCCTATCATCAGATGTATGCTTTGCCTTCTTCACTTTCACCTCCATCTTTTTCTTGTTCTTTGACTTCAAAACCTTCAAACTCAACTCATTATTGTCTATCTTAGACTCTTGAAGCTTATGTAGCTCCTTAGTCCAAATTGAGGTCTAAACCTCCTCCAGAGTAGTGGTCTTTTCCTTTCTGAACACCAAAGCATCTTTAAAATGCTCAAACTTGCAAGGCATTAAGAAACAGTAAAACCTTATCTTTATTTTCGAGCTTCACTTCAATGATCTCCAGATAGTCTAAAATCTTATTAAAATCTGGTACTTGCTCCACCATCATTCTTGATTTAGTCATCTTGAACAAATTCAGTTCTTGTTTCAAATAGATTTTATGTGCCAAAGATTTTGTCATTGTATGGTAAAGTTTCATCCACATTGATGCAACAGTTCTCTTCTCGATTTTCCTGAATGCCTTCTTCCCAAGACACAAAGTTATGGCGTTTTTTATTTTGTTGATCATGTGAGTCTTCTCCTTTTGAAACAATGACGTCAATATATTTGCCTCACCCTTTTAATGTCTTTTTAACCTTGCTCTTCTTGATTTTTCTTCCCCTTGTTCCTCATAGACAGCGTCAATTGTTGGATTCGTTCAACAATAACAGCAAAAAAAACACAAGAACAAGAACGAAAGAAAACAATTGTATTATAATAGAAGGTTCTATACAGTACGTTCTTAATATAATGTATATCACATATACATAGAGTTCTCTATATAGAACTAAGGAAATGAAATAGAAAACCACAAAAAACTGTCAAGACAAAACACCATCTAATACAGTGGTAGATGGTCTACTTAATCTTATAACTACTAGACATTCTCTAGTAGACTGTTCTTGTACGCTTGACGATCATGATTTAGAGTTAATATATCAGATTCTTATATACATGTCACATTTACAACTGTTTTATAGAGGTTGTCAATATATGCATCACTATTCTTCAAGTAAAATACGTTTGTTAGTTGGTTTCAATGCAAAACCAAACATATTGAAAAGAAATGGTAAATTAAGTGAACCTGAAGTAACGTTGCTTGAAGTTGAAATGATAAACTTAGCTAAGCCTCAACTAATTATTTATTTGAAATTATTTTTGTTAGCCAGAAAGGATGCATCCCATCAGTATATAATTCAACTTTTCATGTTTTCAACTTTCTTCGGGGGTTTTCATATTTTAAATTAAAGGGAAATGACTCTGATTACCATACTTAGTCTTACCTTTTGATTACTCTCACTATTTTAATTTTAACACTGTACTTAGTTATTTAGTATCCGTTTTACTTGCTAATATTTGTGTTTTATACATTATTTTAACTTATTATTAAGTTTTTTTAACATTTGTTTGAAAGGCTTTAAAAGTAACATATGCAATGTGATCATTTTTAGTCCAAAATTATCTACAACAGCTTTTTAGTATTTGTTTTTTACTTAGCTTATATTGTAAAATGAGGATGAGCCATGGTGGTGCAACAGTAAGGTTGCTTCTACCTTGTGACTTAGAACTCTCGGGTTCAAATCCTAGGAACAAGCTCTCCACTTACGTCCTTTCCAACCCCACTTGTTGGGATTAGGGAGCCTCATGCATTGGTCACCCTTTTAACTATATATTACAAAACGTCTGAGAGAGAGTCCTCGGACCCTATAGTTGGAATAGTTGGTCAATCGGAGTAAAGCCCCTTAATTGAAGGAGAGAAAGACCGAAAACATCTTGAAGTGAAATTATTAAAAATTATTCAGATCTTGAACTCCTGAAGTTTTAATTACTGTCACAATTTTCAATCTTATTCTTGCTCTAATGCAATTTATATGGGTTTATGATTCTCGCTTACTACAGGAAAAGAAGTCATTGTATCCATCACCAGGTGAGTTCCAAAACTTGATAAAGCAGGTTCTTTCGTGGGATATTCGGTCATTGAGTCAACGCAATCGGCCACATGATGCACTACTTATGAAAGAAAATGATGAACTATTGGGTAATGGTTCTGATGTAGATGAGCACCAAAATGAAACATTAGTACATGAAAGAGAGCAGAATGCTACAAATTCCAATGAAATCATTTATCACCTGATTTTGGAGGGACTTGATGTCTCTTACAGAATTGATCATGACGGTAATGTCATCGTAGAAAAGATATCACCTGCTGTTCAGGATAATAAGCGTAATTCTTTTAATTACTTGACATGGAAAGACAAGATGCAATAATTTTTTTTATTCTATCCGATTAATTGTTAAGGTATTTCAATTTTTAATATTCTTTTTAGAAAATGTGTTTGCTCTTTTTTTGTACTAGTAATGTAAGCTTTGAAGGTGTTTCGTTTTCTTTATGTTCATTTTTAGTTCGCATTTTTGTTACAATTTCATTGATACCATCTTATTACTTTTTTATTTTCAAAATTTTGTGAAGAAATAAGCAACATCCCACAAGTTCTTGTTGCTAGTTTAGGTTGGACTTTTACTGTTATTTTCAGGTATTGCGAACAAGAGAATATAGGATGCTGTTTTATTTTCCTGAGGTATAGAAGTATAACAGATGAATTAGGTTTTCTTTACCTTTTAGGGAATTTTTAAAAAGAAAATTGCAGAAACAGGTAAATTAAACTAGGGAATAAAACAAAATTGTGTCTTAAAGTATGATTTTGTTTTTTTGAAATTTTAAAATATTCAAAACATGATTTCCAATTATTAAAAATGTGTTTTATAATATAAGTTGTATATTTTAAAAAAGCATAAAATGAAAAGTTGTGGTTCAAAATATGATTAATGAATTTTTTTTTTTGGGCTAAAAATTTCCTTCTAAAATACTGTGGAGGGGATATTTGAATTTTTTATAGTAAAATTCAGTATAGAAAAATTAAAATTAAAATGAATTATGAATAAATCAATGTGTAAACGTTTTTAATGTATTTTTTAATTTTTATTGTTTAATTTAAGAATAAATTAGTTTTAATTTATAAAGAAGTTTATATTATTTTTTTTTTCTTTTAAAAGTAATTATGAAGAAATTTTTCAAAAGAATAACCTTTATTTAAGTTTGTAAAGTATTTTTATAATTCATTTAAATTTTATTAATTTTATAATCTTTTCAGAGAAAATACCTGTAAAAAAGATCTAATAAATTATCAGAAATTTATACTGTGCTGCTATGCTTGGCAAATGGTCATCTAATCTATTAATACATTATAAATTAAAATATATGGGAATCACCTTTTTGTTTTTCTTTCTCAATTAGACATTTTTAGCATTAATTCTCTTCTTTATTATGTAAAGACCAACTCCCTTAGTTAGTGATCAAATACTCTAGTAGGTTAGCTTTGGATTTTATATTTTTGAAATTAAAAAAAATTGAAATTTAAATTCAGGAATATTTTCTTTATTATTTTTAAATCCAGAAGTCAAAAGACTACAGTTTTGGGATTTAAAATTCCGAAACACCAAACAAAATAAAAATAAATGAACGACCCATATCACTTTTACTGTGCAGATATCTTAAATTCAAGTACAAAGTTTTACAAGAAACTCTTATTACAAGAAGTTTATATGATATAATGATAAAATAATAGGGTTATTGATTAAGATTAAAAATCAGGTCTTTATATGAGAGTCTAGGTCTTAAAAGTAAAATAAAATGATTCAATAATTATATTAATATTAAGTTATCAAAAATGGAAATGCAAATAAAAAAAATTATAAAAGTGTGATTTATTACAAGACTGATTGAAACAAAACTAATATAGATACAGAGTGAGATTTGGTAGAATTATTTGAAGTAGAATGAGATCCATTTAAGCAATATTCAGCAATATATATTTGTAAAAATCACACAAAAATAATATTTTTACTATAAACAACTCCTATTAGAAATGTTATAATAAGGAGAGGAAGAGAAAGTTAGAAAAAAAAAATTAAAGAAATTTAGGGAGTAAGTGTGGTTAAAGAAATAGCAGTGCAAAAAGCAACCCACATGTCACGACTCGTTGGACGTAGCCAAGCCCATCAATTGGCTCCATCCAATTTACATATGTCAGACATAATAGTCCGATTTTCTATTTTTTCTTTTCCACATCAATTGCTAGAATCACGCCTCTTATTTAATTACGAATAAAACTTATATAATTTGTTTGGACAAAGTAATTTAAAATTTAATTTCTTTATTTGCGAATTTAAATTTTTTTGGAGTCAAATAATTAATTGTTTGAATTAAGAAATTATGAAGAAGTTGAAATTTATGAATATTTCAAATAACTAAAATAATAAAATTTTAAATTCATTAGAGAGAAAGAAATTAAAATTTCACAACTACTCACTTTCTCTTTCTACATACATATTGAAAAAAAAAATATTAAATATTTAAATAAAAAAAATATTAAATATTTAAATCTGACTAATATTTTTTGTAAAGTTTAATTTTAAAATTTTATATTTTAAAATACATATTGAAATTAATTTTGTTAAAAAAATATTCTATTAATTTATCAAAAAAATTTAAATGTACAATTTTTTAATTGCGCTATCCAAATAAAATATTTTAAAATTAAAAAAATAATAATTGGCAGTCATTTCAATTTCTTAAAATTATTGAAATCCCTTGTCCAAATACAATGGTTTCGGTATGTGTCTTCTAAACTCTAAAATGTGAATGACAACTTTTTTTTGTAGTTATCAACTTGTTATTTATATATTCTCCATTATGAAAGAATCAAATTATCCAAATTATTTATATTACTGTATATAACATTTTATTTTAAGTTATAACAAAATTCAATTCAGTTTCTTCTTATTTCATAATTCTAAAATTTGCATGAGGTATATTAAAAAATGATTAATCTATGCACTTGTTTTTCAATAATTATTTTAGTAATTATATAAAGAACAGCTTCTTGTAATTTATCGTGTAAAATATCTTTCTTCAATAGCATGTAAAAATATTCAAACATGACCTATTTTGAACTGTTTAATTGTGCTAGTCCCGGTATGCTTAGTTTACCAACTGATAATCATGATCTGCCATATTTGAATCATTATGAATAAGAGTCTTGAGTTTGAATTCTTAAAAATGTTGTTGCATTAAAAACTTCCTTAACTTGTTTGATAAAATGTATAATGTCCTGTACAGTGGTTTAAAAAAAAAAAAAAAAGACTACAATGAAACCACCTGTAATAACTTACAAAGCACCTCAGTGTAACGAATTGAGTATGTATTAAAATTTTTATATATTAAATATTCAAAATATCTTTATTTTTCAAGATGTCTTTATTTAACTTTTTCTAAAAATAATTTATTTAGTCTTTATATTATATAGTTATGGTTTTATCAATCAATAGAAGTCTTTACCATAGTTTTTACAGTTTCATCCAAGAATTTAAACTCATTCACTTGTTTTCGTACTTATTAATCAATTCGATTCATTGCAAAGTCTCTCTATTCTTAGCAATCTTGTTTAGGTTATGATCTCTAACAATTAAATTCTGTTTTGAATTCTCAACAATTAAAAACTTCTTTACAACCTCATTTTTTAAGTAGATGACTTTAACCTAAAATCTTTATTTGCTATCTAACCTCGTTTTTAGCCTTCATAGTTACATCATTTTACTTTGAAATCTGTTCTACAATCTTCCTTACACGTTTGATGATGTTATATTTTATTGTTTTGTGGGTGTATTTATGCGACCATGTGTTAAATTACTTATCTTCATCAGATCATATTTGTGTCAATAATGTATATTTCTAATTTTCTTTACACATGAATGCGGACAATACTCAAAACGATGTTTTTTTTTTCTTTTTTAAACATCATTTTTAATAGGGATATTGGAAGAAAAATTGTTGTGAGAAACGAAGATATGCATGATAAGCCTGTTCGAACACATGTTTAATTGCATCAATTATTAACAAAATCAAACAATTTTTTTATACTAAGACTGTTTATTTTAAATAATATTAAAAATAAAATATATTATTACTAAATCGACTATTTATTCAAATAAATTAAAAATAAATAAACATGTTAATATTAATTACACAATATAAGAATAAAAAAACAAATTAATTAAAGGGTAAACACAAAAATCTTAAATAAAAATGAAAATTTTAAATACTTAATAAAATAAGTTCTTTAACGAAAATTCAATTAAAAATATCAACATTATTAGAGATTTAAAATATTTAAGCTTTATATATTTTACATTATTAATTTTTTATAAGAAATTATTAAAAAAGAAAAATTAAAAAAAAATCTATGATTGTGTTCGGTAGACATTAATTCTATCTTATACAAAAATAATTTCAACTTTTATAATTTTTTATTAAATAGTCGGTTCAAATATATCCTTACTCTTTTTTAAAACATTAATTGTTATATGCTTGTTTCCTCTATGCACTTGACATTACTAAAATTATCTTTTTTTCATACAAGTTAAGTTTTTTTTTTTTTTGTTTAATCTTTTTTTACATATTTTGACAAATTGATAGAAAAATAGTTTTGCCTTTTTTTTTTTTTTTTTTTTTTATATTTTTATTTTTTTTTTTTTTTTTTTTTTTTTTTTTATATTTCTTATTTATACCAAATCTATTATTACTTAAAATTATTGTTTTTTTTTTTTTTTAATTTAAATGCAACTTTTTCTTATTTGATTTTAATTT
>Ga0099825_1001510_pt1 | contig 29890 bp, 15 predicted proteins | sample SiratroredBW_FD_76838 | JGI IMG/M metagenome (GOLD analysis project Ga0099825, IMG submission 76838) | Root nodule microbial communities of legume samples collected from California, USA - Siratro red BW | ecosystem: Host-associated > Plants > Roots > Nodule | place: USA: California | collected...
ATATAATTTTTTTATAATTAAATTTTTTATATATAACTCTTTTAGATTTATTTTTTTTTTTATATATATATATATATATATATATATATATATATATATATATATAATACGAAAAAAATGTTTGAAGATTTCACATCAGCAATTTACATTAAGTTTTGTCATAAATTATAATCAAACCATTTCTTTCCACGTACATCAGCAATATACATATATGCATATAAATCAATATGATGATTGTGTATGACATTTAAGTGAAATATAAGATTATTTATAATTGGCATGAGGGACATGGTAGATGGTAGATGGTATTTGCATGCGAAACCTAGGGTTGAATTGAATGAAGAGGGACCAGTATTTGGTGCAATGGACTGAACTTGATAGGCATACATCGAGATTATGGAATGGCCTACATGGCTACACCAAAAGACGAAACACGAGTCCTTTAACCATTGCTCCTTCTCTTGTCTGCTCCAACTATACACAAACTTTGCCATAACCACATAATAAGGTCCTCACTTATCCTATCCCATCGTGCCAAACAAACCAAATCTTCAACCCTCACTAAAATAACATTTTTTTTATAAATATTTTACATCACATTAGGTGATGGTAAAAATGAACACTACATTTCTCTTATATCAGAATATTCAATTTTTAAAAAACTTTTAAAGAAAATTCTTCCCTGAAATTAGGTACATAGAAGAATAATATTCCGAGCACGAAAGTGGACAGAATATACATTTTCATTTATTGTTGTGCTATGAAATGTCAGCGTTTAGTGAGCTAAGAACATTGACAGCATTGTATAAACAAATAGAAAGTGATGCGTGTATAGTTGGCGGGTCAACTAGAAATTGATGTTTCATATGTAACGCATCTTCTTCTGCATTGGCGTTTAACCAAATCCCTTTAGATTGTATGGCTTTTCTGAATACAAAAGTAAATGAGGCTTGTGAAAACTAATGCAATTTTGGTATTGGAAAAACAAAAATCCAAATGAACCATGAAGACAATAACTAGTATGTTTGTCCCCTTGTTCCTAATGGCTTCTCCCATCTAGTTGGATGGAAAATTGAGTTCATGATGGATCATGAAATTGACTTGGCATGAGTGAAGTGGGTTCTGAATACAGAACTAATCACCACAATTGTTGTATAAAAATTATGCATTTAGGTTAGGTAAGTGTTGTTATAAGACAATATTTGTATTTTTAATTCATACTGAACCAGGTGAGGTTTGGTCTCTATAATAATATCATTTGATTTGGATATAATTGTTTTTAAGACACATATGATGGTCTATACAAAAATTATAAGTTAAAAAAATGAATTAATTTATCCACATAGATACAGTTGACTTATAATTATATATGACTTCTATTGTTTATGTCAAAATTTATTAAAATTAGACAATTATAAATATATAGTTAAACAGTTTATACATATATACAAACACAATTGTTTCAATTTCAATGTATATTAAATATTTGAGATTAATATAATATTCTACATGTAAAACCATGCCTTAAACCTAACGGTTGATTTTTTATATAGAACTATTCAATAGAAAAAAGGAAATAAAATATTTCTTTTAAAGTTTAAAAACACTATAACAACAATTCCAGTTACGAAATTATATTTTTAAAGATTATTTTTTGTCACGACATTGTTGTTATTTATTTGGTCAGTTACTAGATTATTCTTGTAGAGACTTTGTCAACAATTTTTTCTTTTCATTAAGATTAAAATTGGATTAAATTTTTAGGAGACTAATTTATGGACAAGAGTGTTGAAGGCTTCATACAAAAATAATTTAAAATTTTAAATGACTAATTTGATGATTACATTAGGTTTTAAAGATTTTTCTAAATTTAGTGATTATATATTTTAAATATAAAGTTATTTTACATTCACAACAAATTAAATTTCTCTATTTTAACACGTACTACCTCCATTTTATCCGAGCAAGAATTTCAAATTTTTTATGCTTTCTTTTTTCTTAATTTTGTGTAATTTTTTTATATTTTTTTTGTTGGATTCTAATAAGAATATTTTAAGTTTTTGATTTAGATCGAGATTAACTTAATTGAGATATTGTAGTTCAGTTGAGATTGAGATATCATTGATTCAACTTATTTTTTTAACTGATTTTAACAAAATATTATTTTAAGTTAATCTCAACAAATGATTCTCTTAAGTTAATGTCAACAAATATTTTTGGTTGAAATCACTAACGTCTTTTTTTTTCATATATTTTATAAGCCAATTTTATTTACAAGTTTATGTTAGCTGAGTTTTATTTATTTTTTCAACATTTACATTATTTTTTAGGTTATGTTAAATATAAATTTTTTAATTAACATCAATTAATATTATTTTCAATTGATGCCATTTAAAATTATCTTTTACCAATGCTAATCAAGACATACTTTATAGTTATTTCTTAAGTAATGATAATAAGAGTTCTCTCTATCAACAATCATTTTTTTGGCTAATATCACTTCGTTTTTTATCAATAGTGATGATATTATTATTATTTTTATTATAAGTCAATGTTTTTAGTGGATATTATTATAAATAATTTTCTGATTGACATTTTTCAGATTATTTATCCAATGTTTAACTTTGTTCTACAATTGATGTTTGTTAGAGTTTTTCAATCAATATGGGTGAAATTATTTTCGGGTGGACGTAAATAATTTTTTTTATCAAAATATATATATTATAAAAAAATATCAACGAAAAATTATAAATTGAGAACTAAAAGCGTAATTATTATTTTTTATAGAAAAAAAGTGTTAGTCACATGCTGATAACCTAAAAGAACAAGGATCGAGGATGGGGAAAGAAAAAAGGAGTGTTCCTTAACTTTACGTACATATATGGCCGCACCAACCAGTTTATATTCCTTTCCCTATTTTCCACTCTTAGCAGAAACTTCCCTTAATAAGCACTATCAACAAACAAACCATGCAACACAATGTGACCCAGCTATTTTGTCACAACATATTTTTTAAATGTATTATTCAATTTCATCTAACAACACCAACAATTTTAAAATGTTGCACCTATCTGACCCAGCAATTTCATAAAGACAAAAACAAAAAACATTTTATGTCACGTTTCATTACTTCGGAATCTACATTTTAAATGTAACAAAATAGAATCTATTCAAAGTAGCATAACTTGATATGAATTATGAAATTATGTTTGCTTGATCCAACGAAAAACCTAAAAATATATTTTTTCAAACCCAAGAGACTTCTACCTTTCTACAATACGCTCTTGGGAATTCTCTGTCACCAATACGTGAAGGAAGCAGCTGTTTCAATGTTCTGCAAAAGAGGAAAAAAAAGAAGTTGAAAATGTGGGTGCTTTTATTTTAAATTCTCAAGCACATTGTTGAGAGCATATATTATGTCATGTTGTTTCCTTGATCAATAGTTTAGTGAATATTGACTCTACTAATCTAGCTTAAATGTATTACAGTATAAATATTGCTATGAAGTGTTTGTGATAAGGAATAAATAAGACACTATAAATGGGAATACAATTTGCAGAAGTCAGAAGCTACACACACTAGCTAGGAATCTTAGCAATGTACCTTCAAATACTCACACTTTCTCCAAGTGTAATAACAGAAAATTACAGAGCACACTGTACCAATGGGGCTAAACATGGAGGCAAACACTGGCCCTCTTTGCACCAGTTGAAACTCAGGCATATTCCACTCACAGCACCTGCATGTGCATTCACAATTTTTAGTTAACATCCATCACAATCAAAATATAACACAACTGAACATAACAAGGTACCTGCTAATGACGTTGCTCGAGAAAATCATGACTGCAATCACGACATAGAAGCACCTCATAATCTTTTATATGTTGAAGATAAGTAGAAATGCTTTGCATTATGCTCATTGTGAGAGCTCCCAATACACAAATGACTTTATCTAACCTGCCCAATACAGAATTTTCAATTGACTACCAAAGGGTTAACTAGTTGAAGGTGCATTGTTGGAGCATTAAGCATTTTCCTCATCAACTTTTTTCTTTTCTAACAAAATAGTTGTGTATATGCCTAGCTGTTTTGGCAGATTATTTACAATAGAATTCACAATTACTTTGATACGCTGAAACACAGTTACAATTAATAAATAGTAGAGATCATCAGTGATGGCAAACATAAACTGCAATGAGTTGTGTCTGTATCAGAAACAGAAGAATACATCAGAACCATTAAACAACCACAGGTAATTGCTATCTATCGTAGAGCAAATCAAATTATGCATATTTTTTATTCACTAGAAATGATTGAATCTGTTTTTGATGATCAGTGTTTCATTAATATTTTCTTGTTTACAGGTTTGGAACACTTTGTATAGTTGAAACTTGATCAGTATTGCTAAGGTTGTCAAACATCCTAATTTAAATTAACTCGTAACTACAAGTAAAGGAAATTACACCATACTGTGTCATGCACTTATAATACACTGTAAATAATATGTCATAGAGATTATATAATAGTTATTTTTCTAAAAGAAGAGATTATATAATAATTTACAGCCCTTTACTCATACAACAAAACACAGATTATATCTTATAATCGTTAAGACGCAATCTAAAACCAAATTATATAAAAAAACAAACATACGTGAATGGAGGAGAATAACACACAAAAGAAATAAATTAATAAAATATATATTATTATAGCATAACTCAACAAAAGAAAGAAGATAAAATTAGAAAAAAAAAAATTATATCAGAGCTGGGTAGTCTTCAACATCGCTCCCAATGGTTTCGAGGAACAAAGCAATCTTGTGCCCTAAATTTCTCTGATTAGTATCCCTCAAAACGGATCTACAGGGTGTCGTTTTGGCAAAAAAAAAAAAAAAAAGTGGTGCTCGTAATAAATAATTTTATAAGATAAACAAACAAGATTTCGAATGAAGCAAAAATTACGACATGGACCAAAAACCTTAACCCTTCACATATTACCCTCATGCCACAAAAACACGCTCAATCAACCTCAGATTTCACCTCTGGCAATTCCTAACCTCAACGTCGGAGCAAAACCTCGAGTACAAGGTGCAATAACCAAAACAGAAAAAAAGATCTGGGAGTTCTGAAACGCACGCAATCCAATGAGCAGAGTCCAGGTCCAGTTTTTGTTTAGTGAGGAAAGTGATGAGAAAAGCAGCTACGCCGAAGCGTGAACGGCATGGCGGAGAAAGCGGCGGCGCCACCACCATCGAAGCCTTTGACAGCTCAGGAGTGGGAAACCCTAATCGAGGACTTCCAGAATGGCATCCACGACAAATGGAACTCTCTGGATCCCCTCTTCGATCTTCTCCTCTCGTCTCTTCTCCGCAAGGACTTCCCTCTCTTCCTCAAGCTCCAACTCCTCGTCTTCCTCGACGAATTCTCCCTCTCCTTCTTCATCTCCCACCACCATCTCCATCGTCTCGTCGACGCGCTCAAAGCCGTTGTCAATGCGCCGCTCGACGTTGTCGCTTCCGCCTTCAAAGAGCAGTTCATGGTCTCCGCCACCTCGATTCTCATCTGCACATCGGAAAACGTCGTCGTCGATGCCCAAACGGAGAATAACCTGGTCGGGCTGCTGCTGACAGTGGTAAACCGTCCGAATTTCAGTTCGGACCGGCACACGCGCGGCGTGGCGTGCGATTGCCTGCGGGAATTGGAGCGATGGAAACCGGGATTGCTCTCGGATGTGGTTGGACACTTGTGGAGTCTGTGCCAGAACGAACGAACTCACGCTTCGCAGTGTTACCTCTTGCTCTTCACGTCGGTGATTCACAACATCGTCGCTCGGAAACTCGGCGTTTCGATTCTTAACACATCGGTTCCGATGGTCCCTTTCAACGCGCCGAACTGTGTGACGGATTCGGGTTCGGGTTCGGGTTCAGGTTCGGAGTTAGGTTCGGGATTGAATGTGAAGGAGTTGAGGAGGGCGTTGGCATTTTTGCTGGAGTGGCCGCAAGTGATGACTCCTTGCGGAATGATGGAGTTTGTGTGGATGATAATTCCCGTGGCTGTGGCACTGGAATTGCAACCTTCCATGCTGAAGGTGCAGTTGTTTGGGATGATTCATTCCTTTGACCCTGTTCTGTGCCATGTTGTTTTGAGCATGTATTTGCGTTTCTTGGAGGCGTTTGATGGTCAAGAGGGAGAGGTTTCTCGCAGGCTCTTGTTGATTTCGAAGGAATCTCAGCATAGTTTGGTGTTTCGCTTGTTGGCTGTCCACTGGTTGTTGGGTTTCAATCAGTTGATTTTCGAGAAGACGAAGCCCACTGTCGAATTGTGCTCCACCTTTTATCCCGCTTTGTTTGATCCTCTGGCTTTGAAAGCCTTGAAGCTTGATCTTCTTGCGTTTTCCTCGGTTTGTGCTCATGTATTGAAGCTGAAAAGTGGTTCTGAGGAGTTGATTGATCCAGTGAAGCTGTTTGAAAATGGCCTTGTTTGTGTCTCTTCTTTCAAATGGTTGCCTCCCATGAGCACTGAGACCGCTGTTGCATTCCGCACCTTCCATATGTTTTTGATTGCATCTTCTTCTCATTCTGACAATGATCCTTCCACCGCAAGAAATCTGTTGGACTCTGCCATTTTTCGCACTTTGCAGGTGCTAAGAATATTTCTAGTTTAGACATTGCATTCTAGTTATACTGAAAAGTTCAGATTCCATGGTTAATTGCTGATGCGGGCTCATTTCTTTCATCACTGCTGCGGATTAGGCATGATGTATTCAAGTTTCTTTGTTTTGTTTTCCAGGGGTTGCTGGTGAACATGATGTTGGAAAGTAGAAGACTGGTTCCTGTTGTCGTAGCCTTTGTTGACCGGTTACTCTCCTGTCAAAAGCACTCTTGGTTGGGTGAGTGCTTACTTCAGAAATTTGATGAGCACTTGCTTCCCAAAGTGACAATGGATTATAAGTTGGTTTATTGCTTTCCAATATTTGATAGAATTGCTGAAAATCAGACTATACCTCCTCGTGGATTGCTAGAGGTGCTCACGAACTTCATGATTTTTCTTGTGGAGAAACACGGCCCAGATACAGGGTTGAAATCTTGGTCTCAGGGAAGCAGAGCTCTTGGAATTTGCCGAACTATGCTGATGCGCCACCATAGCTCTAGATTGTTCATTAGATTGTCTCGTCTGCTTGCATTTACATGTCTATATTTTCCTGATCTGGAGGTTCGTGACAATTCAAGGTATGCATAGTGCCGCCTTTGACAAAATATATGTTCCAGTTTTCTCCTTCACCCGTCTGGCTTATTAATTATCTCTTGAATGAAGATAACTGCAAGGTTTAGAGGGCCTGTAAATATTATTGCCTGCCTGTGCTGATATATGGTATTTTGCAGGATCTACTTGCGCATGCTGGTCTGCATTCCCGGGAAGAAGCTTAGAGACATCCTGAATCTTGGGGACATGATCGTTGGAATTTCACCATCTTCACATCCAACCTCATTTTTCAACGTTCAGTCACCTCGACCTTCTCAGAAATTCAAGTCATTTAAAAACTTATCATCCTGCATTCACCTTGAGCGTCTGGGCCCATTGCTAGTCAAACAATTTTGGTCTCTGTCGTTGTCAAATTTAGTTGTAAGTAACGCCGCCAATCCTACTTATCTGGAGAGCATCAGAGACCTCAAAGCTCCTGTTGAGGAAAAGGAATTTTCTGATAGTTCCAATACACTGACCATTCCTGAAACTAGAAGGATAGATCAGCCACAAGAGCCACTCCGTGTTATGGATTCTAAAGTCGCAGAAATTTTAAACACATTAAGGAAGTACTTTTCCTGCATTCCCGACTTCAGATATATGCCAGGTCTGAAAGTCAGAATATCATGCAGATTGAGATTTGAATCTAATACTTTCAATCGCATGTTGGGAATAGATAAACCTGTCCCATCCTTAGAAGAGATAGACACACTTCCGGCTATATATGCTACTGTGTTAAATTTCTCGTCATCTGCACCATATGGGTCAATTCCATCCTATCGTATACCTTTTCTTCTTGGTGAACCATACAATAAAGATCCTGCATCTCAAAATGGCTCCGTAAGTATTGTTCCTGTTGGTGTCGGAAATGATTCCAGAGAAGAGGAAAAATATAGAGCTACTGTTGTAGTTGATTTGGAACCCAGGGAACCCACACCAGGTATAGTTGATGTTCACATTGAAACAAATGCAGAAAATGGTCAAATCATCCAAGGTCAACTTCAAGGAATCACAGTAGGCATAGAAGACATGTTTCTCAAGGCTATTGTCCCATCAGACATTCCAGAAGATGAAACGCCTCGATACAACTTTGACCTGTTCAATACTTTATGGGAGGCATGTGGATCATCCTCCAGCACTGGCCGGGAGACCTTTCAGTTGAAAGGGGGTAAAGGGATTGCTGCCATCAGTGGAACTCAATCTGTCAAGCTTCTTGATGTCCCTGCAACCTCTTTGATCCAGGCAACTGAGCGCCATTTGGCACGCTTTGTTGTAGGTGTGAGTGGGGAGCCACTTATTGATGCTGTATGGGAAGGGGGAATCATTCAAAATGTCATTTGGGAAGATGCTCCTCCTGATGCTACTTCTGTTACTAATCATGATACAGGTCCACTCCGTCTTACTTACAATGATGAAGAGTATGAGAAGGGGGCTATTAGCAATACCAGGAAAAGAAACATAGGTTGTTTTCATGTTCTAATATTTCTTCCACCGCGGTTCCATCTCCTTTTCCAAATGGAAGTTGGAGATGTTTCAACTTTAGTTCGTATCCGTACAGATCATTGGCCGAGCTTAGCCTACATTGATGATTATTTAGAAGCTTTGTATCTATCATAAGAACTCGTGTCACCCACATGATGAATGTAGAAAGATGAGTAATCCTCAATCAGCTTGTCGTAATATATCTTCTTTTATCTTTTGCTTTGCAAAACACAGTTTGTTTGTTATCAGAGGACTGTGGCTGTGCTGTACAATAAGAAATCAGTTTTGCTTCTATTCATTTTAAGAGATTATATTTGTTCTCATGAGACAAATTAATATTGACCATCTATATAATATTGTATCATCAAGATTTGTTTTTCCCATGATAACAATTGAGAACAATTTTTCACTTTGACATGGAATTACTAATACACTCCGACTTTGTTTTCTATACGGAGTATGCTAGCAAACCTTACCTTTAGAGGTGTAGCATATATTCCTTGTAAAGAACAAATGAGTTTGCAATTCTATAAAAAATGAGTTTTTTTAATACATGAAACCAAACCCACCTAGTAGTAAAAGGCATTTGTTGTGCTTAAACTCTGTTGTAGCTTCATATCTTGCAGTTTAAAAATATAGTCACTTCAGCATTATTATATTGGAAAGCTTTTAATCGGCAACGACGGAACCAGAATATCTTTTGGTTTGAAATACAATGAGAGCATACAATTCTCTGGCAGGTTTTGTGAAGATTTCGTCCAGGCTTTGCAAGGGTCTTCCTCGTTTCAAACTTTGCTAAAGGGTACCTTCTCCTTTTCTCTTGCAGGTTGAGGCTTGAAGAGTATGTGACTACTTTCTTATTTATCTGTTTTATTTTTGTCTATATTTTGATTATGTTTTGTGAACGGTTCTATTGTTAGATTTATATCAAACATCAAGTTAGATTTTTTTGCATACAATTTTAATATTCTTAGTTTATTGGCCTTCATATTGGAAGGAAATCAGTGTTTTTATGTTGGGCTTTAGCAACCAATCACATTGATGCTCTATAACCCAAGCCTTTGTGTAGAGACAGGGCACTGTTATATTCAGCCCTTATTCTGCGCCCTCTGAACTTGCTTTACCTGGTGATTTCTCTGCCTTGAGAATTTTGCACCAATGTAGGAACAAGTTTGAGTTTTTAACGACTTGGAATTTGATATCATCTGCAACATGGTAGAGAAGCATGGAGTAATGCTATAATTAGAGTAAAAAACCCTACGTATTCTAATCAATATTTGTCAGATATGCACTTAAGCCTCAAGTTATATTTACTTAATCGATTCTCCCCTGCCTTTTTCTATTTGTGAATTCATAAAAATGCCTGTACGATTCACATATTAAGAGATGCATAAAATGTGATTGCCGTTGGTGTGTTTTTAATGGACATTAATCAATGTTCTATAGAGGGGTATACAAAGGCCTGAAAAGATTTAACTTGGTTTTCTTTTTTTTCTATGTTTTGATTATATTGTATGAACGGTTCTATTGTTAACAGCAATGTTCTTTAGTGGGGTATACAAAGGTTCTATTGTTAACAGCTTTAGTGGGGTATACAAAGGCCTGGAAGAATAGTTGATGCATTCACATACTAATGGTATAAAACAGATGATTATTTTGTTACTTATTCCTCCCTCACCTTCTTCGACAACTTTTCATTTAATAGAAAACTGCTTTTTATTTTCGTTGTAAAATATTATATGCTCGAAGGCATCGGATTCATCACCTAATACACTGTTTCAGAATTGTGTCGTATTTCTTATTGGTTCAAATTCATCTAAGTGTAGTTTCAGAATGAAATCCAAATAAGGGGAATATGCTTGTTTAGTAGTTAGTAGCCTTTCCATGATATGTTCATTCCTTTAAAGAGTTCGTTAAAAAGTAAGTGATAGAATATGTTATCAGCAATTGTGTTACTATATTGAATCAGTGAATACTGGCATACCAGTTTCAGTAAAATATTTCGTTTATATGATTTTGGGTTAAACATATGATCCCGTTTTCTGAAAAAATAAATTATTTAAATGGTTTGATTTTTTTCTACACTAGTAACGAAATTTCAGTTTTATTTTTAAATGTGAAAGTTGATTGAATCAAGTAGGGGGGGCTTAATTGTATAAGTAGAACTAAGATTAATACTGTGGTAATGTTTCTTTTATTAACTATGTTGGATGGGTATTTGCCTAAAATCTACGGACCACTAGCTTAACGTTGGATGAACATGTATTATTAAATTAGAATTATAGTTAATAAGTCAAAACGACACTTTTTTTAACTTAAAAAACTAAAAAATATAAATAAATTTGTACTAGTAGGTATCATCGAACTCATTCCAATATTAAAAAGAAATACTCAAATTGACCATTCATCAATTAACCTTTTAAATTGAATTTAAAAAAAAAATAAGTATGTATATATATTCATCTGATTCCCGATGTCATTTTAAATTATTAAGTATGTATATATATTCATCTTCAATTTATTTAATACTTTATTTTTAAATTTATGCAATTATAATATCTTCATTCTTACATTATTAAAGATAACAAACTTAGAAAATAATAAAATAAAATCTCTCTCTGTCTTCCCTACTTCTCAATAATTATTACATTATTTTTACAGTCACATTCTTTTTACAAGAATCAGTGAATATGACTACCACACATTAATTAATTAGGTGCAAAGTAATTAAGAGAATAGTAAAAATATGATTTTCAATGATACTGAGATAATATAATTTGTTGACAAAATTAATATTACCAACTAAATAAATTAACTGGGTTTTTAAATATATGAAAATTGATTAGAAGAGTCACATGTTCATTGACGGAGCTACTATTAAACAAAATTTTTAAAAAGTATATATTTTTAAAATAATGAAGGACGCTTAATGGGACTAGGATTATTCAATGCATAAATTAAATTCATCCTCTAATTTCAAAATACAAATTAATTCAAATTCTAGATGGATGGGATCTTGCTCACCCTTAATCTTTGTGGTTCAGTTAGTTTTACAATTCTTAAAAGACTTTTTAGCTTTAATATTTATCATTAATCGGTTGATCTAATTTGTTTAACATAGAAGTCTGTCAAAAAACAACAAATTAGGAAAATAAATTAATATTATTTAAAAATTTAACCCATTTAAACCAATATTTCATTAGTGTGAGGAGAAGTAGTTTCATTGTGTTTAATCACATATTCTTCCAGCCTCAACCTCACTTCTCAGACAAGTTGGGTTCCCTCTTCTTTCTCATAACAAAGAAACTTTTCTCGCAATTCCTTTTTCTAGTTACTATAGTTTCACTCGCCACCGCATCCTCTTCTTACTTCTCCACCACCATCCGCGGCTGCCTCCTCCGCTCCGGCGACCCTTGGCGGATTCACCTGAACCACGAAAAGACTCCGACGATTCGCCGTGTGACCTTGGTGTAAGTAACAACTATTGCACCCCTGGCTCCCTATTGGTTGTGCATTGTTGAAATATTGATTCAGTGAATTTATGAAGTCATCAATTTTCTTATTCTGTTTGTGCTTACCAGTAATTTCCCTTCTCTGTTTGTGCCTCTGGTACGTGCATATTATAATTGTTGGTATTACTGATTGCTGTTTATGCCAATCATTTTTGCCTGTTGATTTTCCTTTACTGATTGTCGGTCTGCTTGCAGCTATTGTAGTTTTTTACTACTCCCAATTTTTGTAATATGAATCAAGTGTAATATGAATGCCGATTAGCATAAGAAGTTCCAAAGAGCGTGCTTGCAGTTGGGTTTTGCGGGTACAGTTGTATAGACAGAGGGTTTAATAGGGCGGGTGCGGTTGGTAAAAATTGCGGACCATGTACCCATGTCTAGTTCAAATCCATAGTAATTTGGATTTTCAACTTTCCACGTCCTCAACCTTAACGAATGCTCAGTCTTGTTTATGGAATCCTTGTTTTTTTTTCCCATCTAAATACAACTCAATTTTCATAGGAATACTTAGTTTATTTATTTATATGAATACTTGTAGTGACAGCGAGCACGAATGGTGGGAACATATTCACGCATAAGGTATGTGCTTGAGCACCTTTGTTCCATGTTGGAACTGAAACAAGTGCAAGCCATTATCACCAAGGCAGGCTTTCAAACCCACATTCCTTTCATTGACAGGTTAATATTCTTTTCTGCAATTTCTCCTACGGGAGACCTCTCCCATGCTCATTCCCTCTTCCTACAAACTTCTATGAACAACTCCTTCCTTTGCAACACTATGATTCGAGCCTTTGCCAAGTCTTCCTTCCCTCTTCAAGCTCTATACATCTACAGTCACATGCAGACCTCAAATGTTGTATCTGACCATTTCACCTACAACTTTGTGCTCAAGGCTTGCTCTAGAGCACACAAGTTTGCCCAAGAATTTGGCAAGTGCGATGAGATCACTCTTGTTTCCAAAGGGTGTGAAGTTCACTGTACTGTTCTCAAACTGGGGTTTGATCAAGACCCCTCTATTCAGAACTCTTTGCTCTATATGTACTCTCAATGTGGATTGGTCCATGTTGCCCAACACTTGTTTGATGAAATCAGTAACAGAAGTTTGGTTTCTTGGAATATCATGATATCGGCATACCATAGTGTCAATGATTCTAAGTCAGCTGATTACCTTCTTGAATCGATGCCACTCAAGAATGTTGTTTCATGGAACACTGTCATTGGAAGGTACATTAGGTTAGGTGATATTGAGAGTGCAAGAAGGGTGTTCCAAGTTATGCCTGAGAGGGATGTTGTGTCCTGGAATTCTATGATTGCTGGTTTTGTGTCCGTTAAGGATTATTCACGAGCGTTGACACTGTTTTCTGAGATGCAAAATGCTGGAGTAAGACCCACTGAAGTGACGTTTATTTCAGTTCTGGGTGCCTGTGCAGAAACTGGTGCACTGGAAATGGGTAGCAAAATACACGAGTCTCTCAAAGTGTGTGAGCATAAGATTGAAGGGTATTTGGGAAATGCCCTTCTGAATATGTATTCTAAATGTGGGAATCTGAGTTCAGCTTGGGAGGTATTTAGTGGGATGAGGATAAAGACTAGGAGTTGTTGGAATGCTATGATTGTTGGTTTGGCTGTCCATGGTTACTGTGAGGAAGCTCTGAAGTTGTTTTCAGAGATGGAATGCGGGCCTGATACTGTTAGGCCGAATCAAGTAACATTTGTTGGGGTTTTGATTGCTTGTAGTCATAAGGGTTTGGTAGATAAAGCACGATGGTATTTTAATCATATGGTGAAGAAGTATAAAATTCTGCCCGAAATGAAGCATTACGGTTGCATGGTTGATCTTTTAAGTAGATTTGGTTTGCTGGAAGAGGCACATCAAATGATCACAACTTCTCCTTTCCAAAATAGAGCCATTTTGTGGAGAACATTGCTGGGTGCTTGTAGGACACAAGGGAACATGGAACTGGCTAAGGTGTCATTCCAACAACTTGCCAAATTGAAAAGTCTAACAGATGGAGATTATGTGTTGTTATCTAACATTTATGCTGAAGCTGAGAGATGGGATGAGGTTGAGCGAGTAAGGAGTGAAATGAATGACTTGCATGTTTCTAAGCAAGTTGGACACAGCCAAATTGATATGACTGAATGTGATAAGCTTTCCTAAATAAACTGTTTAACTCTTTTTTATATCTTAGCTTTCTCATATTTATAATATTTTTTTTAATAGAATTGTAGTGCTAAAGCATCACAATGTTAATTGACATCTCAACTATGTTGATACCATAATTAATGAAAATCATCTGCAGCTCCCCAATCCATAAAATAAAGGAGGAAAAAAAATGAGAGACTAGAGCAAAACCAACTAGAAAGACCTATAACAAGGAAGTTAATGTCTATCTCTGAAAAAATAATAATAATTTAAAAAGAAGGTACGTTCTCTCATCTTGTACGGCAACGTGAACTAAAACTTTTGTTAGATGATGATATTAATAGGTTATTATTTATTCAGTTGGTATATTTTAGGTTATAAAAGTGTATTTCTCTTTACAAAGAGGAAGGAATGAAAAAAATCAATATTTAACTTTCAGCTTCTTTATAGCTTTAATGACAGTGAGATATTTTAGAGCAGTGTAGCTTTTAGCTTCCTAACAAAACCCATGTGAATTGCGGCATTCAGTGATATCGTATTATCCTTCATTGTTCTGGGTAAATAAGAAAGAATATCCTGAACACCTTTTAAAGTTGTGTACTTTAGAATAATTGGTACTCTTCAAATAACCTGTGTGTTTTGAGTGATTATTTTTCATGATATGTTTCAAGAAATGGTGAGACTGAGTAACTATTCTTTCCATTCAATTTGGAGGAGAGGTCAACGTGTTGTTGCATTGTGCTAGTGTTTTTTCTTTATAATCTGTAGTCAGTATTATTTGGTAATAAAGGATAATCGTTTTACTATGTCTAAGTCAAAGAGAATATGTATTGTTGTATTTGAATACATGTATTTAAGGGACTAGTGTTCCCTCAATTATATGCAGGCTGATCAGAAAGATAGTTCCGTAGGGAAGCTTGAGAGAAGATAAATGGAAGAATATAACAAGAGCAGCATGAAGAAGGCAAGGCTGAACTCGTTGCTGACAAACTTGCTAGATGATCCTATACTTTCTGATGTCCCCAAGAACCCAACTTTGGCAGATGTTGACACTCTCATCAACCTTGAACTGGGGAGTGCCATGCGCATTTCTGTCTTGAAATTGGATGGGTCTACTCTTGGTAATAATATTCACATTACTAATAAGTTTTGAAAATTTTAAATTGCCTGTTTAAAGTTCTGATTCACTAGTTGTTTTTTTTCTGGTGGTATAAGACGTGGCAGTGATGAATTCAGCAACAGTCAAGGATTTGAAACTTGCGATCAAGAGGAAGGTGAATGACATGGAACAATCTGGCATGGGTCACCGCCATATTTCTTGGTGAGTTACAGTCTTCTTTTTCTCTCTATTCCATCATCAATTCTCCTTTCTCAAAACGAGAGAAAAGTTAGTGAACTTCTTTACTGTATTCCAGAAGTTATTGCTCGTAGCAATATCGCTTTAGTCATTGCGGGTAATTTTGTTAACAATGGTGTGTAATATTTTTTGATTAGATGGCAAAAGTTCATCTCGGGAAATCCTGATTCTGTGTAACTCTACATTTCCGAAACTTGTGCATTTGCAGGAAATATGTATGGGCAAATTATTGTTTGTCATGCCATAACAACAAGCTCCTAGATGATAATGATGCACTCCAAAATTTTGGTGTACGAAATAATTCTCAGGTATGTCCTTTGCATTCTGTGTTCAGATTTATTTTGTATCTCTTCTCTTCTAACTTACTTTCTCTATTATTTTCTTTTTCCAATATTGGAATTTTACGTATTAAATATCCTTAAAAGGATCGTTCTTCCTAAGGCATTGATTATTATGCTGATTCTCATTATTTATGTTCAAACAAGTCTGAAGAAAAGTTTTGATAACCTTTTTTTGTGGGAAAAATGATATGGTTTCTTGCTTCTTACTTTTTTGCATTATGTTAGTAAATGGTGCATGTCATTTCAAATAGAATTATATTGCTTAGTTTGTCCTACTCATTCTTTTAATGAAATGTAGAATTTGACTACAAGAAGTTTCTGTTTATGCAGCTGTTGTATTCAAATCGTCTTTTTCTGTTCTTTTTTATTGTTATTTCTTTGTTGAACGTTATTTACAAAAATTCCTTAGTTTTTCATCACGTGTCCGCTAATTGAATGATATTTTTAACATAGTGTAAATTAATGGTAATTTGTTCTTGCGTAGGTTCAATTTGTACCCTTTGTCATGACAAAACAATCACGGAGGCATTCGAAGAGGAGAAAGCACCGTTTTTTTCATGGCCTTAATAAGCGTTTCTGATCAAACAAGCCCATGCTGGGAGACTGAAATCTTTGTTGGTACGTGTTGGACTAACAGAACTTCAACATTTAATGTTGTTTCAACTTGCAATCTCAGCCATTAGCCTTTTTCTAGCAGACAAGCCAATCACACAAATTTCTGTTTGAATCTTCGTTATCTGGAAGTAGGTGATTTGTCCTTGTACAAGTAATCATTGTTTTAGTTCGGTAAAGTAATTAATGTTTTTATTATTGTAACATTATAAGTTATTGTTTTATTTTATTTTTAATGTAATATACGTATTTAATTACAAAAGTTAATGAAAATAGGTGTTATTCTGACTCATACCCTCAACTATATAAATATAATTACTAGTTATTTAAATGTGATATTTAAAAAATAATTTAAATGCAATACAATATTAAATTAACCTAACTCGATTAAAACATACTTTAAAATTAGATTTTTTTTTTGAAAATTAAATAAGAAAATGTTTGGCTCACATTTTTCATATATTATGTCGTGAATGCTCTTTTAAATTCAAGTAGATTAGAAGTTGAGAACTAAAAACGTAATTACCTATTTTTATTGAAAAAAAAGTGTTAGTTACATGCTGATAACCTAAAAGACTAAGGATCTAAAAGACTAAGGATTGAGGATGGGGAAAGAAAAAACGAGTTTTCCTCAACTTTACGTACAGATATGGCCGCACCAACCAGTTTATATTCCTTTCCCTATTTTTCACTCTCACGAGAAACTGCCCATAACAAGCACTATCAACAAACAAACAAACCATGCAACACAATGTGACCCAGCTATTTTGTCACAACATATTTTTTAAATATATTATTCAATTTCATCTAACGACACCAACAATTTTAAAAAGTTGCACCTATCTGACCCAGGAATTTCACAAAGACAAAAACAAAAAACATTTTATGTCACGTTTCATTACTTCGGGATCTACGTTTTAAATATATATTTTTTCAAACCGAGGAGACTTCTACCTTTTTACAAACAATATGCTCTTGGGAATTCTCTGTCGCCAATACGTGAAGGAAGCAGCTGTTTCAATGTTCTGCAAAAGAGGAAAAAAAAGAAGTTGAAAATGTGGGTGCTTTTATTTTACTCACTCCATTACATTCTAAAGCACATTGTTGAGAGCACATATTATGCCATGTTGTTTCCTTGATCAATAGTTTATTTAATACATGCTGGTTGCTTTTTGAATATTGACACTATTAATCTTGCTTAAATGCATTAGTTGTTCATAGGAGTTGGATTAAATTAACCACGTTGAAGCAATTTATTGTTATCTCGTTTTTTTCCTCGGCTTCTAGTGGGATGACACAAGTACATCTTACACGTTGGCATTTGAAAAACAGGTTAACTCAAAAGAGGCCTCTCTATCTCAAACTCACTCTCTAAGCTGTCTCCATTTGGTAATCCTTCTTTCCCTTTGGCCCAGAGAACTAGGTAGAGCCCAGTGAACATGAGAAACATGCCTCCAAGACTGCAATGAAGTGTTTGTGATAAGGAATAAATAAGACACTATAGATGGGAATACAATTTGCAAAAGTCAAAAGCTACACACAATAGTTGGGAATATTAGTCATGTACCTTCCGATACTTATACTTTCTCCAAGTGTAATGACAGAGAAAATAAGAGAGCACACTGTACCAATGGGGCTAAACATGGAGACAAACACTGGTCCTCTTTTCTTCAGTGCCCACCCGTTGAAACTCAAGCATATTCCACCCACAGCACCTGCCTGTGCATTCACAAATTTTATTTAACATCCATCACAATCAAAATATACAAAGCTTAAAACGTGGTGGGTCGAAACGACCCTACATTATTCTTGCAAATATTTCCCTATACCTTGCTTTGCTCAGTAATAATGTGACAATTGCTCAACCCAATTTTCTGGCTCGTGTTAATTATCATTGTTCCAATAAATTAGATTACACGTGACTGTACAAATGGCCTCACATTATCCTTGTAGAAATGTTACTTGACAGTATGCTTTACTAAGTAACACATTATACTTATAACAAAACAGATGAAATTTCTAATGCGCTTTTAGTTTTGCTTTTCAAACATTGAGGTTCTATTTCTAAAAGGCTCTTGGTTTCACACCTGTCATGGGACTAATATTTGACAACCTTATGTAACAGTGTTGGTAAGTTGATAAAGAAAATATTTTTTTAGTTCGAAATCTTGACTGTTTTAAAGAAAAGATTTTTTTATTGAGTTTTAGGATTATTAATGTGAAAAGAGAATTGGTAGGATGAGTGGGTGATGGTTTGGAGACTCATTTCAGAGATATAGTTTTTGAAATGTGAGTGTCATGTGTCCCTTTTCACATGTTAGTATTTTTTCGTAGAGTTTTGATGCTTGTTCTTTATTTTGTTTACATCTAAACCTATTTTCGGTTCTCTTTTACCAACCCCGCTTTAAAGATTAAAAAATCTAAAATCTTTCCTCTCACTTAATCGCTCATACATTCTCCCTTTCTCTAAACTCGTGTCAATCTTGGTGATTATTTCCTTCAAATTTCATTTCATTGTGTAAAAAGTACCAAAAGATAACATTGTCGTTAGGCACTTCATGACTGTCAAAGGAGTTTTTTTTTTTTTTCTCATTTCTAAATTCACGCGATAAAGGTTTATGTTAAGTCTGAATGTGAATCATTAAGGTAAAATTCTAATTGGAGAGAAAAACCCTTATAAAATTACATCTGAGTTTTATTATCAAAAGTCTATACTTTTTAATATAGATTCAAACCATTCATACAAAATGGTGAGATAAGGGAATTACCAGAATAAAATAGCCAATTAAATTTCCAGAGCTCACAAGTAGCCGCCCAGTTTTCAGCTTGTGGTTATCAAGTAACTGAACAATTGCAGTCATGAGTGCCGTAATTAAGGACGTCACTGCACCCAAGGACATCGGTGCCGGAAAATTTCCAAGAGTAAAAGCCTGCATGAACAACAATTTTTGTTGAGTTGTGGAATTAAGTAGATTTGTGTTGATAACAAGTTACCTGCAGAACGACGTTGCTCGACAAAGTCACGACTGCAACCACGAGATAGAAGCAACCGAGCATCTTTTGTATGTTAAAGATATAACCTGATGGAGTCGTTGATAATTGAACTGTGGAATTTTTCTCGGGTTCACTGCTAGAAATGCTATGCATTATGCTCATTGTGAGAGCTCCCAAGACACATAGCACTGTTCCCAAGATTTTTACTTTGCTGTAGTCATTTTTTAAGTTGACTTTCTCTAACCTGCCCAATACAGAATTTCCAGTTGATTACCAAAGGGGTAATTAGTTGAAGGTGCATTGTTGGAGCATTAAGCATTAGTTGTGTATGTGCCTAGCTGTTTTTGCAGCTTGTTTCCAATAGAATCAATCCACAATTACTTTGAACAAGAATTGTAAGTGCCAAAAGTCAAGCAAAATAATATTACCCAAAAATCCATGCAATGATGAAGATAACACCTGGGGCAATGTTTGGCATAGCAGTTCCCATTGCTGGCGAAGTTAGATTGATTCCTTTGAGGAATAAATACTGGAAGACCAGTCTGCATAACAATGCCAAGAAAAACAAAAATGTCGTATCAAATTTTAGAAATCGAAAGAACCCAAACACAGGACATAAAAAAGCCTAATACGTGACTGTACAAGCAGTTAGAGGAAAAAATTACACTGCCAGAAAAGCTCCAACAAAATCAGAGCCATTGGTGCAGAGGATTATTATTAATAAATAATGATAACAATAATATAAATTAGATAAACCTTGAATATGTGGAATTCTTATGCGATTTGACTAATTTTCTATCATCTTTCTTCTCCATAAATAACGATTAGAATGCATCAATTCTATTCCTGACGTACCTACTATTTCAATAGGTTCAAACTCACCCGCTAATGAATTAATTAGACATTGTTATTGCCATGGACTGGTACATTGAGAAAAGGAATAATCATATTTGAGGTAGGGTTTAATGATTTAATGGTGTGAAAATTCTATTAACTGAAAATAGCTTCCGTTTCCGAATGAGAGAGGAAACAACTAGAGAACAGAGTTTGAGACTTGAAAACATAACCCTAAAACAAGGATTTCTGGAAACAGAAACATTTATGAGAAAGGAAATTAAATTATTTTTGCTTACCCTCCAAACGATAGAAGCAATAGCTGTGTAATCAACTTGAAATCCCATTTCTTCGGCCACTTACTCCTGCAATGTATATACAAAATAAAAGTCCCATCCAAACCGAATATATAAAGCAAAAAAGAAGAAGCATTTTCTACGATTTAATGAGAAATGGAAGCAGAGAAAAAGAACCTTTCAAAATAAAAGGAAATGGGGAACAGAATAAGGAATGTGGCCAAAGAAGTGAAAATGATAATGGTAAGGGAGCTGAAGCCTAATGCCATGGAATAACTCACGAACACAGCATTCCCTGCATAACTAAGTTGGACTATAACCAATCCTACAATTATTGCCAAATCTTCCATAATTCCCCTATTTATCCTTTCCGCCATCTTCCTCTTTTCCTCCGACCAAACCGATCAAAAGGGTTCTTCGATTTCTGTTTCCCAGAGAGGAACTTAACCTCTCTTCATTCTCTTTTTCGTTTCCCCAATTTGCCTCTCATGGTAAATGTTCGATTATCACGTGTGTGAAATACCAAGACAACAACCTCCACAATGCTTGTCTCCGTACCAACCCTGTCTGTCTCTGGCCACAGCTCTTTATGACTGCTCAGTTTTCCCGTACAGAAATAGTGATTATTGGTTGGTTGGCGTTGGTACGGTTCTGTTTTCTAAATCTAGTTTTTTTCCTTAACAACAAAAACATTATCATCCCTCCCTTTTACTACTTAACAGATGAAAGAGAAATTTAACAGACATTTGTAAAACCTCAATTTACGTGGATGCAACGAACGGTGTGGAAGTGAGTTCGAATAACCTAGTCTTGCACCTGCAAGCAATTTTTACCTCTTCTACGTGAGCATGTTCTGAATCGAAGGACAGAATCTGAAAAATCAAAATAAGTGGAACCTAGATTAGGTTTCCAATAAATTAATTACAACTAAAATAGACAAATGCCTAACTGTCTTCATTGTAGAATAACCGAGTGAGAAGATATTAGAAAAAATCTGTTTCAGTCTTCTACCCTAACTCACGGATCACAAGAATATCAGAGCAGATTTTTTTCTAATATTTATACTTGTAAAGATGTCTCTCTCCAACAAACTGGTTTAACTCAACTATATTTTTGTTGATTGGATTTAGTAATTAGGTGGATAGACTTTTTAAGAAACCTGATTAGAATTATGGCTCACAATGAATTCATGAGTTTCAAAATTGATTAACTTCAACTACATCTAAAACATATAGTAAAAATACCATTTGCATAATAATTTTACTACAAAACGATTTCATATTTTATCATAAAAATATTATTTATGTATGCATGTGTTAAATAAGTATTGTTTGTGATTGCTTTATAATTATTATAAAATATCTAACTTCTTAACAATTTTTCCTTTAAAGTTCATATTTTTTTTTTAGATTATTTAATCCAATGATTCAAAATTATAATTGAATTAAATTATATTAAAGCTCTAAATAAAAAATTATATCCAACGTAATTAAATTTAATTAGATTAAATTCTAAATTAAAACAAACTTAGCTCGAACCACTTCCCACCCTGATAATACCAACCCTACTGTTAGAATAATGATAAATAGATAAGAGTTATGTATGCAATCTAAGAGAAATTCTAAAATAAAGTAATAATACATATTTAGTGTTTAATCTTCTTACACTTTTATATAGTAAACTGATCACAAAATATTTTAATATTAAGACTAAGTAATTACTAGTATTATTAAAGTCTATGATCATGCTATAAATGATGACGCCATTTTTATACTTTTATAAGTAGGGGAGTAGGGGACACTAGAAAAGCCATGCGAAGGTTTCTATGTAACGAAGCACGTAGTAGTAGCTTCAATCATATCCATAATATCGGACACAGTAATTTCCATTTGGCTCATGTTGTTGCGGTGCATTCCGATTGTGGAACAAATGCTGAGTTAGCGTTATTTGAGGCCTCTTGTGGAATTAAACCAAATTCTTTTGCACTTGTTACCCTAATTGGACTAGCTAGTGAATTGAAGTGTCCCTTGTTCGGAAAACAACTTCACAGTTACGTTTCACGTTCCGGCTATTTTTCCCACATTCATGTCTCCACCTCCCTCGTCAAATTCTACGCCAGAATGCACTCTTTTAGTGACGCACACGCACTGTTCGATGAAATTTCTGAACCGAACGTCGTTACTTGGAACACTATGATATCTGGGTACGTCCACGCTGGCCGGTTTCGAAGCGCTTTGTCGTTTTTCACGCGCCTATGCAGGTCCCATGTTCGTGCCGACGCGTTTTCGTTCACGTCTGCGTTGTTTGCTTGCTCCCAACTGAGTCTCTTCAAACTTGGAAGCTCAACTCATTGCAAGACAGTGAAATTGGGCATGGATGATAACACTGTGGTTGCAAACTGCTTGATTGACATGTATGGGAAATGCGGGCCTGTGGAAAATGCTGTAAGGGTGTTCTCCGAGACCGTTGAGAAGGACGTTATTTCGTGGAATTCAATCATAGCGGCAAGTGCTAACAACGGGTACATTGAACTAGCTTACAAGTTTCTGCACCTTATGCCCAACCCTGATACTGTTTCCTATAATGGCCTCATAAATGGAATTGCTCAGGTGGGGAACATGGAAGATGCTGTTCGGGTTTTGTCAAGTCTGCCAAGTCCAAATTCGTCTTCATGGAATTCTGTAATTACGGGATTTGTGAATAGGAATCGAGCTTGGGAAGCTTTGGATATGTTCTGTAAAATGCACTTGAGAAATGTGCAGATAGATGAGTTCACATTTTCAATCATTTTAAGTGGAATTGCCGCTTTGGCTGCCTTAACGTGGGGAATGTTGATTCATTGCTGCACAATAAAGTGCGGTTTAGATGCTTCTGTTGTTGTTGGGAGTGCCCTGATTGACATGTACTCAAAATGTGGCCAAGTTAAGAATGCTGAATCAATCTTCCATTCACTGTGTAACAAGAATTTGGTGAGCTGGAATGCAATGATATATGGCTATGCTCGCAATGGTGATTCTGGAGGTGTGATCCGTCTCTTCAAGTTGCTGAAAATGGAAAGAGATATAAAACCCGATGGTATCACGTTTCTTAACCTTATATCAGCGTGTTCCCATGATCAAATGCCTTTGGAAGTTGCAATTGCTTACTTTCAATCTATGATTGATGAATATAAGATTGCGCCCTCCATTGAGCATTGTTGTTCAATGATACGGTTGATGGGGCAAAAGGGTGAGCTGTGGAGAGCAGAAAGGATGATATATGAATTTGGTTTTGAGGCGTGTGGAGTGGTTTGGAGGGCTTTGCTTGGTGCTTGTGGAACTCAGGAAGATTTGCAAGTAGCAGAGACTGCAGCTGCCAAGGTGATTGAATTGGAAAGGGATGAAGATTATGTTTACGTGATGATGTCTAACATGTATGCATCTTTTGGAAGATGGGAAGATGTAAATTTAATTAGGGGACTCATGAGCAGGAAAAGAGTCAAGAAAGAAGCGGGTTCTAGTTGGATAGAAATAGATAGCTCCGTGTCGTCTCTATGAACTCACAGTAAGGAGCTGTGTTCTCGAAGCCAGGAATGAACAAAATGTTGAAATAGCCAGCATTGTCAAAATGACAATTGGTAAGAAAACGTGAAAGGGAAAGTATTGAGAGAAGAGAGAGGTTAAGCATACAAAATTATTATACATAATATTCAAATTATTTATTTAATCCTTTTATTTATTTTCAAAATTTTCTGATAAAAAAAATATTTTCAAAATTCAATTTGATCCCATTATTAATATAAGTTGGCATATTTAATTTTATAAAAAATCAATGTTGTAATTTCTGTTCAAATGAAGCTAGCAGCTATAATTAAAGATGCAGTGATTGATTTCAGTATAATTTCCGGATATTCTTCTGTCGTTAGCTTAATTTTGACGGAAACAGAAAACATTGAATTTTCTAAAGAAATTAAAAGGTAATTTAACTTAGGTTAAATATTTCAGTACAATAAAAATTAAATATTTGACATATTTCACTTTAGTATAATAAAAAAAATACAATTTTAACATAAAAATTTTAATTTCAATAATTCTGTTTAAACTCAATTGACTAATTGAACGCATGTTTATTAGATGGAAAATTGATGTTAACTTCAATTAGTTTTAAGGGACTTTTTACTCTTTATCTTTTACGATTAATATTATTTTTTCAATAAATAATAAACGTGATAATTACTATATTAAATTATATTTCTACATAAATCCTGATAATACTATATTATACTCTATATAAAACATTACAGTATTATATTATATACTTAACATCCCATGTACTATTTTTTTAGTTTAATTAAATAATTTATTTCACTGGGTGAGCTATAGGGCCTTGCAGTGCAGCTCATTTGTACTTCACCTTGGAGAGGCAATAATTCTTATCCACAACATTGACAAACATGCATACGAATCTTACAAACTAAGTATTTTATATAAGTCTTTTCAGGTATCATCACTTTCCGTCTCTAACTTCCGAATCTGATGACTGATTGGAAATTGCGCAAGTTGGACCAATCTACTGGATAGCGAAGGGATCCAAGTAGCAAAATAGGATGAGCAGCTTGGGCGGGAATGTTAGTTAACATTGATACCTTTTACGACCATTTGACAGTTATACCTGTTTCTATTTCCCACTACTCAGGTTAGGTTAGCCGTTAACTTACGGAATCTTATTCTATCATCTTTTATCAACTTCCTAATTTTTCATTGCCTTCTTTTTTTATTCCCCTAACCTTTTCATTTCAATCTTTCCTTTTCCATCGGTCTTCTCATGCAATTTGCTTCAAATCCTATCAAAAGTGCATTCACCTTTCTATGGGGCATCTCATTTTCTATGTGGGGGAAAATTAAAGAAATATCTAATGTACCCACCCAAAAAAATCGAAGGTACCATGTAAGATGAATCACAAGGGCTTCGCCCACGTGATTGAACTTTACTTTCTGTGCTTTCTTTTTCTTTTTAGATATATGTTATCAAAGAATAAAAATACATGTATAAAAAAAAATCAAACACATAAAACTAATATGAGCAAGGCAAGAGAAAGCGTCCCTTTGGAGAATCCGGTTTCCAAGCCAACGGCAGCGTTTAATGAATTCTGAGACTGCAACAAAGAACTAAAAGTGAAGTTTGGGTTAGAGCCATAGAGAGATTGGACTCCTGCCACGTCATCAATCTTCAAGTCAACCTTTCTTCTCCTGGGGCTCAGGCTCGGGTACATTACCGCTTCCTTCACCGATGAGTGGCCCAACCCAAGCACGTGACCTATCTCGTGCGTGGCCACAGATTCCAAATCAACGGCCACCCTCGACTCTTCGCGCTCAAAATCAACGGACCACGTCTCCGCCGCATCCAAATGGAATCTCCCGTTCTGAGGGGAGAACGCGTGAGCCAAAACCCCCAAAACTCCATCAAACGGTTCTCCGTCGCCGTGATCCCCGAGATAAAACCCGATCGTGATGTCCGCCTTCTCGTACTCCGGCGTCTCTCGAAAACTCACCGGAATCACCGAAGCCCACCGTGCGAACGCGCGCTCGAAAACCACTCGGATTTCCGGTACGCTCACTCGGTCGATCATGTTGTACGGAGAGAAAGCATACGTGAGAGTCATCGGAGTTCCGCGCGTCCACCGCGGCTTCCCGTTGAAGTAAGCGTAGCGACGCGTGGCGTGGATTCCGTTCGTCGCGGCGTCGGAGATGCCGCACCTCGGCGCCATGATGACGGACATAGTCTCGGAGTCGAGTTTTCCGGTGACCGGCAGGCCGAGGCGCTTCTGGTAACGGAAGACGGCGGTCTCGAATTGGGAATCGAAGGTGTCAGTGAAATTCGGTGTCGTTTCGGGGAGAGAGAGGTATCCGAAGCGGTGGAAGTACTTTTTCAATTCCGACATGCCGCTCATGTGGCTGCCTCGCTCGGCGTACAAGAACTTGGAGAAATCGTGCCACGTGGCGTTGTGCGTTTGTGTTTTCTGGGATTCGGCTGTTATTACGGTTGCGGATTCTGGTATAATCCTGGCGGGAAAACAAGGGTGACAAAGGAAGATGGCCACAGTGAGGAAGAACAAATTAGAGTAACTGAAAAACAGAAACATAACTATTCGTTATTATGGTAGTTATGTTTCTGCGGGGAAACAAACGAAGGAGCAAAGAGCTCAATTATTAAACCCCTAATGAAAAGAAAGGTTATTGAGAAACAGAATATGTGATAAGCGGTATTATCATAAGTGTGAGTTTAGAATCCTACATATGTATGCGTATGGAGTTTGTCTTTGGTGTGATCGAAGTAAATTAGGGTTATAAAGATAAGAAGATTCTGCCTTTTTGGATGGGGGATCGTGACTTGTATGAAGTGTGGTGATGGTGGGTAAACTGCAGTTTCTGTTTCTATTTAAAATATAATACTTTAAATGTTATTTGATTTGCCTCGTGTTGTTGTTGTGTGAGTGATTGAATTTGCAAAGAAAAGGAGAACAGGGAGTAACTCTGAATCGGATACGGTTTGTTCCAGTTTAGTTGGGTTCAGGAAGAACAAGACTTATGTTTGTTGACCGAATTTGGTGGAGGGGAATGGTTTTTAGCTTGTGAGATACGACAAAGACTACAAATACGTAATGTGTGACAAATAAGGCTTAATTCCTGAACTAAAACTCTGTTTTTTATACGTTGATCTTCCAAATAATTTAATGATATTTGAATGTAGGACGACGTAGGATCACTTATCCGTTCACAAGCATGGCATGAATCACAACTTATAGCCCATAATTGAATTTGTCTAATGGGTTTTTCCATTTCACAGTCTAGGTCAGACAATGCTGCGAGTTTGGTCCAAAGAACATAATTCTACGTTCAACAACGTAAGTAGTTTGAGCAGAGTCTTCCGAAAGAGGTGGTTTCTATTCCATCTCTTGTCCTCCTCATTTTCAATTCTTTCTACCCGCACAATACCCGTATTTTAAGGTCAAAGTCTTTTAAATTCTCAAACCAAATCAAATTCATAAAACTAATAATTGAAAACATAATGAGTGGATTGTATTTTGTTTAGAGTCTATACGGAAAAATCAAGGATTTACCTGTTAGCTCAAATGGTAAAAAACACGAGGGAAAGGGTCAACGCAACGTAGTTTAACTATGAAATTTGTTTCATAACAGAAGTGTTGAATATACTTTCACAAATAGATTATAGCACGTCATCACTCTTTAAACTAACCCTTTTTTCAAAACTGTTAGGTAGATGGCGAATGAAGTTGGGAAGATGACCAAAACTAGCTAGATGGTTAAGTCTTTTGGTTCTTTGGTGATGACTTGAGTTATGGTTTTATTATAATACATGAACGGTTAAGGTCGTAGTTTAGTGATGTATGCATTCGCTTTCAATACGCCATTAGGTTTATCTAGATGATGGAAGTGGCACTAGCCCTTCAATTATTTTTCTCATTAAGGGGTCCTACTTTTTCTCTCTTCCGCACACTGGGCTTAGGGTTGCTTTCTGGGTGCCCAAATTTTCCAAATTATTTTTTCGTTCCAACGAAAATGCGTCAACGTTGTTGCTATTGTGACGAAAGCCTGAAATCCTGCTCTATCGGAAACGAACAGAAGCAATGTAAAAACGAAAATTTATGTCGAGGGCAAAGGATTGAACCTGCGAAAGAACGTGGAATTGGTCTTACCAATTCACTGTATTAATCCAAGGTTGACTACAATTTTCCATATCTCAAAAGCAGGGACTTTAAGCCTTTTTCCCCCGTTCAGTTAGTACAGATTCATTAATATATTAGAGATATTTAAAAAAATATTAAGTTAATTGTTTTTATTAGTCGTCAATATAAAAAACGAGATAGATTTTTGATGAATGTGCAATGAGTTGGTAAAACATAATGGAAACACAAAGGTGGGCGTGGCAAACCTGCCATGATTTTGAAAACCACCTTCTAAAATGTAACTTTCAATTGCCTGATTATTAGATATTAGATTTGAAGACGTGTGCTTGCTTTTTGTTGATTAACCACAGAAAATTTTGTTTTTGGAGTATCCATTCGTTTTTTTTTCTCCTTTATTTATAAATTATCTCAATTACTTCAGAATTAACCTCTGTTACATATTTTTTAGACCATGGTACTGCTGTTGAACTTGACTTATCAACAGTTGGATTGGATATTCTTTCTAAAATACATTATCTTTGTAAAAAATATTATAAGGAAATAAATAATTGATTTTTCATACTATTGTTTAATCATTACAAATAATATGTTTTTTTAAAAAGTAAATAAATACCTATTACCAAATTTCATGAACCGGTGAACTTATTAACCTAATTTCGCATATATTTGTGTGTATTAAGTGGCTAAATCATTGAATTAAATTTAATTATTTAATAATTGATAAAAAGTCAAAACAAAAAATAATTACTATTACTTTTAATAATTTTTTGATTAATTTTTTGTCAGAATCAACTCTTATGTAAATGCGCGCTAAAAGTTTCCGAGTAAATTCTCACTAATGTTAGACTTAAATCGCTTCTAAGTGACATCATGAATGGATATAAGAAAACTTGCAGACTAGTACGAATTGGTCATTTTTTAAAAGGAATATGGGATTAATTAATCGAACATAGAATCATTGTGGAGGGTAATAGTTCAGAGGTTGAGTTGTTAATTTTTGAATAAAAGCCCATTCCAGTCGTTGGATTTGGATAGGCTTAACATATTTCAATATAGGGCAATTGCATCCTGCACCCTCATTTGCTTTATGCGACAAATATTTCAAATTGGTGTAATTTTTTTTTGAAATTTTTGAAATGGTGTATTTTTTTAGTTATTTTTGGATATAGATAAATTGTGCATAGGAGACACGATATCATTATAAGGAAATCGTGGCCCTATTCTACGATTTAATATAAGATTAGATGAAATCGTGAAAAGAAGACACGATCTTAATTTAATTGTATATCTAATATTTCAATTAATAAATTAATTAATATAGTGAGAATATTGTAAGATTTTAATAGGGTTAATATTCTCTACCTATTTCTCTTTTGTTTTATTTGG
>Ga0099825_1001514_pt1 | contig 29872 bp, 15 predicted proteins | sample SiratroredBW_FD_76838 | JGI IMG/M metagenome (GOLD analysis project Ga0099825, IMG submission 76838) | Root nodule microbial communities of legume samples collected from California, USA - Siratro red BW | ecosystem: Host-associated > Plants > Roots > Nodule | place: USA: California | collected...
CGCAACCGCAATGTATTTAAAAAGCAATTTATGTTGCAGATTGACAAACTTGTTGTTGTGGTGTAATGGTAGTTATCATGTTAGTCTTATAATTAAAGGTCTCTACTTCGATCCTGATAATTACCACTACACCAGAGCAACAAGTTGTATAAACTGCAACACAAATTGTTTTTAAATACATTGCGGGTTGTACAACCCGCAATGTATTTAGAAAAAGTTTTATATTGCAGGTTGTACAACCTGCAATGTGAAAGGTGCAGAACATGAAATTGCGGGTTGTATAATCCGCAATGTATTTATTTTTTTAATTGTATTGCGGTTTGCGTAACCCGTAAAGTGAAAAAAAATCCCAATTACCATAATAAAGGTTATTTTTGTCTTTTTTCAAGGTTAAAATGAAAATATGTTAAAATTATGGAGGTGCAGGAAGTCAATATGGAGGTGTAGAAAGAATCACTCTTCCAAAATACACAATGAGAGGTTTCCAAAATAATTACCCACTTCCAACTGCCCAGATCTTTGGGAAGAAGAAAGGCACAATGGTGAAGTTGAGATGAATACCAATGATGACGGAGCAGAGAAAACCTAAACTGGCAGCAACAGTGAGGACAGGTGCAGGACAAGGAAGAAGAATTGAGATTTATGTAAAAAACCCATCAAGGACATTTTTGACTTTTTGCTTAAAGAATGAGGGTGCGAGTAGAAAATAAGGGGGTGCAGGAAGCAAAAGTCTTATTACCATACAAGATACAAGATTCCTATCATGAAGATTTTAAGATAAAGAGACAAGTGAATCCACTTAGCATTTGATTAATCTTTTGAACTGTAAATATATTTTTTTATCTGCATACAAATTACATGATGTTAATTAAGTCATTATTATGACTAAAATTTTATAAACCCACTTAAAAAGTAAGAAGCATAACATTATAAAATACAACGACAATGTGCAACTCCTATAAAATTTTCAACAAGCTTTTCACAGAAAAAGATCACCAAATTTTAGCATCAAAATACTCCAATTATGTACACAAAAGCTTCCAACCTTTCTATCAGAAGTCAGAAAAAATGAAAACTGCCACTAGTTAAGCTACAAGCTCTCCCCTTTGTCAAATTCTAAACAACACAACCAACAACAAAGTGGAGTAGTATATTTCACAATGAACATGAATTCGGTTGGAAGACCTTGGAAATCAAGACTCTTTTTCCTTTGGGATATTTCTTGGAAGTCTGTTGAAAACATTTTCATCTACTATTCTATAATGTCTTGAGAATTGGCGGTTTATAACTCCACAACATTTATCTACATAACCTCCATATTTGCGGTACAATACAGGGATGGTAATCATAAGAAGGGTTCCTGTCACCATTAAAGAGGAAGAAATGTGAACATATAAAAATGATTAACGAAGGGTCAAGTATGCAATATGTGAAAGCATACCAATATATGCGAGAGTAAAGAAGGAGAAGACGTTGCCAATAACAGAGAACAGCCACAGACAAATAACCACCTGTCAAGTAGACAAGGAAGTAGTGACTATTGACAGCATGTTTGATAAGCCATTGCCAAATTATGTGTAATCCTTCTAGACAATAGCATACAAAACCTAGAAGTCATTACCACAAAAAAATATCTCTCGAAAATGAAATACTAATTATTTAGGCCACAATACTAAAAGGCTGTACCATACTAACCTTGAAAAAAATTCTAAAATCCTTGCCAATAGTGATGCCATGGGCTATAAGAAGAACATTATTGAATTTGACCCGAAATGAAGCTGCTACATTATTAACCATCTCCTCTGACACAACTAGTTCAGGTAATGTTGGTGGTTGTCTGCGTGAGAAGAAAAGGGTATAATGAAATGACATAGTTCTAATGTTGAAAACGATAAAAAAAATGAAATAAAAGCATGGCAGTCATACTTATTTCTAAGGGCAGCATAGTTAGCATGTAGAAACAACAGTACGATCAAAATCAGTAAGACATCTGAACAAATTGTTAAAAATGGTAAATTGGTCCACTCAAACACGATCCAGGCAACTGTGGCAACAACAATGACACCCAGGGAAACGTGCCACCTCTTCCACAGTAGAACATCAGCAACTAAAAAACAGACAAATGAAAGCAAACATCAGAACCATATTGAGCCCAAAACAAAAAACTGCAGCAATCAAAATTATGCCCTTCAGCGGTTTATCTCTGTTTGTAAAGTTAGAGTTCAATTTATTAAAAGGTACCATTAACTGGTTTGAGCACATGGGAAAGAAATCAAAATGTCAAGTCAGAACAATTCTCAATTCCTCCGAACAATTAATATTACACCAAGTTGACCAACACAAAAGAAGAACAGAATATGCAGACAGAAAAATCAAACATGAATCAAAGTACCCATACATAAGAAAGGCTACTTTTACAATAACAAGGCTTTTGGAGTCTCCACAATCACAATTGTGGACAGATCAGTCACACTAAACCACAATATCGAGGATCATGACAATAACGTGACCGCACTTAAAACCTTGGATTCAATAGCCATCAAAAAGGGGGAAGTTCATATGTGTGTGCGTGTGTCCAATTATCAAAATCTCCACTTGAATGAACACATCATAAACCAGACAATCTGTGAACACGAATCAGAAACAATTTACAACATACCAAAGGCAGTAGGAAGCTGAGCTTCTGATTCAGACATTAAACTGAACTCCAAAACTGATGTCCTACCAAGCAGGTACCCCCGAATCTGGAAAGAATTCAAACATATTAGACAGATATATGATATGAAAGCATTAAAATCATTCTTCAGAATTCAGTCATCTCCGCTAAATCATAATCCAACAAGTCAATTGAATCACAACAATACCCATGCAGCACTTGAAGAAAAAACCTGGCACAAGTTTAACTCAGTGGATAGTGCAATCACACAAAGCATCACATAAAGAAAAAAGGACTAAAATTACTAAGATCATATTCACAACCAGCCCAGAAACTAATAGAGTAACTAACCATGAGAATTACACCAGCTAGAAAATGACCACTGAAAACCCAAATCATAATCCATTTCCAATTACTAAATATCACAATAAAAATGGCAACAGCAAATGCTAAATATTAAAAAAACCAGAAACCGGTTACACAGTTTCTACCACAAAGATCTAAGGAAAACCAAATGAATTCTCTATCATGCCGAGAACGCAATGAGGAGAATTAAAAGATAGCAGCTTGAATCAAATTTAGACTCATCTGCAATAGAAGTGAAACCCTACAACTGATGAGGAAAAGATCCAGGTATTCAATTCGCTGGAATGCAAAAATGCTTAGAAACGTTAAGTACCACTCCTTCTACTATGCTTATGACTTGCATTGCAAATAACTTTTTTGTTGTGTTTTTCTGGTACAAAGAATATTGTGGGTTCAATACTATAGTAATAGTATGTTTTTAAAATTATTTAAATTATTGTTCATCTTTGAAAACTTATTTGAATGATTTATTAGGAGACCCGTCTAATTAATTATCTTTCAGAATTGGTTAAATTAATATGTCAAAGTTGTGACATTTTGGAAAATTCTCAAATCTATGCCAAAGTAGAGCAAGTGGTTAGCTTAGGTGGCTGCCCATCCTGCTCAACCTCTCCTTTTATGAAGGCCATTTTGTTCTTCTGAAATGGATAAACGTGGGGTAAGAACCTACAGTGTAGGTCAAACCAACAATTTTTCCAGCCATAATGTAATGTGAAGGACTTCTTCTGCTCCAGGCAATGCACAAAGGCAAACCTGCCAAGAGTACCCAAACTGGACAACAAAACATATGCAGGCAGGAAAGTCATTAATAATCTACATCAAAGCTGCTTTCATCAAATAAAATTTGCTTCCTTGAAACATCATATGTCAAAACACCACCCCATAACTTCTCTAGATAGTCAAAGGCTCTAAATAAACATCAATACTGGCCTTTGGATTAGATGGACTTGGTATAAGGCAACACAAATATATACTAGCTTTTGACATGCACATTTCATGTGGATGACTGTATGCGGTAACAGTTACAAGCCAACAAAAATAAAGTGAAGATGATGCCTTGATATACAGACTAAACCCAGCATAAACCAAGTCTTACATTGCATGGATCGATAGAAACATCTAGATGTACTAGATCAAAGTGCTTCCAAGCTATGCCATATAAGGATGGTATAACACTCATGAAGTTCTTTTCTTTTCATGGTGCCATGTCATTTGTCCTGCAATTTGAAACTATGCAGACATTCTTTGTAACCTTAGGATTATAGGCAAATAGAAAAGTGCCTTAATTGAAACTTCCCTTTTGTTACATGTTCCAGTATTGCAGTCAAGATACCTTGGCTTGTGACAAATTTGATTTAACTAACTTTCCATCTTGTTTTCCAAAAGTCATTGCCATGAAAAAAACAGACAACCATCTACACACAATCAACCCTCTTAGCTTCCAATCCTAGCTTTGATACTAATATTTTTGCATCATAATAACTTCTTGGCAAAGTCTCTTTTATGGGTGTCAAGTCCAAAAGCACTAGGGTAATAAACTCTAAGCATTGATCAAGAATGTTCCTATTGGACATGCAAGATAAAAGGCTGATGCATATAATTCCTTTTGTATCAAATACAAAGCAAAGTTTGTGCACTGTCTGGTAAGTTCATTTGCTTGCATTAATCCTTTTGTATCAAATACAAAGAAAAGTTTTGTGCCTGCATATCAAATATTATATACAAATAAAGACTTATATGTAAGCAGATAAATTCTTCAATGATTCATTTACATGAAGATTATAATCAGTAACAGTCAGCGCACTCATCTTTTAGGGAACAATTGAAAATTTACTCTATGTTTTGTTTGAGCCAAAGACAAAAATATATATTTTGACAAAATAAAATTCAGAAGTAAAATAATAATAGTGGACGATTATATTTATACATCTTGACTTGATCATGTGCCAATTTGTTTAAATTTAAAAGAATTATTTTTTAAATAAGAAATTTTTCAAAATCACATATTTAAGAAGATAAGATTTGCTTATTAAAATAAGTTGAAAACAACTTATTTTTAAAACAAACAGATTAGACAAACACGTTAAAAAGAAAGCATAAATTTGTTTTCTTAGCAAAAAAGACTAAAAAAATAAGCACAAACAAACTGGTATTTGTATTTAAGAAGTACTTTCTCTTCTCTCGAAGAAATTAGAAATTAAGTATATTATGAAGTAAATCAAATCAGGAAATTCATGTTACAAGTACTTGGTATTGATCAAGCTTTTTCACTTTTGGTCCAACATTCAAACCTACTACGTCTTTCAGATAAGCCACCAAATTTGTATTGGGAAACCTTAAAATGGAGTTGATTTCAAGATATACGGATACCTTCAAAACACCATAGTGACTATTTTGTTGAAAATATATGTCCCTGTTTGATTGACATTCTCAGACTAAAACGATATCCTTAAGCTCCCAATGCATGCATATTGATTCAAAATTCTTTTATGCTCCACAAAACACCATGTTGATTTCAAACAAACAAACATGAATCAAAATTTCCTCAGATTGCTACCAGTGATCATTGCATGTGCATAATCCATCTCTAAAATGATGAAAACGGTTAGCGTCTCTTACAACAACCAACCTATTTGTGACCTTTGAGATCAATTTTACAGCAATGTGGCAATCATCGCACATCCTAAGGTTTTTTATTATTCGGATTGGCCCTGGTGGAGGTATTTTCATGAGGCCGTATGCTAATGCTAGCTTCTCACTGTGGTAGCTAAGGTAACCTTCCTTTTGCTCCTCTTCCACATCATGCAGCACAGCACCAACATCAGGCACATACCCCAGTGGCTTAATCATTGCCAACAACTCTTGAACTTTCTCATAAATCTGAGTAGACTCTGAATGATTGCTTCCTTCTGAAACAAAGACATGAGTATCATTTCTTATATCTAGCCAACTCGCACCAGGCTCCTTCTTAATGTTCCTTTCCCTCATCAATTTTCTAATCTTCACTACTCCATCCCATTTCCTTGCTTTGGCATACATGTTTGATAGCAATGTATATGTTCCTACATCATGAGGGTCCATCAGTATCACAGTTTCTGCAATTAACTTCCCTAGACTATAGTTTCGGTGAACATGGCATGCATTAAGTAAAGTGCGCCAGGCAACTACATCCCACTTGACTTGTGTTTTTGTCTTCATAAAGTTTACAGCCTCGTCAAGTTGACCAGCCCTACCCAAAAGTGCAACCATACACGTGTAATGTTCCAATCCAGGCTCAATGTTAAGTTCCTTCATTAGTTGATCAAAATAGTAGAACCCTTCTTGCACAAGAGCCAAATGAGCACAAGCAGAAAGTACCCCAACAAAGGTTACATAGTTTGGACATTCTCCAACAGACATCATGTCTTGAAACACTAGTAAAGCTTGTTTACCAAGTCCATGATGGGAAAAACCACATATCATAGCATTCCATGTAATCACATCTTTATATATCATGTTTGAGAACACACTATATGAAGAATCAATATTGCCACTCTTGGAATACATATTTACTAAAGCATTTCCAACAATGAGATGATTCTCAAACCCTAACTTCATTATACGACCATGTAATGCATCACCATATGTCAGTGCAACCAAATTTGCACAAGCATTTAGAAGAACTGCAAAAGTGAACTCATTTGGATGTGTATCCTCTAGTTCCATCCTTGTAAATAGATTCAAAGTTTCCTCAAAATATCCATTTTGCAAATATGCAGTCAAAATGGCAGTCCATGCAACCACATTCCGATCTCGCAAGTCATCAAAATATTTTCTTGCATTTAGAACTTCACAACATTTCCCATACATGTCTATCAGTGTGCTAATAACAAAGACATCATATACCAAACCAGTCTTCATCAACTGCGCATGAATCTGCAAACCCAATTGCAAATCTCTAATCCGAGCACAAAGGCACAACATACTCACATATGTAACACCATCCCAAGACACACATTCATCCACCATCTTGTTCAGAACCTTTTCAACTTCTCCTCTACACCCTGATTCCACAAGTGCACTCAAGATAGAATTATAAGAAAACACATCATTCCCAGGCACTGTTTCCAAAATCTGCATGGCTGAGTCCACATGAAAGCACCTACAGTACAAGTGAATAAGTGCATTCTTTACATATTGATGCAACAACAAACCAGACTTAAACAAATACCCATGACATTGCTTCCCCTCTTGGACTCTTCCACTGTTTGCACAACAAGAAAGAATAATGGTAAAAATATACTCATTGGGGCATGCACAGTCCGATGAAACCAAGTTCCTGAATAGCCCAAGTACTTCCAAAACATCACCTTTGTGAAAATACCCCGCCATCAAAACACTCCAAGAAACCACATTTCTCTGGGGCATTCTGTCAAACAGCTTTCTCGCATACTCTAATTGACCACATTTGGAGTATAGGTTGATCAGTGAGTTTATTTGAGTGATGCCACTGTCTTTTGAACTTTGGTTGTTGCAAACAAGCAATTGGGCATGGATTGTTTGGCCCAACCTCAGACTCTTTGAAGAGGCAGAGTGTTTCAAAAGGTTAACAAGTTCTTTGAACTTGTGGCTCAAATTCATCTTTGCCCTTTTGATGTAGCACCCCATTCCCCATCTGTTTCATCATATATCACCATATATCTCCAAAACTGAAGTCCTACCAAGCAGATACCCCCAGACAAGGAGGCATTCAACATATTAGCCAGATATGATATCAGAGCATCAAAATCATTCTTTAGAATTCAGGAATCTCAGCCAAATCACAATCCAACAAGTTAGCGGAATCACAACAATACCCATGCAATTAAAAAAGACACTAGCACAAGTTTCACAATGGATAGAGCACACACAAAAATTACATTAAAAAAGGACAAAAATTACCGAGATCATAGTCAACCATCCCAGCAATTAGCGCAGTAACTAACCAAAAGAATTATCCAAGTCAGAAACTATAAGATCAAAGGAAAACTTAAATCTAAAATACTATTTCCAATTAGAAAAAATCACTAAAATAGCAACAAATGTTAAATATTAAAAACAAAATTCAAACCGGGCTACACAGTTTATACCACAGAGATCCGAGGAAAACCAACTGAAATCCTATATTGCTCCGAGAACACAAAACAGAGAATTGAAAGAGAGAAGCTTGAATCAAATTTAGACTTGACTGTGATGAGAAAGGGAATAGAAATGAAACCTTAAAACTGATGAGGAAAAGATTGAAATTGGGGAATTCAACTCAATCCAATAGACCTCGGAGTCCCACTCCTACTATGCTTATGACCTGTATTGCAAATAATCTTTTTGTTGCGTTTTTCTGGTGCAAAGAACATTGTGGGTTAAAATACTATAGTAACAGTATTTTTTTTTACAATTATTTAAATTATTGTTCATCTTTTAAAAATTGTTTTAATGATGTATTATGTGACTTTTGGAAAAAAATTCTCAACTCTGTCAAAAAATGATATCCAGAAATGTAAATAGCTTATGGTTGGTTTCTTCCATTACCTGTGAATGGTCAATCAGTGGAGATTTTCTTGCCTTACCCGTTTGAGTCAACTAGCCACCAAAGCTAAAATGGTCTGTTCAAGTACACTGAAAACTTAGACATAAATTAAATTTAGTTAACAAATATCTACATTATCAAGAAACTTGATCACTTACAACATTGAACAAGACATAACTTGTGCAACACAGTTTACTATTGTTTTACACCAATCCAGCTTCTTACATAAGCTCAATTTGTCATATAATTATGTTGCACTTAAAAGAAGAAGATAATCAAACTGTTTTACACCAATCCAAATTCCTCTCAAGTTCAAAAAAAAAAAACTCTTGTATTCTTGCTTAGTAGTATTCATCTCAGACAGTTAACAAAAAAAAACAATAACAATCTCAAACTTCGTTTTATCCTTAACCCATTAATTTCAATGGACAAAAAGAACCTAATTCATGTAGAAAGCTTTGAACTTTGATACCCGGAACCCTACACAGTAGAAGATATTCAACGTGTGAGACGAGAAAGGGGATAGGCACCTGACAGCAGAAGTCGCGCTTTGCAAGGAGTTGGAATCGTTGGGGTAGTTGAAGAACAAACAAATTTGGGAACAAATTCGGGGTGGGATTTGGGATTGCGATTTGGGAACGAATACTTGTTAGGGCACGAAAGCTGGGATTCGGGAAATTTCGAATTTTTAGGTTTGAATACCTAGAAAGATTGATACTGGAGAATTCAATTCTTTGGAACATGACAGGTAACCTTCTTCTCTGTTTTAATAGTAAAATTTTATGTTTTAATAAATAAAAATAATTTATTTATTTAATAAAATAATTGATGGGTAACCATGATAGTTTGACTTTTTTATGCACATAGTTCTTTTGTTAGAGAAATTTTAATTAGTAGGTGTTGTAACCTACAATATCATTTCGAAAATGAGAAATTTTGTTATTTTCTAATACAGGATACCTTTTGACAGACTATAGTAGACTAAGAGAAAGATTTTTAAGAAAAACAACAACAATGGTGTATTTTTTTTATTTTGAATTTTTAACATTCAAATTAGATTAAAGATGGAAGTCTTCAAGAGGATGTCAAATTGGATTAAAATTAACATTAATGACATTGCAAAGGTTTGTCTTGAATATTTTGGTGATTATAGATATTGCAAAGGTTTATTATTGAAGGTCCATTTTGAAATTATCATAATCAACAAGACTAAAACAATTCAAGTAAAAAAAGTTCTAACCTACAGTATCAAAACTGACTTATCCAAAACCGATCCAAGATAGATGAATTTGGTCCGTAAAACCTTACCATCATGATTAAGAGTCCATTAACCATTAGTAAAGAGAATTCTAAAAAGAACACACATACAATACAATATTAATCTTCGTAACATTAGTAAAATTTTACATACTTTATGATGTTTTTCATAATTTTTATAAAAAATTTATAAAACCCCTTTTACAGATTTTTATGTGAATATTTTTTGTGAAGTTTCACAAAAACAGGAAAAGTTTCACAAAATAAAAATTTTTATAACAAGCAGACATCTAAATTTCCTACATTTCTCTACTAATTTCTAACATTAATTAAGTGACAAGAATGTTATTTGTTTGTATTTATCCATAACTACATCTACTGGTTTAGCATTATCTGGTGCAAAAGTATGCATGAAAACATATTTCTATGTGCAGCCAAAGTAGGGCATATTCCATATGCATTTTCTCAGGTTCTATGATATCAGCCAAGGCAGGGCATAACATCAATCCAGAATAATCAAACTATGCTAAGCTATAGCAAATGTCTTTGCATTAAATACAAATTTAAGTACATTACAAAAGATCTTATTTTAATAAACATAAACATTCATCAAAGAAAATAAAATAAACTAAGTCATTCATATGCAAAACCAAGTATAAGGTTTTGTTTTGCACATTATTTGCCGTCTTCAAATTGTTATTTATTCGTGCATAAGTCAACCCTATTCCCTCCATAACATAGTTCATGGAGGAAATGGAGAAGAAGAAGAAGAACATGGCTAGAAGAGCTCACTGTTTGGTCTTAGCATATCCACTTCAAGGCCACATCAATCCCATGCTTCAGTTCTCCAAACTGCTGGAACACGAAGGGGTGAGAATAACACTTGTCACAACCCGTTTCTTCTCCAACAACTTGAAAAGAGTGCCTCCTTCTATTGCCCTTGAAACCATATCAGATGGTTTTGACCTAGGAGGACCCCCACAAGATGCTGATAGCCACAAGGCCTACATAGATAGATTTTGTGAAGTGGGGTCAGAATCTTTGGCTGAGCTTCTTGAGAAACTTGGTAGATCAAAAGATGACCATGTTGATTGTGTTGTTTATGATTCATTCTTCCCTTGGGCACTGGATGTTGCCAAGAGATTTGAGACAGTTGCAGCAGTTTTTCTCACTCAGAATATGACTGTGAACAGCATATACTATCATGTTCACTTGGGAAACCTACAAGTTCCCCTCACACAGCATGAGTTTTCTCTTCCTGCTTTGCCCAAACTTCAGCTTCAGGACATGCCCTCTTTCCTTCTGACATATGTAGAACATCCATATTATCTTGATTTCTTTGCAGATCAATTCTCCAATATGGATAAAGCTGACTGGGTTCTGTGCAACACATTTTATGAGCTGGATAAAGAGGTTAGAGTAATCTGATTAGTATACCTATATATATTGTACATGTTTTAATGCATAAAACTAGAAAGTTAACACCCAATCTATGTGTTGTGAATTATTACGAGAGTGGCTTGAGGTAAAAAACATAAACAATCTAACTTTTTTAATACATTAGACAGTACAGAATAGTTTTGCATGCATCAAATTTTAAAAGGTTAATGATACATACTAATTTCTATCAAATACTTTAACAAACTTTATTTTTGTTGTTCTTTTAGTTTTTCATATATATATATATATATGTGTGTGTGTGAGAAATAATAATAAACTTACACCAAGAATAATTTAAAAGAATTACTCTTTATTTTTTTAATCTGATAGTTAAATAAAACTATTTTTACAAGTACTAGAATAATAGGAAATGAAGAATGAGAGTAACTTGCTCTTTCTCTCCTCTCTATATGTGAGGAGATATTAAATTACATTAGTAACTAATATGGAATATGATTTAATTTAATAACTTTTTATTGAATAATTTATTCTCAAATTTCATCATTTTGAATTGATGATTTTTATCGTTTATATCATTTATGAAAAACTCATATTAATACAAAAATATTTACTATCTCATTTATATATATACACTAAGATTGTATTATATATTTCAAAGCTTTGGTTCATTATAATGATTGGTGAATGGAAACTGACTTTAGGTGACAGAATGGTTCACCAAGATTTGGCCAAAATTTAGGAGTATTGGACCAAGCATACCATCTATGTTCTTGGACAAGAAATACAAGGATGACCAAGATTATGGTGTTGCACAATTTGATAGTGAAGAATGCTTAGAATGGCTTGATGGTAAGCCAAAAGGGTCTGTTGTTTATGTATCATTTGGCAGTTTAGCCATGCTTGGTGGAGAGCAAATGGAGGAAGTAGCATGTGGTTTGAAGGAGTGTTCCAGTTACTTCTTGTGGGTGGTGAGAGCCTCTGAAGAGACTAAGCTCCCCAAGGATTTTGCAAAGAAATCAGAGAAGGGTTTGGTGGTGACATGGTGCTCCCAATTGAGAGTTTTAGCTCATGAGGCTATAGGATGCTTTGTGACACATTGTGGTTGGAACTCCATATTAGAAACTTTGTGCTTAGGAGTCCCAACAATTGCAATTCCTCATTGGTCAGATCAAGCCACAAATGCAAAGCTTATGGTAGATGTTTGGAAAATTGGAATCAGAGCTCCTATTGGTGAGAAAAAGATTGTGCAAGGAGAAACACTAAAGCATTGTATAAGGGAAGTGATGGAGAATGAGGAAGGAAAAAGGATAAAGAGTAATGTTATTCAATGGAAGACTTTGGCTTTAAGGGCCATTGGTGAAGGGGGAAGTTCTTATGAAAGTATGCTAGAATTTGCAAATAGCATTTTTCATTAACAAGCTTCATGTGTCATAAATTCCAAATTACTTCTTAACCAAGGAAGTGATTCTTACTTTACATTTGAATAAACTTATGAGGATGGTTATATACTACTGATTTACGTGTAATGTAATTTTAATCAATATATAATAACGTATTCATGTATGTACTGATTTACATCAAACATTTGATATGGATTATCTCCTTAAACAATTTTTTCAACTAACCTTTTTCGTTTCTCACATCATATATCTCTAGTTTCTTCTTGATGCAGGTGTATTAGTGCCTTTGAAGACATAATGCATGTGTGGAATATGCTTCATACATATTTTTTTATAAAACATTTGGTGATTTTGTATATAAAATATTTCAGGTTTCCTAATTTTCATTTAAAATTGAACATAGTTCTTGGACTTTAAAAATAAGGATTGTAATAATCATAGTTTCGTTATATTCAGGACGTATACAGAGTGGATTTTAAAAACATCGGCTCTCTAATTTGTTAGTGTAAAGTCAACTCTAAATAACATAGGTTAAGCTAACACAAATAAATCACTAATTTTAATTTGATTTTTAACTATAAGAATTTAGTTTTGGTTTGACCAATTGTGATGAATTTTTATGTTAAAACTCATTAAAATTCACCCTAAATGAAATTTATATTTAAAATTTATTTAACTTTTGTTGGTATAATTGTTAATAACAACAATTTTTTAAAAGAAAAATAGTTTCTTGTAACTACTGCCATCTTCAATATATATATATATATATAATAATAATAATAATAATAATAATAATAATAATAAGTAGATGAATTGAATTGAAAGAGTTTTCATAGAGATGATTTTTTATTGGATCGGACATTTTCTTGTGTTACGGTAGACATGAGTTAAATGATAGTAAATAAAAGTTTACACAAATTATTAGATTATAAAAAAAAAAAATGCAGATAAAGGAGATTTGAGTATAAAATCATTTATATAAAAAAAAGTGAGAAAAGAAAATATGAGCTCGTATTCCTTAAAATCATACTTACATGATTAGAACAATTTTTTCCATGTTTAAACCTTTGAATTACGATTCTTACTTAGTGTCACAAGGCATAAGATTTATAACTTATAAATAAAATTAATGTAGAACAAGTCAAAACTAACTTATATGAACATTAAAGATATATTAATCCTCACCCTTAAATGATACAACCTTAACTAAATATTAAAAGAAATAATATTAGTATTGATCTAATCAATAGTAATTTAAATAAAAATAAATATTAAAAATAAATGAAATTAATATTAATTAAACTGACAATAACTTTACTTAATTTTAATTATCTCTAAAAAAATAAAAAATGAAGTAGGCTTTAAATAGATGCTGACTTTTGTGCCAAATGGCGTATCAGTGTGTGTAAGAAAGAGTCTCGTAACTCTATTCAAGTAGAGAGAACATGGTCATGCAAAGATGCAAAGGTAGAAAGGGTAGTGATATTTTAAATTTTCACATCCACATATAATATTTTATTAACAAGAATGAGTATGAAATGGAAATATACTATGAACATTAGTGTTAAACTAACATTTTCTGACATAAAAAGGGTGAGAAATTTGCACACAAGACATATAAGAAGCTTTTTACTTCAACAGAGTCACAAGTGTCTACAAATATTACTTTTTACTTGTAGATTGTAATTCAGCATCTGCTTTTAATTCTTGTATCTCAATCACAATCCTTTTTTAAAATTATTTGATTCCATACAAAGAATCACAAGTGTGTACAAATATTGCTTGGTTGTTATTTAGAAGGAAAACTTTGGTTGTCACTTGTAAATTGTAATTCAGCATCTGTTTCCTTATTCATGTATCTCAACCATCACAAATAGGCAAGCCAATCTCAAATCATTTCAAGAGGTATCAGTGAAATTTACTATGTTACAATGCTACCACTTATATAGCCATAATTCAAAACTTCAACAAGAGTTACAAGGAGGCAGAGTGGCATAAAAGTGAAAGGAAAGAAAACAAAAGAAAAGGTAACGTTGAGGTATTATTTTCTGAATTAAACATGCTAGAGAAAGTGCATCTCACTAGTAAACATGTTTTATTGTATATACGAACAGAAAGATCCCATTTCATTTAGTTTCCACTAACAAGGATGAAAAAGCAATTCAAGAGAAGATACAGAAGCAACCACAAAAGAAAACTTATCCTACACAGAATTGGCTCCCTCTTTGCCAGTGCTTGCTTCATTCGGCATGGTTGCCGGAGAATTTGCTGCTGAGTTTTCAGCTGTTACAGCACCAGTGCCATCACCCTCTTGGTTGCTAAAGAGGGAAGAAAATGAAAATGGATTGGAAGTTGAGCTTGCCTTCTGAAGACCCTTTATGGCTCTCATAGCAGCAAGAGTGCTACGATATATGTACATGGTTTCCTCCCCAAGAGTTGAGGATGGCTCAGGTACGGCATTGGCTGCGCTATCTACCGGCGGTCTAGCTGGATTTTCTGGAGGGAGAGTAGATTGGATCACTTCTGCTTGTAGGGGAAAGAGCAGTTCTAGATTTTCCTCACATTCATGAACTAATCTTGTGAGGGGTTCAGTGGTGAAAAATGGTTGGCGAAGAACAAATTGTGTAAAAGGGAGACGCAACAACCCACCAGTTCTTTTATCATACTTTTTCAAAATTTTAATCAGTCCTGTGGAAGAGATAATAGGTTAGAATGAACAATTACCTAACTGAAACCCTTTCACACACACAACATGAATCAGGGAATATGCATGTGCAATAACAAGAAAACTTGCAGAAATGGCATTTCCACATTATAGTGGAGACTTCACAAAGCATATGTATATAAAAAGATAGATATTAGATTAAGTAGATGATGTACCAGCAAAGTTTAAGGAACTGTAGTTTTTGAGGAGCACCATCTCTCCATGGATTGTAACCAAGTCCCTCCTTATGTCCATCATTTCTTCACTGAATTCACAGTCAGATGTGTACATTTCACTTTGGCTGCTTTTATCTTTAAGACGCTCGATTCTCTCTTTCAGCTCCTGTTCAATGTTTCAGGCAAAAATCAGGGCAGAGCTACATGTTTTCAATATATGGTATTATAGTGAAAAGATCGTATCCAGGTACTCAGTAATATCTTTTAAATTGATGTCACGTACTAATTGGATTCAGTATAATCTCCTAAAATAGTAAAAACATACATTAGATTAGTCCACAATTCTAAGTCATCCATACCAATAAAATCTATAAATTATATGGAATGACAGATATAATAGGATTATAAACAGAAGATGGATAGTATTGATTCCATTCAATTACAAATTTATATTATACCAAGTTATGTTATACTAATTATTTTGTATATTTCTTAAAAAAACTTGAAGAATCCACATGGTATCAGACACATCTCTAGACATCTAGACATGGGTTATGCACCAACCCAACTAATTTTAAGGTTACATAATAGTTTAGTAAAACTTTCTTTATAAACTGAATAAGCCAAAACCTTCCTGAATACCCAATTGTGCAAACACAATTTCTCACTACCAATCAAATTAAAATTAGTAAATTGGATAGGTTTCTAAGATCTAAACTCTATTAGATACATGTCCTAATTACATTAAAAAGCTTACAAATTAAACCTTTCTGATTTCTAAAAGGCACTTGTATACCAACATCCCATCACAGCGCATACCTATATTATTAGGGTTTGATCAAACCCGAACTTTCTCACATGTGCAAACACAATTTAAAGGTTTTAAGTCCACAATCACAAAATCAAAGTTTTAGGCTTTTCAACAAACCCAAATCCGGCCATTTATATCCAATTTTTCTTATATATTAAGGATAGCAATGAAACCACAACCGAAATTCAAAGCCTTGGCAATTTACTAGTTATAATAAGAAAATAAAAGGACACAGCAAAAATAAAATAACCTGAAAGCGGATAACAAACTCTTCCTCTTTATCCACGTAGAAATCATTAAACTTTTCAAGCTCTTCGTTGAGAATTCTGACAAACCAAGCCTGCAGGAGTTGTGGGGGAGAGGGTTGTGGAGGAAGGTGAAGAGGGAGGTTGATGGGAGTGGTAGTGGTCGAAGGAAGGTGGTGTTTGAGGAGTTTCTTCAATGGCTTGTAGCAGAGGAATTTGTCCCTCCATTCAGGAATGGTTTCTTCCAGATGGGTCGTGAACTCTTTCCCAAATTTCATTGTTGCTGATTCTGAGTGATCACACTTCAAAATCCCACATTTAGATTTGGGTTTGTGTTTGCATATTTATGTTTCTTTGCAAAGATGAAAAGAAGATGGAATCCCTGAAAATATTATTTGTTCTGTAATGGGTGAAAATATTAAAAAAATTCATTTCATTTTCATGTATTGTTCATTTATTTATTTATTTCTGTTTTTTCTATAATTTTTCCACAAACAAACATTTTTATTTATTTATTTTATCTATTTGCATTTTTTTTCACTTTATTTGTTTATTTCTATCAAATCTGTGTCTTATTTCATAGGTCAATGAGAGTGAGTGTAGAAATAGAAAACTGTCCATATGGTAAAAAATAACATAGAAATAAGACAGCTTTAACCAGTATTTTTTTTTTCTTACTTTCTTTATTTTTCTAAATATGTTTTTAATATTGGGTAATTTTTTTCTACTAAATTCAAAATTAATATTTTAAGTTTTATAATTTTAAGATACTTAATTTTTTTGTGAAATTAATCCCTTTCTCCAAGATTGTTAAATTTCATTTTTCTAACATATAGAGAGAGGTGGGATGCTTGTGGGAAATTGAAAAATAGGTGCTTGTGAGCGAGAAGGAATCTAAGAATGTTATTTATTCTGAAAGTTGGATGACATGTGAATGATATTTTATGTAAAAATGTTTGATGGAATGGGATGGTGGACAAAAAGTATCTCCTCCATCATCATCATCATATAACACTGAGACTAACATCAAATACCACCAACAGAAAATATTAATTTATAAGTTATAAGTTTAGTGCCTCAATCTTATAAGAATTTTTTTTATTATAACACTAAGACCATATAATTAAGATTTGAATTTATTTAAATAAAATACTGATTATAAAAACTAAAAAGTAATTTGTGTTTTTAAAATATTTTTTATTAACAAGTTGAGAATAATATTAAAATTAAAATAATTGATAGTTAACAATTGAATTCAATATATTATTTAAATGATACAAATATGACATAATAATATAGTTTTATAAAATATATTTTAATTATTAATTATAATTGAGTAATTTAATATATAAACTAACATACTATTAATATGTATATAGAAAATAAAAAATATTATATATATATATATATATATATATATATATATATATATGAATATTATCATATTATAAATTTTGGAATATTACATAAACTTTTTCATGAAGAAAAGACCAAAGATTAAAGTTGCTTGAAAGAGTTACATGAGTATGCAAAACAACTTAATATAAACTTTTGTCTTCTAGATGATATAGAAAAAACTCATATTTTGTAAATTAACTTTACGAAGTTATATCCTTAGTGTAAAAAGTGTATACTTTCATCTTTATGTTGAAACTAAACTTTATAATTTTAACAATTTTTTATTGTACAACTCAAAAATACTTTATATACTTGGTGAAAAAATATTATACTTAATGCTTAATCTCGAAGAAATATATATAACATAATCTAGAGTAACTTTATATATTTATTGTAAGTGGACAACTATTATACTTGTAATATTTATAAATTTGTGAAACTCTTTATAATATGTAAAGATAAATTCAAAGTAATGGATGATCAATATAAAATTTTTGTAAACATATTTTATACACCATGAAACAACCTCCTTTACATTGTCTCATTGATGCTTGTAAAAAATTATACAAAATGTTTTAATTTGTATTTATAACCCCTCTAAAATCAATGGTTTGTTTAAAAAATGTCAATAACTTTTTACACTCTAACTCAAACATGTGCTTATTATTTAATAAAACAACGATATTTGAGATATGCGAAATGGTGTATGTGTGGCATGTTTTTACCATATAATATTTTGGACTTTCAGTCCTAACATTTATATAGGCATTCTCATTCTAATTAGTCTCTGGTTAGTCTTTCTCTTTTTGTCTCTTTGTCTCTTTGTCTCTTTAGTTTTTTAATTTTTATATAAAATAATCTACATAATGACAATGCAATAATTTTATATTAATGTTTAATGACTTATTATAATTATTTTATATAAATTTTAATTCATTGATAGTGTGTAAAATTAAATTCAATGTAATGTTATAGTTTTCTATCTAATAATTAAGACAATAATTCATATTTTTTTACAAATATTTAATCTTTCTAATTTTAATTTTAAGATATAATTAAGGACTCACGGAATAAAAGAAACATCATAACGATCAAATCTTAAATAAAATGTTTTTAAACTCGTAAGGTTTCAGCTTTAATAAAATATTTTTCTTTATTTTCATTCTAGAATATTAACTCACTCTTTTTAATTTTAATATCCATCTTAAGATAAATAGATTATATTATTTTTGGATTTTAAGATTTTTTTAGGTATCACATATTATAATACTAATATATGTCACTTCCTATTTTTTTTCTATAAATAAACACTTAATTAATATCATATAATATACTGAAGATAACAAATGATACTCAATTTTAGAGAAACTAAATATTTTTTACAAAGACAAAATAAAATATATGATTAAAAACGTATTTAAACTTAAATAAATGATTGACTAATGTATATAAGCTTTGCACTCAAATTTTTGTTTTGGAATTTTGGTGCAACTTATTTTCAAAATAGAGATATTTAGTCCCTTATTTTTTTTAAGTAATTTCATTTCAACCATCTAAAACTGTTAATACATTTATACTAACTTTCATGTCCAATTCACATCATACTAAGACTATTTATTTATTTCAAGAAGATTAAAATGATTCAACATTTCCTTCCACATAGTCGTTTAAAATGCTTAATTTTTTTTACAACAAAATCCAATAATAATATTAGAGAATTAGGTGACATAATTTACATTAAAATGTTAAATGTAAAATTTTTAATTAAGACCGTTGGACTAAAATGACTTTTTTTAAATGGAAAACTGGATGTTTCTATTTTGAAATAAAAAAAGACAAAATTGTCTTTCGAAAGTGAACAAAATTATATTTTAGTCTAACCTATTTATCTTTGATCATGTGTTCACAAACTTTGAAATAAATATTTGTCTATTGATAAAAAAGAATACGTTTGTCCACATATATATTTTTTATCATGCATAGTGTCTGTTTGTGGTTGACAATTTTTTGTTTGGAAGTATCTATATTTTGTTTGGAATAACTTAAGAAAATTATAGGAATTTTCTATATATAATCAATGTTGTTTTGCCTTTTGTCAACTTCCACATGACCATATGACTAAGTTTTTTTACTCATGGCATATTCTTGCTCACAAAAATTTAAATTTATAAAGTTTGATTACAAAAAAGTTATTCCCAAGTATATTATATTGCTCATTAATCTATATTATCTCTTGAATTTCTTTTCATAGCCTTTTCAAGAAGAAAACAAAACTGTTTGTTTCATTGGTATTATTTAGAGATCTTCAAAACCTAAGTGATTTATATTACCCTAGTTTTAATCTTTATATAGCATGATACTATAACGGAGATATCGATCAACAATAATTATGAGCATAAAATTCTCTCATACATTACATAACATTTTGTTAAATAGTTATAAGTACTTTTACTGTTTCATAATTTTTTTTGCCATAATACGTATGCAGATAAGAACTACATTTTTTTTGTTAATTATATCTTCCTATTAAACTATGTGCTAATATCATCCATCCATGAAGGTAACAGATAAAAGTTATAATTTAACAAATTTATTGGTAAAAATGCATTTTATAAAAAGTTATTCAGGGTAAAATCCATATTTTATAATAAATTAACAAAGTATCATACAAATTACACTACGAAAATAGCATTGATTAATTATGAAAGTGTCGGACTCAAATAAAATAGATCAAAACGATTTTAGAACGACGTAAAACTAACTAATTTAGAAATTAGGGTGTGTCAAATCTACTCTAGACTGCTTATCTGTTTTTTTTTTTTATTATTATTATTGATGAATGAAAAATACTTCTTTTATTTTTTAACATGTAGTTTGTGGTTATTTCTGTGATTTGTGCTCACTACTCTCTTTTTCATCCTCATTATTGTGCTTACAGTTCTCTCTTTTGCTCCTGTATATTCTTCTTTTTATTAGTATTGTTGCATATTCTATTGGATTCAAAATAAGATAAAAATAAAAAAAAAAGAATTATACAAATGTAGATAACTTCACGTTAACTATTGGTTGAAGGTCTAATTATTGAAGAACAATTATATGGAGTAGACTAGGTTGATTATATATCTAATGGATGAGGATGTTGAAAATATTTGTGTTTGTTGATGTCCCAGTTCATAGGAATTTGTTAGTCATGGTCATAGGAATTTGTTAGTCATGGTCTACTCTAGTTGTTATATTTTAGCAGTAAAATTTTTTAGTTAGTTTTCTAATTTCTAGCTATTAGTTGTTGGTTATTGGCTCTATATAATGAGCTGGTTCTGTAAGTTTTTAAGTTTAAGCAATAAAAGCCTTTTGTCTATTGTAAATTCAAATTCTTTAATAAGTATGCAATGGTGTTCAACAGTGGTATCAGAGCCCAGGTTCACAGAGTTAAACACGTGAGTTATTGAGTGAAACACTTAAGGGAGAGATTTGAAAATTTGCAGAAGCAAATGGCAACAGAAAATTTTGTGCAACCTGCAATTCCTCGCTTTGATGGTCATTATGATCATTGGAGCATGTTGATGGAAAATTTTTTAAGATCACAGGAGTATTGGCAAGTGGTTTCTGAGGGTATTTCAAAACCAACACAAGACACATTAGTGTCTGAAGCACAAAGAACAGAGGCAGATGTAGCAAAATTGAAAGATCTCAAGGCGAAGAATTACCTTTTCCAAGCAATTGATCATTCTATCTTAGAAACTATTCTCTCTAAGGATACTTCTAAGCAGATATGGGATTCCATGAAGAAAAACTATCAGGGATCAACAAGGACAAAAAGGCAGCAACTTCAAGCTTTGCGTTCGAAGTTCGAAACACTTCCAATGAAATTTGGAGAATCAGTCTTAGACTATTTTTCAAGAGTGATGGCAATAGTAAACAAGATGCGAATTCACGGTGACAAGACAGAGGAAGTTACAATTGTTGAAAAAGATTCTTCGAACCATGACACCAAAATTTAACTTTGTGGTATGCTCTATTGAAGAATCACGTGATATTGATATGCTTTCAATTGATGAATTATAGAGTTCTTTAGTAATCCATGAACAAAAAATCAATCATCACGAAAAGGAGGAGCTAGCGTTGAAGCTCTCAACAAAAATCAGTCAACTAGAGAACGAGATACAAGTAGAGGACAAGGCAAAGCTGGATAGAGAAATAATAGCTATGCAGGTCAACAACAAGTTTCAGATCAGACTAAAGGAAGAGGAAGGGGGCAAGGTGGCTACAATTCAAATTTAGCAGACAAGTCTAGAATTAAATGCTACAAGTGCCACAGGTATGGCCATTATAAATCTGAATGTCAAGCTGATTTATCTAAACCAAAGGGAGAGGAATCTAATTTTGCAGAAAAAGAAGAAGTAATCTCTCTCTTGTTGGCATATTATGCAAAAGATGAGACTCATCAGCAGTTGTGGTATTTAGATACTGGTTGCAACAATCACATGTGCAGGTTGGCATTTTCAGATCTGGATGAATCATTCCGGAGTACAGTAACCTTCGGTGACAATTTCAAAGTCCCTATAATGGGAAAGGGTAATGTAAAAATCTGTTCCAAAGAAAATGTCAATCAAATTATTTCAAATGTTTTCTTTATACCAGATTTGAAGACCAATTTACTAAGTATTGGTCAGCTTCAAGAGAAATGGTATGAAGTTTCAATTAAAGGAGGAATATGTCATATTCAGGATGAAAAATTGGGCCTAATAGCTCAGGTCAAAATGTCCCCAAATTGATTATTTCCACTTTATCTTCCAGAGCATGTCTCTTCCTACTACTTGACAAGATCAAAAGAGGTGGCTTGGCTTTGGCATTTTTGATATGCACATCTCAGTTTTGGAGGTTTGCAAACCCTACATCAGAAGAACATGGTGGAAGGTCTTTCGAAATTTGACAGCCAATCAAATGCGTGTGAGGATTGTGTTGTCAGTAAACAACATCGTAATTCATTTCTTAAAGGAAATTCATATTGAGCAAATGAGGTTTTGGAGCTGGTACATTCTGATCTATGTAGCCCAATTAATCCATCTTCAAATGAAGGTAAAAGATACATAATCACCTTCATTGATGATTATAGTCGAAAAACTTGGGCTTATTTCTTGCAGGAAAAGTCTGAAGCTTTTATAGCATTTACAAATTATAAAACACTTGTTGAGAAGGAGACTGGAAGAGCAATAAAAGTTCTTCGAACAGATTGTGGTGGAAAATATAACTCCCGTACATTTGCTGAATTTTGTGAGCTACAAGGCATTAAAAGACAATTAACAGCTGCATACACACCACAACAAAACGGAGTATGTGAAAGGAAAAAATGTACTATCATGAATATGGTGAGGAGTCTTTTGACAAGAAGTGGTGTTCCAAAAAGCTTTTGGCCTGAAGTAGTTAGTTGGAGCATTCATGTATTGAACAGATCTCCCATATTTGCTATTCAAAATATGACCCCAGAGGAAGCTTGGAGCAAACATAAACCTTCCGTTAATCACTTCAAAATTTTTTGATGCATTGCGTATGCTCACATTCCAGATCAGAAGAGGAAGAAGCTAGATGACAAAGGAGAAAAATGTATCTTTCTTGATGTCAGTGATTATTCAAAAGCCTACAAGTTGTATAATCCTATCACTAAGAAAGTTATAACGAGTCGTGATGTAATATTTGATGAAGAGAATTTCTGGACATGGGAAGAAGATATTTCTCAACAGCAAATTCCAGTTGATTTTGATGCTGAAAATGAAAAAGTGCAGACTTTAGTGAATGAACAACATGCAGACAATGAGCAACAACAACCAAATTCTCAAATTGATGAATCAGTAGATGAACGACCTCAACGAGTCAAAAGAAGGCCAACATAGATGGCTGATTATGAGGTAACTGAAATTCAAGATCCGCTAAACCATTTTGCTCTATTTTCAGACTGTGATCCTGTGTCTTTTGAAGGACCAGTAACAAAGCCAACATGGGTTACAACAATGGATAATGAAATTGCAGCCATTGAAAGAAACAATACTTGGGAGTTAGTTGAACTTCCAAAGGGCCAAAAATCCATTGGAGTAAAGTGGGTTTACAAAACCAAGCTGAATGAGAAAGGGAAAGTTGATAAATTCAAAGCACGCCTGGTTTCAAAAGGGTACAAGCAAGAATTTGGGATTGACTATACTGAAGTTTTAACCCCAATAGCAAGGCATGACACGATTAGAATGGTGATTGATCTGGCAGCTCAAAATTCATGGCCAAGTTTTCAATTGGATGTCAAATCAAATTTTCTACATGGTGATCTAAAGGAACAGGTATTCATTGATCAACCCCCTGGTTATGTTAAGGTTGGACATAAGTATAAAGTGTATAAATTGAAAAAGGCTTTGTACGGCTTGAAACAAGCTCCACGAGCTTGGTATGGTCGAATTGAAACTTATTTTTCACAGGAAGGTTTTCATGAATGTCCTTATGAACATACACTTTTTATAAAATTGGGGAATGATGGGAAAGTGCTCATAGTTTGTCTTTATGTGGATGACTTAATTTACACTGAAAATGATAAAGTTATGTTTAATATGTTTAAGGAGTCCATGATGAATGAGTTTGATATAGGTGATCTTGGAAAGATGCGCTATTTTCTTGGTATAGAAGTAAGTCAATGTGCATGTGGCATTTTTATTTCTCAAGAAAAAATACATAGCAGAAGTCTTGGACAAGTTTCAAATGAAAAATTGCAACTCTGCAAGTACTCCAATGTATGCAGGAATGAAACTTGTCAGAAATCCTGAAGGAAAGAGGTTTGATAACACATTTTACAAACAAATCTTTGGCAGCTTGATGTATTTAACCACCACAAGGCCATACATTATGTATGTTGTGAGTAAGATAAGTAGATACATGGAAAATCCGAAAGAAGTTCATCTTCTAGTTGCTAAAAGAATTCTCAGATACTTGGGAGGTATTGTCAAGTTTGGATTGTTCTACAAGAAGAGTGAGTTAAGTCTATATGGATTCATTAACAACGATTATGCTGATGATCTAGATGATAGAAAAAGTACGTCTGGTTATGTGTTTATGATGGGAACAATAGCAGTGTCATGGTCTTCAAAGAAGCAGTCAATTGTAACATTATCAACAACTGAAGCTGAATTTATAGCTACAACAACATGTGCTTTTCAGACAATCTGGTTGCGAAATTTTTTAGCAGAACTTCACTTTAAGAAGGACCTATGACTATCTATTGTGATAACGGATCAACAATCAAGCTATCTAAAATTCCTCTTCTACATGGAAGAAGTAAACACGTAGATGTGAAGTTTCACTTTCTAAGTGGCTGACATTTTAACCAAACCATTAAAATTGTCTATGTTTGAAAAGCTAAGAAGGATGCTTGGTATCTGTACTTTTAATTGATAATTTGAAAATTTTCAGTTTACGGGAGGGATTGTTGAAAATATTTCTGTTTGTTGATGTCCTAGTCCATAGGAATTTGTTAGTCATGGTCACAAGAATTTGTTAGTCATGGTCTACGGTAGTTGCTATATTTTAGCAGTATTTTAGTTAGTTTTCTAATTTCTAGCTATTAGTTGTTGGTCATTGACTCTATATAATAAGCTAGTTCTGTAAGACTTTAAGTTTAAACAATAAAAGCCTTTTGTCTGCTGTCAATTCAAATTCTTTAATAAGTGTGCAAAAGTGTGCAATGGTATTCAACAGAGGAGGCTAATAAGGATTTTAATTTATTTTATTTTATTTTTATTTATTTACTTTCAAATGAGACAAACTCATAACCTAAATCAGTATTGAAACATTTTCGGGAATTGAGAAGGACAAGTGATACATTTTGCAAATTAGTGAGAGTGAATCTCCTGGGTTATTGGTTGAACCAAATCTTAAACTTACCAAGAGTTTTTCATTCCCTTGTGACCTCTATGTGGCTTATCTTCTTTTATGGAACTGGCGCTGCTTATCCCTATCACCCATTTTATATGAAACCATACTTTTCAATAAATTCAATTTCCTACCCTAAATAGGTTTGTTCTTAAATCCCAACAGACAGGTTCACATCAATTTTCCTTTTATTGTTGTTGCTTTTACTCATTTAGTTTTTATTCCACTCAAAAGAGTGTCTGTGTCTTTTATTCTAGGTCATTTTCCACCCGTTTAGGTTTCTAGTTATCTTCAAAGTACATGTTTTTATGGGTACTCAAACTATATAGTATTGTATTCAATTACACTCTTAGTTACAAACTACCTTGATTTAAACATAATAGCAAAACTTTGAGCTTTATGATACACACATTATATATAAAAGTATAACTATGATATAAGGCAAAGTGGTTAAGGTTTAATGACTCTACCTGAATAACGATTTTGGGTATGCATCACTATCATTTTAAGTTAAGAAAAGTTGGTACTCATTCCAACTAGTTACTTAAAACCATAATTTTAGAACAACAAAAATATCTTCTAAGAAAATATATGGTAATAAATCACTATGAAATTGTGTGAGGGTCAAGGCTTCGTCATCAGTTCTCCATCTTCCTTTATTAAAATACTTTAAAGTTGAAAGTGTTCTTAAGTAGTAATTGACAATTAGATGTAAGAAATATTGGACATTCATAAAATAATATCTATTATTTGAGAATATATACTTTATTAATAAAGTGAGATAAAGATTCAATAGAGTTCTTGTCCTTGTGTGACTTGACAATTAGAAATTAGAAATTTTGGACATTCATAAAATAATATCTATTATTTTGAGAATATACCTTATTAATAAAGTGATATAAAGATTTAGTAGCGTTCTTGTCTTTGTGTGACTTATTATTTGTGTTGGTTTAGGGTTTAGGTACACTTACTAAATTTTTCCGCGATGAGGTAGAGAAGAAGTCGAGCCAAACACATTGTTGAATAAGCATTGTTGAAGAACTCATAATAATGAGGTAGATGTTTTGGTTCGACAATTTTAGTTCTGTCATTTTAGTGTCAATTACCTAAAGGTTAGTGTTTTGATGGTATTTTTAATTGGATATTATGATACTATTTTTGTACTCTTACTGATTTCTTGGGTATGATTTTCCTTAAACTAATTTTACTATGTTTGCTATATTTCTCTCTTTTGCTTGATTTGATTGAGATAGATAATCTTTTTAACTAGAATGTGAGTTAAGATCAAACAAATCAATCACAACGAATGTTTAGCTAAGGACTTTTTCTATTTTATTTTAAACTATATAATGAAGTACTTAACATAGACTTAAAATTTTTTAATGCAAGTGAAACTAAATTTGAATATCTTACAAAAAGTTTTAAATTTAATTTTTCTAAAATAAAAAAGAAACGTGATTGAAAAATATTTTCCAAAATGAATTACAGTTATGTTTGACAAATAAGAATAATATTTAGACTATACATTTTAAGAGAGTGGATATCATATACGGATTGCATTTAGTAATTCACAACACATTTTATCTAATCAATTTAAATTTAAAAATAAGATTTGGACTTCACATTTTAAGGGAGTGTGAAAATCATATAGAGATTACGTTTAGTAAATGACAACACATTTTCTCCATTCCTTTTGGACTTAAAATATGACCTGGGCTTCACATTCCATTCACTCATTTTCATCCTTAATCCAAACATCATAAGAGAAAATTAAATGAGTTAATTTAGATAAAGGTAAGAGAAATAGTTATGAAAAATATATCAATATATTTTTGTCTTATAAATAAAAAAGGACATTTTCCTAATTTAATAAAGTTATTCACATTTATAGGAATTGGATTTTAGTAATTAAAGATGAGTTTTAATAAATATTATATTTAGAAAAGAACCATGAAAAAGCATAAAATGCTATGCGTGGTTTAATTAAAAATTATCGTACCTACTTATGAATCTTGAATTTAATGTTATTATCTTTCTTGATAAAAGAGTTGGAATTGAGTGATCCCTTCGATAGTCGCTCGGGACGCAAAGCTGAAAGTCAAAGTTAAAAAGTCAAAGATGTATAACAACACATGTTAAATTTCTTAAATAATATAAATATTAATACTTTCTAAAAATAATATTTCGAAATACTTCATGTTTATGACATTACTAATATAAATATTGATTTTTTAAATTATATTTCAATTGTATTAGTATAAAGAATGGCTCCAACTGGTGCCACCGCCACCGCACAAGCCACCGAACTGAACCTTTGCCACGGTCCCACCCGTGAGACGCTTATCGTGTTTATCAATTTTTACATGCAAAATTATAATCTTGAATTAAAAAAAAAGAGTATATTATGTAAGACAAGATAATCATTTTACAAGTTAATTTTAATAAATTAAGTCTAAATCCTTTTTAAATGTTCTAAATCTTCGTACCTTTGATCTTTATTATCGTTTTTGTGCACGAAAGGAAACAACATCTTTTCAAGGAGATTCGAGCGAACTCGTGTTTTGTTTTTTTTATTTAAAATAACTTTAATTATTCTTTTTGGCGCCGTGTATGTCTCAGAATTTCTGGTTTCCTTCTACTTCATTCACGAACCCCCATGCCAAAACAAAGAATCAAAGATTCACGAATTATATAGGAACCATTAATGGTGAGTTGTGGAGTATAATAATACCATTTATCACACTTTTTAATTTCATTTTCTTCTATATATATATATATATATATATATATATATTAATTTCTATATTAAGTTTTTTTTCTCCAAGTGTCTCCTAAGTAGCGTGTAGTGTTCAACTCCACGCCAAACACGTCTCATTTTAAAAAATGGTGTTAATCCATTAACTTAAAATTTCTTCATAGGCAAAGTTTTGGCATTATATAAGCAAATGATGTTGTTGATATATATATATATAAGCTTTCTAAGAAGTGTTTTTGATATATACAAATTGTGTTGTTGAGAAAGGAGAGAGAGAGAGAGTATGAAAAGCATTCTCCTAAATCCCAGTCAACCCTTCTTCTCACACACCATTTTGGGTCCATTGAAGAAGCATAATCACCATGGTTATGGATCTGCTTCAAGGAATGGTTTGAAATGCAAGAATATGAGTAGAACTTCCTCCTTCAATCACAGAAGCACTGCTTCTGTTCCACTTCATGAGTTGCCTTCGGTATCTTTCTCCCACTTTCTTCTTGCTCAATATCTAGATTTTTTATAAAATAATATTTCCATCAATCTGTTTTAATAAGTTCTTGCTTCTTTTATACATGTTCTATTGTGTTTTATCAATACTTTAAGGTGATTGAATTTTGTTTAGATAGTATTGAAAATTTATATATATTAACTAGAAATAAGAGTAAATTATAATATATAAATAATTCATAGTTAAAGATAAATTTTGATTTCATTATGAATTTATCTTGTAAACTAGTTTTCGGATATTGAATTAAATTTAAATTTAGCAAATAGAATGAATCATCTGGATAATGAAAACTGTTACAAGAGTTTTTCTAAGGGTTTATAGTTAGAAAAAAAAATCCTTTTTGTAGTGATAAATAAAAGTATATAAAGGAAAAATAATCATTATCAAAGTTGGTTGATACTTTGATTAATACCATGATTAAAAAAATGATAGTTGTGCATTAAAATTTGCGATAATACTTTTTTTTTAATTTGTGTTCAAGTATATACTCAAAGTTAATGCTAATTATATTTTTGTGAGGCTTCATTTGATGAATATATAGAGGACAAGGGAAGAGTGATCCGATCTATATTTTCAGAAAAATCAGCAAGCCAGCAGCTCAATGAGGTACTTTCATTTCGAATATTGATCTTGCTTAATAGTTTTGAAAATCAACAAGGTTTATATATATATATATATATATATATATATATATATATATATATATATATATATATATATATATATATATATATATAAATATAAATAA
>Ga0099825_1001516_pt1 | contig 29862 bp, 9 predicted proteins | sample SiratroredBW_FD_76838 | JGI IMG/M metagenome (GOLD analysis project Ga0099825, IMG submission 76838) | Root nodule microbial communities of legume samples collected from California, USA - Siratro red BW | ecosystem: Host-associated > Plants > Roots > Nodule | place: USA: California | collected...
AAAAAAAATAATTAAAAAAAAAAAAAGAAAAAAAAAAAAAAAAAAAAAAAAAAAAAAAAAAAAAAAAAAAAAAAAAAAAAAAAAAAAAAAAAAAAAGAGAGAAGAAACGTTTGAAAATGGTGACACACCGTTCCCACTTTGTGAAGGCTTTTCTCCAGAGTTAAGGATATCAAGATGAAAACAGTGCAGACACAAGCAACGGCCCATGTTGGTGTCTGATCAAGGTCTTTGGAACCGATGCTACTCTCACTCGAAGCCACAGCCACAGAACCGCACCACAGCCATGAAACCAGACAAAAAGACAGTCTTTTCCACTTTGAGACAGACATTAGCACTATGCACAAACAAACCACCCAAAATTCTCAAAAGAACAACCACCACCACAGCATGAGAGAGAAAAATAAAAAATGGGTTCCAAGAAACAGATTGCAAAACCACAACAACTATTGTTGTTGCTTGGGTACTTCTGAAGTAGACAAAGATAATAACTTTACGACTTTTCCCGATCTGGGTTGGTTTTTGAAGAAGCAAAACAAGTCTTCAAACTTCAAAGGGCGTGCATTTATTTAAGAGACGATCTTCAGAGAAGTGAGAGAAAAAAAAAATGTTGTGGCTTCTGGTGGTGCTGCAGGAGCAGGCACCTATCGTATTTGAATTGAATTTGAATGCAGTTGTAGAGGTTGGAGAAGGATTTTTTATAATTTTATTTGTAAAAAAAAAAAAAACGTCTATTTATCTGTTCTGTCTGTATTAGATTAAGAATAAAAATTAAATAATTTGATGTAAGAAAATGAATGATAAACCCAAAACAGAAACAGAAACAGAAACTCGCATTTAACGTCAATTAGCGAAAGAATGTTCTTCAAAATGGAAACTATAACAGTTGTCAAGTCACTGGCACTCTTGATCATGCTGAATGACTTTTTCTTTTTCTTTTCCTTTTTCATTTCTTTTTCTTACCACTTTCTTTTTGCTCTTTGTCAACTTGATTTGCGGACAATATATAAATTAAATCAATTTTAAGTCTTTATTCAAATCATAAATAAATTTTGAGTACAAAGAGTTTTACACTTTGTGATTAATACACTAAATTTAAGGTTAAATAGTTTAAGCACAGTTAGAGATCTTTGACAAAAATAATAGTTATCTCAATATGAGACATATTAACTTTTAAGACCAAAGTTTGAGTTTTAAATATATTTACTAATGAGAGAATATAAATTTTGAATCCGGGTGTGGAAATAAATAATAATAATAATAATAAATAATGACATGAATTATTTTATAAAAAGTATAAAAAAAACACTTATAAACCATATTGAATTGTTTATTTTATTAATGAACGTATGCAAATAAATCATATATATACAAACACATACATATTTACGTTACGTTGATCTTATAATGCTTCTAAATTTTAATCTCAATTATAAGTTAAACTGATAATTTCGTGCCTTGTAAACTATTTTTATACTGAGAATTAAATTTTGAAAACAGAAATGATGCTGAGTACGTTAGCTACCCCACAAACACGGTTTCACTTTTAACACATAAACTCAGATTTTAGTTTATATCAAAACATTGGAAAAAAAAAAAACACTATATTTTACTTAAATAAAAGTTAGCCAATTAAGCTATTTTTGGTTAAAATTTCGTAAAGCTGAGTTTAATATGAGGAAGACTTTCAAAATCATATTTCTAGAAAATGATGGGTTTTTAGAATCAATTTTTCGTTTATAAATAAAAGGTTTTCATATTTATGTTGAATGGACTATTGATAACAAGTGTCCTATTATATTAGTTAAAGAACTTTAAGTCAAAAGAAAAAATATTGAAAAATATATGAGAGATTACAAATAATAAAAGAACACATTTTTTGTCATATTTAATATATCCTTTTCAATAACTTCAATTATATATTTAAAATGACCTAATAATTATAATGTAGCATTTTTATAACTTTAAAATTTTCATGTTTTCCTTTTCTTTAAGTTTCTAATAAAAAAAATCACCTTTTAATGTTTCATCTTTACAAAAATTTGTGTACAAAATACTGAAAAATCTTTTTTTCTTTTGCTTTTTTTCTATTTCATGTGCAAATATTTGAATTAAAAATAATATGATCAATTTTGTAATTGAAAAAAACAGTAAATGCCCACCTCATGAAAATGATTTCATGCAAATCATAAATATTTTAAAAAAATAGTACTGATATTTCAAAATAATAAATCAAAACAAACTAAAATTCTCACGTATCAAATACTCCAAAGTTTTTCCTTCATCAAACTTCTCTATTGTTTCCAGTCCTACACTTAGAAGACTACTTTTTGGAAAGAATTTCTATACTTATATTCAATTATATACGGTCGTGTATAAAAAAAAAACGAGGAATGCTATAATATATTTTGTAACACATATTTTCTATTGATTCAAAAATTATTAAAAGATAAAAAAAAAATTGGAAGAGATTATCATTAAACGAGAAGTGAATCTTATTAAATCCTTTATTTTATAATAGCAAAAAGCATGTTACTAATACCTCTTAAGGAAAACTATCACTTTTATAATAACCGTTAATATTACATATATAATTAAAAATTGTAAGCGTGTGTACTTCTTTCTACCTGTAGAAGTTTTGTTTTTTCAGGGGTGGTAAGATTTGTTAACATAGAATAAGATAAAAGTATGAATGTTGATGTATATTGACAAATACGTCTGAAAAAAAAAAAGAATATGAAACGAATTTGTCGAATATTTTGTAAGCAATAATTTTGGTGGCGGTTGGGTAACCAATAAACATTTAATATAGTTATTTAAATCCTTGACCATATTTCTTTGTCTTGCGTAGCAGGTAGTCTAATTCCGCGTTTCATACTTCATCTCTCAAATTTCTGTCTGATTCGCCGTGTATCACAGACTATATATTAATATCACTTTCTCAGACTGTCTTTTATTTTATGTAGAAATTAGAACATCTATTAAGTAATCTAAGTAAAGATATTGACCATTTTTAACCTTAATTTTCGGTTACCTTGCCTTTTAATTCAATTTGCGCAACTCCACCCGCCTCTGATTGCTACCATCACAATCAAACTTCAAATGACCGAACTCGTTTGGGTGAATGTGTTAAACTACTTCCATTCGTAGGATACGCGTATATGCAATTAGACCCAATTATCCCTCTTCAATTGTTACTCCAACAAATAATTAAACATGGTTTAATTAGTTAGTTGCTGCTTTAATTATATAAATTTTGTTTTTTTGAATATTAAATAAACACAAACAGTATTATAAATCAAATAAAAGCATAAGCAATACAATCATATATCATAAGGTATCATACCCAACAACTGTGTGGGTCCCCCATATTGATGTTGGTGTAGCAGCAATAGATATATAGCAGCCTGAGCAAAAGTAATTTACTTAGAGGCTAATTTCCTAAGACCACATCAAAGCAAAATTCTGTTTGCAGTGAAGATTACAAGCAGAGCCTAACTCTGATTCAAGGCAGCAAACACAAAGCTACCAACGCGCCAAAGCATAAGAAGAATCGGAAACAAAACTGCCTCCAGTGAGTACTATGGCCTCCACTTATGCTCTTGCACCTGAGACCCTCAACAGCAATATATCTCTTCTGATTTAAAGTAGTGATTTAAGACAAAAAGTTCATGTGTCCTCCTCATTAAGTTTGTGGTGTCTTTTATAAGGATATATTTCAGTATCTTTTGTAAAGAAAATTTATGTATCACAATATCAAGATTTTAAGACTCTTGGAAGGTTGTGATTTTCTTGATTTTGTTATTTTTGAAGTTAGCAATTAACTGTATTAATATTGATATGATAGGCGGTTTTGGTTTTGGTTAAATTATTTGGGACTTAAATAATAAATTTTTTATTTTTTTAAAATGAGGATTCACCTCATAAGTGATTAGTCTATTTGAAATATCTTATAATTAAAGCTTAATTATGAGTTACCAACTGAGTTATGATAATATAATATCCATCCCTCATATTTTAATTGAATCTAAATAAGATATTTTTAACTTGAAAACTTATAAAGACACTTTATACATCTTTCATTCTAACACATTTCATAAGAATGTAGTAAAAAATGATTAAGAACATGAACAAACTTAGTTTAACTCTAGTTATGAAGACTTTTTCAAGATATGAATTGAAACATGCACAAAAAGTTCAAATGAAGCCCATCAGTGTGAGATCCACAACCTTTATTACCTTTTTTGAATGTATATGAAGTGGTTTGGTATATAAATTATCTAAAAAAGAATAAATTAGGCAATGTAAGACTCCTTGACTTTTAGAATATTCAAATTACAATAATCTTTCACATATTATAAAAGGCAAAATAAAGAAAAATAAATCAAGTCTCTTACAAGATTAAATGCATTGAAACTGGTATAGCAAATTATATGAACCAAAAACACTTAGCATGTGTCTAATATTTATTTACTGAACTATAGAGATCCTATCAATATATCATAAAAGCAGCCCCACTTGATATTTATATAAGTGATTTAATCATGTATATGTTGCATATCATACACCACCCATAAAGAATAAGAAAATCATTAAAATTTTGTTAAAATTTAAAATTTCTCATATCACAAAATTTAACTACAAAGTTTATCCTCTTAATGATGTAATATCTAACACTTTAACATATTATATGAAGAGACAAATTTGATTAAATCAATTTCAATACTAGTTGTGTGACTTGTTTTTGTTCATATGAGCCTTATTCATGGATCTCCAATCACAAAGGTTGGGTGTACATCACTTGTTTGTTTTTAATTGGCTTGATTCTTATTCCTATTAATGTTTCTAAAATCATATTTTTGCATAGGGGTTTTGGGAAAGGATATGTTAGATTTTGTTTTAACTTAACATAATTAAGTGTAAACAAATAATCACTAGTGAATTTCATCTCATTTGAACCAGTTATCCAATTAGCATCATTGTACCATTCTAGTATACAAGAAATACAAAATATTTAATGGCACAATTTATAATAGCTCTTAAATATTTTATGAATTTTACAAGTGCATTTGAATTATTCTAATTTGGGACATAAGTGTACTTACTCAATCTACCTATTGCATAAGCAATGCCTGTAATAAAAAAAATTCATTAAATTCAATAAGTTTCCAATGATTTAGGCATATTGAGGTTGATAAATTGATTTTTCTATATTTCTCTTAAATTTAGAGTTAGCATCATAAGGGGTGCTTATTGACTTAAAGTCACAATAGTTAAACTTTCTAAGAAGTTTTGTAGTACATTGTTCCTAGGATAGTAATATATATCTCCCTTCCTTAAGACTCTAACTCCCAAAATTATGTTTGTTTCATCCATGACTTTAATTTTAAAATTAGATTCCAAAAATAATTTTGTTCTTGAATACACCATTTCATTTCTCTCCTTTCAAGCACCAATAATAAACTAAACTTGCATTTAATCATAAACACATAATTTACTTCAACTATTCTTATAATTATACTAGTAAATAGTATATGTATTGATAATATAAGCAGAAATATTGTTATATAATAATATCAAATAAAATTTATGAACTAAGGTTTAAGAGTGGTAATCGATTAGTTTGTAGTAAACTTAATTAAGAGTATTGAAAATTTTGAGATAGTTGTTGGCCATGTTGAGAAAAAGATATTGAGTGGGGAGGAAGCATTTGTCATGTGGGATACATATGGATTCCCATTGGATCTCACTCAGTTGGTGGCTAAAGAAAAAGGATTAGTTGTTGATGTTAAAGGTTTTGGGCTACGAGGCTGCAAGAGAGAGATTCAAAAGTGCTCAAACAAAGTAAGTTAGTGGTTCCATTGACATGGATGCTAATGTTACCTCAACATTGCAAAAAATGGGCATATCCCTAACAGATCATAGCTTCAAATATTCTTAGTGCAAGGACCATGAGAATGTGGTGCAAGTAATATATATTAGTTCTGAATTTATTGATACTATTAATATTGGTAATGATATTGGTTTGATTTTGGAATCTACAAGTTTCTATATTGAGCAAGGTGGTCAAATTTTTTATACAAGATCACTTGAGGGTATACTTGGTTTATTTGAAGTGCATAACACTCAAGTTTATGGAGGCTTTGTTCTTCACATTGGTAATGGGACTAGTTTCTCTATTGGTGACAAAATAGTATTTACTGGTTCACATTAATTTTGGTTTTCATAGACCACTAATTATTCCACAATACAAAAATAATTGTTTTTGCAATGTAATTTTTTAATAAATAGTGTAATGAAGATATTATGAACTAAGGTTGAAAAGTGTAAGAAAACATGTTTGTGTAGTGCAATTGTTTTAATAAACAGTGTATTCATATACAATATTGAATCTCATTTCTCCATACATTCTCCAAATATACATAAGTAACCTATATAATTTATCATTTCTCCATAATAACCTTATAAATGTAACAATTTATATACTATAATACTAAATATGAGAAAACTTACTTTAAAACGTTGAAAAAAAAATGTTCTTTGTTTGCATCAGGTATTGAACCCCATGTTGGCCACAACTCACAATATTGTTGTTTAATGGTTATTGTGATGGCATGTTACGCAATCCTACATGGATAAAACCTTAACAAGAAAAAGTATACAAAAATTAGTGTACAATAAACTCATACAACATATAATTCAAACAACTTTTTATTTTAATTCTTACCGTTGGCCATTAGGTGAAATCATAGGAAGAGCAACATTGCATGGGGTACCATCCTCGATATATGATTGTGTATGACATTCATGACCTCTACAATGCCCTGACAATGGTAAAGGTGTTGATAATGGTAATACTTCTGGTAATGGTGATGGTACTGATGATGTTGAGGGCACTGTAGGTGATGGTGAGGAGGCAATAAATAGGGATGAGGAAGATGTGACTGGAGGCAACACTTGTTTTTCTTGAGAGGGCAAGTTAACAATAACATCAAACAAAGAAGATGTAGTCGTAGGAACAACACCTCCTAACTGGGTTGGTATATTCACATTAGTAGGGGATAGAGAAGTTATAGGTGTAGGAGTTAGACTTGGAATTGTTATTTTAAGTACATAGCGTGGCCTTTTCTTTTTCATTGTCCATTTTCTCTTATTGACATGAGGACCCAAGGGTTGAGGTGGGTCAGAACCTCCTGTTGACATATCTATACATACAAAATGAACACGAAAATATAGATACCAATTATTAGTGAAAGTAACATCGAAAAATTAAAAACATACAACATAATATAGAAATGTTTCCAATAGCAATCATCAACTTTTAACAATATCTATTACAAAAGAAAATTAGCATTTGAATAGCATTTATCGAATTTGGCTAATCCTAAATAAAAGTATGAACTTCAATCATTATCATCAAATCCCTCTTGTTAATTGTTTTCTTGGAAATCATTTTCTTAAAATTCCCCTTCTTCACCATCCTCTTCAAAATGATTATCTTCAACTTCTTCTGCACTATGTTCTTCAAAATCATTATCTTCAAAACCATCCCTTTCAGTGTCTTCTTCTGAATCATAATTTTCAAACTCTCCCTCTTCATTGTCATCTTCTACATCATTACCTTCAAACTCTTTATCCTCTTCATCCAATTCTTCAACATCGACTTGTGAAAGATGAAGTCCCAAAATGTGCTCAACTCCAGTTACTTCATTTACATGTGATATTTCATATATTTGGTAAGGAACATCATCATCTTCCATATCATAAGCTTCTATGTGACCTTTCCGCTTCATTTTGATTATAACATACCAATCTTGTTATCCTTTCTTGATGTTGGATATGGCACATATTATACTTGTCTTACATTATTTTCAAGGAGGAATAGAGTCAAAAGGTAAATACCTTTTATCCATGAAAATGTCCACCGTTCCATATTTAGAATTCATTATTGTACCTTTACGTGATGGATGAAATGAATCCCAGTAAAATACAACAACTCTTTTGCTAGAGCTTGAAGTATTATACTCTAACTCATATATGTGTTGAATAATCCCATAAAAATCATCTTCACCTCCTTATGTAAGTTCTATTACATAAACACCATTGTTAATCCTTTTTTCTCATTGACTAAATATGTGTGTCATTCATTAATGTACAAACGTAAAAAATATTAATAATTGAATTCTATTTAACATATAAGACAAAACATATTTTTTAAATTTAAAAGATACATATTTGATCCTTGAACCATTGGAAAAAAGTAGATATATACAAGTTTACACATTTGATTTGTGTATTTGTTGAGGTTGCAATAATGAACTATGAATATTTATTAGTCAAATGGAGATCAATCTTTTTAAAAATATAAATATCATATGTAGTGAAATGAATTGTTTTAACTACTCAATCAAGATATGGTTTAACTTGGATACAATTGATCAACACTTGAACCTGAATGAAATTTCACTCTTTATGGATTAATCAATGAATTGGCTTTTTCCCACTATGATAATTAGATATTTAAAAATAGATAATAATAAATGACATTTTTTATTTTAAATAGATATTTAATTTTACGATTTCTTAGGAACAACATGAAATCCTACAAATAATAAAGTTGAAAAAGTAAATTATCTCTCAGATCCACAAATTAATTCTTGAATAGAATATAAACTATAAAAAGTACATTTATAATATAAATTGCTTCAATTAAATTTATAAAAGATAACCACATTGTGCTGTTAAGAATGCATATAATTTTGACATATCTTTTCTTAAAAAGGAAATAAGGAAATCTTCTCCCTCTCTCTCATTCCCTCTATATAAAATATAGAATATGGTATAATCTTGTTAAACATAAAAAGATTACTTCAAATGAAACTTGTATAAAGAAAAATTAAGTCATTGTTATCTTCATAGCACCTGCTTAGTTGGGATTTAATAACGTTTATTATAATTTCAGTTACATTTTTTCACATATATTAAGACTATATTTATCTTTTAAAATATTTAATTTATTTTTTTATTTTGACTTTTTAGCCACTGCATTATTATTAAAACTAAAAATCTTTATTTGTCTATCTCTTCCTTCTCTGCCACTTCACCCTTCCTCTTTTCTCTCACCTCCCCCACCCACCAACACCACTTCTCTTTCCCACTGCATCACAGTCCACACTTCTCCCTCTCCCATTTACCATTTCTTCATCTTTCTAGGGCATTGTAGCTCACTATTTATCTCTATTTTAAACAATTATTAACATTTTTTTTAATGATAAACTTGATTCACATGATGAGAATATAGTTTTAATTCACTTTAAAAACATAAAACACTAAAATAAAAATTTTCAAAATAAAATATCAAACTGAATATAATTTAAAAAGATAAAAAGAAACTTGAAAGTACAATTCAACTTAAACTTTATTGTTTAAATAAAATGTTAATTTTTATAAATATATTTTTTATTTATAATTTGAGTTTTTGTGTTGCTAGATCCTAGTGAGGGAGGTGTAAAGAAGAAAGTAAAGTGTTGATGGAAAGAATTTTCATAGTAAAATTATGTATTTTGATCAATGAAATCTTATATACGGTCCATGGTGTTTATTTTAAAATCCGTCCTAAACTGTAATAAAAAACATAAATAAAAAAAATCTGTTTTAACCAAACTTTTATCTATAAAATAAAATATTTAAAATGAAGTGTGCTCAAAAGCAGAGTAAATATTAACTAAGTCTCTCAATACGTGGTTTTTAAAAGAATGAAAAATATCTAAGTTAACTTTGAAAAAAACAAATGATTCTAAAATTAACATTAGACGAAATTGTGAAACTTTATTGCTAAACCATATTTTTTTTTAAAGACTAAATTTATTATGCTTCACATTAAAAACTAAATTGGTACCTTCGAAAGATCCTTTTGCCTTTCGACTTTACATTAAAAACAGAAAGGACAAACCGACTTGGTGATTTTAGTTGTAGCCTAACATGTGTGGTGCACATTTTTTCTGGAATTTGTGTGATTAGTAAAAAAAGACGAATTTGTGGTTTCAAAAAAGTTTCATAAATTACACTTAACTTATGTAAATTAAAAATAAAAATATAGATAAATTATAATTAACTTATGAAGTTATGAAAAAAAGTTATTTTTTATGCTCTTATGAAAAATATTATTCACATATATAAATAATTATGAACTATTTCATATATTCATATACTAGAATTTCCTTAAGCTTGATGGATAAAAATATTTATACGATGTGCTATTTTGATAATTATAAAGAAAAAGAAAAAGAGAATTTTTTTTTTATGTTGTTTGTTTACATAAAAAAATGAAAATGAAAGAATAACTTTATGTAATAAAGTAAAAAGGCGTGCATAATGCATGGAAGTTCTTTTACCATAACGACAGGCATTATATAATAAACGAAGAATCGAAACATCTGGACAGATATTACCTAATGGATTAATATAACTATATATATATATATATATATATATATATATATATATTATTCATACATATATTCTTATTCATTCAATTAAAGTAATACGTATTTTAAAACCAAAGAATTTTTTTTTTCGTCACTAGAATAAAAATTGTTCCAAAATTAATTTTTATTTTTAAATTTTGCTTGAACTAAAATTGTCACGAAAGCAATTTAACAAAACTTCTGAAAATTTGACTTAGAGTGAAAATAGAAATGGAAAACAACTTCACAAAATTTCAGAAAATTTTCATGAGCAAAAATTATAGTCCTCCCAGAATAAACTTCAATAACATTTAATTTTGTTTGTTTGATAAACAAGTTTCAAAAATACATTTGCATCTAATAATTTTAATCAAATCTAACCAAAACAAAACTTATTTACGTTAAAATTCATTATACAATTAAATCAACATATATTTTAAAAGACTTCTAAATTTAAATTCAGATCAATTTCAAATCTAAAGTAAACAATTTTATAAATAACTACAAATATTTCAACTACAAATAATGTACGACATGAATCGATATTTTTTAATAACCTTTACAATATAAAAATCATAACTACTATATCAAAACTATTAAAATTTCATAGTTTTACATTTCATAATATATAAGTTCAACAATTTTCATCAAAAATAACATCCCTACTTAAAATATATTATTAAAACTAACTTTCTACTAAACTTATATATAAAACATTAATAAAATTTACCTTTGTCTGGAAAATAATGCATGCAAAGCTTTATCCATAGACATGCAACCATTTTTATAAAATCAACACAAGAAAAAAATTACTTAAAAACAATTTCTAATTAGACAAAAATATTTTACTTTTCACTAGAATCTCTAAGATTGATTTGGATTTAAGAAAAAATTAATAGTTATTTCAGAAAAATAGAAAAAAATATAGAGAGTGGTTTAGAGAGATGATAGATTTTTATGAAATGAAATTTGAATAGTCAATTTTTCATATTTATAAACCTTTTAACTTAAATAAAAAAAAATATTGGATACTTCATCTCATTTAAACCACTTCAACTTTTAAACAAATTAATTGAACTCGTGTAATATTAGTCAACATTTACATAAATTATATTATTCTTACCTTAACTAAAAATTAAGAATTTTTTGAAGTAAGTGAACAAATACTTATATAGTGTAAATATTTATAATGTAAACTATCACAATGTAGGATTTGTATTTAAATAAAACTGAAAAAAAACTACAAGTTATCATAATTTGTAAAATATAAAAGTCACTCCATTCACTGCATTTAATTTTTTTTTTATCTTCATCCTTATATGAGATGAGTTACTGAATATCTTAGAATTAATAATTTATTTAATCAATAAAAAGTAAAATTTATATTTAATTAGTTAAAATATTTAAGTTAACTTTACATAATCTCTCTTAATAAGTGTCCTAGCCAAGAGACGTAGAAACCTCTTAAGTTAATACATTTAAATTTTTTGTCCTATCTTTTTTTTTTCTCTGGACTACTATTTATAATTCATTATTTCTCTTCAATTTAGATGTAATTGAATGGTCTATAATTCCTTATTTTCCTTTATTAACTGATTCTATCCATTATTATGTTGATCTTATCTTTTTTTTTCTAATTATTATTAGAAACAATAGCATGACTAAATTCTTATTAATAATACATAATTATTCCATAATTAGTGCTTACTATAAAAATAACTTTACTTTATTATAAGGGAAGATTAAGATTGTATCCCAAATTATCATGTCTAAAATACTATAACAAGTAAATATAAATAAAATATAAAATATCAGTTTACAATTATATATATAATTTATTTATAAAATACTTCAAGAATATATTTTTTTCACTATTTTATAATTTATAATCATTATTTTTCAAAATAAATTAAAAATATAAATATTACTAATCTTCAACTGTTTTATCTACAATATTATCAATATGTTTACTCCCATATAACATATGATCATCATAGATTTAAAACACAAACATAATCACATTAAAAAATAAGGTAAGCTAACAATTTAAACTTCTTTTAAATCAATAAATTAAACAGCATCACACTTATCACATTTCTCATTTCACATTCAAAACAACTTATTAAGCATCCATATAATTCACACAACTCACAAGTCAACATGCATAAACACTTGACTTTATTTTTAGAAGATCCGTGCATTGTATCATAGGTTTGCATCTATAATATAACTCTCACTTATGAACCCACACAGCCTCACACAATGAATCAATCGTTCTCATACGATAAGGTTAGTTCAGATGATTTTTTTCTGAACGACTATATTTCAATCCTCAATCACCAGTCTGTAAAGTTAGGATACCTCTTTATTGATCAAATCCTTAGATAATGCACTTTCTAAACAAACAATCTCAACGTGGATATTTTCTTTCCTAAAAATACTATCTCTCATATCATATAATTCAACATCATAGCATACATTATTCACTTTCAAAACTCAACTACCTTTTCTTTCAAACTTACATATCAATCATTTCAAAATGATCCAATATATCTTCACTTTTGCATAAACATTCCATATAATTCATAAAACATGATCATTCAACTAAATATAACATTCCTTAATACCTATTAGATATACAACTTGAGAAATCATAAAATTCATGCAAGATTGAAGATAACATAATTACTAGACGACACCTGGCGTACCCCAAACCTGAGAGCATCCTCTTCAAAATGCGCTCGGTGATAGCCAAACCCAAGACCACCCGTGTGAATTTGTGCTTGACACTAAGGGAGTAGTGCCTGACGCTGGCTAACCTGAGAGCAAAACCTCGACAATGGGTCGAGCACATCTAACATGGTGCCTGGTGCCATTGACAAGAAAAACTAATTTTAGTCTGTACAAAGATCTACTAATTTCAACTATCCTTAATTATCAAAACTAATCCAATGAAAACATTATCGAATTTCCACACCACCTATAAAGATACCACTTTTCAACATAAATTTAAATATGAAGATCATCAATTCATCCCATATTATAAAAATCAATCTCAATAAGGAATTTCAATTTAATCAATCACACATCCTGCAAAACGAATTTGAAACTTGGTAATCATGTCACCTCTACATCTAGATCTTCTAACTTATGGTATTATTTGATGATTTTTTTAAATTCACCTTCCCTTACTTGTTTAGAATCATAAAACACCTACAAGAAGTTTCAAATCCTACTGAGCACAAGGATAGCTAACCTGCACCATAGAATTATAATCAAATTTGAATACATCACCAGGACATAGAACTAACAGAGACCAATCTTAAAGTCTCAAGAACCACATGTAAAGAGGTGATTACTCAGAATCTATGAAATTCAAAATTGACTCAAGAAAAAAGTGATAGAAATGAACTTACTCAAATCAGATTTCTAATTGGCTAGACTTGCTCAAAACACCACTAGAAGTCTACTTGTAACCTCTGATCGTCAATACGAAAACTAATGAAGTAAGGATCCTAGAGAGAAGGTAAAGAAAAGAAAGAGAAAATTGGTTTAGAGAGATGATGGTTACGTTAAAATGAAACCTGAATAAATGAAATTTTCTATTTGTATGAACTTTTCAATTTATTATTAAAATATTTAGGTGTCACTTTAAATTATACCACATCTACTCTATAACAATTTTCTAGGTTCTTACAAAGATTTTTGGGTTGTGTGTTTGTCTCGTGAAGAATCTTATATTTCATTTTAACGATCACAACAATATAAAGAGCACACAACTCTCCCAATGTCAAGCATAAATGAAGAGATAGTCAATAATATCGGTATGATACTATCAACACAATCCTTCCAGTCTTAAGTGTAAGTGGAGACTACTACCAAGGTTAGTATGATACCTACCATTACACAACCTTGCAAATGTTAAACATATTGAAGAGAGTGTCAACGAGGTTGATATGATACCTATCGATAAATAATCCTCCTTGTCTTAAGGGTAAATGAAGAGACTATCAACAACGTTTGTACGATGTTTATCAACATACAATCCTCTTAGTTTTAAGCGTAAATGAATAGACTTTCATAGAGGTTCACATGATACCTACCAACACAATTAGTAAATAATGTTGATATATATTATTGTGTGCATGTGTCTTATCAAATCATATCCACACTCATGGTTCCTTCAACTGATGTAAATATTAGAAATTAAATACAAATAATGAAAATATATTTTATATTACAATTAAATAGTAGTAAATTAAATAACTATATATAAAAGCTTCTTCTTTCTAATCTTAAACATTCATAACTCTATGAAAATCATGTAAATTAAATTAAATTACATTAATAATTAATTTATCAATATTAAATGGTATAATATAAAAAATAAAGTAGAATTAAAAACTTAAGAGTCAATGACGAAAATGTTAATTTTCTTATACAATGTTAGGAAATTATATTTCCTTTAAGAGTCAAAGAATTGTTGAACGTCCTTTAGGAACTTTTTAGCATTGCTATCTTCAGTAATAGAGTCCTGAAATGCTTCAAGAACAGAACGTTTCATAATCATTGCACTCATTCGATTGAATCGCTCCCATTTCTCTATTTTAGTCTCATTAGCATTTTCTTCAGTAGCAATGGGTTTGTCATGCCGAAGAACTATGTCCAAATCCATACAACCAAGGACAATCTCTACGGCATCTTTCCAAACTTTGAAGTTTGTAACATTTAGCATAGGGATGCTACTAACTTGAGTAGAAACATTGGCAGTTGAAGCAACAACAACTGTATCCATCAAAATATTGTTAGTAAGAATAATGGGAAAATCCATATTGAGAAACCTGAAACAAAATTAATTTTTAATCTTTGGATAGAAAAATTAATTGTGAGTGATACTCTCATTGTAGTAATCAAATATTGTCAAAACAAATCCCATCAAACATTAAGCCTTTATTTGGACTGACTAAGTGTTCACATGGAAACTTGAGAATTTGAAACCTATTTATTGCTGCATATATTTTCTATCAATTGGTATCTCAGCCTCATTCATGTTAAATTATTTTTAATAAAGTTTTATCATTGGATTGGATTATGTAAACGCTATACTAGTTTGGAATTAAAGAATAAACGCACATAATTCTATTTGATGTTTGCGTCTTTCGTCTTATCTTATATAATTCGTTTTGTGGTGTTGTAGCCTTGGTTCCTATATGTTTCCATTTTGGTAATTCATATGAATTGCTTGTATGATATACATAATGATGTTGCTGGTTCATTGCCTTGAAAGCATATATGTAATATTTTTTTTTCGTTATCACGTTGAATACGATTCACTAATCCAGATCTTTATTTTCATTACAATATCCACTGCTCATATGCAATTCTTTTATATATGCATATGAAATTTCTTTTATATGATGCTTATTATTTATGCAGATAATAAACGACCCAAAGAAAATTTATTGTTTGGCCAAATAATAAACATTGAACCTTAAGTGTATATATTTATTTATTTTGTCTAATTATGCAAGCACTAATCGACCCAAAAGAAGATTATTGTTTGACTAATTGATAGAAAATATATGTAATAATAAATAGGTTGAAAATTCTCAAGTTTCCATGTGAACTTAGTACCACTTACAATTAATTTTTCTACCCAAAAATTAGAAATTAATGTTGTTCCAAGTATCTTAGTATGAATTTTTCCATTATTCTTGCTAATAATATTTTGATGGATACAGTAGTTGTTGTTGCTTCAACTGTCAATGTTTCTGCTCATGTTAGCAACATCCTTATGCTATATGGTACAAACTTCAAAGTTTTGAAAGATACCATAAAGATTGTCCTTGGTTGTATGAATTTGGACATAGTTCTTCGACAAGAAAAACCCATTGCTACCGAAAAAATGCTAATAAGGCTAAAATAAAAAAATGGGAGCGATCTAATTAAATGAGTGTAATGATTATGAAACACTCAATTCCTGAAGCATTTCAGGACTCTATTACTGAAGATAGCAATGCTAAGAAAGGAAAAGGAAAGGTTAAGGGTTGGTCTCCAATATATCAAAATCAGAATGTTTGTGGTCTCTTACCCAAAAAGAGTCACTCTCATGTCCAGCAAGAATAATATAGAAGATTTTGATTGAGGAAGATCATAACCATATCAAGTAATCAATTGTCATCCATAGATACATGTATGTGACTCTTCATTCTAACTCTCTCAATAATTTAATATGATGACTGAATTCATCATTCAGAAAATTTATTCTATTAATGAACACAATAAATTATACATTAATATGTTAATACTCTACAAGTTTTATTCCTTATACTTTTTATAACAATAAGGTTAAGAAATCTATAAATATAATATCTTTTTGCTCTTGGTGATGATACTATGTAAATATCTTAAACATTGTAAAAAAATCAACGTTAGAATAATTCATTAAATTATTTAATTAACTTTTTAAGGTCATTAAAAAAAATTGTAATAGAGTTGAACATTGTATTAATCAATACCAGTGAGAATATAAAAAATATCTCTTTATAATAAAGTGAATGTTATTGGTTTTGTCTATAACTTTTAGGAGAGATATATAATTGTACATGTCACCTTTTGAATATTCACACTTCCACTCCACTTTGCTTATTGGTTCTTATGGATTGATAACTTATTTTGCTTTCTAAAATCATCGTAAAGATATAGAAAGTACACATATTTAAGTCATTTTAACATGTTAAAAGAAAGAAAAAAATTACATTACTAAAGCAAGAAAAGTTACCTTTAATGCAATTCACTTCTCTTCTATAACTAATCAAAAGACAAAATTTCTTGGAGCTTGTCATTTGAACCTCCTAAGTGTACACATACATCAAGAAATTCATTCTAAGCATGAACAGTTAGTTTGTCTTTCTCTTCTAAAATATATCGTAATTTATTTTTTTTATAACCATATTATAAATATAAAACCATTCTCAAGTTTTTAATAATTAATCTTCATTAAAAAAATTAATTGCAAAGCCCTAGGTTTTTGTTTTATTTTTTATTTTTTATTTTTTTTCATTCTTCTTTTATTTTCTACTTTTGTGCATGCTTCCATCTTTTTACAAATTCTCCTTTTTATGAATCTCTTCTCTTTCGAAAATAGATTTTACTATGCGATAGGTCACTCATCCTGGATCGGATCTATCAAATTTCAATTTAATAATTTAATTAGAATAAGTGTCTTTTTATTTTAGAAATCTCTCAATTTCCTCTTATGATTGTAATTTAGTTTTTTTTTATTGATTTGTTTATTGAGAAAAGTGATTCTTTAAACTACATATGAATGAAATTTTGTATTTTTTGTTTATATTAAACTAGGTCTTTAGAATTTTGCTGAATCTCCAATCCTTCATAATTATTATTTCGATTCCAAGTAAATTTAAGGTAAGAGAAGTTGTTTGTTTTTCAAAATTGATATGATTTATATATTAATATTGGTCATGGTATTATTGATTATTTATTGAAAATTTTAATTTTATGAGTTGTATTCATATTGTTATCAAATTAATACTTGAATTTGGGTTTGAAAAGTTTAAATTGAGAAATATTAGTTATAACATCATATGTTTTATATGTAAACTGTGATACATTTGAAACTTGTTAACGTGTTTAAGTTATTTGAAATTGAAGATGGTTTTGGGAAAATTTTGAATTTATATTTTGCAGTCCTATTAAGTGGATGAGATACTATTAAACAAATTTTACTAAAACAGTTAGTTTCATTCTTAGACTTAATCCTCTCAGCAAATTTTGATGCGTTGAGTAGATTTGTTAAATTTGTTTAGAGGATTTGATTCCACTCAATGAATTTCAATGCAACAACAATTTAGAAAGTTTTCAAATTAAATCCGCTCATCAAATTTTGCCGTGCTTAGCAAAATTACTTACTTTCTTCTTAGTAGTATATTTGAATTTATTGGAAAGAGTTGAAATTATTATAGATGTGTATACATGTAATTGGATATGAACATTGATATTTAGAAGATAACTCAAATTAAAGTGATGTGACATTTAAAATTTTGAAATATTTGAAATCATGTATTTAGAATGATATATTGACCCAATTTGTTATTCTAAATATTAAGTATAAAAATAAAGGGATATTACTACTTCATTGATACTCTAAATTGTGTAGATTAGATGATAAGAAATTAAAAGAGAATTTGTACCATTTGAAAATATATTTGATATATAATTATTTGTATGATAAACTCACTCTCACACATATGTAATTGAGTTTTGTACTTAAAATGAGTTAAATGTTAGTATTTAATAAAACATATTAAATATAAGCCTATTTTGATATAAATCTATTTTAATATAAGTCTCTTTGAAATAATCTATTTAATGTTTGTTATATTATATCTATTAAGGTTTGCATGTAGATTTAAATAATTAAAATAGATTAAAGTGCACTTAGTTAATTGTATCTAATGATAAATATATTATTGTTGGTTTTAATATATCTATATATATATATATATATATATATATATATATCTTTAATTTTAATTGTTTACCCTTTCAATGCTTTTGATGAGATTTTTTGTTATTATTATATAGGAACGAAAGATCACTCAAGCTCTTATGGCCAGATCTAGGATATAAATTTATAAATACATTTCATGTATATATTATTCTTGTGTTATATCTTAAACTATTATATTATATTATATTATATATATATATATATATATATATATATATATATATTGATTAGGTGGATAGAAGCACTACAAATGAAATATTATTAAGAATTTTCTTTTAAATTGTATGTTTTATTCACAAAATAAAATCTAATACTCATTATGAGATCACATTTAAATTTATTCTGATCATGATTTTTTTTATGAATATTCTCCTCTATTTATTTAAATGAAATAAATATAATTATATATATTTAAATGAAAATTAACTCAATAAAATGAAATTATCTTACTATCTCTATTCTTGCATTTTACACAAATTTTTTTTTAATTTCTAGCAAAAAAAAAAGTTAAAGAGTGACACCTTTAACATATTCCTAAATATCTTCTCATCAAATTACTTTTGCACCAAGAACAACAACCCTTTCCTCACTTCCATCCAAAAAACATAAACTCTCACCACCACAAACTTATCAAAAAATTTAAACATAATTTTTTTAAAAAAAAAAAAAAAGACATGTTATCCGCAAAACGCGAAAAAGAAAGACACACAAAGACAGGCGATTGTTGTTGATATCATATTCAAACTTATATTTATTATCTAAAAACATTAAATAGAGAAATCTTAAAAAAAATTGTACGATTTTTCAACAGATGAAAAAACATAAGATTTTAATCTAAAACTTATTATAAATTTTTTATTCTTTATTATTCTTTTACTCCCCTTACTGACACCTACACAAGCCAAAAGTGACAAGCAATTTATGTTTACTTTTATAAGTTTTATTTATGTCTCTGCTAACATCTTTTTATTAATTTCTCTATACTCAAATATAAAAAAAAATCATATTTAATGAATTAAATTTAAAAATATTTAAACTTCCTGAATTTTATTTAATGCTACTATTTTAAATATACTGTTATCTAAAAACCTAAACATCGTTCTAAATAAATATAATTTGAAGGTAATTTAGAAAATATTTATCTTTATTGAATAAAAAATATTATATTGAATAAATTTACTATTATCGTTAAACACTGTAAAAGTAATCAATTTTTCTTACAATTAAGTCCGAAGGTGATAGTTATTCTAATTTATTCTTTAATCACTCTTTTTGTACCTACTATAAATCACTGATAATATATAATCGCATAAATCAATGAAATAATCAATTTAGTTTATGTTAAATTTTTAAAGCGTAGTAATGTACAAAATTTACCTTCATTATTAATGCTTTTAAAATTTTGTTTGTATTATTTATAATAACAAATACTTTTATTCAATAAAAAAACAAAAAAGTAATATTTATACAAACTATAAAATATTCTATATAAAATAATATATTTCTTCTTAATCTTAATTTTTCTCTCTTGTTTATTTTCTTTTCTTTATTTCTCCCCTTTGTTCACTCTCAATTTTTCTCCCTCTTTCATCTCTCACGCTTTTGTCCCTTTTTCTTCCTGTTGTCTGTCCTCTCATCTGCCTCTTACTATAAACATAGAAAGTTACCTCCTGCACGATACAATTTATTTTTTTATACTAAACAAAATTTTAATATTTCAATAATATTTTTATTATTTTTATTTTTAAATTTATTTATTAAATAATTTATTTTTCTTTCACACCCGTATTTCTCTCATACATGATGAATAAATAATAAAAAAAGTTGTTAACAAACTTTTTTATATATAATCTTTTATTAACAGTATTTTATTAACTGATAAATAATCTCCTATATATTTAAAAATAATATGTTTCAACTGAATTTTTAAAATTAATTATATTATTGTTTGATTTTAAATTGTAAATATATTAATAGCAAAATATCTATTTTAATAAATTAATAAAAAAATAATATAATTGATTAAAAAAAATCTGTATTGTAGTATAAGAGAGAAAAAAAATTATTCAATATTTAAATTTTAAAATAAAAATTAAAAGGATATTTTTGATATACTATACATTTATTCATTTATTTAGTGCACGAAATAATTTGTATAGTGGCGGAAGAAATTGCCCTTACTCTAACTTCTCTCAGCTTATTAACTCTTTTTTTCTTCTTTTTTTCTCTTTCGTCACTTTATTAACACTGAAATAATCAAAATATCATATTTATATTTTAAATTATTAAACATCATATTATCTTTTGATAACTAAATATTTCAAAAATACTAATGAATATTAATTTTTATGAAAATTAAAATTTTAATTTTTATCTATACACTAGTAGAAAAATTACATTCGTCAGTTTTGGAAGACTTTCTATGTCGATTCTGAAACTAAAGTAAATAAATGCAATGTAGAATAGATATATAACGTCAATTATGAACCTCACATAATATGTATAGATTGAAAATAGAAATCGACATCGTAGAAGTAGATACTAAAACAACTGAATTATAGCGTAAGAAGTAGATACTACGCCAACCAATGTAATAAAGGACTTTTTATGTTGGTTGTAGCTTACAACTGACATAAAATCTTTTTTTTTTAAAAATCCAAAATTTTTCATTATTCTTTGATAAATCTCTAATTCATAAAATGAAACACCATACAAATTTTCAGAATTTTTTGACAACTATAGATAGATGAAATAGAAAAAAATGTCAAAAAAAATAAAAAATAAATAGTAAATGATAGAATTTTAAATAGAAAAAATGTCAAAAATACTAAAAAAAAATAAAAAAATAGTAAACGATAGAATTTTAGAAAAAAGTTTTATTTCAAATTCCTAATGGGAATTGCTCATTAGTCTTGTTACGCTATTTTGAGTAATTTTTATTTTTGAAGCGTCTCAATCCGAACTCTATCAAAAGTTATGACCAGTTGAAGTTTTTTCGTCCTAAAAAGTTTTGAAACCCAAAATCTCTGATACAAGCATATAGAAAGCAATCCAAACATACAAATAATACAACATTTCAAAGATAAGGAAACATACCTCGTGACAGTGAGAGCAAAACCAGTAAACACAAATGGATCTAAATGAAATCTACCAAAACCAGTGAATGAAATCACAAAGACAGTGAGAGCAAAGGAAAATGAGACAGAACCACGACATACCTGTGAGAGTGAACCAATAGCACCAAACGCGTGAACCAATGACACTCAAACACGAACAAAAAACGTGAACCAATGGCATAAAAAACGTCAAACAAAAACGTGAACTTAAGGATTGAATAGTGAACGAAACAATGACACAATGATATACATAACAGTAAAGGAGAAGACAAAATGACACAATTAGTGAAACATAAGAATGAAGTGCAAGAATACCTTAATATTTCTTCAAATATTTACAAAATTATCACTGTATTTTTGTTTATGTCAAATTCTTTTTAATCGACATCATGTTGTAAAATATGTTTTTTTACATATAAAAGTAACTATTGTATGCAGCAAAAGTTAAATTTATTCTGTTCAAATAAGTTAAATCGATAGTTTTAAACATTCTATTTTTTAGAATTTAAAAAAATTTCCGTCCATATAGAACCTTACTCCAATTAAATAATTGTAAAAGTAATTTTCACATTGAGGAGCACTATGAGTATGTAGGGTTATAAAATGAAGCATAATTGGCAGGGTAGAAAAAAATGGATGGAAAAAATGATTGATTGGTGAAGGTTTCTGGAGCCGAAGCTAATGATAGCTTTGCTTTGAGGGTGTGATCTCTCTAATACCTTTGCTTTCAAGAAAGTAACTAGCCTCTTCTACACACCTGTGAAAAAAGTTAATCTAACCGTGATAATCTAAATGATTTTAAATTTATTTTAATCAAATAATTTTAACATTCAAAGCCTTATTTTTATATTTTAAATTCAACCTATTCAGATAGATATATTAAAGAAAAATTAAAAATTAATATTCATCTTAAAACGTTCTTTGATGTGATAGAAAATCCTCCCCCAACACGTTTTTAGATACTCCTAATCAAATTGTTGTAATCATAAACTGAGTTTAAATATTGTTTATCCCGTTACATGGAATACTTTGAAAAATAAGTTAACACTCGTAAAAATGTTACGATAAAAAACATTCTAAATAAAATAAAGTAATTTTTTTATAAATTAATATTATTTTTGCAAATATTTTATGATTCTTTAAAAATGTTCTTTACATATACATCAACAAAGAGACTGTTGATTTATTCTATATCTGCTCTGGAGAAAAATTAGTTTCCCCGTGGTAGTAGAGATACTATGTGGTGATGAAAAAAAAAAAAAAACTAATTTTAGTTTATATACGATTTATCTTTTATAAAACATAATTATGGAAAAATTTACCCACCTTGAAAGATATATCTACATAAAATTCCATGGATCTCTTAAAAAACTGCAAAAAATAGTTTGTTTATCATAATAAACCAACTGAAAGTAAAGATGTGAAGTAGGTGATTGCATTAAAGTATGTCACGATTGAGTTGCTGGTTAGCTGCCAACCCTTTTTTCTAGGGAGTTCACTACTTATATATATAAACGTACATATTATTAATATTTAAAGTAAGTCGTTAAATACTATTAATATTTAACAATTTTTAATATTGCTAATAGTACTAATAACAAATAATAATTTAACAACACAGCATTAACCAAACACCAAAAATTAATCAACCATAGCGATAAGAAAATTGTCATAACATGTAATGAAATAACTCTATTTTAACATTATTTATGTTATTTAAGAATAAGTGGTTTTCATAACAAAGCGCTGCTAGGTAAGAAAATTAATTTTCAATTCTACAATTTTTTTGCAGCTATTTGAAATACCTATTTCGAAGAGAAAATTAAATTTTCTCTATTTATACAAGATGTGATTGAAATATTTTTATCGCACGATAAGTAAATTAAACTGTAATTGTAGAACTTTTTCAGTGAAACATTTCAGTACGATTTTAACTATTTATCTAAACATAAATTAATTTTAATTAAATGTTACAATTAAAAAGATATGGATAAATTATATATAAAATAGAATAATTATATCAGAGGACTTTTTAAAATTAACTTAGGTAGAGAGTAATTTTAATTTATAGAACTTTTTTCCATTTCTAGAAAGTCTTTGTATAAAAGTTCGTGTATTATTAAGCTATTAAAGAGGTCATGTGCCGGTCGTCTTCAGTGTATGTGCCGGTCGTCTTTGGTGTATGAATTCATAGCTATCTTCTGCTCTGTCATTTGGACTTTTATTCCTAGTCGTTTTCATTTAAATTATTATTATTATTATTATTAGACACAACCTATTATAAATATTGAAATTTATCATAAATATTAAAATTGATCGTCCAAACCAAATGAGAGAAAATATTTAACAAAGTAAATGCATTTTAAAATTAGTCACAAATTAAAACCAAGCAAGTTAAATATTATTTTTTTAATATGGTTTAAATATTAATATATGTATACCACGCTAACACTATATATTTATCTTGTTTTTTCAATATTTTCTTGTGTTGATTTAACTGCCATTTATTCTTACTTTTACATATTAAAGTATGTTTAAAGTAAATTACTATAATAATTTATGATATTTCTTAACTTATATTTATATTTTTTAAATTTTTTTGATTTCATTATAGTGAAATTTGTAGTATCTCGAGGTACAAAACCTAAATCCTAAAATAAAGCAAATAAAAAAGAAAAAAAAATATATATATATATATATATATTAAAATAATATATATTTTTAAAATATTTTTAAATCACATCATAAAAAGATTTTCTAAATTTTTATATTAACTCAACAACTCTTTATTGTTAAGATTCACCACATGTAACATTTCTTCTCGTATAACACAAGATCGATTATCAATATTATTCAATATTATTCAAGCAAACACAATCTAGAAAATCTAAAATAGAGTGAAAGCTAGTATTTATAAAATTTTTAATATAATTAATAGCATGTAAATATTCAATAAGAAACACTGAGGATACGAGAGAATTATTAACACCTCCCTTTAGCCACTAGAATGCACTCTACAAAATCATATCAACATCACAACAAACAAATGTCATTGGAGAGCAAAAACCTAAAAACATAAACATAATAGATTCTAAGACCGCCATAATTGATTATAGGTTAAAAAATATATAAATAATTCATTATTTGTATGCCATAATCGATCGTAGCAAAATAAAAAAAATACATGTAATCGATTATTTATACGTCGTAATCGATTATTTATATGTCATAATCGATTATCTAAAAAAAAATTACCTAAAATAGATTATATACCACCCATAATCGACTATGTGTTAAAAAAATTCATATAATTTATTATTGGATTTAAGATAATCGATTATGGCTTACGTAAATTAGCTATAATCGATTATTATGTATGAGATAATCGATCATGAATCATCTTCTACCTCTACACACCGCAAGATCGTCAATGCTTTCACTGAAACGACCACCGACACAACACCTCTGTCCAATGCACCACTGCATACTTACTAACTCACAAGAGTAGCAACAACAACTCACAAATCTCACACTCACAGAGGCACCGAAACTATGAATTCATACCCTCAAAGCCACTCTACAAACACGCTCAAGGCTTATAAAAACACATTCAAATTGATTTGAATATGGTAAATGGTGCTCATTATGAAGCTTCAGTAATCTCTACAATGGAATCTCACATATAAAGGTTGCATCTATCTGGACACGCATAGTAATGATGCTCTCTGCATGCCACAATGTAAGGTTCTATGTATGGCACAAAATACCCACTTGCAAGGGTTTTGTAATTTCGAGTGTGTTGAGCTGACATCGCTGCAAATCTCTTCAAAGGATCGAGGATCGTCTCTTGCAAATCATCGTCCATCCATCGTCGTCAATTACCTAAACCAAAAGCATGTAACCCTCGACCATCCATCATAAACTAAAGTTGAACCATGAACATCGTCTCATCCAAACACACTGTAAGTGTCGTACCAATCACATCCATGTGCAAGATTGCCAAGTCATCATTTGTAATCATTACATTCCATGTACCTACTTAACTATTAAGTGCAACTCTAATTTTTAGGACGAGGGTGGCTCGTCCAATGGCCAATTTTCTTAAATTTTTAATTCCTTGAATTTTACCCAATGAAAACGTTGTTGGCCCAACGATCGGCTCCTGGGACCAAATTCATCTAGTGAGAGTGGTTTGCCCAGTGACCAATGCTATCAGGTTTTCTAAATTATGAATTCCGTATGACTCGCCCAACAAGTCTGCATAATTGTGCAAAGTTCTAAAAGTGGCCAAAGTGACTTAAGAAGGGTTTTTCATATCCTTTCCTATTTATTTTTGAAGATTAACATCCTTACTCGAGTCATTTGATCCTATTCAAAATTTTACAATTACTTAGGTACTCATACATGCAATTCAAACTGTTCAAACCAACAAAATTTCACATCAAATAGTTAGATATCATAATAAAATCATACACCAATTGATAATATAACAATTTCTTCAATCTATCTAATTCAATCTCAACATGCTCAACAAATATACCAAACACATACTTCCCTAGCCCCAAATATCTAACTGGTTTCATAATACTTATCAATTCAAACAACATCAATTTTTCAGTTAACAATTCAATTTGTGCAAGAAATTCCAATAAAGTGATTAAGTCACTTTACATTTAGATTTCCTAATCTAATGAACTATTTAAACTTAAGGCTAAATTCTCTTACCTGATTGAATGATTGGGTATCAAAAAGAAGTTCCAATTCCTCAATATCACCTAAAATGCACAAGAGAATCTTAATTAGATTATATTATTAGGACCTTAAACTAATAAAGACTAATCTTAGTTTTAAACACACCACATGCAATGCATGTGTATCTAGACATAAAAAAGACGTAAATTAACTTAAAGAAAAAAAAAGTAAAATTAGACTTACTCTAATTAAAAATCTAATTAGACAATCTTGATTGCTTTTGCTTTATTTACTCCTAAGAATCCAAAAATGATTATATTAAAATAAACCTAGAAAGCTAATTTTTCTACTTATATAAACTTTTTTACTTTAATAATAAAATATTTAAATATTGTTTTAATTATATTAGTTCTTCTAAAGTTATTTTCTGAGTTATTACAACCTTCTAATATTTTTAAGAAATATATTTATAATGTAAAATTTACAATAATATAATACTTTTAAAATAAAGAAATTTTGTGCATGATTTTATAAAAGTACAAATATGTCACTGGAATTTGAAAAAGAAGTTTGGTCTTAAGATTTCTTATTTTTTTTTAAGTTTATATGGTCCTTAATTTTAAAATTTGAATCAATTTGTTACTTTCATCATTTTCGATTTTGAAATATTAAACACTTTTTTAATTGATCCGAAATACGAATGTTGTATAATTAGTATGTGAAAACTATAAAACTCAATGTTGAAATTCAACAGAAAAGTTAACATATAAAATATATATCTTATCTTTTTTTCTAATGGTTTGTAGATCCTTCCAAAATCAAGGAGGTTGCGCAATATATTAAGAATAAAATCGTACTATTATTGTACGATTTAGTTTAAGGTTAGATTTAGTTTAAAGTTAGGTAAAATTATAGAAAAATAACACATAATAAAATTGTGCAATCAATCAAGCACATTACTTCGTTAATTAAGTTTGTTAGACTATATTGAATTATTTTAGAGTGATTATTTATTGAGTTGTGCAAATAAAATTAATTACATAATGATGAATTTTTTTTGTTTTGTTTATTTTGATGAGAATCTAATGATTGAAATTAATTTTCATTAAGTAATTTAAATAAATATAAAGTTAATTTTAATTTAAATAGAAGAATGATTAACGGAAGAAAAGTTACTTGGTGTAAATTTTTTTTATGTAAACTAATTAATTGAAAAGATGATTTTTATATAATTTAAATTATTTGAATTAAAAAATTAAATTGTTTGAAAAGAAGAATAAAATTAAATTAAAATTTGGTAATAAAATATATTTAGTAATCATTGTTGTTCGTTCAAATGATTATTTTTGTAAAATAAAAAAAAAATAAGTAATTGTAAGATTTCATTCTGTCAACAAGTTTTTTTTTTCATGATTTCACTCAACCTTAAATTAAATCGTGCAATAATGACACGGTTTATTCACAATGACATAGTAAATTTCCTAAAATAATTAAAAAATGTATCATTTTAAAATTAAAAAAAAAAATTAAACTAGTTTTGAGAATTTTGCCACTTTTATTTGTTGTTATACTAGTGAATTTAAGTTGATGAGTTTCCCGTGTAAAATCAGTAAAAAAAAAGCGTAAAAATTATATCTGAATAAATAAAAAAACAGTTTGATTTTGAAAAATAAAAGACCAATAGATTCACACAAATTAAATGTGAGAGAGATGAAATGTTAAAGGTTTTATTTATTTATATTTTTTATTTTTTTTATGTTGTGTTATTGGGATGCAGAGAAACGTGATTAATATTTTTAAAAAGGCTCACTGTCTCAATCTTTTATTTTGTCATACATATCAAGAAAGGGCTTATTTTTAATATACCAATAACATGACTATATAAATTAAAGTGTATTTGTTATAACTTAAATTTATTTTGTAAAATTAACCTAAGGATGCATATATTTTTATTTTTCAATAGTATAGCCTTTTTCATTTTGGAGACGTGAACTCTGAATTTCAAAGATTGATTTCTATAATTAAAGTACATTGAATACATATTTATTATTATTTAAGACAATCGTGTACCAAACTTTGTTTAGACTGCTGCATGTGAAACCCATAAATTTACAGAAAAACCATTTATAAATCGTCCAAATGGACAATGATGAATCATGATTCATGAATACACCGATTAATATAATAAAACAAAACACTCCCAATTTTGCTTTCAAAAAAGATTCTCTCATAATTGACGCATGCATCTTTTAATATATTTACTTACTATATTCATATTATATAGTTCTTTTAGATAAATTGAAATATACACTAAAATATTTAACATTGTTCCATATAATAAAATATATTATGTATATATATGAAAACAAATTACTTCTCTCCCATAATATTGTAATAAATAATGTTCACTTTTTTTATTAGTTTTAGATAAATAAATATGTTTCTTATATTTCTAATAAAATGACAAAAACATCTCTTGAAGTTTTTGGGATAAAAAAATTATATTTTTAATTATAAAAATAAAATTTTATAAATAAAATACAATTTCATTTAAATTAATTTAACTTTTATATTTTTTTTACTCGATAAATGAGATGTTTTTTAAAAGAAGAGAGTGATCAAATCTACTTGTTGGTAGTATGATGCGTCGATAAAGGTACAAAAATGTTTTTTTTTTTTTGTTGAAGTTTTTCTTTTCTATATTACTTTTTTCATTGCTTAATTATTTCAGATAAAAATTTTCTCATCTTTTTATCCTTTGAAAGGATGACACATTTTTTGATTTTGTATCAGACCATTTTTAATACAATGATTTATTACTTTTTGATTTTTTTTCCTTTAATACTTGCCTTTAGAAAATAAAAAAAAAATAACTTATATGAAACAAAATGAATTGACTTTACAAACTAATTGGGCTTATTAGCTTCTTCATAGACTTCTCTATCTATCTATCTATATATATATATATATATATATATATATATATATATATATATATATATATATATATATTATATATATACACCAAAATTTTTTTTTTTTTTTTTTTTGTTTTTTT
>Ga0099825_1001518_pt1 | contig 29843 bp, 29 predicted proteins | sample SiratroredBW_FD_76838 | JGI IMG/M metagenome (GOLD analysis project Ga0099825, IMG submission 76838) | Root nodule microbial communities of legume samples collected from California, USA - Siratro red BW | ecosystem: Host-associated > Plants > Roots > Nodule | place: USA: California | collected...
GACCTGATTAATGTGCTGCTGTGAAATTGCAATTCAGTGTGATTGAGAATCTGCTGTGTGCTTATATCTGTCAGTATAACAAATTGATTCATTCGTGCCTTGAATCAATTTATTTCTTTACTGCACCTTATTTCTTTAGCACCAAGATTCATTAAAGTTTTTCAGATTGCGAAAACTATTTTCAAAGGTCTAAATTGGTTAAAATCTTTCAAAGTTCAATTCACCCCCCTCTTGATCTCAGCCTAAAACGATTTCAAATACTTATTCCAAAATATAATATGTTATCGGGTTGGGTTTTAATGTTTTTAATTGTTACTTTTTATTAGGTGTTTAACAGTTTATATTTATACTTTTCTTTATGTATTTGTCGATAATCAGGGTTAGAATTAGATGAGATGGTTCTCAACATGATTGTGTATGACCAAATGTGTCCACATAACGAAAAGAACATGGGGTCCTAGTGATATTAGTAAAGATTACCACTATTGTACTTGAGGAGCCTCGTGGAGGATGATGGCTATTCAGGAGGGCTAACAACAGATATGTCATTACTCTTTAATTGTGAGACATGTAACTTGTTAGTTAGAGAATGAAAGGATAAGCAATCAAGCGATTATATATTAGGTTATATAAGTTATTCATTTTAAATGCTAAAATAATATTTATTAGAATTTTTAGGATTATGACAAGTTGAAGTTGTTAGGACTCTAGATAATTTGGATGATCTGCCCAAATGGTCTATTAAGTTTCTAATAGTCTATTAGATGGTCTAATGGTAAAAAAAAATTGATGGTAAAAAAATAGTATGTGGAGTTTTTATTTTGATGATAACAAAAAGTAATTAAATTATTGATCTATCTTGATTGTCTTACAATGTTTTGCACAACTAGACTACATAATATACTTCTAGAACGTCTACAACATGTATTTATAAATTATTATTATTATTATTATTACTATTATTATTATTATTATTATTATTATTATTATTATTATTTTAGTCTTATGTTACATTATAAAATTTTAAATGCTACAGTGCACTACAAATCAATATTTCAAATTCCCTTTTACTTTTATCTTCAACATTTGAAAGTAACTTACTTTTATTGTATTTTTTATGAGCTCCATACCAAGTCTTGGAGTCATGAATATTGACTCAGGGCAAAAACTTCCTCCACCCCATCAATCAATGCTAACGTACACCTATCACAGATCCAGAAGTATCAAAATACTCTTATTATTAACTTTTGAAAAATATTTTCTGAAAAAGTTGTAGAAAGTATTTTTTTGGAACATAAAATTTATATTTTAAAAAATATTTTCCAGAAATATATTTCAATTTTTTTTTCAAAATATAAATTTTATGTTTTGAAAAATATTTTTCAAAAATATATTTCAGAAAGTTATTTTTTAAATATAAAATTTATATTCTAGAAAAACTATTCTGTAATGTATTTTTAAAAAGTATTTTCTCGATATATTTTTACTGAAAAGGTGTTTATGGAATTTTATAAAAATATGGATGCGTTTATATTCTGGAAAGAAACTATTCTAAAATGTATTTTCGAAAAGTATTTTCCGGATATATTTTTACTGAAAAGGTGTTTCTGGAATTTTATAAAAATGATGGGATGCAAGTTAAAAGTGATCGGGTGCAGGAAGTTTTTGCTTTGACTGAGGTACTCACGAATGCATAATTATGGATCTTGTGCACCACACTACTTTGCTTGTAATAGAGTTAAGTTACAATTATGTCTACTCTACAAAGTATATGACCCTAAAATAATATAATTGAACAATGTTTAGAGGAGACTTGATGAGAATTGAGTCACAAAACTTGCTTAATGGAATGATGTCTGTAAGAAGAAACATGAACTAATATGGTCATATACAAAGACTCTTACACCATACATAAATTAGTTTCTTATCTACTCAGTTTTATCCAGTACCTTAATAACATCCCTAATCTGCTCTTAAGTACCTGACATCACCACACATATGACGATAAATGATAGATGAACATCATTTGCATAAACAAACAATTTGACACTTCTTTTACTTCTTCTACTTTATCTAAATTAGGTTATACACCATCACATGAGTGTGCAATATCAATACTAAGTTTTTCATGTAGGTGTCCAACAACAATCTCTTACCAAACAGCAATCATCACCACTAGAATAATTATAGTGAAGAGAAATACAACATGTAACAAACGTTGACAAGTATGGAATCTCATAAATGTATTAAAATATATTTATTTAATCAAAATCTTTACTAATATTCATCATAATTAAATGTTCTTGTTTCAAATTTATTTCAAATTTAAAGTTTATATTCATCATATTAGTTCGATACACTTAATATTTATTAACTAATTTAATATATATATATATATATATATATATATATGAGATATCTATATTATATTATTAATTACTAGTTAATTTTTTAATTTATACAAAAAATTAAAATCATGTTGATAAATTTTAAATTAATATTTATTTAGTATTTTTAATCAAATTTTCCTTTATATCATTTTAACATAATTTATATTCTTCTTATTTCTTTCAATAATTCTACATTATTATTCTTATTAATATATATTCTAAGTACTTTGAGAATGTATTCATATATTCAATTGTTTTATTTTATTATTTAAGTTATTTTTGATTTAATTTATTATTTAAAAATCTCTATATTGCAATTTCTACTATTAAATATTATTTCATAGATTTTCAAATTATTTCATTTTAATATTATTACTTCAATAAATTACATGGGTTATTTATTATTTAAAATCAAATTATTCGTGCACATCATTAAAATTTTCAAACTACATTCTTATTTCAATACAAAATTATTTTTAGATTTAAAAAATAATTACACCATAATTAAAAATGTCACAATTTTTTTGTTATTAATATTTTATCCTCTTTTGAAATCTTCAATGAATATTTATCTTGCTTTCTTGTGCACAATGCTATAATTTAGTTCCCAAACTAAATGAGGTTAATTTTCAAACTAGAGGTAGAGATAGGTTAGATCACTGGACCAAGACAAAGGTTTATGACTTAATTTACATCAAACATAAATCAGAATAAACTTTTTCTTAGAAAATAGACCAAACCAAAACTTTCATTTAAAGTATTGAAAAGTCAGTTCAAAAAATCTATTTACCTTACAAATTAGCCTATATAAAGAATCATAAATAAACATTTATTCTTCTTCTTCATATTACTATATATAATTTTCTACCATGTATTAATATCTTTCATTTTTTTTAAATATGTTAATTATATGTGCGTACATACAGTGTCATGCTTTAACATATATTTGTTTACTGAGAATAAATTTGTGTTATTTAGGGGCTATGATGAACAATTTATAAAATAAATTATCAGGTTAAACCTTAAAAAAGAATGCTGATAGGATATAACCAAATAGCAATTGATTCTCATAAAAACTAACATAATTATTTTCATCGCTAATTTGATTTTAAATTATTACAAAATATACCCTTAAACAAACCTGTTGGCCAACCTTGAAAAAAAAAAGTCTACAATGTTTTTTTTTATAAAAAGATATAATTTTTGACACAAAATTTTCGGAATAAAATTTTCAAAATACATAAAATACATTCTGGAACAAGTATTCTATAATACAATTTTCAGAACATATATAATACTTTCTAAAATGACTTTTCCGTGATAAGTTTTCTTCTTCTATTCTTCTTTCACATTGGTGATGGTGCAGCAGCATCAGCAGTAAAGGCACTAGAGGTGGTGGGATGCATAGAATTTCGGTCATTTTACTCAATTATAGGTGCAGGTTAAAAAATGGGGGTGCAGGAAATAATTGACACACTTAAATAGGTCAAACTTAGTTCGGAATATTGTCTATTTACAGTTAAATAGAATTGAGGAGCGTTTAAATTTGGTCTGTTGAAGGTTCGGTAGAAAATGGCGGGAAGGGGAAGCGATTCGCAGAAACAACTGTTGAGCCTGATCCGCAATTTCGCAGCTGAGAAATCTGAAGGAGGTATTTCTCTCGTTTCGTTTTCAATTTTTCTATTTCACGGAAGAACAATAACAATGTGCATATGATATTATTCTGTGTTTGAAATTGAACGGCGAAGAACGAAGAGTAGTGACTCTGCGAAAGCAAATCGCGAAGCTCACATCGGAACTGAGCGAGGCCTATGCGGAGCTGGAAGATACCAAGCGTTGCAAAGAAATGCTCGAACAGGATCTCAAAGGCTTCGAAGTTCAATTGATGTTGAGTGAAGCTTCAAATCAAACGCTAGAGGTTACTTAATGCTTAAACTACCTGTTTAATCCAATTTTTCTATAACAATTTTAGAAAAAAAATTGAGATGATTTTTTCTTTAGGTTAAAATTAACTTTCACGTTCTTGTTTTTTTATCTATGAGAACTTCTTACAGAGAAATTTATCAAATCAGAAAGTTTTTTTCTCAATTTATTCTCTCATTTTCTTCTAATACAGTTCAGTTGAACATGCAGGCAAGGGTATCTTCTATTCAAGATCACATCGCTGCCGTTGGATCTGATTTGGAATCTCTCAAGGTACTACACGTTCTCACCGTTCTATGTGATTTCAAATATGTCGCTCTATAACTTGTCACTCGACCTTTTTGTTTGTATGTTGTGCTTTCATGATCGAAGTGTGAAGAAGCAGCTTTGCGGTAACACCTCGCCACTCTCCTGTGTTCGTTTCACCATTTTCCAAGTTAAATCGTTGCCTCGATAACCCTACAAATCTTCCATGTGTGTTTGCAGTGAGCAATTCTTCCACAACATGCTTCACATGAATGGCAAGATAAGGTTGTTCCCGTTAATAAGAATATAGTGCATTAGTGAAATGTACCATTCATAATGGAAACAACTTTACCACATATAGTCATTAATCCCTCACTAAATGCAGGAAATTTCAAGAAAGCATCGTTACTTGCGACATTGATGCAATAGATTGCACTGCTTCTGGAGGTACTGTTATTCTTTTCACTGTTATAGTCTATACTTTATATGTAAAAATACAACTCATAAACACAGAGCTGCAAGATTCTTGTATTGTAGTCTTGTAGGATGACACTGGTTTTTACATAGTTTCGGTTCCTTGTCACAAAGTGCACTTACCATGTTTGGACAAGAACCAAATTGTATTTTTTGGAACTCATTTTAGTGACCTCAACCGGTAGTCTAATTTGTAAATCATTTTAATTCAGAAAACTTCTCTGGTCCAAAATTTCTGCTGATAGTTATTACTATCTTTTGGTATACTATCTCAATACAGAACATATGGATATAATAAACATGAAATAAGATTTTATACCACTTGTATAAATTTTTAATGCACATATGTTTTATAGGTAATATTGGCATTAAAAATTGGTATATGCTTGTATCTGTGTGTATATATGTGTCTGTGCATGTATTTTTTATTCTGATTTTAGTGAGGAATTCTTCAAGCATTCGCTCCTCTTTGCCTACTTTCAAGTTGTATTAGAACTGTTTGATCCTAGGCAGTTTCAAACTTTCTTCTATTCCTGCCACCTAGTAAAGGGAAAAGTCAGCAACAAAGTAGCCTCACTATAAATTGGCTCGCAGCACACACTTTCATGCAAGCTTGTAATTTTCATCACATGTACGCCACGCCCCACCCTCCCAATTTCTAATAGGTCATTGATGATCCTCTTCACCCCATGGGTACCTCCTGGATCTGCTGTAGTAGTTAGACATCATCATTTCTTTGTTCTTTATCTTTGAGTTTTAACGTATTGTATTCTTATACAATTATCCTTTTCTACATAAAAAGTCTTTTGCCTGGAAACTGAGAATGAACTTTGATATTGTTTTAGATGAATCACAAGTTATAATGAAAGAGAATGATGCTGAAGTTGCTTTATGTGACCTCGAAAGTACTCTGTTAGAGGTAATATCTCAAATTGCTAAAGAAAATGAGGAATGCCAAGCAGAACAAAAAGTTTATGAGAACGTAAGTTGAGAATCAAATACTTGAATGTCTAGGTTCCTTTGCTGTCATTATTTTCTTAGATTTATGTCTTTCTCAAGTTAAGGAGAACCTGCAGGTTCAGCGGCAATTGATTGATTCTGAAAGAAAGGTGTCTGTAATGGGCATGATAGTCATGGAAACAAAAGAATTGCAGGATCTGACCATATATCCTTACAAATATTCAATTGTTTTAATAGTTTTGGTAATCTCTTCTTCATATGTTATGCAACCTAAAATCTTAAAATTAAGTAACTGAAAAAATATAATCGCTATGAGCGTGTTTCATTATGATGAGAGCACTCCACTGACAACGCACAATTGCACTTGAAGTCGGTCACTTTAATGGGAATGTTTCATTATCATATAAATTAGAATGCTCCGTCAATAAAATCTATTTCAGCCTTTTTCATGTTGAGTTGTAGCCTATAAACTATAGGAGGCAAATTTGAGTGATGCATGAGTATAACTAACCAAAATCCAGCTGATCACTATCTAGATTGGTCGTTCGGTTAATTTCATAAAACATGTGCATCCCTCCTCTCCCCAATTTTAGTACTAGTTACTTCAAAGGATTTTAATAGATTAGCGTAATTGAAGCATCTGTGTTATGTACTTAACTGGAAACAAGCAGTCTTCTAAATTGGAAGTGACATACAGTTCACTTGGTGAGGAGCTTCAAGTGAGATGTATATGTCCTAATTGTCATCTGGACAATGTGGAATCTTTGACTGAAATTCTGGCAAATCTGGAGAGATGACATTTTGTAAGTAATCTACATCACGACCAAACATTTAAAGTATCGTCGTATCGGAATGATACCGAGGTACTGAACTTTGCTCATTTTGTGTGGTTTAAATTCGGATACACCTTTCATTCTGAAGACAAATGAAGACTTGCTCGTATGAAAATAGAAAGCAGAACAACTTGTAATGCATTATACTAATTTTTCTTATATTTGATTTTCATACTGGGTTAGCTACTGACCAAAAATATCGGTCAAACTTGCAATTTCTATGTTGTAATAATTGAGTTGGCAATTTGAGTTTTTTTTTTTTACAAATTAAATCCAAGTTTCCGGATTTTAAATAAATAATTCAACATGCATATCCCAAAAATTTTAATATTTTTAAATGTTAGAGCATTCAATAAGTTTTACATGTTCAAGCGCAAGTTTCAAAAGCATGATTCAGCTCAACTTTTTGCACCTTACCGGCAAGTAATCCATCACATTAAAAGAATCGTGTAACACCCTACCCAGCCAAAGCCATCATTCCGGATTAAAATTGGGACATATTCAGATATATAACAACAGATTCAAAGTTCTCAGTGAGGCGTACTTCTGATGAACACGAGTTTTTAAACTCTTCTAAGGCAACTTCAGGCAACTATTTCTTTTAAAAAAAAAAAAAAGTCTTCATTTTTAAAATATCATATCTCAAAGGACAACAATTTTAACCATTTCTCTCTAGATAATCTCACTAATCTATCCATCTGGGTGAAAAAAATAATTTTAAAGATACATTGACCACAGTAAACAACATCAAACAATAACTCCATCACCGGATCTGGACCTTTCTTTACAGCTCAATACCATGAGGCCGTAATATAAAGAAGAAAATTGTTTATATGTTGGCAATGTTTGCTCGCCTTTACCTGTCTTTTTTATCACTGCCAGTCATTCGCAATCTTGAATAGATGGAAATGAATAAAGCTATGGAAAACCAATTGAAGTGTCAATGTTTCAGCTCCACAGCGAGGACAGGTAAGTTCTATTACGGAGCTCACAAAAATGTAAGTTAGTCAAGGTAGAAACAAAATACCGGGTTGGTCATAAACCATTCAGAGCCTCTTGTAGAAACCTAATTTGCCTTTAGTGTCGATGGCACTGCTGAATTGCACTGGATGTCTTTTGTGTATGTATTTGTGAGGGCAAAGAGTAACAGAACAAAAACAACTTGGGCACTCACGATGCCAAAATGACTGATACTATTTCCAATTTCCATCCAGCTTCCCTTATTCCTAACCTGTAAACCATAGAACGAGAGCGCTAAAACATCACTATACTGTTGAAATAGGTATGCATAGGCATCACTACACTAGTTAACATTTCAGGACTTGATTGAGCATATATTCAAGTACAAAAAATCAACAAGCAGACATTTCCCGTTAAAAGAATTTTAATCTGCAGCAATATTAAACAGGCACCACAAATGCTATCCCTGTATTACACCCATCCTTACCTTTTTGATAAATTGTTTGCACATCCTCAAAAATCAGATAAGGATCATTTAGCACCACAAAATAGATCCTTCATAAATGGTTGAATATTTATGGATTAATGATTAAACTTAGCTGATTTCAAACTATTTAGAAAAAATGTCAACTTATAAAGTTTGTTTACTAATTCGGCACTCCTTCAATTAAAAAATGACATAACAACTCCCTCTATTACAATAAAAATATTATTTAGAAAAGTACAGTAAACCCAAGTCCTGAACTTAAAAATTAAGGGTGATTAGTTTACAACAGTACCATTGTATATTCTTTCCCATATATGGACCAGAGAATAATATGTTATTCGTAGCCTTACTTTTTACACTGTCTCTAATATCTGTATATTCTAATTTTTTAAACTTCTAATTTACGAAGTAACACAAGTTACAAGCTGAGTGGTCAAAATGGAAAAGGACATGGAGGATTAATTTTGTAATAATTATAAAAATAAGGAGCTGATCCTATATAATCAGGAATATATATGCATTATTAGGAACACTTTTATTTATCCTGGTTATTATATCTTTATTGTTAGAAGATATCAAATCTCTTCTATTTATTGTATTGATTCCTTCTCAATATAAATAAAGCACCCGTGTAATCTTAGAAACACAATTTCAACTCAATATTTCTCTTTTTCCTATAGTTTAACATGGTATCTAGAGCCCTTTTCAAAATTGTGTTGACTTGATAGATCCGCCTCTGAACGAACTTTTTTTTCTTTTGCAACCCTTTCTCCTAGATTCGCTTTCAGTATTCTGGTGTTGCCTTAGACAAGTTTTTAGGCAAAAGCCTTTTGCTCTAGCAAACACAAGGTTGGTATCGTTGCACCGATCTATCCAACTGTCCAAACGTCGTCGTGAGCCACCCATCCAAGTGCCCTCATGCATGATTTTTCTTCTACAACAACAGCAACACTGGTCAACACGTGGTGATGCTTAACGACTGATCAACCTTCACCTAGGTTGCCCACTCCATGCGCTCCTACCATTATGATGGCGGCTGCATCAGATTTCATCTAGTGGTTTGATCTACAGATGGGTCTAACTATTCCATTTGGGCTTCCGAAATTGAGTTATGGTTAAGTGGATTGGGCTACAAATCCCATGTCACTCCCATTGCTGAATTTGTTCTTGGTGAAAATCATGAACATAGGATAAAGATTGGTAGTGAACTCTATAGACTTATTAAATCTACCTCACTCAAGCCTGTTTTCTATTCTCACAAGACATGTGCATCATTTTAGAGTGAGGTGTGTACCCTTTATACCAATGACACAACGTTTGTACAGCATGTGCCAAGATCTCTTAACACTTCTTGCATATTGCCTTACATGATTTTAATGGGTTCCTTCCATCATCTATAGATGTGAAGGAACATGAGAACCATGGTACATTCTTTATTACCCTGGGCTTGTATGCTCGCGACAAGAGTACATGGCTACCCGTGATCAGGTTTTAGGATTAGTAAACACTATGACTTCCACATCATATGTGCTCCCCTATATTTCTCAAAAAATAAACATGGAAAGACATACTTCGTTTGCAAATGAAAACATTGTCTTTACATCACATAGGAACAATTCTTTACGCTCTTGCACAGGTAATTCTAAAAATTGTTTAAAATGCAAACATTGTCACCGCATTGGACAGGCAATTGATAGGTGTTGGAAGCTGCATGAGAAACCCCTTGACCACACAATATTGCCCAAGTATCTACTCCCGAGTCACCTGTTGCTCCTACATTAATGGCTGATCTATCTCCAACAGCATTTGAAGACTTTATCAAATGGTGTGCAACACATCAATCCACTAGTAGCACTGCTTTGCTGGCACACTTGTAATTCATTTGCTTGTCTCTCTCAATCTCCTTCTCCAAGGATCCTTGGGTTATTGACTCTAGTGCAATTGATCACATACCTAGTAATCGTTCTTTCTCCTCCTTCATTACTGTTTTCAATTTTCCTTTTAATAACTATCGTCAATGGTTCACAAACACAAGCTTGTGGCACGATACTACCCAACCCCTCTTATCCCTTAATGTTGAATTTGCTCTTTATTTCCCTAAATTCCCGTTTAATTTATTGTTTCTTACCCAATTAACCTTTCTCTCCATTATACAAACCTTAATTATCATAGACTTTCCACCATAAATATACTTGTTTGTCCTTGTTATTTTCTATTCCTATTCCTAAGTCTCCGAGTGAAGCTTTATATCATAATTTTGATGAGAGGAAACAAAGAATAGATGAACAGGTAGAGAACTGATTATTATTTTACTAAATATGAAAGAAGACACAAGTTGAGCATATATAGGCTCAAGAAAGGTGACAACAGTGACACACTAACCACGACAGAAAACAAAAAAACCAGATAACTAACTAACATTCCCGTAAACTCAAGGTGGAGGATTTTTACACAAAATCCTGCACATTGAGTTTGCACCTAAGAAGTTCAAAACGATGAGAAGAAAGAGGCTTGGTAAGAATATTTGTTTACTAATCCAAGCTACGAATATGATAAACTTCAAGTTCTTGGATAACACTTGATCACAAACACAGCAGACATCAAATCTCCATGTGCTTCGTTCTAGAGTGAAAAATAGGGTTGTGTTATAGCAACAACACTTTAATTGTGGCAGAGCATGACAAGAGTGGAGAAAGAAAAAGATAATTCTTTCAAAAGAGCTTGAATGCAGAGAATTTCTGAAGATTGAGCTAAGTTGCAATATTCAGCTTCAGTGCTTGATCTGGCAATGATATGTTGCTTGCAGAACCACCAAGAAATGAGATTAGGTCGCAAAATTGTAGATCCAAATGTAGGCCTTCTATCTTCGATATTAGATTCCCGTTCAGCATCGCACATGGCTATGATAGAAAAAGGTTGAGTTCCAGAGTTGAAAGTCCAACATCTTCCATTGTTCAATATTTCATATCAGACACAAGCAAGCATAGTAATGGTAGTGCGCCTTTCTGGTTGCCAGAGGGGATGGCACATGCAGAGCATGGAAAGGTTTCGTCTAATCTGGAAACCTCCTAAACTAGGTCACACTTAGCAAACTACATTCCAAGGTCATCGATGGCTGACAATACAATAACATATTTGACTGGATCAAAGTGGGACCAAACCCACTCTAATACAGACTTTAGACTTAAGATTTAGAGTATTTAGGAAAAGGCTTGGGTACTAACACTCACTCAACAAGTATACATACATGTAAATACACAATAAGAGAAAAAGGATTTAAGAGAAGTCTACTCTATCAAACTAATGTGCAACAAAAAGTAGCTTTATAGCAGTCACAAAGTCAGAGTACAGCAATGTCATCAGTAAATCCAATATAATCCAAAATCCACAAATTTCCTAGTGCTAGATTTGAAGATCTCATTGGCAACTTGCGACTAACAGATATTTAGGAGGTAAGAAAAAACTCTAAACATCGTTACATATTTGTTTCCCTATTTCCCAATTATTGTTATTTCCTTTTTAAGCATTGTCATTTATCCTATAAAAGGGAAATTAGTGAATAAAGTCCTTTTTTCAATTTATAAGAAATTAAAAAGAAAGGGTGAGTGTACCAGGAAGAAGAAGTGAATGGTCATCACGTCTGAGAACAATATAACAAGAAAATAGCATCCCATCCTTGGAACTTGGTTTAGTTTGGTAATCGCACTAAATACACATCTGCAGTTCAGTCCATTGCAAGAAATATAAGATACAAAGTTCTATAAAAAATTTAGAACTACTACGACTATCATTGCTAATAATGTTGTGAAAAGTATAAATTCGAAGAAATTGCTAAATTATAAAGTTGAATAACAATGCAAAAAACACCATTATGAAATGTGGAATTTGGAATCTACAGATTATACCACTGAATATTCTTTCTCCCTCTACCTTGTTTCAGAAACAGAAAAAGGTCAGAGATTTAGCAAGTCTTGTCTATTTGGTTAAATAAAAATGAGATGTATTCAAGATGCACAATGTGCAATATTTGGCAACATCAAACTAGGCAATGTAATTATTCTCGTACCCAGGGGTACCCACCCTCCTCTGACCCGATTGTGATGGGTTTCCCTGCTTTGATTTGGGACAACTCCAGGACAGGTTTTCCCAAGTTTCAATATCAGCAATGGAGGTGAACAACGCCAATGATACCTGCCCTCCAGAAAATTATATTTATTTTCTAGTTATACATATTTAAGGCTTAAATATTTTTAGTCCCGCAAATTTGGAGTTTACTTTTGGTCCCTCAAATTTAAAGTAGCTTGTTGCTTTTGTCCATATATCCCAAATACCATTTAAGATTTTGCTTACATACCTAACAAAATTACAAGTCATTTACATAACTGATCAGAAGAAGTGGCAGCTATGCTAAGAATTAGGTTAAACTAGTGAAACATCAGTAAAAGGAAATGTGAGTGGATATATTTCTTCTTTCCCGCATTCCAAATTGGTTCAACTAGATACAAGCAGGAAAACAACGAGTAGCAGATCAATGATATCGGTGTGCTACAATTACGCTTGGTTGTGCTTTGCATTAGGTTTGGTTGCTATCAATAACAACCTACTTAGACTTTTGCATTTTTTTCATCAAACAACCTAACCATGTATTGTGTTCCTTTCAACGAATTTACTTTTTCAACACTAAGGTAGGGGGAGATTAAGCATACTAAAACATTATTTTTTTTTTTCAAAATACAAGGACTAAAAGGATAAATTTTAAATATGAAGCACCAAAAAGAACTTATTCCCATGAGGAACTAATACATTTAAACATATATTTGATTATGTGTATATCTTGCAAGATGTGATTCCTCCGCCTCCCTTTTTTCAATTCCCACTCTCATTTTCCTTTTCTCTCTCATCACAAACATTCACAATTCATCATATATTATATTTGGAAAGGTGATGAAGTGAGAGTAGGCTTTGAGTTACATGACAACAGAAAAAAAGTTATTAAACAATTCAAATCTTTTGTATGTATTGGAAATCGTTCATCGACTAGGAATAAGGTCAAATTGTAATATATAAGTGAGGTGCAATCCTTATCTTACAATCCAGTTTTGTGAGGTTGAGTAAGACATAAACCCACTTAATAAAAGTATGTTTCTATATAAAGTTAAGACTATTGGTCACTTGTGGGACATATAAAACATCATTTAATACAACAAATGATTATAAAGTAATATTCTGGAATAACCCGAGGGCAACATGGGGATATCACACCTTTCCAATTTACATATCAAAGAAGGGGAAAAAGAAATAACTAACTGGAAGGGAAATCGTTTTTTATCAGAGTTTGTTAGTAGTGAGAGAAGATATAAATAAGAAAGGAAAGAGAGTATAGGGGCAGGGAAAAGAAAAAGTAGGGAAACGGGTGGAGGAAAAAGTAGGGAAAGGGGTGGAGAGTGTTGGCCTCTCGAAAGCCAACTTTTACCATTTTGTTATCTCATACACAGTTTTTAATACTTGCATATTTCCACAGTGAAAACCTAATATATGTGATTTCAGCTCTATTACTCTATTCCATCTATTCTCTCTTATATTATCTCTTATTATCTCGATGCTATATGTTCTGTTCTATTGTTGTCTGTGAGAACGTGTGTTACAATTTGGTATCAGTATTCGATCTGGGCTCTTACATGTGGATGGTCACTACCTACACCGCTGCTGCCATGGAAGAACGCATGGAAGGATTAGAGCGACAAATGGCTGAGTATCATGCCGAACAGAGTCGTTTCATGGAGACCATGATGAAGCGTATGGAGGAATTGATGGTGTGGCATCCTCATCACCATTTTGAGGGAGAAGAGGGTAAGTCCCGTGCGGACGATCCAGGCGAGGGACATCAACGAGATTCTCAACCGAAGGGCGATTTCAATCGTAGAGTCAAGATTCTGTCGTTTGATGGGTCTGATGCGAGTGGGTGGCTAGTCAGAATGGATCGCTATTTTCGAATATTGGGGATTCCGGTGGGCGAGAAGATGGACTATGCGGTGTTGGCGCTTCATAGCGAAGCTTTGACGTGGTTTGAATGGTGGGAGTCACAATCCGCTTTTCACACATGGCTCCACTTTAAGCACGATTTGCTTAAGCATTTTGAGCCTGGAGCCGCCTCCAATCCTCTGGCTCGGTTATGGACTATCGTCGCAACTTTGAATTAGCGGCACGATCTCACAAGCATTTGGGGGTGATACCTTAATGTGCATGTTCCATGAAGGGCTCCAACCGACCATCAAAGCCGAGATGGCGGTGGAAGATTTTGAGAATTTACAGTCCCTCATGGATATAGCGATGGTTACTAAAGCTAGGAATGTCGCGTGGCAGGAGGAAGGAAATCACCTAGGAGGTAGGAGACACGATGCAGCTGGTCGGTTGGGCTGGGGGATCTCTCGTGCTTCAAATTGGGCTAGGCCCAATACTCACTCTTCCGTACCCGAGTTGAGTAATTCCACAATTAAGGCGGAGACAACAACTGAGTTAAGACCCTCTCTCTCTACGATTTCTAGTGGCTCCAAGCCCACTTCTCGTTGGATCTCCAATGAAGAATGGACTGACCGCCAACGCAAGGGTCTTTGCTTTCGTTGTGGAGACAAGTGGAACCCACATCACTCATGTAAATTTCGTCATCAACAGCTGGTCATATTGGGCGAGGATGAGAAGACTCTAGAGGTTCTAGAAGATATTCCAGACAATGAGCAGCCCCTCTTAGCTCTACACAGAGTTTCTCTTCATCTTTCATCTTTCAGCTATTGGGGTCTGACTTCCCATAAGACTTTGAAATTCAGGGGGACCATTAACGGTAGTGAGGTTATCATTTTAGTGGACCTAGGGGCTAAAGCTAATTTTCTTTCCACGACTTTAGTTTCTACCCTGGGTTTACCACTGGTCCATTTACCTCCATTCCGAGTGGAGGTAGGGAATGGAAATGTCGAGCATGGGTTACGAGGATGTGAGAGGGTGACAGTTTTGGTGCAAGGAATCTCAATCGTGGAGGACTTCTTGGTCATGGAGTTAGGCCGTTTTGAAGTGGTTCTCGATGCAGGTTAGGTTGTGAGTTTGGGTAAGTTCGAAGGAGATTACAAGAATTTGACCTTGAGTTGGATGTTATATGGACGTGTGGTGACTCTCAAAGGTGATCGTACCTTGGGAAGGAGCCAAGCAAGTGGGAAGATGGCTTTAAACGCCCTGCGAAATGACGAGGAAGGCTTTCTCGTGACACCACTCTTTAGGTTTAGGTCTAAGGAACAACATTCAATCTCAACAGCTACTATGAATCTTCTGCAGCAATTTGATGACATTTTTCAGCCTCCCTCTGAGCTTCTACCACAGCGGACACATGACCATAAGAAAGTGCTGAAGGAAAATGCTCCTATTCCCCACATTTGGCCTTACCGATTTCCTCATTAATAGAAAGCAGAGATGAAGAAGATAATCGCAGAAATGCTTCTGAGTGGAATAATTTAGCCTAGTACTAGTCTATTTTCGAGCCCTGTGATTCTCGTGAAAAAGAAGGACGGCGGTTGGCGTTTCTGTGTTGACTATCGTGTGCTCAACAAAATTAGCATTCCTGATAAGTTTCCCATTCCCATTATTGAGGAGCTACTGGATGAGCTTGATGGAGCTACAGTGTTCTCTAAATTGGATCTGAAGTCTAGATATCATCGGATTCGGATGCGGGAGGAGGATGTCCACAAAACCTCTTTTCGAACTCATGAGGGTCATTACGAATTTCTCGTAATGCCTTTTGGTCTTACAGATGCTCCATCAACATTTCAAGCTCTCATAAACTCGATACTTAGGCCTTTTCTCAGGAAATTCGCATTGGTTTTCTTTGATGACATTCTTGTGTATAGCAAAGATATCGAGAGCCACAAGAATCACTTGTTATGTGTGTTTGATTTACTGAGGCAGAATCACTTATTGGTGAATAAGAAGAAGTGTTGCTTTGAGTGTCCTAGTATTGAATATCTAGGCCACATCATTTCCTCCCAAGGAGCGGCAGCCGATCCAAAGAAGCTCCAAGTCATGATGGATTGGCCATAATCGAGAGATCTTAAAAGTTTGCATGGGTTCTTAGGTCTCACAGGTCACTATAGGCAATTTGTCAAGGGATATGGAGGCATCGCTTGGCCTCTCAATCAACTTTTATGGAAAGATTGCTTTTAATGGAGTCCAGAATCTAAGATTCCTTTTAATGGAGTCCAGAAGCTAAGATTGCTTTCCAAAAGCTAAAGTCAGCCATGGTTTCGATGCTTGTTTTAGCAGTTCCTTGTTTCTCTAAGCCATTCCAGATCGAAACCGACGCTTCCGGAAAAGGGGTTGGTGAGGTCTTGATGCAAGATGGTCGCCTCATTGCATTCATGAGCCCGAAGCTTTCTGATGCGGTTCAACGGAAATTTGTTTGAGAGGGAATTAATGGCTATTGTGCTAACCATCCAAAAGTGGCGACACTATCTCATTGGGCAACAATTCACGGTATTTACTGATCAGAGGGTTGCAGATAAAAGTCAACAGAAATGGTTATCCAAGTTGTTGGGTTATAATTTTGAAATTAAATATAAGGCAAGGCCTGAAAATAGAGTTGCAGATGCTCTGTCTAAGACATTTCACTTCTCCTTTTCTTTTCCCATGGCTGCTGAATGGGAGGATTTGGAAGCTAAAGTTTTGGCTAATGGGCGGTTAAAAGGGATTATGCAGTAACTTTTAAAAGGGGAGAACACTAAATCTGGTTTCGAATTGGTCAATGGGAAGCTCATGTACAAAGGGAGGATAGTGATTGCTCGAAACTCCAAGTGGATCCCAAAGATTTTGTTGGAATTTCACAGCTCGTTGGTCACTCTGGCTTCTTCCGCACGTACAAGGGGATCTTAGCCTTGTTGTATTGGGAGGGCATGAAGACTACTATCATGGATTTTATCAAAGATTGTCAGGTTTGCCAACAGAATAAACATTCTACTCTAAAACCAGCAAGTCTCTTAAATCCTCTACTCCTCTACTAATGTGTGGGTAGACATTTCAATGGATTTTATTGGTGGTTTACCAAGATCTAAGGACATGGATACTATTCTAGTAGTAGTGGATACTATTCTAGTAGTAGTGGATACTATTCGTGTAGTAGTGGACCACCTCACTAAGTATGCTCACTTCTTTTCCTTGCTCATCCTTTTATTGTGAAGGATGTGGCCTCATTATTTATCAGAGAGGTGGTACGTCTCCATGGGTTTCCATCCTCTATAGTCTCGGATAGAAATAAGATCTTTATGAGCACTTTTTGGGTTGAGCTGTTCAAACAAGCAGGGACCTCACTACGGATGACGTCGGCTTATCACCCACAATCTCATGGACAAACAGAGGCGGTTAACAAATGTCTTGAAACATACTTAAGGTGTCTCACGGATTCTAAGTCGAAACAATGAATTGCATGGCTTGCTTGGGCCAAGTATTGGTACAACACCAACTACCATGGCGCTATTAAGATGACTCCTTTCAAGGCTTTATATGGGCGGGAACCTCCACCACTACTGAGAGGAGGATTAGAGTCCCCCATGGAAGAGGTGAAAATTTTGTTGGCAGAACGCAACCAGCTGCTGGACGAGCTTCATTTTCAATTAAATCGTGCTCAGAAAGTGATGAAGCAGCAGGCATATAAGAAGAGGCGGGATGTTGTCTTTGCTGTTGGCAATTTTGTTTACTTGAAGATTCATCCTTATAGAATGAGATCATTAGCTGCCAGGAGTAATCAAAAGTTAGAGTTTCTTTACTGTTGTTAACACCAGTGGGTCTAGTAGCGTATCAAGTGGTCCGACCTACCGGACTCGAGGATTGGAAGAAAACAAGAATGGAACATAGGATGAGCGCTATAGAAAAATGGGCCAACGAACAGGGATGAGCAATTGCATAATTGAAAAATGATATGGTGGCAGTCAAAGAGGGTCTCTTGGATCTCAAAGAATTTAAAGAAGCTTTGAAAGAATTCAAGAAACATGAGAAAAGTTCAGACGGTGGGGAAAATTCAGAGAATGGAGATGAGAAAAAGGGAGAAGTGTTTTAAAGAGATGAAAACTTAGAGGAGGAGGAGGAGGAGGAAGGACAAAAAACGTGGGCAAGGAGAGTGGAATTACCTACATTTGAAGGCATAGACCCGCAAGGATGGGTGTCTAAGAGCGGAAAAATTCTTTAAAGTGCAAAATGTATCGACAAAGGAAAAGTTGAAATTGGCTTTCATCAGTATGGAAGGAAGGGCCAATCATTGGTTCAAATTTTGGAGAAAAAAATCCAAGAACCAGTCGTGGGAGGAGTTTACATAAGCGTTAATCTGAAGGTTTGGAGGACGGGAAAGAAGTTCCATTTTTGAAAGATTGGCTAAGATCAAAAAACAAGGGAACATGGAGGATTACATCCAAGAATTTGAAATTTTAGTTTCGCAAGCACCCAATATCACGGAGGAACAAATGAAAGGCTATTTTTTGGCAGGATTGCAACCCAAGATTAGACACCAAATTAGACCACATGATCCTAAAGAGCTGACGAGGGCTATGGAGATTGCGCTGGATTTAGAGGAAACATTGAATTGGGACAAATACGCAACAAACAGTTATCGAACAGGCCAGTTTCGATATACAGGAGGCATAGGGGTGATGACAAGGAGTGATAATCACAAAGGAGGATCCAGAAAAGCGGGTTTCAGCGTTATCAGTGATGCCAGGAAAGAAAATAGGCATAATATGGTGGGAATTGAGGGAACAAGTAAAAATTCCAAAACTTTACCATACCTGGAATATCTAAAAAGAAGAGAAGAAGGTCGTTGCTTTAATTGTGGGGGTGCCTACAGTTATGGTCACAAATGCCCAGATAAAAATTTAAGGGTGGTGATATGTGGTGAAGGAGAAGATTTGGAAGATGAAGGCCTGCAGCACACTCAAACAGAAGAAGAGAAGGAGGATGAGGAGGAGAGTGACGGTCCAAACATGAGCGCCGACGTATGAATCTGTCAGTGCTATCAGCAGAGGGTTTAACTCAACCCCATACTATGAAACTACAAGGAGAAATGATGGGGAGGTGTTGGTCTTGATAGATAGTGGTGCTAGTCACAATTTTATTTCTACCAAACTAGTGCAGCGTTTAAAACTTACAGTGGAAGGCAAGCCAGCTTACAGTGTGAAGTTAGGAGATGGGTTTAGAAGAAGCACCCATGGATATTGTGAGAATATAGTGATAAAAGTGGAGAACCATACTGTTACGGAAAAATTTTATGTGTTTGAATTAGGAGGGGTGGATGTTATCTTAGGAGTGGCATGGCTAGCAACCTTGGGAGACATGGAGGTGAATTGGAAGGCTTTAACCATGTCGTTCCCATATGGAGGGCGAAAAATTCAGATTTGGGGGACCCTTCGTTGAGAAAGACCTTGGTGACTCCCAAAGCCTTGAAGAAAGAAAGGGAGATAGCAACCTTAACTGTGTTGTGGGTAGACTGTGTTGTGAGTAGCAGAGATGAGCGAGATAGTAGGTCAACGAGGAATGGAGAATTTGACAGAAGTGCAACAGGGGGAGTTGGCTGGAGTCTTAAAGGATTGTCAGGGAATTTTTGAAGAAATCATAGAGTTACCCCCAGCTAGAGAGGTGGATCATAAAATACCGATAAAAAGGGAAGTGGAGGCTATAAATGTCAGACTTTACAAGTATCCTTATTTGATGAAATTTGAAATTGAAAAACAAGTAGAAGAAATGTTGAAGGCTAGAATTATAAGGCCCAATAATAGTCCTTTTCAAGCCTCGTCATTCTAGTAAAGAAAAAGGATGGGAGTTGGAGATTCTGTGTGGACTATAGAGTCTTGAACAAAGCCACTATACCGGATAAATTTCCAATACCCGTGATAGAGGAATTATTGGACGAACTACATGGAGCTTGCTATTTTTCCAAAGTGGATTTGCATTCGGGATACCATCAGATAAGAATGAGGGAGGAAGATATTCAAAAGACTGCTTTTTGCACTCATCATGGGCACTACGAATAACTAGTAATGCCCTTCGGACTCACTAACGCCCCAGCCACCTTTCAGAGTGCTATGAACTCAATTTTACATGCCCATTTGAGAAAGTTTGTGTTCGTGTTCTTTGATGACATATTAGTGTGTAGTAAGACCATTTGAAACAGCTCAAAGAGGTGTTTCAAACGCTACAACAGCACCGGTTCTTTGCCAACAAAAATTAGTGAGTTCGGGAAGCAAGAGATGTAGTATTTGGGCCATGTGATTTCAAAAGAGGGGGTGAAGATGGATCCACAGAAAATTGCAGCAGCGGAACAGTTGCCTACCCCGAAAAACGTTAAGTCCTTGAGATGATTTTTGGGCTTAACGGGATACTATAGGAGGTTCATACATGATTATGGAAAAATAGCCAGACCCACTTACTCAATTACTAAAGAAGGGAAGCTTTGTATGGAATAATGACAGAACACAGGCCATGGAAGAGTTGAAAAGGGCACTCACCACTGCACCAGTTTTAAGTCTGCCAAACTTTGACATTCCCTTTTGCATCGAGTGTGACGCTTCAGGCAAGGGCATTGGGGCAGTTCTATCCCAAAATAAAAAGCCCATTGCTTATTTCAACAAGGCGCTAGCAGATTCCTCCTTAACCAAATTCATATATGAGGAGTTAATGGCTTTAGTGCTGGCCATCCAGCATTGGAGGCCATATCTGATTGGTCGAAAATTTACAGTATACACAGACCAAAGGAGTCTGAGATACCTACTGGAGCACAGGATCACTACCCAAGACCAACAAAATTGGTTAGCCAAATTACTCGGGTATGAATTTGATATCATCTATAAATCAGGAGTAACGAATAAGGTTGCAGATGCATTGTCACGCTCTTTCGAAGAGGAGGAAAGCACGGCGGAAATAAATATGGTATCCAAACCACATTGGCAAGATTGGGAAACAATAGAAGACAAAATCCAGAGAGATCAGGAGTTGCAGAAAATCATTGCTGAATTAAATAAAAATCTAGGGTCAAATGGGAATTACACATTGGAAAATTGAAGACTACATTACAAGGGTAGATTAGTGTTATCTGTAGGATCAACATGGATTCCTAAACTGTTATAGGAATTCCACACGACTACCTTAGGAGGTCGCACGCAGGGGTTTACCGCACCTTCAAGAGGATTAGCCAATCTTTACACTGGATTGGGATGAAGAAACAGTTTACTGAGTATGTAGCAACCTGCATGGTGTGCCAACGCAATAAATATTTGGCCAGCTCACCCCAGGGGTTACTGTAACCTTTTCCTATTCCGGGTGAGGTATGGGAGGAAATCAGTATGGATTTTATCATTAGACTACCTAAATCTAATGGGTATGACTCTATTCTCGTGGTTGTGGACCGTCTCAGCAAATACGACCACTTTATTCCCCTTAGACACCCCTATTCAGCAAAATCAGTAGCGGATGTGTTCGTGAAAGAAGTAGTACGCTTACATGGGATTCCAGCAACAATTGTGAGTGATAGGGATTCCATTTTCATGAGCGTATTCTGGAAAGAATTGTTCAAACTACATGGGACTCAATTAAACATGAGCATCGCATATCATCCTGAATCGGACGGTCAAACTTAAGTATTAAATAGGACAGTAGAGATGTATTTGAGGTGTTTTTGTTCAAAACCTAAGAATTGGATACACTACGTGTCATGGGCAGAGTATTGGTACAATACTAGTTATCATGGGGCTACAAAATGCACTCCATTTGAGGTGGTGTATAGGAGACCTCCTTCATCCTTAACCCGATATGTACCAGGAGAATCAATAGTGGAAGCGGTGGCTCAGGACCTGATCAATCGTGACGAAGCATTGAGACAACTTAAATTCCACCTATTGAAGGCACAAGATCAAATGTCGAAATTTGCCAATAGGCACAGGAGGCCAGCATCAATTAAAATAGGGGATGAAGTATACTTAAAGATTAGACCTCATAAACAACAATCCATGCCAACAAGATTGCATCCAAAGCTGTCGGCAAGGTATTATGGCCCTTTCCGAGTATTGGCTCAAATGGGTGCAGTGGCCTATAAATTGCAATTACTGGATGAAGCTCACATACATCCGATATTTCATGTATCCCAACTTAAAAAGGCGATTGGAAATGAACGAATAGAGACGACAATTCCTCTTGAATTTAAGGGGCTAGAAGAAGAGAGGATTCCGAAAGAGGTGTTAATGACCAGAGTAATTGACCGACAAGGGGAAACAGTACAATAGGTATTAATCCAGTGGGAAAAAGGGGGCACCGAGACTGCAACTAGGGAGGACCTGACAACGATGCAAGAGTAGTTCCCAGAAGCTCACCTTGAGGACAAGGTGGATCTTTTGGAAGGGAGAATTGTTAGGCAGCCAGGGCATCAAGGACAGGATAATAAGTATAAGGGGTTAAAGACTTATTATAAGAGGAAATTAAAAAATGTAACAGCAGGGGAGGAAGTTAGAGTTAGTTAGAATGTTACCTTGTAAGGGTTGATCTATTTAAAGACATCAACCTTGGGGAAAAAGGGGAGAGAATTTAGTTGAGAACTACAGGGTTTGGCCTGTGTGACAGGAAAAGTAGTTTCCTGTGTCTACTGTAATCACAGTTTTCAGATCAATAAAGAGGAATTTCAGTATAATTTTGGAGTTTCTTTACTGTTGTTAACACCAGTGGATCTAGTAGCGTATCAGATGAGGATTAGAGTTTTGGGTGCAAAGGGTGATGAAGTGGGAGAATTAATTTAAGTTTTGGAAAGCTTTGTGGTTTTAGATTTGATAACTACATATGGGTAGAAGAGGCTTAGCGACAGCAAAGGTGATTTGGAGAGAGATGGTTTGATGTACCTATGGACTGAACTTGAGGAGAGACGTAAGAAAACCCAACCACTGTCAAGGACAGGGATGGGTACTAATTGTTACCCTTCATGGTGATCAAGGACAAGAACAAAGATTTGTTGGGGATTAGGGGGCCGGAATAGGAGAGGCGAAAGTGGCCTCCTCTCCAAGCCTAGATCCAACAAGTAAAAATCAATCCTTGGAGGATATATAAATCTATCGGGGACAGAATTGTTGGCATTTTATTTTAAAATGATAATGCTGACATAAAGTTTGTATGATCACATATAATTCACTTGGGATGTTGCATTGATAGTAAAAGAAATAAGACATTGATTTTAGGAAAATCAAGGCCCAGAAATAATATAATGGAATAGTTATAAATAACATTACATGTAAACTGCAAATGAACTTACATAACAAGCATGAACGGTATAAATAACTTGAAGATAAGTAGCGCTGCCATAAGGAAGGGCTGCATTAGAGATGAAACATATCAGATCAAAAAGTTTATTAATGATACTTCATATATCAAAAGTTCAATTTTCACTTACACTAAAGATGGTAATGAACCGATAGACTGATGAAATCTCAAAACTTGCAATACTTGCAAAATTTCCCGTTCCAAAAAAGGCAACGTTGAACAAAACCATCTGCATGATACAATAGTTCGTTTACATGTAAAATAAAGCATCAAAATATCAATTATATGAAATTATTAGTAATGACTTATTCAAAGCTTATCAAATTTACATTATGGATATAATAAAAAAAAGTATGCATAATTCTAGATGCATTAGTTCAACCTAAATGAAAACTGTGTATACATTTTCTTTTAGTTAGGCCTTTGTATACTTCTATTACTGCTAATTTGGTTAATGAATGTTCAGAGAAAAAGGAAATGAAACAAAGAGAAATTTACTATGTTCTAACAAAATCAATGTTACACAATTACAAGATTGCAACAGACGGCTATATACAGCCTTGAGCTAAGTATGTAACTAAACTAACTAACTGTAGATAAGTTAGGTGTACAGCTGTCAACCTAGAAAATTTTCTAACAGTAATGACAACAATGATAGCACCAATAATAGTGGTAATGACTAGAGACAGTGGTGATCGTCACAGTGATCACAATAATGACAGTTGTGGCAACAGTGGTATTAGTAATGATGGTGATAACAATAGTTGTGCTAGTATTTGTGTTAGAAGAACCAATAAGTTGTAGTACTGTAGAATGCTCAACGGAATATTTGATTGTTAGATTCTCTAGCCTTGATAATTGGCTTATAAGGGTGAGTTCCTCAAGTACATCGGTGCTATTCATGTCCTTAGTAAAAAAGTAACAGCGTCAATGAGGAAATGCATGACTTCGTATGTAAATTGGTTTTTTGTATTGTTTTTGTGAAATCTCAAGAGGGTTAACTAAGATTTAGAACAAGGAAATTAAGATTTAACTTTTAAAACAACGAAATTAAGATTTAACTTTTAAAACAAGGAAATTAAGATATAACTAAGTTATATTATGAAGGAAAAAGGCAGAAAAGAATAAAACTTACAAAGACCAATGGGATCCTTGCATCAGATAACTGCAAAGATCTATAATCAGATCCATGGATGAGATTATTGGTAACACTTTTACTGGAATCTGAGGACTTATTCACAATATTTAAGTTGAGAAGTGTATTTTCAAATAATATCCACGCCATAAGTACAAGAGCAAGAGCAGCATAGAATATAGCTTCATATCTGCACAAGTTTCAAGAGGTACAAGTAAAAACAAATGCATCAAGACATCAACAAGACTACAAAAGCAACTGAAGAAATAGACTGGTGAAAGAGATAATACCCAATGGAGAGAAGAAGGAATGGAGGAGCAAAGCCAAGAAACACGGAAGTAAGCCTGGATAATAGGCTATTTTCTGAGAACAGTGGAAGCACCATTGAAAACCCTGAGGAATTGGTCAAAATATCAATCAACAACCGATATTGAATCAGCAATTTAAATATCTCATGCACAAGTAATTTATTAATATGAAATTTTGTAAAATAATGAAGAATGTAAGTACTGAACAATCCTACATAGGGCATACACGAATTGTGGGATGCTTATATGCAGATTGGGAAAGATCTCCCACACATAGTTGATCAACTTGTGGATATTGTATCCTTGTTGGTGATAATTTGATCACTTCGAGGAGTAAGCAACAAAATGTTGAAACAAACAAGATAAAGTGCAAAAGCAGACACTTATGAACTTATATTTGAGGGTTTTGGAATGTTTTACAAATGTCGCTAATTTGTGTTAACGAGGTTGCCTTGCACATTTCATCAAATCCAATATTCCATGAGAACATCAAACACATTTAGATTGGTTGTCTATTTTATTAGAGAAACTTATTAGGAGACAATACAACAAGCTTCGTAACCTCAAATGACTAGTAAGCATATGCATTGACCATCCTCACATGACAAGTTTGGTGCATATGACTTATACACTCCAACTTGAGAAAAAGTGTCGAAAATCTTATTAGGACCTTCATCATTATTGAAAACCTTATTAGAATTTGATGCTGAGGTATATCATACATGTATATAGGAATAGAATCCCCAGTATCCATTGTATTTATTACTTCTAACCTATATAAAACAGTGTGCATTATGTGATTGAGATACACGGATTCAGAATTTGTATGTCTTTCTTTTCTGCAAGATGGAGAATGATACTTGAGCACATTCCACAAATTTCATCTCCCATTTTCTAAGTTTACATTTGTGCCATATATATATTGAGAGAAAACAATGGGGTAAATTAATATGTGAAAATTGTGTAATTTGAGATGGAGAACAAGAAAGTAGTAGGATGGCACCGCCTATTAAAAACTGTCTGCATGGGACCAATAAATTCAGGCAAACAAAAGAAGAATGAAAAGTTCCAATCATACCAGCAACAGACCAATTTATCAATTGGTGCGATACAAGCAACTCTTGCTTTTCAGCTCTGTGAACAGTTGATAAATACACCATGACTGAAGACAAACCAACCAAGAGAGCCTGTTAATGTACAAGTAAAGGAAATTAGTCAAATTGCCATGTCATACATGACTAAGCTTCCAAACTCAATGACGGAGATGTTATGATATGCACCTGTAAGTAAAATAGAGATGAAAAATTGGAACTTTTCGACTTGCAATTGCATATGCTTTGCCAGTGCTTCCTAATGCCGGCATGAAAATCTAGCCATCTTGAAATTACTCCAATAACGATAATAATAATCCCACTACAAACACTGCAAACATAATAATTTGATATGTTTAACCTTTTAGATCCAGAATGTGCTAGAAAATGATGGGCAGCAAAAACAACAAACAAAGCAGAAGAAAGAGAGAACCTCAACAAGAAAAAGTAAAAAGTTGTTTGAGATCACTCTTACAAGATATTTTAAGGTAGAATTTGGTAGCAGTGTTTGCACAGGATGGAACAGACCATATATGTTATATCTTATGTTTGGTATTTTTTATTAATAGAACAGAAGTGGATATAGGCTTCCAAACATGGTAGTATCTGGTTCAACGGAAAAGGGTAGAACAGTGTGGAACAGAACAGTAGATTAAATTAATTATTTTTTAATGACAAAAAGACTAATAAGTTTTATTTCTCTTTTCCTTATTCTCTTTCCCACTCTATCGATGTCTAGTGACATGACACAGATAGCAAATCAATTTCATAATGTTGCAACTGGAGAATGGATTGCAAAAGTGTCAAATAATTGCACTTTTTAAATAACTAATTTCAATAGCATTTCTCACGTCCTTTTTGGTTAGTCCACACAAAACATCTCCACTCAATCAAAAATTTAAATTAGAATTCAGGGAGGGAGTGTGATGATTACCTTGTCACAAAACATATTAATCATTTTATATTATATTATAATTTTTTAAAATTTTATTTTATTGGTTTTCGTTATAGTTGTCAAGGCTTAGAAGATGTGAGCATATATTTTTAAATTATAAAAATTATTATTCAAGGAAAAAAAATTGAATATCCAATTCCAGGAAATATGAGGAATGTGGCCAAAAAAAAATCATGGGCCCCACCAGAACATCTTTCCTTGCAATAATGACTTGAAGTGGGAGGAATTCTGAAAAGCCAACTTCTGTCGTGTTTTGCAATCCTAAGAAGACACAATTCTCAATTCCAATGTCTTTTCTTTTGATTTCTAATAAATAAAAAATTAAATTACTTTTAAGAACCTAAATTTTGTGCAAGTTAAATTTAAATTTTTTTTAATTAGTATCAAAAAGTGTTTCGTAACATTTATTTTCATTCTTTTTTTCCACTCTCTTTTCTACCCATCCAAACAAGTTAAGGGAAATTTTCCTACTCATTTCCCTCTTATCTTTCCAAGGAACTACATTTTACCAATAATATTTCTATTCTTTGTAATTATTCTTCCCAATTATTTCTTCTCAGTTTCATCTCTAATCTAACAAAAGCATAATATATATATGTGTGTGTGTGTTGGATCATGTTTTGCCTTATAGCTACCAAACAGTAACAAAACAAAATGGCCTTCAAATTTTGTTTGCATCATGGCAAATACATATTCAGTGGAAGTGACTTACACTAATTCATTGTTGTCAGGAATTTCTGCTGGCATCAATGTGAAAAGAGACAAAAACCAACACGTTATGCAAACATATACTGGTATACCAGATCTCCAGGGGATTGACTTGAAGAGATAAAATGAAGCAATGGCCCCAGCAATCAAAAAACACAATGTATAGAGCTTCCTCTCAGTAAAGCTGTTAACCTACAATAAGCCAAATATTCCTTTATCAAATAAATTACAGCATTACTAGGTTCTAGAATATTACAACAAACTCGTACCAGGAACTCAAGAATGAAAACTGAGATAGCAGTGGAGGCTAGAAGCTTGATGACATAATTCATTCTCCTTCTAGATACTTGCTTCCATAATGTTTTTATAAACTGGTATTCACTAATTATTTGAACCCATAAAAATGAAGTCATAATCATGTATGCATGGTAGAGAGGAGGAGACTGCTCCAGCAACAAAAGCAAACAAAGCATTCCTGCCAAGATAGATCCATATAGATATATCTGCAAAAGGTATTTTATTTATTTAATTGATGGAAACTACAATAAAACAATTTATGCTCATGAAATCAATAAGAATCAATTAGCTTCAGCCAAGAATCTTAATCAAATGTCTTTCATATAATTCATAAATATTCATATTCTTAGAAAGTGGACTCTAAACCTAACCCTACCTTATAAAACCAACTTATAAGATGAGGTTTGCACCCACTTATATACTATAATTTGGTCATATCATTAGTTGACGTGAGATCTCTAACAAAAGGTATTTTATTTATTTAATTGATGGAAACTAAAATAAAACAATTTATGCTCATGAAATCAATAAGAATCAATTATCTTCACCCAAGAATTTTGATCAACTAACTTGCATATAATTCATAAATATTCATATTCTTAGAAAGTGAACTATAAGTTTAACTCAACCTCACAAAACAAGCTTATAAAGTGAAGTTTACACCTACTTATATACTATTGTTTGGTCATATCTTTAGTTGATGTGAGATATTCAACATATCTCTCACACCAAGGACTAGACATATCATATGTGGGAAGTAGATTTGTGGGTTTACAGATAGTAGCCCTAAAATGGGTAACATAATAGGCTCAACAAAATATTGGTAAAATACACTATGATATCATCTTGGAAAGTGAACTTTAAACTTAATTCAATCTCAATACCAACTTGTAAGAAGAGATTGACACTCAATTATATACTATAATTTGATCATATTTCTAGTCAATATGAAATCTCCAATATATGTAATATGTACATGCTTCTCCATAAAATATCTTGTACTTTCTTCCTCATGATGAAATATGCAGCTCACAAGAAATTAAGAAATATCATTTGGAAAAAGCTAAGCTTACACAAACATTACTTTTCTGCGGTTATTTTTCTGAACTGCCTGCTCCATTCCAAAAGAATTTCCTGCCAATGAGGTATAAGACTGCAGAACATGAAGAACAAGATAGATCATCCAACCAACATACCCAAGGGTAATTACTGACATGAGCATCAGCCAGTCATAAGTCTGAAAATAGTGAAGCCCTTGCAGAGCCAAACTTCTGAGGCTTTGGGACAGATCCATTGCAGTCTCATAATCTCTAGCTGATATCAGATCCTCAATTTTGTCCAACATTGAAGAATAATGAGACAGTGGTTTGAAAGGTTTAAAATATAAAGAATTTGACTGCTTAATATCTGATGTTGTCAATGAAAAACTTTGGTAAGGAACTCTTCCATCCATTTTGCTCTATCATTGTCTTTGAAAGAGAAATGACATTTTTTGTTATTACTTTCATATTAACATTTTGCTCATGAATTGGCTTTGTGAAAATCTTTATATTTTCCTATTAATAGTTAAAGCCTTTGGCACATTCTGTCTACGTAGAAAACTACATATGTATATATATATATATACATATATATATATATATATATGTATATATATATATATATATATATATATATATATATATATATATATATATATATACACACACACAAATTTGTTTGTTTTATAATTCTTTTACACAAACACAACAAAAAAAA
>Ga0099825_1001526_pt1 | contig 29763 bp, 17 predicted proteins | sample SiratroredBW_FD_76838 | JGI IMG/M metagenome (GOLD analysis project Ga0099825, IMG submission 76838) | Root nodule microbial communities of legume samples collected from California, USA - Siratro red BW | ecosystem: Host-associated > Plants > Roots > Nodule | place: USA: California | collected...
CTGCTGAGGGGTTCAGTAGAGGGTGAGTACTGTTGGGAGCAGTGTTGCTTGCGGACTGCAAGTGTTGTGGTGCAGTGGGTTTCTGCACTGGTTACACACTAGCTGAGGGGTTCAGTGAGGTGTCGGTTTACTGGTGGGAGCAATTTGTAACTTGCTGGGAGCAAGGGTTGTAAACTGATCTTGTGATCTGTTTTAGTGGAAATCTTTGCTAATTTGCAAAGGACTGGACGTAGCCCTTGAGGAAGGGTGAATCAGGATAAAAATTCTGTATTCTTGCTTTTCTCCCTACTCTTCTTGATTGCTTTTATTCACTACTGCCATCTTTAAAATTAACTGGATTAAAATCTGTTCATACTGTTAATCATACTCTGAACATCTGTTTACATAATCAACTGTGATTCTGGATTGTGATTAATCTACTGGATTGAGTTTAAACATCTTAAATCTGGGTTAAAACATTTTTACACTGCAAACTGTTTTCTGGGTTTAACTGATTTCTGGGTTTATCTCTGATATCTTCCGCTGTGCACAATCGATTGTTTACCTGGCAGTCCAGAATTACATAGTCAATCGATTGAATAAATAATTTTCATTCTCTGCTTCAATAACAAATCAGATTTGCGAAAAGTTTTTGCAAGTTCAATTCACCCCCCCTCTTGAACTCGGTCTAAACCTTATTTTACATATTTTTGTGCTGAAGTAAAATCAACCGATTGATTTTACTTAACAATGTAGGTGTCACTATAAAACCATGCGGGCTACAGGTTTTCACTTGTGAATTGCACTTTTCTGAGTTTGAAAAACATTTCTAACATTCACTTTAGAGTTCTTTGGAGAGAAACCTTCAAGAATTGAGAGGTTGATCAAGATTGGATTAAGATCATCCTTGATTATCATTCTTGAGAGGATTTTTGCTTTCACTTGATTGGAAGGAACATCCAACAACTTGTTCTCATCACAGGTAAGTGGTTCTTGTTGTCTTGAGATTTGTTTTGTTGCTGTGTTATGCTCTTAATTGGTTACAATTCATAAATAATTGATTATTGTGTTGCATTATACTTGAACAGGGCATTTGAGTATAATTGGTATCGTAATTCATTGTAATTTCGTTTTGGCTAAAGTTTGCATAATACATTTTAGTAGGGTTTTGCATTTTGGAGTAGGGTTTTGCATTTTGCAGTAGGGTTCTGCATCTTATGTGGTAGGGTTCTGCATAAGGGTTAGATCAATCTTGTAGGGTTTGAGATTGAGTCTTTGTTGTGTATTTGATTGTAAACTTGGTGGTTTTAGTGAAATCTTTGCATGGTTTTGCAAAGGACTGGATGTAGCTCTTGAGAAAGAGTGAACTAGTATAAAATTCCTTGTGTGATCTCGTCTATCTAGTTGCAATTTCATTCATGTGACTATTACACTGCAAAATTGATGTTCTAGTATAAACAACTTGTTTAAATTGAGAAATTGTTGATTGTTTTTCTTGACAACACTTAAAACTTAATTCTGGTAGCAAAAACAGTTAATTGAAATGGGATTTTAATCAACTTTCTTTCTGGAATGTTTGTGTAATTGATCTTTTACAAGTTTCTTGATTAACAAATCATTTCTAACAATTGAATCAGTTTGTAATAATCCTAGAACAATTGAATAACTCACTGTTTTGTTAATCATTGTTCAAAAATTGATTATACACTTTGATGTCAAATTTTAGCCAATTATTTTTCTGATTTAGCTAACTATTTTTCTGGACATAAATCTTGTGTAAATCTTATTTAATCACTCTTGATCTAAAATGCTTTTGAAAGAAGTTTTTAAGTTTCATTCACTGTTAATTTTTGGAAACTGTCACTGCTTAAAAATTTAATAGATTAAAATCAGAATAAGTAAATTTTTTCTAAGCGCTGGAGTGTGAAATTTAATCAAACTGATTTGCAATTTTATCTTGTTATTTCTCTATTTGTACTCTGCCAGAAAAATTCAACCGACTGTTTTAACATTTTAGCTAACTGCTTTACTGGGCGCATATAGAAATTCCAGTTTAGCTTACTGTTTTGCCAATATAATTGACTGATTTCTGCACTTTGTTTGGTGATCATTGATCTATAAAAATATTCATTCTTTCCAACTTGATTTTGAAAAAGGATTAATAGTTCAATTCACCCCCTCTCGAACTTCGGCCTGTATATTTCTCAACACCAATGTCCCTGTATGAGAACCATTCTTATGAGGGGCCATGACATATATAGCAGTGAGAATGAGGCCGCATGTGAAAGTGTGAGTGAAGACTCTGAGACCATAAATAGTGAGGATGCATACACATGTGAGGGTGATCTACTCATGATCCATAGGACCCTCAACAATCAGTCTAGTCTGCAACACGAGTCTCAAAAAGAGAACATTTTTCATACTCTGCAAAATTTTGGAAATATATGTTCCCTTATCATAGACAACAAGTCGTGCTGTAACTAGTGTAGTACTAGACTGGTTGAAAAGTTGAACTTGACTGTTATCCCCCATCTAAACCCATATAAGTTGCTTTAGCTCGATGTAGAAGGCGACATCCATGTTAAAAATCAAGGGAAAGTCAAGTTTTCCGTGGGTAAGTATGAAGACATTGTTTTATGTGATGTAGCTCCCATGGAATCTTGTCATGTATTATTAGGTAAACTGTGGAAATTTTATAAAAAAACCATGCATAATGGTCTAAATACCGAGATTACTTTCACCCATAAAGAGAAGAAGTTTGTACTTCATCCTCTTACTCAAGTATTGGAGGATCAAGTTCAAATGAAAAATAAATTAGATAGCGAAAAAAAAGTGCAAAAATCTCAAACTTGAGTCCTAAAAGTGAATTTGAGGTGTGCAAGCTTGGTGTTCCTTCCCACGAGATCACTCAGAAGGAGAATCATCTTGTAAAGAAATATTTAAAACACATTCTCCTTACTAAACAACCTCCATACCTCCTTCTTTGTAAAGGAACACTCACGTGCACTTCTTCCATTACTCCTGAAGTTAAGGCTTTACCTCCTTTGGTTGAAAAACTTTTAAAAGAATTTGGTGATGTATTCCCTAGTGAAGGTCCTACAGGACTTCCACCTTTTAGAGGTATAAAACACCAAATAGATTTTGTTCTTGGAGCTAGTCTACCCAATAGACCAGAATACAAAATAAATCCTGAAGAAACAAAGGAGATCGAGTCCCAAGTTCAAGAGTTAATGAGAAAGGGATGGGTTCAGAAAAGCCTAAGCCCTTGTGTCGTGCCTATCTTGGTGGTGCCGAAAAAAGATGGAAAATGGCATATGTGTTGCGATTGTCGAGCAGTCAATAACATCACAATAAAATATAGGCACCCAATTTTGAGGCTTAATGATATGCTGCATGTGATGAAAGAGGGCCCAGACAAGGTCCAGCCACAAGAGCCACGGTTAGACACCTGAAGCCAATGGAGAGTCAGAAGCACCTGCACAAATCAAAATGTTGACTATTCTGAGCTTTGAGGATCATTTAATAAATTGTAAAAATAAGTATAGGAAATTTCATTCTTGTAAATTGTAAAATAAGTTTAGGCTGAGTTCAAGAGGGGGGGGTTGAATTGAACTTAGAAATTTTTCGCAAACAATTATCAATTTTCAAATTTGGATGAAAATTTCTTTATTAAAACTACTGAAAAATGATTTTATGGACTGTACAGTAAATGTTCAATATATTCCAGAACAGAAACACTTAACTGAAACAAGGTATGGTAAGAATTTAGTCAAATCAGATGTTAAAGCAATAAACTGAAACTTGAAAGTATTTCGGAAAACAAGTGAATAAACTGGAAACAATATATTCAAAATAGAAAGCAACTGCAGTAAAAAAAATCAATTAATTGATGAATCACAATCAGTATTATCAAGAACTTTGTTTAAAGAAAATGCAGTAACAATTTGATACACAGTTCACAGTAAGATTTTGATCAACAACAATGAAAGTTGTTCAATTTAAAACAATATTCAAGATATATCAATTGATTCAAGAAAACTGAGTTCTTAAAGACTTAAAGTATAGAACAGTTTCAGTAAAGCCTTAAAGATAACATTAGAAGATAATAACAATCAGTTATATGCGAAGAACAATTAATTGCGCAACCAAGAACAAAATCAAGAAGTGTTCAAGAAGAGAGAAAGAAAGACAAGATTTTATCCTGGTTCACCCTTCCTCAGGGGCTATGTCCATTCCTTTGCCAACCAGCAAAGATTTCCACTAAAAAGATCACAACAGATCAGTTTTACACAATACAATACTTGCAAACCGCAAGCAACCACTGCTCCCAGCAGTAAATAACCTACTGAACCCTACAACAGTTGTTCAACCAATGCAGAACCTACTGCACTAAACCAGTTACAATTACACACCCTATGTAGTATGTAACAACAACCTCACAGTACAAGAAGAATCAAGAATAGAATAATTATAACAATGATTCTACTCAAACAGATTACAATGGAATTAAGAACAGAGTAGAAACACTTAGCTCTGTATAAGATCACTGTTACACAGATTCACAACCAAAGTGATGCTCCAAACTTAGTGTTCTTGAAGAGAAGAATGGATTATCAAAAGTTCTCAAGGTGTCTAGCGCGTTTTCTCTCTATGAAAGTTTCACAAAGTTTGCATAGAATAAATTTGATACTTGAAAATCATATACCTCTCCTTTATATAGGCAAACGGTTTTAAATCTGTTAAAACTTCAATCGATTGCAATAATTATTCAATCAATTAAACTTTTTCTGAGACAAAACTTTATCAAGTTCAGAATAAAGCCAATTCATTAATTTTCTTTCTAAAACATCTTTATTCGGAAACTTTGATTAATTTGATTAACCAAGATTAACTTTGGAGCTTACTTTGAATTATGAAACATGCAACATATGATTTTATATCAAGAGCAAAACTCACACACATACACAAAGCCTAAGTCTAGGACCAAAAGCTTCATCAAACTTCATGGTTCTCTTTGTAGTCCTCTTGATTCTTTAGACTTCATTCACTTGTTGATTTCATCAAATCCTCTAGCAACTCTTGGTGCTAACAACTTTCAACACTTTCTAATTCATGCATGCTAGTAAACCATCCTTCAAGGTGCCCTCGTGTATCAATGAATCCGCCAAAGCTTACAGTTTGCTTTATCCTCTTCTTTGGGTTGTTGGACGACGCAGCCATGGCAGCGTTATTTGGAGATGAGTTTTGGAGTGGATTTGATGTTTATGTAAAGTGAATGCACAATGAATGCAATATATAGGCAAATAGAGCAAATTTGAATTAAATTCATTTTCACCTACAAAACAATTTTGGTTGGAGTGGTGTACCTTGAGGCTCCAATGGGACAATACTTAGTTGCATGGGGAAATTGCAGATTCTGTTGTAAAATTAGTTGCTTTTTAGTCCCTTACCTTTTTGACTACCAATGGTATTAAGACATGTGGCATTGTGTGGCTCAATGTGGTCAAATGTGAATAGTTGGGAAGTTTTGCTTTGATCAATTCCCTTTGCATGCTTAAGTCTACTCACCACAGTCCATCAATAGATTCCCATTGGTCTTACATGCATTCTTTGCCTCGTTTAGGGTTTAGCCCTTACGTGGTAAAAAAGGCGTTGCTTGGAGGTGCGTTGAGCCTCACAAGGATGGACAGGGAAGAGTTGCCTCTACCATAATGATAGGATTTTCTTTTCTACAAACTTGTATTGTAAATATTAGCACTCTCATTGTAAAATTCAAAAGTTCTTTCTCAATATAATGATTTATTTGTTTCTGGATTATTGAGTTCATAAGATCATAAATGGAAAAATGAATCTGGAAAAGCAAAATGCTTAACAGAGGTAAAAGTTGGCTTTCTTAAATAGACCATCTCGGGTGATGCTTGATACCTTTCACCTTCCCAAAATTTTCACAAAGCCTAAAATTCTTAAAATTCCCAAGGATTTGCCTCAAGGGTTGCCAGTGCCTAAGAAAATTCTTATATTGGGGTAGAAACATTGTGTTTCTAACTGCTAGCGAAAGGATTATCTCTATTTCTTGTCTTCAAAGGCTTTCAAAATAAAAGCAAAATGATAAAAGTTTGTTAGATTGAAAACCTACATAGCAAAGGGCAAGACAAGAAAAATGTAAAACTAAATTGACGCGTTCTCGAAGTCATTAAATTTTGTTTCACTGTTAATCTTTTCAAAAATTAAGCAATCATGATTGAAAATGATATAAGGTTATGTTTCTTCATCCAAAACACTTTTGCAAATCCTTCGTACCCTTTTTGAGCCAAAAATAAATAAATATTTCTTTCAAAATACCCTAAATAGAGGACCATCAACATGCTGGAACTCAGTCTAAGGTTTCAATAAAAGAAATCTATAAGCAAATTGTATAACTCCTAATTCATCAAGAAAGGAATATCATTAAGAGTTCCCGAAATTTTAAAGGAAAATGTTCATCAAAGAAGAAATGCATCAAAATCTTCTCAAGAATGAAAAAAAGAAGAAAGAAAACGAAAAATTCTTCAAAGAAGGAGTACATCAAGGGCTTCTCTAAAAAGAAAGAAGAGGAAAAATAATGACAGAAAGTTTATTCGGGAAAACTTTGGCTGTTTACAACACCTGGTTGGTGATCCCTATTTCAAAATAAAACCCAAAAATAATTTTTGAGTCTTTATATGCTTTTCTTTGTAACCTTTTAACTCCTTGGCCATGTTACAAGCCCAATAAAGTCCATATTGATTGATGAATGATTGTCACGATTTTCATAAAGCTTAACTTTGCAACAACAAGATGTGACTAATAATACGTGTCAAGAAAAAAAAAATGAAGTATATCAGAATGCCTTTGTTCGACTAAAGTTTTGCCAATCTACAATCCAACAAAGAATGAAGCATCAACTAAGGCAATCATATTTCTTTCATACCCTTGCTACTCTATTTCCACATCACAGAAGTAGCCAAGCCTTCATACACACCTCGTTACCCTTGTACATACAAATTAGGGCAATCTGATTGCAGTTGTACTCTTACTATCAAATTTTTGCCTTACAAGTCATCCTTTACATATACCTTAGCATTACCTTAACACATACAAATTGGGGCAATTTGGGCGAGGCTTCCCTTAAAGCCTTTTCCCTATCGGAAACAGTCATGCTTTCGATCAAACCTAAAGCCTAACCAGCCGAAACTAGGGCAATCCTGTCCGAAAATGTATTTTCCCTATACCTTACAAATGCCTCAAGTTTTCATTTACCCATCTACCCTTTGCCTAGGGGCTCAAGCATTCATCAAAGTTGTGTTTCTAAACATAAAGCTAGTGATTATCTCTTGTTGGCATGAGCTTCAACTTATGAGATCTTTATGGAAAAACCGGCATCTAATGAATTCAGTATTTACAAGGAACATTTGATCGTACATTGAAAATCTTTTGGGAAGAGAAAAATCATTTTTGTAAATATCTAGAAATCCGCACATACATTCTTTTGGGGAAAAAATCATTTTTATACATATTGTGTACATAACTGACATTTTGTATATACTATCTTCTTGAAGAATAACAAAAACAATAAACAAAAAGAGCCTCACGCAAGTTTTCTTGTATTCTCAAATAAAGTCACATGCATAAAAAGCTACATCAATCATCACGCATCCATATATGCATTTTCTCCAAAATTTCAAGCACTCTTAAATATAGTTTTTCAACATTTTATACATATGCATTTTCTCAAAATTGACTTTCAAACACTCATTTAAAACAAAATCCGAAACCAAATCATTCAAAAAACCTCAGTTTCATTCAACATTTAGGAAAATTAAAATTTCAGGCAAAAGCCCAAAGTTTTGTGTATTCATTTCATGCATGCATTCAAAATCTCAATCAAATCAGATTCTCAGGGTTTAAACCTAAGCTCACAAGTTTTATGTTTGAAGAAAGGGTGTTACGTTGTATCTTCATTTTATGCATGTTTGGAGAAGGGACCCAACGTTGTATCTCCAGTTTTTACTTTTCAGCATGTTCGGAGAAGGGACCCAGCGTTGTATCATCAGTTTTACTTTTTAGCATGTTTAGAGAAGGGACCCAACATTGTATCTTTTGTTTTACCTTTCAGCATGTTTGGAGATGAGACCCAATGTTGTATCTCCAATTTTACTTTTCAGCATGTTTGGAGAAGGGACCCAGCGTTGTATCTTCAATTTCTACTTTTCAACATGTTTGGAGAAGGGACCCAGCATTGTATCTCCAATTTCACTTTTAAGCATGTTTGGAGAAGGGCCTCAGCGTTGTATCTCCAGTTTTTACTTTTCAACTCGTGTGTGAGAAAGAACTCAATGTTGAATCTCCACATTTTACTTTTCAGTAAGGTTTGTGACCCTCTCGTATCTATATTAAGTCAAGGTCATTACCAACTTCTTCCTCTTATCTTTCGGTATGTTGATCCCCTACAATGCAAGGTTTGAGCTTTTGTCCATACATTTATTTTATTTTCAAACTGAATGAAATTAATGTTTCTTTCCTTACTTATCTCTTACTCAAATAATACTTTTTGAAAGATCAAAATATTTGGTAAAAATTAAGGAGGGGCAACTGTCAATATCCAATTTGGTATGGACAAATAAAATTATTTCTAATAAAAAAAAGTAGAAAATTAAAAATTAAAAAAATGTATTATTTAATTTTTATCATTTTTAAAAAAAATGTAAAAAAATAATAAAAAACAACAAAAAGACAAAAAGGAAGTGTTGAGTCTATTTTAAAATAAATTTCAAAAAATAAAAAAAAAGTTGAATGAGGTCTAATCCATTAAGAGCTTAGTCAAAAAAAATAAATATTTTTTTAATAAGACCCAATTTAATAAATGGTTCATTTAGAAAATAAAATAAAACAACTTTGATCTGGTCTGGTTAGCCTGATTGAGGTCCAACCCATTAAGGGTACTAGAAGAACGAAAAATAAAAATTGTTATTTGCACCCCTCTCTATTAAAGTGTTGTCATGTCACATGTTCTCTCTTCACTGAATATTCTGGCTATCATTTCAGTCACCCAATTTTAATGCACGAAAATTAATTAAAAATTGATAAAAATTAATTGAATATTTGAATGGGGAGGCTAGTGAAATCTGGTAATAATGGGTTATTAGTCTGGTTAATTGCAAATAATGATAATAATTGATGATTATTCTACTTAATTACAAATAATTCTATTTGATTGTGATGGATTTTGTTTATTTTTATTTGTTTCTTTTTATTTATCCTTATTCGTATTTTTATTGTTATTATTTCGTAAAACCACACTCGTTTTTGCTTTATTTAATTGAAGGTGTTGTAAGAGTGTTAACAAAATCGACTCCCGAATCTTAAACTTGCTTCACAGATATTTTATTTTTTAGTTTTCCTATGATTTTAGGTAATAAACTATGGTGGGACTCCATCTCTTAAAAACAATATTTGTTTTCAAAAATTATGTTATAGAAATCTTATAAATATTAAAGTAGTCATTGGAATTGTTCTACCAAAACACTTTTGTTTTTGCACCCCCATTATTAGTAATTTCACTTTCCTAACTTTTAAAACATAATTATATCCTTTCAAGTAATAAGATATATTTCCGTATTTCCGAATTACTCTAAAAATATTTCAAAACAATTTTTTTAAAAGATTTTCAGAACAAGTTGTTTGAAATAAACTTTCTAGAATATATGGATTACTTTTTAGAATAAGCATTTTGGAATGAGATGTTTTCCAAATCACTCCATAAATATCTCTTTTTTCGTTTTGGACTTAATGAACTACTAGAAAGTTTTCTGTTAATGGTTTCCAGAACGGGAAAAAAAATTACAAATCTAAAGTTTCAATCTCTATCTCTCTTCGATCCCATCGTCTCTGCGTCGCCCTCACAGAAACTCCAAACTTTCTAAAGGCCCCAGACAACAATCGAGTTTAGCAACATGAGTAGAATAGCAATGTGAGTGCACTGAAGGTACAATAGAAAAAAAGAAAACACAGTGACAACATGATTATAATGACGAAGACAGCGTGTTGAAACAGATTTTGTTTTTTTAACATGAAAGTGTAGGTAGAATAATGACTGTAGAAAGAAAAAGTGTTACCAAATTTTAGAGAAATGTCGCTTTAATGCACAACAAAATCATAACCGTCACCAGGATTGATTACTTTTTTATCTTCATTTTCTTCCGCCATACTTGTATCTTTTAGCCACAACTTCTACTTGTAAAACACTAAATTTCCAGAATAATGAATGCAGACGAAAAGTTTAGTTGGTCCAGAGGATTTGAAATGAGCGAGTAGTCCGAGACGAGTTTGAAGATTTGATTGGAGACGAGTTTTGTCTACCAAAATATTTGCAGCTTCTACGAACATTATGGAATTTCTTGATTTTGTAACCAAGTTACTTAATTGCTGATGTTCATCAAAACTGAATCATAAATCTCACATATTTGAGGAAGTTATGCTTTTTAAGTATATACAGTCAGTCATTGGATAGCGCATGTATCACAAGTCATGCACAGCCACATTTTCGCTGCAAAATTTGTTGAGCAATTTTATAGAAAATTAAGATTTTGCTCCAGTACACATGACTAAAATAGATTGTACAGAATGAATAGAACTCCTGGCATGCTCTCCTCAAGATTCAATACAACTTCACAGCCTACATAGAGAAAGAAAACTTATGGCAAGACATGAAATCTTAACTTCTAGCTCAAATATGCATGAAACAACTAGAAGCATAAAGCCAAGCTTTGGTGATAACAAGTCTCCATATTCTCCTGCTCCTATCGCCAGCACTAGCTCAAAGAGTTAGTATGTCACAAACCCAAACTTATCCCAGTAAGGGTACCACCATCACTACAATAATTAGTAATACAGAGTATACACACCACGCCTCACTGTCAAGACAAGATCATCATGCTGCAATATTTCAAAATGATAAAGAAACTATCAAATGACTAACTGATTTAAAGATTTACAGAACAGGAAAATTGCATAAGCATAAACTAATAGTTCACCTCGTACGCATGCTCAGGTCAAGGTCCTTAAAATTGTATTGTTTTCTTGGATAAAGGATTGGATTCGTTCAATCATATCCTTTCTCAACGACTCGGGAATCTTTGATTTGAAAGCTACCTGCGCATCTCTAATTAACGACTTCCTGCATTGCTCGTAGTGCACACGAAGGATTATAACCAGCGAGTCAAATCACAATTATCATTGTACATTTATTAAGAAATGAGAAAGGGAACTTTCAGTTCTTAGTTTCCAAATTGATTATTAAAGAAAACAGACGAGTAGAAAAGCTATGGTCTCATTGAATGAGCATTGTAACAGCCTAAAATGCTCAAGAAAATACATAATGGACTATAGGAATTGAAGGATGAAATTGAGAAAAAGGAGACTGAGTAATATTTCTGTGAGTATTGTGATGTATTGCAATTAGGGATGGAAAATAAACTCGTACTTATGGGCATTGGCTGAATCCGACCCAATTTTAACAAGAAATCTCCACAGACCGGATATGGATCATACCCGATTTTTTAAATTGGGTATGGGATAGGAACACGTATGTACATATCCTTCATGTCCTCATTCTCATAATAATTCCGGTTTTAAATTACTAAAACACTTATAGTTTATTAGGTAACTAAAAAGCTTAAATTCATTATTCTCTTTGGTTCTCAGTTTCATAAACCTTTTTTTCCTGTTTTGCTCTCTCTCAAATATTTGACTTATTCAAAATCCATAAAATTCACAAAAATCTCAAAGATATCTTCTCTCCTATCACAACCTTGATTACACATTTTTCTCTTTGCATAGTTTTGTTCAAATGGTGGATTGCATTCTAGAAAATACAAACCTCAATTTCATAAAATCAAATAGTTCTAAGACACCATTTGATTATCTCTACTTTTTCACATGAGAATGTTTGACATTCAATTTAAATTGTTCAATTGTGTGACCCTTAGTTTTGCTCAACTTGTCCATTTCAATGCAATATGGAACTATAACACACCTGAACTCCATAATTGCATGGCGAATTATCCTATAGAATTTGTTGAGTTTATTGAACCCAATGGTATCATGTGATTCTCCTACATTCCTTTCCTTAAACCAAAGAATTAATTCTTTCAAACCACACAAGAACCAAAAAGAGGGAAAAAATTGGTAAGAAAGATTGACTTATTGTATTAGTAACCAAAAGAAATCTTCACGTTCACTTAACCACATATGCCAACCCCACCCCACATCACCTCAACCAAAAAAATCATAGTTTTAGCTTTCTCAACATTACCAACCAATTTATAACTAAATCTCCTCAACTATAATGCATATCTCTATATTTCTCAAATTAATCCACATAACATTAATTCCATAGAAATCTTATATGAAGGTTACAACAAATTGATTCAAAACTCAACAATAAAGTAGAATCCATGGTTATACATGAAGTCCTCTCTAATGGTCATAAATAATTGTTTCCTATAACATCTCGTGGTCAATCATACTTTTCCAAAGCTTCATTTTTAGAACACTACATCCCTTCTCCTGGCCTCTATGGTCACAATTGGAAATCAGTCTCTTATGTAATTAAAATGTAATTTGTTAAACTAGTGAGTGTTATTATTCACAAAATTCTGCAACAGCCATGTTTGTGGGTAATATCAATGGTTCAATGAAAAAGAAATGTAGAATATGATCAACCGTACCTTGTTTCATCTCCATTCTCTAAATTTCCATCTTCTTGTACCCGTAACTTCTTTATAGATCGCATAAATTCATAGACCACATTTGTCCAGCCACAGGATATCAAATATGACTTCACCTCTTTCCCAAGACTGAGTAATGTTTTGAAAAGATGGTATCAGAATAAGGCATGTAATGAAAATATTTTAGAAAGAAAACAGTATGACTCGCACATAAAAAAAAGTTTATTTCAGAATGAAAACCTGTATAACGGATTGTTACAGGAAATAGGTATATAAGTGTTGTCACAAGAAATAGGCATATTTTGCTAACTTGTAAGTCAACTAGTTTGGGTGTGACCAATCACAAGCATGAAGATTTCAGTACAATATAAATCTATTAACCCTAAACAGATCAACATATTTTTAGCATGTCAGATATTGAGGATAGAAGGAAAGAGAGATAAACTATGCAATGAAAAAAATTGAAGAAGATCTATAAACATTAGTAATTGGACAATGTTTCCTACAAATTGGAATGCTATAAGACTTCGATACCAAATTATATGTGAAAAGACCACTAGGCTTAAGGTGTAGTTAGGAGGAGACAAAAGTGAGGCATCACACTGTATCATAATAAGGAGAGAGAATTAGGGGCCTAACTAATGGATTGGCATTAGTGGTGTGGGGTGTGTGCACAAGTTGTTAGAGAGAAAGTATAGGAGGTTGTAGGGAGACGGGAGAAGGCTGACATTGTATTGGACTTGGGGGAGAATTGGACACTATAAATTGCCCTGTTATCATTTTTGTTATTCTGCCATTGCTAAATGTATTCCCAGTTCTGAATCTCATTGATTCTAGCTGAAACATGTCATTAATACAATTAGAGTAGGTTGTTCTATCATACTTTCCTGGTTCGTATCAGTAATGATTCAAAATTTTGTATTCCCTTCCCCACCAACTAGATTATTGAAACAAAGCCTCAGTAAAAGTAAGATATCATAAATAAAAAATGACAAGCATTAACCAATTTCAACAGTCTAAACCCAACTCAAAGTCTCAATCCAAGCTATGAAACACAGACAAAAAAGTATAATATGCAAAATTTCCGTATATATCAGAAGCATAAAGCATGGCAAGGAATCATTTAAAAAATCATTAAACTATAATCTAAAAAAATGAATATAACTGTCTTACTTGTCCTTCAGTTCTTGAACTCTTGCTTGAGACTGACCATCATGTGCAAGTAAAATGCAAGGGTCCTCATGTAGCTTTCTCTTATTCCCCGATATTTTGGGTTTATTGCTGAGGCCATTGTTTTCTAGCTTAAAGTTGTCAGAACCTTTGCCTGTTATTACCCTGCTTTTATCGGTACCTTCCCTGGGATTCGACTTTACAGAATGGATATCATCCATCTGATTACCACTGTGACCATTTGAAAGTGTCGACTCCTTTCTTTTGCATTTGTCAATATCAACTTTATTTTTGTCAATACCATTCCTGGTGGGTAATGATGAAGGATCTTTCTTACCATTTTCCAAAGAAACCGAATCTTTCACATGTCCATTTATTAATAAAGGCTGATTCCTAGAAACATCAACTTTCCCATTCACACTTACAGGAGCAGGACTTCTTTTGGAAGTAGAACTTCCATTAATGTCAAACTTCACTCGTAAGCTGGAAGGTACTTTAGCAGTCTTAGCTACACTTGCCATATCCTTCCATGGAGATAACTCAGAACTAGACTTTGCATGCACAGCTTTCAGTGGTACACCAACCTTTGGGAACTCAGATGCTTGGCTCCCATTGGAATGAGGCTTTACACCGTTTGAAGCAAGAGAAATACTATTTGACACTGGCCTTTGATTAGTTCGAGAGAAAAAAAGAATGTAAACCTTTTCTGACAAAACTTCTTGCAGGGTTGCAACAGTTACACTAGAATCGTCACAGCAATACCACCGACCCATTGCATCCTATGAACAAAAAAGGAAATAAGATTGGCACAATTAAAAGTTATATAGATGTATCAGGCTACATAATTTGTGTACAGATAAACTAAAAATTAACAAACCTTTATATAAGCATAGTAGTGACCGGATTCGGGGGAGTAGCCTGAATGGACAATAGTGCCAAAGAGCTTATATTCTGGCTGTGGGTCCTACAAAAGGATGCCCGTTACAAAAGAAGCCAAAAATAATATCAAAACTGAGTGCGGGAGAGGGCAATATGAGCAATGTTAGACCATTCATTCTTAAAGATGTCAACCTGAGTTGGAGAAACATTGAACCTTTATTAGCCTTCACCAAGCAATTTATGTCTTATTACTGTAAGTGGCACACTAATAATTAGTAATTTAGCCTCTTTGATGTTTCACCATTTAGTTCAAAGTCCTAAATTAGCCAACCTTTTGCAATTAAATATTACCACAATGTATGTATGAGTTTATATTCAAAGGATAAATGATGCCTTTGCCTAGAGAATTCTTAATATACTTTATAACTAATATGACTGCATTCCAATAAAGGAGAACTTCAAAATTGATTTGCTACGTTCACGGCAAAGGTGATGTTAGAGTCATAATGAGGTGATTTAGCTTACCAACTAACCTTTTGTATCTCTTAGGACTAAAATATGATTCTCCTTGATTAGGTACTAGAATTACACTTGGATCCATCGGTGTGTCCATAGGCTTAGTATTTAACATCCTTGTTTCTTCTAGAATGTTCAGTGCATATTTTCTTTAAGATATGGTCAAATCAACCTTGGACTATGCAACTTCTACACCAAGGAAATACCCTCAAGTGTCCAATACTCTCCTTATCATTGCTTGTGGTAACAATGTCGTCCAAATGTACAATGAGATAGATACATCATTGGGAGAATGACAGTAAAATAGAAAATTATCAACATCATTTTGTATTATTCCAAACTGTTGGATTATAGTCCAAAAACACTCAAACCATGCACAGAGTGATTTCTTAAGCCCACATAGGGACTTGCATAGACAACATACCATATCAAACGACTCCCTCTATGCATAATCTAGGAGATTGCTCCATGTAGACTTTCTCGACAAAATCAACATATACAAATACATTCTTGATGTCATGCTAAAAGACTCTAATAATGAATAGTTACAACAGAAAGGAGAAGTCAAATAGATATCATTTTAGCAACAAAAGAGTCACTATAATCTTGAACATAGATTTAAGTGTTAGTATATATATATAGTTAGTTTGTACAATGTTTTTACAACAATCAGCTATTATTAACAATAGCTCTTGATGTAAGTGGCGCCTATATACAGGTGTGTACTTCTCTTATTTCAAGTGTGATGAAATAATAAGAATTTAAGTTGGTCCTCTTGTTTGTTTTCTCTAAGATGGTATCTAGAGCAATTTTTTTGACGATCCATCTTCTTCAAATCTAGGGTTCCTCTTCGTCACCTTCTTCGTGACTTTGCTCTTGTGATTACTCTAATTTTGCTCTTGCATCTTGTGTGATTTTGCTCTCGCGACTCCTGCATTTTAACTCTCACGACTCATGAGTTTTTGCTCACACAACTCTTTATGATTTCGCTTTCATGAATCGCTCTTCACGTGTTCCTCTTCATTGGCGACAACGTGTTAAACCAGTAATCAAATCACACGAGCTACAACGATTTGTTATGAATCCCATATTTCCAACTCTTTATCTCATTGAAAACAATCATACACTTGATCATGTTAATCCTAAATATGAAGCATAGGAAGTTCAGGACCAAACATTACTTAATTGGCTTCATTCTACTCTATCTAAGTCTATTCATTCTCACGCCCTTGGCTCCAATCACTCCTATGAGATTTGGGAGAAGATTCATGAATATTTTGGTTTTCAAACAGAATCTTGTGCACAACAGTGCATACTCTGATGCATGCAGTTCGTCTTTATTCCAAAACAATGGAAGAATATCTTCTCAAGATTAAAAGTTATGTTGAACTCGTTGGTGTTGGTGTTCCAGTTTGTCATGAAGAGTATGTTGATGTGATTCTTGAAGAACTTTCTTTCGGTTATGAACTAATAGTTCTGATATTGAAAGTAAAAAGCGTACACTGTCAGTTGCTGAAATTGAAGCTCTTCTTTGTCGTCATGAAACAAATCTTGGCTTGCGATGTCAAGTTTAGTATCTCCTTCATTGAATTATATTCAAGCCTCGTATGGTAGTGGTGGTGGTAATCGTGGTCACTCTCATACTAGAGTTACTTCTTATGGTGGAGGTTATGGCAGAGGTCGTGGTGGTGGCAAATTTCGCCAATTTTCAATGTCACGTTTGTCTCAAATTTGGTCACACATCCAATGATTGTCATTTTAGATCTAATATTTCTTATCAACCTTGTGAGTCCTTGTACTTCACTAATCCTGCTACACTGGTATATTCTTTATTCTGGTCACTCATATAAAACCTTAAATACTTGATGAATTCTAATAAAAAGCCTGGAAACAATGCTCAACCAATAGCAATATTAATGAAGTCCAAGTCTTAAGGAAATGGCAATATGTCTCGGATACCAGATTCTAGTGCTAGTTTTCATACACAATGGTGAAGGTTTAAGTATTTGTGGTGTTGGTTTCTCTTCTTGTATGACCTCATGATTCACATTCAGCTAAACAATTTGTTAGACGTTTCTTCTATTACTAAATTTTTTTTTAAGTGCTAGTCAATTTGCTAAGGATAATTTTGTTTTCTTTGAATTTAATTCTGATAAGTGTCTTGTCAAACTTCAGGGAACAAATAAAGTTCTTCAAGGAATTGTTGGTGTTAATGGCCTTTATTCCTTTAATAATCTCAAGATTCAAAATCATTCCCCTCAGTTGTAGTCATCCTCTAAACTTCTCAGTCATTCAGCCACAGTTAGCTCTTCGTTTAATAGTGTTAAAGTTGATACAAATAAAGCAAATATTGTCAATTTATCTTCTGTACATAATAATAACAATGTTCGCTTGTGGTACGGTAGAATATGTCATCGAAACAGTCATGTAACGCAAATTGTAATGACTCATTCCATCCAATAAAATTGACTCTTATTTTTGCTCATCCTATTACATTGGCAAATCACATAAATTGCTTTCTCATGTCTCTAAATCTGTCTATTCTCCTTTAGAACTAATTTTTAGTGATCTTTGGGACCAGCTCTCATGCAGAATATAAATATTTTGTGTTCTTTATTGATGCCTATTCAAGGTTCACTTGAATTTTTCCAATAAAGTATAAAGCTGAAACACCGATTGTTTTTCAAATCAAAGGTTGAGTTAGAGCTTAATTCAAAAATAAAAAAATATTCAATCTAATTGGGCTGGAGAGTAACGACCTTTTACTAATTTTTTAACCCGTCATGGTATTAATCACATACTCATTTGTCCTCGTACACATCAAAATGGTGTTGTTGAAAGGAAACATAGATACATTGTTGATTTGGTTCACTTTATTGCATCATGATGCTCTTCCTTTACAAATTTGGACTATGCTCTACCATTGCTGTATATATTATAAATATGCTTCCTACAACCTCTCTAAACTTTGCGATTCATTATTTTGTTCTCTTCAATAAAGATCCACATTTCTATTTTCTCCAAGCTTTTGGTCGTGCTTGCTTCCGTTATCAAGACCTTATCTTCCTCATAAACTTGATTTAAATCTAAGGAATGTTTATTCTTAGAATATTCTCAATTACACAAGGGTTAAAAGTGTATATCATCAAGTAGAAAAGTATATAACTCCAAGGATGTTCTTTTTAATGATACATAGGTTTCCTTATATCGATCTTTTTCCTCATGTACCCAACTCTATCAAAGATCTAAATCCGTATTTTAGCTTAAGTCCCACTCTTACACCACCTCAAAATTCTCCAAATCATCTACCAATTACTTCTGTTACACCTAAGTTTAGTACTACACCATCTAACACTTCTAATTCACTATCTTCCGAGTCTTTGTTTCTACACCTGTAATGAACACTTATCCTGAGCAAACTAGATCAATGACAAAAGCATGACTTCCAGATATGTTTTGTTTTATGGCAATCAATTGAGCCTGATATCATGAAAAATACTCAAATACTTCAAGATATATTTTTTTGGCGGAAGAAGACCCAAGATTATTTTGCTAATGACATTCAACATCTCTTTGTTGCAACCCAAATAGTACCCTCCATAAAACAATGGTAGGACCTCGTAGAAGGAGGCGGTAGTATCAGTATCAACCAAGGAGGAAGTGATTGTTAATTAAGGCTTCAAGAGGGCCTAGAATTCAATTTTCATGTTCCAAGCTTGTTGCTTAAATTTTATATCTCCAACATGGGGAGCATTAAATAATGGTTGGGTAAATAGTCGGTTCAATGCAATAAGTGTTGACATATTTCATTCTTAGCACAACAAAAAAAATTTCAATCTTAGTACAAAAACTTTAATTTCATTAATTTTGTTTGCACTCTATTAATGATTAATGTAATTAAACACATGTTTAGTTTTTAGTAATTGTCATGTGTATTATTAGAAGAAAAATTAATGTTAATATGCAATTAACCTTCAAGGGAGTCCTCTACCCTTTGCTTTATGCTTTTGTAAATTTAAAATCCTTAGTGGTTCCTTTAAATTTAATTGCATATTAACATTAATTTCCTCTTCAATCAACACAAGTGATAGCTACTAAAGACCAAATACGTGCTCCATTATATTAACCATAGAGTTCAAACAATACTAAAAGGTTTAAAGTAATTTTTCTTTATTTCTTATTGTACTAAAAACAAAATATATTAACCAACTATTTACCCATAATTGTTTATTAAATTGTGTACCCCTTTGGATATATCTAGCTTACGAGTAAGAGTCATAGGTTGTAGCCTTTTCATAGTCTTCTACTCATTCTCATTTTTTCATTACACACACACACAATATATATATATATGTATATAATACTTAGTGATTTTTGGTCATTCTCTAAATTCAAGTAGTCAACCTTCCGAGGTAGCCCTCTCCAGCCTAAGAGTGGTAGCAACTCATGTGGCTTTCCAAACCCACCCCCTCTCACACCCAAAACTACAAGTCTAGAGCATTTCAACTACCAATGCAAATGATCCTACAATAGATTTATGATTGACTTTGATACTATCTTAAAAATTAGGACAGAGACTCTAACTCTAAACAACAAAATTGGTTTGAATGTTGATATTTAACTTTTATTAAAACATATCTCTAGCTATTGAAGATATGAATGTGAGGACTAGACACACCCCATTCAATGCTACAATCAAGGCAGCCCAAAGAAATCACAACTAGGGTGGACTAATGGTTTTTCGCAATTAAAGCAACTTTCCAACACTCCAACCTAAATCATGGCAAATGTAGGTAGCTCAAGAATGGCTCTAGGATAGGCTCCTATACCATATTATAATTTTGGTTAAGTCTCTACTCAACCTCAAAAACTCATGTCCAATATTGCGGCTATTTTGGTTGAGTGAGAAAACAAATTTTGGGAGACCATTAGAATGGATTACACATTTTGTATCATGCCCTAGAAAGCAAGGAACATGACAGGCTCACACAAGAGTATACAATAAATCTTAAAAATCATAAATACAACTCAACTATAAATAAAACTAAACTATAAACACAACGTACAAAATTAGTACAAAATCAATAAAAAAAGAAAATTATATTAAAAAGGAAAACAAATGTTTTCTGGTGAGCATGAGACATTGCAAACATAATAAATTGCTATTACTCAACCTAATTATAGTGATATGTCGATCTGATTAGTGAAGAAGTATAAAATATATTTCTGATTTTGTCCAAAGCAGATGCTGGTATGATAAAACTGACACACCCTTTTGTAGTGGTAACTAGTTCAAAACAAACACCAAACATACCTGGCTTGCTTTGCACATGAAGCTAGAAAGAACCAAAACCTCTTCAAATGCAACAGCCTTGTCAATCTTGCCACCCAATATGCCCTCAAATCTCTACAATCCAAATTTCATCAACACACTATCCTTCAAAAATCCCAGGCCACCACTAATCCTAACGACCAAAACAAACTAAATATATACACATAACTAACCTTTAGTTGTATCACAAGGATGTTGGGTGCTTGAAGTACGGACATTTGCTTTTTAGCCGCCACCAATTTCTTACAACTGAACATCAATCACTCAAAACCAATTTTCCAATCAGAACTATAGTTCTATCTCATCTCACATAATAAAGGTTTGCATTAAAAACTTATACTTATTGTTGAGGTGAAACTGCAATTCTCATTGGAGAACAAAACACGCAAGACCTAAGGAACTATAACTTTTTTTTCCAAACATATATTTAAAAATCAAATCATATACTCACGCACTTGTACCCCCGGTGACTTACCTATCACACTTGTACTTATTGTTGCCATCTAAAACCTCAGGCTGAAAGAACTTTTGCATGGAGTCTTTCAGAGAGTTACTATGGAAAACATCAAGACTAATATCCATCATCTCATCAACCTTATTCGACTCATATCCACAGCACAGACACTTCACCTGGCTCTGCAAGGCGCCACCGAAAATCTCCTTCACCACCGTACTCCCGCCACCGTCTCCACCGCCGCCGCCATTAGCGTCTCCGCCTTTGCGGCGGAGCTTCTTGAGGCGGAGGCAGGTATTGTGGCAGGCGTCGATTACGTAGCGGAGGAACTCGTGCGCGTCCTCCTGGCGGCCACAGCGGAAGTGCTCGGCGAAGATCCGGATACAGCTCTGGATCTTGGAAGGCGCGTCGTGCGAGAGATCCAATTTCAGTGAACGCGCAATCTGCTTCTCCAGTATACAAAACGGACACGAAGACGCAGAGAAATTACCTGAATTGAAAATTCGAAACGGAACACAAAAATTAGGTCAAGGCGCAGAAATTAAACTAAAATTGAAAGAATAACGAGAATTGAATAGCCGGTTACAGAGAGAAGAGTGTTGGAGAGTGAGGCAGAAATTGGCGAGAGGAGGAGTGTAGGTGAGGCACTGGAGGACGCTGTTGAGGTAGCACGAGTTGCCTAGGTTACGAAGCCCTATAGGAGGACCGGTTTTGCGTTTCTGACTCAGGAGACTCGGCTGCCAAGTCATCTGCAGGGCCATCAACGCCGCCGTCCGCCGCCGCAACGAGCCGCTGCATTGGCCGTCGATCGGGGACTCAACAACCCTGACCACCGCCGCCGCCACCGCAATCGCATATCTCTCTCTCGTCGCGTGGTTCGGTTCAGTTTTCGTTTCCCTCTCTTGGGTTGTTAGCTGTTTTATTTTTCCTTTTTCTTTAATTCTTCTAGCGACTTCTTTGGTACCCAGCGCCAAGGAAATAATATTGCGGAAAAGAAAATAGTGTTTGCGAGTGAATAGTGAGAACTAAGCCATGCTTGCTGATTGTCTTGTAGTAGTACACAAGAAATGAATGAATGGGAAATTCGTAAAGTTTCTTTTTTTTTTTTTTAAGTTGTTTCAAGTTTGATTTTTCATATATTTCAAAATTATAATTAATATTTTAATATAATTATATTAAAAATTAATAAATTTATCACGGTGTTTGGAATTATTCTCTCTGTCCTTAAATTTAAAATAGAAATATTAATTAACTCATTTTTATCAAAAGAAATTAGTTAATTTAATTATCAGTGTTAAGTTTTTTTTGCAATAGTAATAAATAATTTTAAAATTATCCTTAAATAATTAATTTATGAAGAGAATAATAGTAGTAGTGATTGTGAATTTAAATATTTTTATGTAAAAATAAAGTAACACGGCTATTTTTAAATTTAAATAAAATGTGTAAAACTAATTAAAACGTAATAATAGAAACTTTTGTTAGTAATAATATATGTTTATTAAAAAAAATTAAAATTGAAGAGAAAAGTGTGAAGCAAATTTTAAATTAAAAAAATGTAGACATTAAAATTACTATATACTATTTAAAATAAATAAATAATCAAAAATAAAACACACAGCACACATTAATAAAGATGAGCGCTACTCTTGAAACATTTTCATTCAACAGTGAATACTAAAAATAATAAGATAACATAAAAATAAATTTTGAATCTCTTTAACTTGACTCTTAAAAGCACTTATTAAAACAATCAAAAAAATAAATAAAATTGAATTGTTAGAATTGCATTAAAAATCATAAAAGATTTATCGTTATACTTTTCAATTAACTTTTCAATTTTTTAAATTCTAGTTCACTGATAATATTGTTTAGCATTTTCATCATTTGAGAAAAACTTGTTTTTTCTCACAAGATAAGTAACACCCTAAATATAGTCTACCGTGTGCTTATCTAATTCTAACTTTTATCCAAAACTGTAGTATTCCTTTAGATATAGAACTTGATTCCTTGAAAGCCAAATTCTGACCTGTAATTGGTCCAAATTTGGTCGGAATACCACCTACAATTCCGTTCCAAAGAGGTGGCTTTTTTTTTTCATTTTTCTTTTTAAATTTAAAACAATTGGAAGGGAAAAATATGCAAAAATAAATAATGAATTGAAAAGAAATTTTTGGATATAAAAGTGTAATTTATTTTTAAAAATAGAACAAATTAATTACATTTAGTAAGTTTGTACAATTTAATTATTTAAACAATTAAATAAATAAATATTTAGAAATAGATACATTTTAAAGAAGTATAAATTAGCAAAAATTTTAAATAAGAAAAATTTTGAAAAACAAAGAGAAAAAACATTGTAAAATAGGAATGAAATATGATGTAATCGAATTGATTGAGTTGTAAAGCCTATATTAATTTTAAGAAATAAGTTTATGTAATATATTATTTTAGAGAACAAAAATGTTTAAAGAAATAATTATTTTAAAATACAACTAGCTTAAAGAAAGAAACTTTTTTAAAAATATAAAGAAAAGAAATTTATGAAGAAGAATAGGAGAAAAATAATGTAAAAAGATAGTAATTGCTTGAAAAGAAATAATTTGAGGAAAAATTTTGGACTAAAAGTCTATAAATATCAAAATTATTCGAAAATAATAATGAGAAAGGTATATATTTAATAATACTATTTATAAAAAAAATAAGGGATAGAAGTTTATATAAGTTAATTTAGCAAGAATAAATAATTTAGATATAAAATAAAAAAGTAATAGTTTTGAAAAATAATTTTTGAGAATTGTATCAAATTATGTAGTATTTTTTAGCAAAATAAACTTAAATTTTCTTAAATTTTCAGAAATTGTTGAATGTAAAAAAAAATGTTGTGATATATAACCCTTAAAGAAGTGTAAATTTATAATATTAAAGAACAAAGTTATCATGGTAGGCATCTTTGATTAAAAATAATAATAATAATAATAATAATAATAATAATAATAATAATAATAATAATAATAATAATAATAATAATAATAATAATAATAATAAAAATCTTAACAATTTGAATAGTTTGTAATCAAGTAAAATTTGTGTATAAGTGAGTTGATAATTTTGGGATTATATTAATGGGACGTGCATAAACAAATGACTTATTCATTCATGGATTGTAATAACATTTTAGAAAAGTAAACATAATTAATTATGGGAAGCTGATCATTTTAGACTAGGGTTGTTGGGATAATGGTTTCTTAGTGTGCCTTAGAGTGTAACAATAGAAGGATTGCTTTAGTCAACCTTCTTTATGGATATCCATTTCAGTTTTAATTCTTGATGACTTTGGACAACCTTTGGAACTTCTTCTTCTGGACAGGGTCAGAGTTGAGGGCCTTCGTGCATCGGCCGACAATTTTTGTGTCTACACTCTCCAAAACAAATTGTTGTACACTTTCTTCACTTCGTCCAATGAGTAGACATGATTAATGTACATGTCAAAATCATCGAAGCATGTTTGCATGTTGTAAGCACATAAGAACATGTGAGATGAAGTTTCTGAAACTTTCCACAATCACACCATCGTTCCTCAAGTCTAACAAAAAATAATAATCAAGGGAATAACGAGGAGTGACTTAGGAAGAAATACTCATTCAATCAGGAGTGGCTTGGGAAATAATACTCGTTAAGTCAATAGTGGCTTGAGAAAGAATACTAGTTGATCTAGGAGTGACTTGGAAAAGAATACTCACTAAACCACGAGTGGGTTGAAAAAAACTACTCATTAAGCTAGGACTGACTTGGGAATGATTACTCAAGGGATTAGCCAGGAGCGACTACAAGCCCAAAAAAATACTCTAGTCTACTTCACAACATTAGTCTGCTTAACTAAACTTGGTTTGTTTGTCAAGAACTCGATACAATATGTTGTAGTAGATAAAGCAATACAAACTACTATGAATATTTTCTCCCTTCTTTTTCTTCATTATTTTGCATGTTATTATCATCTGCGCTAACCTAAGAAGGAGAGTTGTTGTGAGAATACAAATCTAAATGCTTTTTTTTTTTTTCAAAGCATGTTTAAAACTATGTATTTGATGTGCATTTGTATTGATTGATCACACACAAGATCTATAATACGATAGCAAACACAAAAATATGTTAATTAAGTGATTCAGTTGAGTTATAAAATTTGTGTCTCACATAACTAATTAGACTAAAATAGCTTAGAATAAAGCAACCTTTCAAATAAGTCTATTTGGCCATAATTGATATAAGATGTTGAAGATACATCTCTTGTTTTTTATCAGACAAGACTAGTCAAAAAAATATTAATGAAAATATATATCTTTTTAAAATCTATCTTTTCAAGAGATTGGTTAAAGTCAGACACTCATCAAGTGTAATCTATCAGACGCTAGAATTACAATATGATCATCAATAAGTAAATATTAAAGATAAGTAATTTAGTGGAGTTAATTAGTTGCATCCGATATGAAATTTCAAACAATGGGTTATAATCTGACTGTTTGACAATAACATTGGATTATTGTCATTCAGATATGTCGTGACCTTGATCACAACGGGACAACGATCCAAAAGAGAAAATATGAAAATGGAAAGCGAATGAAAAGAGATGGAGTCGCCACCATATTTATTAAGGAAAACTATGGAAAAACCAGAAAAGAAATGATCTACGTAATAGGATTGGATTCGAGAGTCGGTTACGTGTGAGTAAGGTATTAGCACCCTCATAACGCCTGTCCTAAGACAACACCTTTAATCAAATGAGTAAACCTAAATTGGTTTATTAAATGTTTATTTTTCCCAAAATAGAATAAAACTGTAGAGAAGAACAAAAAAATATTTTTAAATTAAAGGACCCAACAAGAATTGACCTTATTCCTACATATTTCCGTCAATGATGAAAAATAAGGACATACATAGTTTTGAAGGAAAATTGTTTGTTTGAGTGTTTGATGTTTTTTAGTTTTTTGTGAAAATTCGTATTTTTTATTTTTTAGAAATTTGATATTTTTTTTTTATATTTTTCTGAGAAAATATCTTGAGATAGTATTCAACGGATGTTGTCAATTCTACATGGGAATTTAATTCCGCATAGCATATACGGTTATGTATTAGCTTACGTCATCCAGTTACGACTTGCATTATTTGGCTTGATATGTTAGACATCTGATGCCACTTTTGCATTCGGTGCCGCATTGGGCATTTAGTACCACATGGCATACGATTTCGTATCAGCATACGGTTCTGCATCCTCATACAATTTTGTATTCGCCTTGTGACATATTAGTCATGTTCCGCAAATGATCATTTGGTTTCGTATCAACATATGGTTTTGGGTTTCGGGTTGAGGAAGAAACAATTGTGGGTTTAAAGTGATCGATTCTGTATTGAGGAGAAACAATTGCGGGCTTAAAGAGATAAGGTTCTGGATGTAGGATGACGTCATATGGTTCTGAATGACGTCATACGACTTTAAGTTTAGGGAGAAGCGATTGAGGTTCTAGATGTTGGATGACATCATATGGTTCTGAATGACGTCATACAGTTTTAGGATTAGGGAGAAACGATTGAGGTTCTGGATGTAGGATTATGTCATACGGTTCTACATTTTGAGATACGAGGATGACATCATAGTGCTCCTATATGACATCATACGGTATTGGCTTTGGGTTTAGAGGGTTTAGTTTCGGGTAGGATATGTAGAAAAGAGTTAAAGTGATACGCTTTTTAGTAGAATGACGTCATGCGGTAAAGGTATAGTAAATGAAATGTACCACAGGACCATGATAGTGAAAGGGATCAGGCGGTGCTCACGTGTGGTTCACAGGGGACTGATAGTGCTACATGTTCTCACAACATCAACACTATCTTTTTTCTTTTCTTTTCTTTTATTCTTTTCTATATAAAATAATTAAAAAGTCACAAATTTAAACCCAATTTGAATAACTTATGCTCATTCACGCTTCGTCTTGCACCCTTGAATTAAGAGACCATTGTAGGGAAAACACTAAACCATGGTGACTCGGCGGTGACTATCCATAATGCACCACAGAGATGGCTTCTACAGCGGCAATGATGACACGACAGAGGTTCCTCCATATTTTGACAATGAATGCATCAAAGAAATCACACGGGAGATATTAAAGTTCGCCACGTTATTGAAGACAACAACGAATGATAACAACAGTGCAGTAATCCTCGCGGCGACAATCAACAGAGTTTGTAATGACATTAATAGATTCATGGTGGAGAGAGTGAATGAGAGAGACAATCGCGATCAATGGCGACACGTTCTCCATTTTCGTTTCTTTTCTGCTCTTTGTTTTTACTTAATTATAATACAAATGGGTTTTAATTGATTTTGTGTTGATCATTTCTTGTTTATGGATAAAGAATGTCCAATCAAGTAAGAAATCAATGATTCAACATCAATAGAAGAAAGCATTCATAACATTAATTCATTCACTGAAATCTATATTTATCTCTAACAACAATTTACGGATGTATTGAGAAATCAAAATTTGAATAACTTACCTCTTGATGCATGATTCCAACAACTATTTTTTTGCTCCTATGTGATTTCCAGCAATCATCCCTTATTAATGGAGTAACAGAGCAATGGCACATTGAATGACTTACTTTAATATAATAATTAGTTATAATGGAGGAACAAAACAAACATATCATATTATCATATTGACAGAAAAATATTACCTTTCCTTCAATTTTTCTTCCAAAGGAAGTGGGCTAGATATTAAAACTGAAAAATAGGAAACAAGGCATGCTTACGCTATGATAATAGAAAAAGAACATAATAAATTAGGAGAAAAATAGTAGAATGTGAACTATGAAAGTCTAAAGGAAGAAGAAAAACAAAGCATATAATAAAACAAATAATTATATAGAGTATGAACCAAGAAGGATTAGAGGTTCAAACAAAGGTAACCTTTGTGTGGATTTTTTTACCTAAAAGAAACCCAAATAAAAATAGTTTTTTAAGCTTATATCACAATAACACCTCCATAGCACGCAAAAAATACCATTGCGGCTACTATTGAAAACGGCTCCGCCATTTGAGTCTAGTAGCAGCCCTAGGCTACTTTGCTCTAGTATCCAACAATTGTCAGCATAGCACACTATGACTTTTATATTACACTTGCACAAAACTAAATTGATTACCTATAAAGATTTACACTTGCATTTATTTGGAAGCAATCTAATAATTTTTCCCACAAACAACTTTTCAATAATGCACTTCCTACATATAGGCTAATTCTGGCTGAGCGAAAATGAAACAAAGATTCCACCGCCTAAACCATAGACAATTTAGAGGTAAGATGAATAAAGCATACTTAGAAGGGGAGATGGGTGTTTCATGACACATCTTTCTGAGCATTCAACAACAAGTCTTTGTGAGGTTGTTCTACACCCTATCAAGTAAACAAACATATATTGATCACGATAAAGCTGAAGATTGACAGTTGTCAATACTCGATTCGATTTTGTGCAGGTAAAAATATACTGATAAAATTTTTATTAATAAATGATTTATTCATAATTTTGTAGATGCTTTAATAATTTTTTTTAATTAAACCAAATTGATAAAAAATTCTTGTTAAAAAGAAATAGGAGGGTCTGGAGTTGACTCGTAGCTTTCTTTTTGAGATTCAAGAGCCATCAACCTGCTGAGAAGTTGGGAATCCAGAAAAGGAGAAGAAAGAAGAGACCAAAGAACAGTAGATTGTACCAGACTTCAAGAGGTATCGGGATTATTGCTCATTGCTGCATTGGTCTGTTCTGATTGTGATTCTATTCATCGTTGTTCTGATTGTGATTTTTATTCATTGCTGCACTATTCTAGTTATGTTTCTATGCTCTGATTTTAATTATCTCGTTCTTTTTCACTGATGTAATTATGTGCTTTGTACTCTGAATGACTATGTATTCTGAATGCAGTTCTTGCATTGTGTTTCCATATACATTGCAAGACAATAAATCTGCGTATAAATTCAGTCTAGAAATTCAATCAATACCAATCAGAGTCTAATTTAAACTCAAAAACCAAATCAATTCAAGAAATTAACCATAGCAACCTTAAATTGTTTAAATAATCTAAAAAAAAAAGGAAGAAGAGGAGAAGAATGAATGCTGCATTGAAGCGCCTCTGTTCCTCTTCATCGCTACCGAGTCACTGTCCAACTTCGGCGAGCCACGCTTCCTTTGCACCGCCATCCTTCTTCCTTAACAGCAAGCACCACTTCCACACAATAGCGAGTGACACTTTCGCGGTTTGATATTCCTTTGCCATCGTCACACTCCATCTTACCTTCTCCCTGTCACTACCAATCACCGTCAAACATCGAAGGTAGCCACGCCGCCGTTAAACAACAAACCTAGTGCTGCCGCTTCCAATCTTCATTATCTCATGGCACCTCCACAACTCAACCATTGTGAAGTTTCTGTAAAACCTCCGTCCACGAGGTAACGTGACTTTGCAACCTCCATGCCACACTTCTATAGCCTCCACTACAGCTTTTCCGTCCACAACCACGGCACCCCTCCATGGTGTCATCACTTTCGCCACACAACAACGTCGTTCCTTTATCCCCTTTCGCTTCACATTTTAGTTATTCTAAACCCTAATTAGAGTTCTAGAGTAAGAGTAATTA